>Ga0182018_10000172_pt1 | contig 84654 bp, 68 predicted proteins | sample 812P2MmetaG_FD_120490 | JGI IMG/M metagenome (GOLD analysis project Ga0182018, IMG submission 120490) | Permafrost microbial communities from Stordalen Mire, Sweden - 812P2M metaG | ecosystem: Environmental > Terrestrial > Soil > Wetlands > Permafrost | place: Sweden: Stordalen | collected... | reverse complement strand
GTTCAATGCCGCCCATGTCGGTTCTGGCCGCGGCGCCTCCTCCTCCCGGTGGCTCGTCGGACGCTCCCCCTGGGATCCCCCGTATTTCTGTCGGCCCGACGGGAGCCAAGCCGCCCGTACAAAAGGGCCTGCAGATCCGGCCCGCCGAGTCGGCTTTGAAGGTTGGGGGAAAACCCGGGAAAGCCGTGTCGATGCTTCGAAGGCGTTCCGGTCTCGGTCTCATTGCAAAAACGGGCATAGGCGTTTTCGTCGTCGCGGTCGCGGTCGGCGGCGTCTTCACCTACCGGATTTTCTTTCCCGCGCCGTCCGCGGACGTGCCCATCAAATCGCCGCTGATCCCCAGACCGATTCACCCGACGGACGCCACGAAGCCGGCGACCGATCTGTCGGCCAAAACCGCGGCGCCGGGGAAGCCCGCCGACGCCGAACCGAATGCCGTCGCCGACGCGGACAAGGCTGACACGACGCCCGTCCAGGCTGCGCCCACTCCGGTCCCCGCGACGGATGGCGGCGGCACGCAATCGGTGATGGCCCAGTCCAACATCGATTCGGATGTCAAGGTGAACAACACCCAGATCGACACCTCGGCGGCTGCGAGCCCCGAGTTCCGGGATTTTGTGGCGAACGCGAACATCGGAGGCGTTTTTCAGGGGACCCCGGCCCGGGCCCTCATCAACGGCAGGGTCGTGCGCGAGGGCCAGGTCCTCGACACCGTGCTCGGCATATCCTTTGACCGCATCGACGCGACCAAGAAGATCATCTATTTCAAGGATGCCACGGGCGCCGTAGTCTCCAAAGACTACTGAAGCGGCGCGTCACCACGTCTCAATCGGGCCCCGGGGAACCGGAATTTCGTCGCGCCGGAATACGGCCGCCTCGGCCTCTGCATCAAGGAACGACGGGGACATCGGCGCGGGGCGATATTTCGGAAGGAGCTCGCCCGAGGCGTCGCAGAAGGCGGAGCGCCATTTCTCATACTCCGAGATCACCCGTTCAAAGTCGTTCTTCGATTCAATGGCGAGAATCTGCTGTTTGAACGGCCTGGCCGGGCCGAACCGCTTGGCATACCAGGGCGCAACCTTCCGGAACAGCCGAGCTCCGCGGGCTTCCCCGTAGAACTCGCAGTATCGGTCGAAATGGCGCCTGAGGACGCGAATGCGCTCGGCGAAGCCGGGTTCCGGCAGAAGCTCCCCCGAGCGCAGGAAATGCTCGGTCCGGCGAAATATCCACGGATCATAGAAGGCGCCGCGCCCGATGCTTACGCCCGCGCAACCCGTTTCGGCAATCATGTGCCGGGCCGCCTCGGGGGTCGTGATGTCGCCGTTGCCGATGACCGGGACCGAGCGCACGGCTCCGACGACGGCACGGATTCCAGCGAGATTGACGGTTCCCGCGAACCCCTGGGCGCGCGTGCGGCCGTGGACAAAGATGGCCGCCACCCCGGCGTCCTCAAGCGCCTTCGCCAAGTCGGGGGCCGTGATGTTTTCGGCGTCCCAGCCGAGGCGCATCTTTGCGGTCACCGGGATCCTCAGCGCCCCGACCATGCCGCGAACCAGGTCGGCCGTTTTTCCAAGTTCCGTCATCATCGCCGACCCTCCCCCGATCTGCGTCACTTTTTTCACCGGGCACCCCATGTTGATGTCGACCGCCTGTGCGCCCATGTCCTGGCACATGACCGCGGCGTCGCGCATTTCCTGCGGCACGCTTCCAAACAGCTGGATCGACAGCGGACGATCGCCCGGGGCCGACTCCACCAGCTTCAGCGCCGTGGGATTGCGCTCGATCAAGGAGCGGGCATTCACGAGGTCGGTCGTCGCCCATCCCAGGCCCCCGAGTTCGCGCAGCGTCAGCCGCATCGGCAGGTTGGTGTAACCCGCCAGCGGCGACAGGAAGAGGCTCGAGTCGACCTCGATCGTTCCGATGCGCATGTCAGGTTGCGGAGGACGCCCCCGCCAGCGTCATGACGCGCCGATCGCGGCCTTCATTCGCGCAAGGCCCTCGACGAGCGTCGACCGCGGGCACCCGAAATTGATGCGGACATGGCTTCCGGGAGCGGCCCCGAACGGGACGCCGTCGCTCAGGCCCACGCCCTTTGACTCGAACTGCTTCACGGGATTCGCAAGGCCGAGGTCAGCCACGTTGAGCCAAGCCAGGTAGGTGGCCTCGATGGGCGCCTCGATCCGGACCCCTGGCAATTCCCGGGCCACGAAATCCGCGAGGAAGTCGCGGTTGCCGCGCAGGTAACTCACGAGGGCTTCCCTCCAGGGCTCGCCATGGCGATATGCCGCCTCGCAGGCCGTATAGCCAAGGGCATTGACCTCGGGGACGATCCCCAGGCAGGCGCGGGTGAATCGCGACCGCAGCGAGGAGTCCGGGATGATCGCGAACGAGGTGCCGAGGCCCGGGATGTTGTAGGCCTTGCTCGGCGCCATGAAGGTAACCGTCCGATGCGCCTCGGCGGGGGCCACGACGCCGAACGGCTCGTGCACGGCGCCCGGTTTCAGGAGGAGATCGCAGTGGATCTCATCGGTATTGAGCACGAGGTTGTGGCGCGCGCAGAATTCTGCGATCCGCGCGATTTCGTCACGGATCCATACGCGCGCGATCGGATTGTGGGGATGGCAGAAGAGGAGAAGCCGGGTGCGCGGCGTCACCGCGCGCTCGAGTGCGTCCCAGTCGATCTCCCAGCGACCGGCCCGCCGGTCCAGAGCCAGGGGGACGCTCCGCGCCACCCTGCCCGCGTGCTCCGGCGCCGTGGTGAAGGGGGGGTAGACGGGCGGCAGAACGAGGATCTCGTCACCCGCCTCGGCGAAGGCCCGCGCGGCCACATTCAGGCCGCACACCAGCCCCGGAAGCCAGACGAGCCAGGAGGGCTGGATCGCCCAGCCGTACCGCTTCGCCAGCGCCTCCACCACCGCCTCGACGGTGGACCGGAGCGGGCGCGAGTAGCCGAATATCCCATTGTCCACACGCCGCCGAAGGGCGTCCACGATGGCCGGGGCGGTTTCGAAGTCCATGTCCGCGACCCACATGGGCAGCACGTCCCGGCCGGCGTATTTCTGCCACTTCTGGGAGTCGGTGCCCCGACGATCGGGAGGCGTGTCGAAATTGAACGTCATTGGGGCACCGAGCAAACCAGATTGCCCCGAGGATTCCGAACGTTTTTTGAACGCGAGCCGGCCCCGTCTAGCCTCGGCTGAAAAGCGGCACAATGCGCATCCCCGGCACGGTGACCAGTCCCTTGTCGGTGATCCGGATCTCGGGAATGACGGACAGCGGGATGAGGTTGAAGCCCATGTAGGGCAGCCGGCATCCGCCGGCCTTCCATGCGCGCTTCAGCTTCGTCGTCTCGGCCGCGACGACGCCCGCCCGCTTGTCCGACATCAAACCGGCGATCGGGAGTGCGACCTTGGCCATGACCTTGCCGCCGCGGACCACGCACACGCCGCCCCGCATCCGCCTGATCTCGGCGAGGGCCCTGCGCATGTCGGGTTCATTCGTCCCCGCGAGGATGACATTGTGGGCGTCGTGGCCGACGGAGCTGGCGACCGCTCCGTCCCGGAGCCCGAAATCCCTGAGGAGCCCGTGGGCCACGGCGCCGGACCGGCCATGGCGCTCGACGACGGTGACGAAGCAGAGCCGATGCCGGCTGAGAAGGCTGCCCCAGGTCTCGCCGGCGCGTGGCCGGATCGGCAGTCGATCGTGGAAAAGGACGATCTGGCGGCGCGCCGTCCGGATGACGTTTGCCAGCACGGGCCCCTTCGGCAGCTCGGGCACGAGCACAGGCCTCGCCGGCAGCTTCACCGTTTGGTATGCGGCACGTGGATACCGATAGCGCCGCGTGAGCGCCCGCTCGAGGAGGGGCGTCGGCTTCCGGTCCCGGACGACCATGGCTCCGCCGTACCAGGTGCATTGGGGCTCAAGAGCGTCGTTGAGCAGCACCATGTCGGCCCGCCGAGACGGCGCCAATCCGCCGATCTCGCCGTCCATCCCGAAGCGCGTCGCGGGATGGAGCGATCCCATGCTCCACGCAGCCGCGGGCTTTATTCCCGCCTCGACCGCGGAGCGGGCCACCCAGTCCATTCCGAAAAGGAAGAGGTCGTCAGCGTCCCTGTCATCGGTGCAAATGCAGACGCGCTTCGAATTGGCTCCGAGCTCGGTCACCGCCTTTATGGCCTGGGGCAGCGAGTTCCATGGGGTCGTGGGCGGCCCCCCGCGAAGAAAGATCCAAACGCCGCATTCGAGAAAATCGTCCGCGATCTCCCGGTCGATGGCCTCGTGGGTGTCCGAAACCCCGGAGGCGGCTCCCGCCGCCACGAACTCGCGTCCGTAGATGTGGCCGGAGACGGGCTTGCCGCGGCGGATCGCCTCGGCCAGAACCGCGTGGCTCCGGCGGTTGCCCATCGCGACCTGGACGAAGTCCATTTTTTCCCCGAGCCCCACCGCCTCGGGCCAGCGATCGAAGATCCGGCCGATCTTTTTTGGCGTCAGGTCGCCCCCGGCCGTCTCGAATCTCGGGCCCGTTGCCGGAACGGTGCTAGGCACGGTGAGGAAGATCGAAAGCGGAGCCCGGCGCGCGTCCTCGAGCATCCACTCGATGCCCCGCGCGTCGCAGACATTGCCAATTTCGTGGCTGTCGCAGAAGATCGTCGTCGTCCCGTTCAGGAGCGCGGGTTCCGCATACGCGCACGCGGACATCATCGAGCTCTCGATGTGGATATGCGGGTCCACCAGGCCGGGAGCCACAATCCCACCGCGGGCGTCGAAGCGTTCGATATTTGCCCCCTTGGGAGCCTTGAAACTGCCGGCCGGTTTGATCGCGGCGATCCGCCCCGACTTGATCCAGATTTCTTGCCCGACGCGCATCCGCTCCGTGTAGGTGGAAAGGATCCTGGCTCCGGTGACAACGAGATCCGGAAGCGCCCGGCCCATCGCAACCGCCGCGAGCTCGCGGGTGACCGTCTGGAGCGGAGGGACGGAAAAGCGTGTCAGGCTCATCACTGCCTTTGTAGCCGATCCCGTGCCGGAGAGGCGAGATTTAGAAGAGGCACGCGAACCGGTCTTCAGCCCGGATTCGTCGGTTCGGAAACCCGCAGCACGAAAACCTGCGACGCAAAGACCATTTGCTCATCGCGCGCCCCATGGGCGATCCGGGCGCCGCATCCAAGGTAGGTAAAGCCGGGGTCCAGCAGATTTGCGCGGTGGGGAGGTGAATTCATCCATGTGTCCACCAGGAACGCGGCCAGCGCGGCGTACGTGGGGGCGCCCCCCGCGGACGCGCCTGACCCATAGGCGGACTCCATGACCACGTTCTCGGCGATGCGCGCCCCGTAGACGCCGACGTTGCGGACCCGGTCGACGACCGTGTGCTCGTTTGGAATCAGGCTGGAGTGTCCGGCGCGCATCATGAGCGCCATGTACGAGGCCTGCTCGTCCGCAGCCTGGTCGAGTTCCCGGAGCGGTTCGAGCGGCGGTACTCCACGGAACGTCCGCACGCGGTTCGTCTCCTCGAAAATTGCCGCGGAGAGCACCGCGTGGTCATAATTCTCAAAGGAGATTCGCTGTTGCGCGGCGCCCGTCTGGGAGGAATTTCCGCCTGCGCACCCCGCAAGGAGCGCGGCCCATGCCCCCAGAACGGCGAATCGGCCTTGCACGGGGACGAGCCAAGCGGTCCGTCCGCCACGAGCAAAGTTTTTTCCCAAGGGCGCCGCCGCGCGCGGCTCTCCGGGCGCGCCCGCGCTCAGTGGGTCACGCCCCAGCGCTTGGTCAACGGAAAATAGACGAAGATGGGCCGGCCCACGACCTCCGTCCCCGGCACAAAGCCCCAATAACGTCCGTCCCGGCTGTTCGACGAATTGTCACCCATGGCAAAGTAAGATCCGGGCTCGACGTGCACGTTTGAGCCCGGTGCGAGCCGACCCAAAGCAACATAGCCGGTATAGTTGCCAAGCTGCAGGGAATTGGCCTCAAACGCGGTGGAACCCGTGATGGGCGCGCCGTTCCGGTACAGGGTCGGGCCCTTGACCTCCAGGGTGTCGCCGGGCACGCCGACGAGGCGCTTGATCAGGAATATGTCCTCGCCAAACCCCGGGATCTTGCCGGTTCTGAAGACAAATCCGCTCCCCACGCATGGCCGGACGAAATTGTAGCTTATCCGGTCGACGGCCACCTTGTCGCCCGCCATCTCATCGAAGGCAAACATGCGTTCGCCAGCTTTCACGTGGCGGCCCGTCCGGACGCAGTGCAAAACCTCGCCGTCGATTTCGCGGTCCACGTAGTCGCCGGCATCCAGCCGTGTCTGAATCGACCTATTGAAGCTTAAGTGGCTGTAGGCACCATTATCTCCAAAGAAAGCGTCGTAGACCGCCCAATCGAGATCGAAGTCCAGCGGCACGTGCGTGGTGACAGCCTGGTCATCCACGAGAAACGTATACTCGCGAACCTTCGACGGGATGATCAGCCAGGAGCGACCGTTGGCGGTCTTGCAATGGACATAGCCGAGGCTTCCCCGTCCTCTGACGGGAATAAGCACCTCGCCATCGACCGGTGCATCGATCCGATGGGGCCAAGCTTCGAAGGCCAGAATTCGGCCCAGTTCCGCGACGGGGCCGGGTTCGTCGCTCGGCCGCGCAAACACCTCCGGCGTCATGCCATTGTAGGTCGGCCACATCGAGTTCGTCGGGATCACGAAAAACTGGACGAAATAGGTCCGGAATCCGAAGAACACGATCGCGGCGATGAGCAGGAATTCGACATTTTCGGACAGGGACGTCTTCGGATGGACGGCCCCGCCCGTGCGCTGCACCACGGTCTCCAGCTTGCCGACGGCGGCCGCGAGCCGGACGGCGTCGGCCTTTTCCTCGACCAGGCGCCGCAGCTCGTCAATCCGAACCCGCAACTCTTTGGAATCGCCCTCGGCCAGGACATCGTGGCGATAGCGCCAGACCTTTTCGGCGGTCTCGAGCCACCCTGAGGCGAGGGCACGTACTTTGCTTCGGGGCGGGAAAATGCCGAACATGGGCGGGGTCAGTCAGTTTTGGGATTACGGACGGGCGCGGCGACGGGCGAACCGCCATAAGGGGCGAAAACGAAGCCTTTGGAAAGCCGCGATATATCCTTTCAATCTCCGAGGAGGGGCACCCTCGGAAATCAAGTTCGCCCCTGTGCTAATCCGGCGCTTGCGCAGTCTCAACCTGGGAAATAATAGCGCAGCTGCTGACATTCCTCTTAAGCTAACCTATTGCTTGGTGGTTGATTGCGGCGTGCGCGGGCACGGCATCTCGCATGCAATGGGAGGGTCACTATGCGCTTCATACACTATACCCAACCCAACGCACGCAGCGTCGCAACGACCCCCGGTCTTGGCGGCGGTTACGGGCGAACTGGCATTGAAAACGAGCTCGATTGGCTGTTTGGAACGGCACTTGCCGGCTTTCGCGGGACGCCCCGCGGCGGACGGTTCCCCGTCGATCTCTACGAGGACAAGGACAACACTTACGTCAGGGCCGAGCTGCCCGGCGTAAGCCGCGACGCGATCGGCGTCGAGATCGTCGACGGCTCCCTGTCGATCCAGGCTTCCCGCAAGCAGAAATCCGGCGAGGCCGAAAGCACCGAGTCGTTCAACCGGCTCGTCGGCATTCCGGACGAGGTCCAGGCCGACAAGGTTTCCGCCTCCTACGAGAACGGCGTCCTCACCGTGACGCTTCCCAGGAAAGAGGAAGCCAAACCAAAGAAGATCAACGTGTCGGTCAATTGAACCGGCCAAATTCAAAATAAAGGATCAAATATCATGTCACTCCTAACCTCACTTATTCCCTCGCTGAACGGCGGCGGCTCATGCGCCGACGCTGGCGTCGAGCAGACTCGCCGGCCCCGCTTCGAAGTCAATGAGACCGATTCGGCCTACGAGCTTACGGTTTTCCTGCCCGGCGTCTCGAAGGAAGGCCTCGAGATCACCGACGAGGGCGGCGAGCTCCGGGTCACCGGCAAACGCGCGCCGCGGCCCACCGAAGGCTTGGTCACGCTTCATCGCGAAACCTCCGACGCCACATTCAAGCTGGTCCTTGAGCACGAGAACTCCGTCGATTCCGAAAAGATCGGGGCGGAATTGAAGGACGGCGTCCTTCACCTGTCGCTCGCCAAGGCCGAGTCCGCGAAGCCGCGGAAGATCGCCGTCAACTGAACGGTCGATCGAGGCTCAGAACGAGCCAGACAGGCTTGCTAAAGCCCGGGACCCAATGGGTTTCCGGGCTTTTGCGTTTGCAGATCCACTAGCCCTGGCCGAGAGTGTACGGTCGCGGGCGATGCCCGCCGCGGCGCATCCACAATGAGCTCAAACTCCAAAGAAATCCGGGGCGGCCCCGTGCTTCTCTATGATGGGGAATGCGGGCTCTGCAACCGCGCCGTCCGCTTTCTGCTGGCCATCGACCGGACGGGCGCGCTGCGCTTTGCCACGCTGCAGAGCCCGCCCGCGCAGGCGTGGCTGGGGGCGAACGGCCTGCCGGTCGACGATTTCAGCAGCCTCGTGTTCATCCGGGACTGGGAGGGCCGCGCGGCTGCCGGCCCGGGCGGCTACGCGCTCAGAACCGACGGACTTGTGGCTGCACTGGAGGCTGGTGGCGGGATCGGACGCGTGCTCGCGTGGATCCACTATATCCCGAGGGCATGGCGCGACGGCGCCTACCGCCTCGTGGCACGAATCCGGTACCGCATCTTCGGCGCCTGGAGGGACCGGCCGCTGGCGAAACCCGAGATGAGGGAGCGGTTCATCGAGGGCGGCCCTGTCTCCTGACAAGGAGCGAGGCGGCGGCCGAAGCGGCGAGGACCGCCGCGATGACGGCCAGAGATAAGGGGGTGGGTATCTGGAACCAGGGCTCGACGAGCATCTTGATGCCCACGAACGAAAGGATGGCCGCGAGTCCCGCCTTGAGGAACCGAAGCGAGCGCATGGCTGCGCTGACCACGACGAAAAGCGAACGCAGGCCGAGGATCGCAAAAAGGTTCGACGCCACCGCGATGAAGGCATCGTGGGTGACCGCAAGGACCGCAGGCAGCGAATCGAGGGCGAAGATCAGATCGGCGGTTTCCAGCGCAACCAGGGCAGCCACGGCCGCAGGCACGCGCCGGACGATGAACCCGATGGCCGGGTTGCCGGCGGGATCGAAGGCCTTCCGGCCCCGGGTCGCCGCGAGGCGGACGCCGGTCGCCAGGATGAACGCCCCGAAAACAGGAATGACCCAGGTGAAATGCCGGATCACACCGACCCCGACGACGATGAACGCGGTGCGCAGGACCATGGCGCCTGCGATGCCCCAGAACAGGAGGCGTCGCTGGCGCGTTCCCTGCACGCCGAATTGCTGAAAAACAAGTGCGAACACAAATACGTTGTCCACGCTCAGGCTCAGCTCGATCAGATAGCCCGAGAGGTATTGCTGCGCCGGCTCCGGGCCCCGGCATAGCCAAAGGCCGACCCCAAATCCGAGGCCCGCGAGGACGCAGAGCAGTGCGATCATGCCGTCGCGGGCTCGGAGGGGCGCGGCTGCGGATTCGGCTTCGGGTCCGGTGGGCGAAGGCATCGGGTCGGCGCTGTTGCTCCGGCTTGACGTTGTGGCCGTCGGCGGTGCCGCTAGTCCAGCGTCTGCCGGTAGCGCTTGATGCTGACGGTCATCGTCAGGGCGACGAAGAGCGCGATGGGCCAGGTTTCCGGGTAAATCTCCCCGAGCCCATTGCCCTTGAGCAGAATCCCACGCACGATTATGACGTCATGTATAGTTGTCAAATACGTGGGTGGATCCGGAAGGACAGCCCTTCCGGGATTTGGAAAAAGGCGAACGCATAGATCCATAGTGTTACTTTGAAACGCCGTCCAGCAGAGACCCGTCGGAACCGCTCACCGGCGCGATTGCAATCCGGGCACAGGCTTGTAAGACGGGTTTGGGCGTCACTTGACCGATTCGGGTGCGTCTATCTATTGCATCGGTAGTAAATTCATGGACCTAACTCAACCGCTTCGCATGTACCGGGCGCTCATCGGGGTTTCAATCGCCCTCGGCTGCGCCGCAGCGCGCGGGGACCTCGCGCCCTCATCCCCGTTCCTGCCGAGGAATCAGGCCGGCGGGGCGGCGCAGGGGGGGCCGTCAGGGCCCGTGGAGCTGCGCGGCGTCATGGAGACGTCCGAGGGGGTCGCCTATTGCATCTACGACACGGTCAAGAAGACGAGCTCGTGGGTCGGGCTGAACGAAAGCGGTCATGACTACGTCGTCAAATCGGCGGACGCGGCCGGAGAAAACGTCACGGTGGATTTCAAGGGGCAGACGCTCCGGCTGGCGCTCCACACCGCCAAGGTCGCCTCCGCCGGGGCCGCGGGCGTGGCGACGTCCGCCGGCGCGGCTCCGGTCGCGACCTCGACCGTTTTGAATCCGACCCCTGCGGACGAGCAGCGGCGCCTGGACGCGGTCGCCGCGGAGGTGCGGCGCCGAAAGATGGAGCGCGAAAGGGCGATCCAGGATGCGCAGAACGGCAGCGTCCAGCCCTCGGCACCCAATCGCTAGGTCCCAGGCTTTCGGCGGATATTTCGTGCACCGGACGGGCGTCCAACTACCGTGGACGCCCCAATGGGACTTACGCTGAACAACGCTGCCGCCGGACCCTCCAATTCCGAGCTGATCCGACGGCTATTCGGCCTGGCGTGGCGGTACCGCCTGTGGTGCCTGCAGGTTTTGGGCATTCAGCTGGTCCTGCTGACGATGGGCCTCTTCGGGCTGAGCTTCACCGGCGTCGGTATCGACTATATCCGGCAGGTCGTCAGCCACAAGGACTCGGACCCGCCTCCCCAGGCCGTGATCCGTTTCCTGCATTTCAGCCTTCCTGCGGAGTGGCATGCCATGCGCGTGCTCGCGGTTCTGGGGGGCCTGATCCTGGCTTTGTCGGTGTGCCGGGCGTTCCTCAACTACGTCTATGCCGTCCTGGTCAACATCCTCGTCCAGCAGAAGCTGGTCGTGGACCTGCGGGCGGAAATCTACGACAAGCTGCAGAGGCTCAGCTTTCGGTTCTTCGACGCCAACACGACCGGCTCGATCATCACGCGGGTCACGGGCGACGTGCAGTCGGTGAGGATGTTCTTGGACCAGGTGCTGATCCAGAGCGTGATCATGGTGATCTCGCTCACCGTCTATGCGATCTACATGGCGAGCCTGAGCCCCGGGCTCACTCTCGCGTGCCTGGCGACCACGCCGGTGCTGTGGATCCTCGCCGCGCTTTTCTCCCGCAAGATCCAGCCCGAGTACGCCGAGAACCGGAACTTGGTCGAGAAGATGGTCCAGTACCTGGCGGAAAGCATCCAGGGCGTGGCCGTCGTCAAGGGCTTCGGCCGGGAGAAGGAAAACCGCGAGAAATTCGAGGCCGGCAACTCCGCCATCCTCACCCAGCAGTACAACATCTTCTGGCTGGTGAGCCTATTCTCCCCGACGGCAGGCTTCCTCACCCGGATCAACACGATCGTTCTCCTCGGATACGGGGGAATGCTGGTCGCGCGGGGGTCGTTGCCCCTAGGCGCGGGCCTGGTGGTCTTCGCCGGACTCCTGGATCAATTCGCGGGCCAGATCAACAACGTGGCCGCGATCGTCAACTCGGTCCAGCAGTCGCTCATCGGCGCGCGGCGCGTCTTCGAGATCCTGGACGCCCCGGTCGACGTCCGTTCGCCTCCCGACGCCGTGCGCCGCTCCCGCTTCGACGGCGCGGTGAGGTTCGAGGATGTCTCGTTCGAGTATGGGCGCCTCGATCCGGTGCTGAGGGACGTCAGCCTCGAGGTGAAGCCCGGGGAATGCGTGGCGATCCTCGGCGCGACCGGATCGGGCAAGAGCGTCCTCATGAGCCTGATCCCGAGGTTCTACGACGTATCCAAGGGAAGGATATTGATCGACGGCGTCGACGTGCGCCGGCTGCACCTCGACGACCTGCGCCGCAACATCGGCACGGTCTTCCAGGAAAGCTTCCTCTTCTCCAACACGGTCGCCGCCAACATCGCCTTCGGGCACCCGGACGCCACCCAGGCCCAGGTCGAGCGGGCCGCGCGCGTCGCCGCGGCGCACGACTTCATCATGGGGCTGCCAGAGGGTTATGAAACGGTGCTCGGCGAGAGCGGGAACAGCCTGTCGGGAGGCCAGCGCCAGCGCCTCGCGATCGCGCGCGCGGTGCTCCTCGAGCCGGCGATCCTGCTCCTCGACGATCCGACCGCTGCGATCGATAGCGAGACCGAGCACGAGATCTTCGAGGCGCTCGACCGCGCCATCTCGGGCAGGACGACCTTCATCGTCGCCCACCGGCTCAGCACACTGCGCCGCGCGGACTCGATCATCGTGCTCGAGAACGGCCGCGTCGTGCAGCGTGGCACCCATTCCGACCTGATCAAGGTGCCCGGACCCTACCTCCACGTGGCCAACCTCCAGCTGGTCGACGGCCGCGAGCTTCAGGAGCCCTCCGGAGGGATCAAGTCATGAGCACCGGCAAGCGACCGCCGCCCGCCCTGACCCTCGTCCACCGGGTGCGCGACGAGGACGACGACGAGGAGCAGTTCAAGCCCCTCGACTGGCGCCTCGTCCGCCGGCTTCTCGGCTACGCGGGCCCGGTCCGGGTCAAGCTCTGGGTCATGGTCGGGCTGACGATCATCCGGGCGGCGCAGCTGCCCGGGCTCGCCTGGCTTTCCGCAAGCGTGATCACCGGCCCGATCGCGAATGCCGACGTGCACGGAATCGTCGTGGGCACGATCGAGTTCGCGGCCCTTGCGGTGGTGACGGACTTCATGTTCCACTTCCGGCAGCGCTATGCTCTGGAGATCGGCGAGACCGTCGTGAACGGACTGCGGGCGGAGATCTTCTCGAAGACCCAGCGCCAGCCGATGAGCTTCTTTCACCGGATGAAGCTCGGACGGATCCTGAGCCGGGTCACGACGGACGTCGAGGCGGTGCGGGTCGGCGTGCAGGATGTCGGCTTCGTGAGCGCGATCCAGTTCGGGCAGATGATCTTCACGGCCGCGGTGCTGGCCTACAGGGATTGGAAGATGTTCCTGGTGGTCGTCGGGATGGCGCCGATCCTCTGGGCGATGAACAACCACTTCAGGATGAAGCTCAGCCGCCTCACGCGCGCCTCGCAGGAGAGCTTCAGCCGGGTCACCGCGACGCTGGCGGAGTCGGTCAACGGCATCCGCGTGACCCAGGGCTTCGTTCGCCAGGACACGAACGCCGGGCTTTTCCGGAGCCTGCTGTCCGACCATTCGAGGTACAACATCGCGCTGGCGCGAACATCGGCCGTCCTGGCTCCGATTCTGGAGCTGAACAGCCAGTTTTTCGTCGCCACGCTCCTCATCGTGGGGGGATGGCGCATCTTCCACCATGGGATGGAGCCGACCGACCTGATCATGTTCTTCCTCCTCTCGAGCTTCTTCTTCTCGCCGTTCACGATCATCGGCAACCAGTACAACCAGGGGCTTCTCGCGATGGCCAGCGCCGAGCGGATCTTCTACCTAGTCGACATGAAGCCCGACTGGGAGGACGACCCGGCCGCCGTGGCGCTGGCGGATCCGAGGAAGGAGGGCGGCGCGGGAGCCGGCCGCGGCGCGCGAATCGAATTCCGCGGGGTGTCGTTCGGCTACGATCCGGCCAGACTCGTGCTGCACGACATCAATTTCGCGGCGGAGCCGGGCCAGACCGTCGCGCTGGTCGGACACACCGGCAGTGGAAAGAGCTCGATCATCAACCTCATCTCGAAGTTCTATCTGCCGACATCCGGCGAGGTCCTCGTCGACGGCCGCGAAATTCGATCGGTCACGGGGAAGTCGCTCCACTGGCAGATGGGGATGGTGCAGCAGCAGAACTTCCTTTTCAGCGGATCGGTCCTGGAGAACATCCGCCTGAGCAAGCCCGAGGCGACGCTCGAAGAGGTTCGCGACGCGGCGGCCCGCCTGGGTTGCCTCGACGTCCTGGACGACCTCCAGGACGGCCTGGACACCGAGATGGGCGAGCGCGGGGCGGGCCTTTCCGTCGGCCAGAGGCAGCTCGTGTGCTTCCTACGCGCGTTCCTCGCCAATCCGCGCATCGTCATTCTCGACGAGGCGACGAGCGCCATCGACGCGCTCACGGAGTCGCGTCTCCAGCGCGCGCTTTCGATCCTGCTGCGGGAAAGGACGAGTTTTGTCGTGGCGCACCGGCTCAGCACGATCCGGGGCGCCGATCTCGTGCTCGTGCTCGACAACGGGCGGATAATCGAGCGAGGCACGCATCCCGAGCTGCTCGCCATCGGAGGCCACTATGCGGCCCTCTACCGGCAGTTCGTCCAGGTCGATGACCGGCACTGAATGCGAAATTGCCCGGTACCCGAAGATTTTACTCGGAAATCGGAGGTGTTTCCCTCTATAAAGGCGTTGCCTTCATAGGAAAGAACCCTAAACAAAAATCAATATGGCCAAAAAACCTGCTCGTAAACCCAACGCCGCATTCATGAAACCGGTGCAGCCGGATGCCGCCCTTTCCGCCGTCGTCGGCTCGAAACCCATACCCCGCACAGAACTCACCAAGAAGCTCTGGGACTACATCAAGAAGAATGGACTCCAGGACAAGAAGGACAGGAAGATGATCAACGCCGACAGCGCGCTCAAGGCCGTCTTCAGTGGCAAGTCCAAGGTCAGCATGTTCGAGATGACCAAGCTCGTCTCGGGCCACGTTTCCTAACCCTAGGAATTCGTTTCCCTAATTTGCCGCCGCGGTTCACCCCGCGGCGGTTTTTTTTGCCCCGGACTAGAGGCCCAGGGCGGACTCAATCTGCCGGCACGACGTCTTGAGGATCTCCAGGCGGGCGTGGCGCTTGTTGTTCGCCGCGACCAGGTGCCACGGGGCGTGACGGGAGCTCGTGAGGGCAAGCATGTCGCCGACGGCGATCTCGTAGGACGCCCATTTGCGGCGGTTGCGCCAGTCCTCAACGTCCATCTTGTGGCGCTTGTAGAGCGTGGCCTCGCGGTCCCGGAAACGGCGAAGCTGCTCATCCTTGCTGATGTGGAGCCAGAACTTGAGCACGACGACGCCGTGCTCCGCGAGCTCGCGCTCGAATTCATTGAGCTCCCGGTAGGCGCGCCTCCATTCCGGTTCCGAGGCAAACCCCTCGAGGCGTTCGACGAGGACCCGGCCATACCAGGACCTGTCGTAGATCGTCACCATGCCCGCGCGCGGCACGTGCCGCCAGAAGCGCCACAGGTAGTGGTGGGCCTTTTCCTCGTCGTTGGGCTTTGAGACCGGAATCACGCGAAAATCGCGGGCGTCGATCGCGTCGGTGAGGCGCCGGATCGCCCCTCCCTTTCCGGCGGCATCCCAACCCTCAAACACCCAGACCACGGAGCGGCGCTCCTGGCTGGCGGCCCGGACCGCCTTGTTCAGGCGGCCCAGCCACTTGTCCCTCTTCTTCTCGTACGATGCCTGGGAAAGCTTGTTGTCCAGCGAGAGCGAAAGGAGGCGGCGCAGGCCCGCGGGTCGGAGGGGGGCGATCCGCTTGCGCGTCCGGCCCTTGGCGGCCGCGATGCGCTTGCGGGCGCGAATATGGATGCGAAAGCGGGAGAGCAGGATGTCGGCGACCGACAGATTGCGTGCGCGGGGGTCCTCCGCGTTGACGACATACCACGGGGCGCCGGGCTGGTGGGTTGCGCTCCGCATCCGCTCCGCAAGCCGCGCGATCCGCTCGAAATCGCGCTGACTTTTCCAATCCTCGGGCGTCACCCGCCACGCCGTGCGCGGGTCTGATTCAAGCTCGCGGAGCCGTGCCCGCTGGACCGATTTGGACAGATTGAGCCAGATCTTCACGATCAGCGCGCCGCCGGCGGCGAGCTGGCCTTCAAACCACGAAAACCTCCGGAGCGTGGCGTCAAACTGGGCGAGTTCGCGCGTGCTGCGGGGATCCTCATGCAGGGCGTCCGCATGCCAGCCGCCGGCGTAGATCGCCATGCGGCCGTTCGCCGGGAGCGTGCGCCAGTAGCGCCACATCGCGGGCCGTTCCCTTTCCTCGTCGGTCGGATCGTGGAAGGCGAAGGTCTCGAATCCCCGCGGATCGAGCCACCCGTTGAGGATGTTGATGACGTCGCCCTTGCCGGAGGCCTCGACGCCGCCGATGACCAGGATCACCGGGAATCGCGCGGACTTGAGGTCGACCTGCATCCGGACCAAGGCCGCGCGGACGTCGGGAAGACGGGCCTCGTATGCTTTTCTTGACAGCCGCCGGTCATCCTCGGATTTCGACATTTTGCTGGGGTTGCTCGGTGAGGACTGCCCGCTGCGCCCATGGATGTCGAGCCGTCTCAAGGGCAGGATGTGTTACATTTGACGAGAATCCCGCTTGGCGGAACCAAGGACGGGGGGCAGGCTCGACGGGTTGCTGTCCCTTTCTGCAGCCTCATGACCGCTTCCGATCCCCAGCGCAGGCACGCCCTGCTGATGCTGGTCCTGGCGACGTTTTATTGGGGGATCAGCTTTCCGGTCGTCAAGGCGCTCATGGAACTGAATCGGCGGCTTATTCCGGGTGGGGGATCCTGGTTCCTGGCGTCCTTGGCGGTCGCTCCGCGGTTTGTCCTGGCCGCAGCCCTGATGCTCGTGTTCCGGCGGCGCGGGGAGGGGTTCGCGACCCGCCGGGAATGGAAGCAGGGCCTCGGAATCGGCCTCTTTGCGGCGGGAGGAACGCTCTGCCAAACCGACGGCCTTCAGTTCACGGATGCGTCGACCTCCGCGTTCCTGACCCAGTTTTCCGCAATCCTGATTCCCGTCTGGGTGGCGATGCGCTGCCGGCGCAATCCGGGCGCGATCATCTGGATCGGCTGCGCGCTCGTCCTATTCGGAGTGGGACTACTCGGTCATTTCCAGTGGCAAACCCTCAGATTCGGTCGCGGGGAGTGGGAATCGCTTCTTTGCTCGATTTTCTTCATGGGCCAGATTCTCCGCGTCGAGCAGGGCGACTATGCTGGAAACCGCCCGTTGGCGGTGACCCGGGTGATGTTCCTCGTCGAGGCGGCCGTGTTTGCCGCGCTGGCCATGGCCAGCGCGCCCAATGTCCACGCACTGGTGGCGCCCTGGGCCTCTCCTGTCTGGGCCGGTCTCACCCTGGTCCTCACGCTCGTCTGCACCATCGGGGCGTTCTCGCTCATGAACACATGGCAGCCGAGGATCACGGCGACCGAGGCGGGCCTCATTTACTGCGTCGAGCCCATCTTTGCATCCGTCTTCGCCTTGTTCCTGCCCGCGCTGTTTTCAACCTGGGCGTCGATCGACTACGCGAATGAGCGCGCCACCGGCTCACTGATTGTCGGTGGCGCCATCATCACTTTCGCCAATGTCTTGGTGCAGGTGCGGCCACGTCTGACCAATCTTGGACGATAATTAAAGCCGAATTCCGGACAAAGGCAGTTTAAAACAAGCAATTTGACATACAATGCACGTTTAAGATTGCTTATCTATGAATAAAGCAGTCTAAAGACGTCATAAACACTTCGATCAGAGCCATCCTGCTTGCAGGCCTCGAGGAGAAATTGCCGGCATTGAACCAAGCTCGATCGGCGGCGGCACGGCCGTCGCGGGGCTGGCTTCGGGCCGTGCGCGAGTCCGTGGGCATCACGCAGGGCGGCGTTGCCTCCAAGGCCGGTGTGAAGCGGCAATCCTACGCCCAGTTTGAAACGGCCGAGGAGCGTGGAACCATCAGCCTCTCCTCCTTGCGGCGCGCGGCCGAGGCGATGGATTGTGAATTCATTTATTTTGTCGTCCCGCGCGCGGCCGTGGCAGCGACGTTCACCGAACTCGCGAAGGCCCACGATCCGATGGCGGGACAGCTGAGGGCGACCGAACACTCGATGACGCTGAAGGGCGAAGGCGCCGCGGACGATGCCCATTGAGATTTCCGAGCGCGAACCCGGCCGCGGCGCGATCACGCCGCAGGAGCAATCGAGGCTGCTGCCCAGCCTTTCGAGCCGGGCGCAGCTGAATGAGATTGAGCGACTCAATATCCACGCCGCCCGAGTTTGGGCGATGCGCGGCCCCGTGCTGCAGAAGGGCGATCTCCTCACCGAGGCCTTTTCCCGGGAACTGCACCGGCGCATGTTCAACGCGGTCTGGCGCGGGGCCGGCCGCTATCGGACCACGAAGCGGGATCCGGGCTGGGAGCCCGCGCGGATCGCGGAGGGCGTCCGCATGTTTTTTGACGACGCAGAGGGATGGATCCGTTTTTCAACCTATCCGGTTCATGAGGTCGCCGTGCGGTTGCACCACCGGCTTGTTTCCATTCACCCATGGGAGAACGGCAACGGCCGGCATGCGAGGCTGATCGCCGACATTGTCGTCGCATCCCAGGGGGAGAAGGCGTTGACCTGGGGCTCGAGGTTGGGGGCCTCGGGGACGGGGTCCGGGCGCGAACGCTATATCGGGGCGGTCAGGGCGGCCGACGCCGGCGACATGGCCGCACTCGTCGATTTCGCGCGGAGCTAGCGGCCGGCCCTCCGCAGGCCGAATGCGCCCGCAGCGCTCCTCAGTAGGCGTAGGAGACACTCCCGAAGATCCCGCGCCGCATCCCATATTGCGCGGCGTTGACTCCGACACCCGAGCCGTCGCGCAACTCGTACGAGTTGTCCGTCACGTTCACAATATCGAGTCTGATTTTCCAATCGCGGTTCGCGTCAATCCGGAAACTGCGTTCCGCGCCGACGCTGGCGGTATAGTACTCCGGAACCGTTCCTCCGTTCGGGATGATGGAACCGTCGGGGGCTGTGGAGTCGGTCCTGAGGCCGGTTCCATAGATCGTGTCCACGTAGACGCGCGTGTCGCCCCCGACCTTCTTCCACACGTACGACGCCCCAAACGAACCGGTCAGCGCCTGGTCGTGATCGAGGAAAATCCAATGATCCTTTACGTAGGCCAGCTCAGTGGGGTTGAAAAGGAACTGCGCTGAACTCCAGTCTTCGCCCTTTGCCACCGAGTGGGCCAGGTTGAGGTAGGTGGAAAAGTCGCCTCGGGTACAGGAGCCGGTGAGTTCGAGTCCATAAATCTCCCCTTTGGCGTAGTTGAAGGCGGACAGAATGAGCGTCTGCCCGAACAATCCGTCATCGAGCTGGTTCTTCGCGCGTTTATAGTAGCCGTCGAGGCCCACCTGAAGGCCCGTTCCCAGTTTTTGGCTGAGGCCCGCGTCAAAATAGTCCGCCCGCTCGGCCCTGACGGGATCGTCCAGATCCGTGCCCGATGCGTTGGACGTTCCGTTGAACTGCGCCACCGTGCTTCCGGGCACATTTTCAACCGGCGGCGGCGTGAAATAGCGCGAGTATCCCGCATGGACGGTGGTCGAGTCGGTCAGGCGGTCGATGAAATTGACGCGCGGGCTCAGTTGGCTCTCGCGGTCGAACGACGCGTCGAAGACGTCGAGTCGGGCTCCGTAGTTCATCGTCAGCTCCCGCGTGATCTTCCACTCGTCCTGCAGGTACCCGCCGGCGAATAGGGCGCTCAGCCGTTCCCGGTCCGCTATCGGAAAAACGGGGCCGGTTGGATCGCCGTCCCCGTCCACCGGAAACACGGTCGTCGTCGAATCCGCGGACACCGATTCGTCGAGCAGCGTGAAACCGCTCCGCAGCGTGTGGGCGGCGCCGAGACCGAGGCTTCCGTCGCCCTGGATGCCGGCGGAATAAAGTGTTCGGTCCACGCCGCTCGCCACCCCGTTGAAATACAAGTCGCCCACGGGATCCGGCGTGAAATGCACCGCGCTTTCGCGGCCGAAGGCGGAAATCTGGTAGTTCAGCTCCCCCGAGGATTTCTGGTAGGTGGCGATTCCGAAATAATTCTGCTCGTTCTGGTTTTCGTTCAGCCTTGCGGAGTCGAAGGATCCCGGCACCCAGGGATCGCCATCGGGGGCCCTGCCGGCCGCCAGGCCCGGCGTGTCGGGAACCTGGAAATTGCTGTACGACGCGCTGCCCATGAAGCTTATCCGGCTCGTGCGATCGAGGATGTAGGAGAGGTACGTAAAAGCCTTGTACTGGTCGGTGTCGTCGTGAAGCGGGGTTCGGCTGGCCGTCGGGTTCTCGATCCCGATGTCGCTGTGCTCGTAGCTGGCGTCGCTGAAATAGGTGAGGTTGCCCTCGGTCCCGCCCAATTCGACGCTCGGGCGCATGGTGTCGTAGCTGCCTGCGTAGACCGACTCGCCGCCGCCCTCGTCGAAGGCTCCGGTCTTCGTCTTAATGTCCACGATGCCGGAAGTCCGGAATCCGTATTGGGCGGGCAGGGAACCGGTGATCAGCTCCATGCTCTGCACGAAGCGCGGATCGAGCTCCAGGCCGAAGCCCGAGATGCCTTCGGGCAGGAGCACGTCGTTGATCCGGTACTGGAGGTTTCCATGCTCGCCGCGGACGTGGAGGTCGCCGTTGGCCGCCGAGTCCTCCGCGACTCCAGGGGCGCGCAGGAGGACCTGGTTGAAGGGCGCGTCGGCTCCCTGCGGCAGGTTGAGGATCTGGGCCTCGTCCATCACGAACGAGGTGGCCCCGAGGTTCGGCTGGATGAGGCCGCGCGTGTCGTCGAGCTCGCCCGTAACGACGACGGTGTCGAGCTTGGTGACGCCCGATTCCTGCGGGGGAGCGGGAGCGGTTTGGGCGCCGAGGCGGGCCGCGGCGATGGTTGAAAGAAGCAACAGACTGCGGAAATTCATTGACGATAAATCAGCTATAATTCGAATGCCGAAAACCGCGCTCTAAGGCGCGGGCATGTGAGGAATGGAGCCAACCCCTGTCGGGGGACTCCTTGGGTTGCTGCGGAGCGAAGGCGGACGCCGTGCGAGGCGCCTTGCCGCGGGCCGACTACCTCAACCGAGCGGGAGGAGCCTGGGCCGGCAGGAGCCGGAAGTGCGGCTCCTCCTGGACGATCCGTTCGGGAATGGCGCGATCAAGCTGCCGCAGGATCCGTCCGAAAAACAGCAGGGCGAAAATAGAGAGCGAGAGAACGAGACCCTGGGCGAACAGGGTGACGACGCATCCCTCGTCGTCATCGTCGGCAGGCTGTTGCGGACTGGCGGGGACATTGTGGCCGGGCCTTGAGTGAGCCGAATCGTGTCCATGCAGCCATTGGTGCAGCTCCGGGCTCGCAGCGAACACCGTCAGGGCGAGAATCAAAGCGGTCGCGAGCGACGCGACCAGGCGAGTCAGCGCGGAAACCCGCATTTTCCTTCGACTCATCATCCTCCACGCAATATTCCCAATCGCCGCCGCCGCGTCAATGGGGTTTGATTCGCCTCGGGGTGCAGCGAATCAGTCGGCTCGAAGCGCATCGATGGGATTGACCGCGGTCGCGCGGCGCGCCGGAAGCCAGGAGGCGAGGACGGCGACTACGACCAGGACGACCGCCACGACGACCACGACCCAGGGATCTTTTCCGGGAATGATAGCCATGGCCTTGTCGAGGGCGACCATCAGCCCTATGGAACAGAGCAGGCCCAGGCCCGTTCCGATCGTCGCGAGGCGAATTCCGTTTCGCAGGAAAAGCCAGAGCACGTCGTTGCGCTGCGCGCCGAGGGCCATCCGGATGCCGATTTCCTGGGTGCGCTCCGACGCCAGGTTGGCGATCACCCCGTAGATTCCCACCGCGGACAGGAGGAGCCCAAGCGCGGCGATTTCTACCAGCAGCCTTCGGACGACAATGATTCCGGACAGGCTTCTTTGCAACAATTCGTCCACGGTGGACAAAAAGGTGGCTGCGACGTTGGGCTCCATTTTCGCGAGGGCCTTGCGAACCCCGTCCACCAGGACGCGCGGATCGTGCGCGCTGTGAAGCGAGAACATGATGAACCGGTGGGAGTTTTGCTCCCAGGGTCGGTAGATGTCGAAATGCGAATCGAGGGCGCGCGTATCACCCAGGCCGTTGATGTCGTTCACGATTCCCACAATCTCGGCCCAATCGGGATTCGCCGGATCGGTCTCGCCGATTCGCTTGCCGATGGGATCTTGTCCCGGCCAGAATTTATTGGCCATCGAACGGCTGATCAGGGCGACGTGCGGGGAACCCGGTCGGTCGGCGGCGGTGAAGTCCCTGCCTTCCTCGACACGGATGCCGAACGTGTCGAAATAGCCGAGGGAGACAAAATTTGCCCCGGCGACCGGTTCCTTTCCCTTGGCCGGGCGTGGATTACCCTCGATCAGGAATCCGTTCGAGGCGCCGGATCCGAAGACGGGCAACCCCCGCGATACCGAGGCCTGTTCCACTCCGGGCAACGCGAGGAGTTCGGCGCGGAATTGGTCGCCGAACAGCCTGGATCGCTCGTCTCCCTCCTCGCCGTAGCGGTCGTGGGACAACCCGATAAAGCCCACCAGCACGTTGTTGCCCCGCCAGCCCTGGTCGGGACCGGTAAGCCGCTGGAGCCCGCGGACAAAGTAGCCCGCCGCGGTGAGCAGGGTCAGGGCCATGGCCAATTCCGCGACGATCAGACCGTGCCGCAGCCGGTGTCGTGAGCGGTCCGCAGTGGAGCCGCGCGCACCCTGCTTCAAGGTCGAGTTGACGTCCGAACGCGAGGCCAGCAACGCCGGCAGCGTGCCGAAGACGGCCCCGGTCAGTGCCGAGGCGGCAAACGCGAAGGAAAGCACGCGGAAATCCAGCGGCATATCCATGTCAAAAAACGCCGCCAGGTACGAATTGCCCCATTCTGCGATCGTCAGTCCCAACGCCCCGCCGGCGAGCGAGAGAAGGATGCTTTCCCAAAGCAGCATTCCAACCAGCCGCTTTCGCGATGAGCCGAGCGCCAACCGGATCGCGAACTCGCGGGCCCGCCCGGTCGTCCGGACGATCTGCAGGTTGGCCAGGTTGACGCACGCGATCAGCAGGACGACGAGGGCCAGGTCCATAATCATCCATATGATTTTTCGGCCGAGATCGCCCTCCGAGTCCGTCGGATAGGCGACCACCTTGAATCCTCTGTCGGAATTGGTCTTCGGAAAATCGTGGGCCAGCCTTTTCGCAACCGCGTTCAACGCGGCCTGGGCTTGCCCGATGGTCGCTCCCGGCTTGAGGCGTCCGGCGACCCGGTACCAGGCCTTGTCCCGCATATCGCGGTTGACGTCCGTATTGTCCAGTTTCCACAGGTCCGGCCGGGACCCGTACAACTCCGGATCGTCCATGGACGGGGACATCACTCCGACCACCGTCACAACTTTTCCATCGAGCCGAAAGGTCTGACCCAGGACTTCTGGATTTGCGTTAAAATTCTTCCGCCAGAAAGGATTGCTGAGGATGACGAGCGCCGAGTGCTGGGCTTCATCCTCCCTGGTGAACGGACGGCCGAGAAACGGGGCGATGCCCATGACGGGGAAGTAATCCGCGTTCACAGGTAGCGTCACCGAGGTTTGGGCGGCCTTCCCGGGCAGCGCCAGGCTCGCCGCGCCATCGGTGTAGTATACCGCCATGCCTTCGAAGGCGGAGTTCTCCTCGCGCTCGTCAAAGTAATCGCCGGGCGACTGCCCCATGTCCTGCTGCTGGGGCGACGTTCGAAAGACTTGGACGAGACGGCCGGGATCGCGGTAGGGCACGCCGTGAAACAGGAGCCGGTTCAGGACGGTGAAGGCCGTCGTGTTGATTCCGATTCCGAGGGCCAGCGTGGCCAGGGAAATGACCGTGAAGCCGGGCTGCTTGAACAGCTGGCGGACGGCATGCTTGATATTGGATATCACGGACGGCGCTTGGTTTCAGCGGTTCCTCAATACCTGCCAATCTTTTGGATTTGGAATATCCATCGGCGGAGGCCCTTCAGTCTGACGATGGGAAAATCGAATGTTCGACCGCATGGGCCAGTCCTCTTCTAATCCCGCGTCTCCACCCGCTCCTCAACCACCCGTCCGTCGAAAAGGTGCACCGTTCGATCGGCGTGCCTCGCGAAACGGGTGTCGTGGGTGACCATCAGGATCGTCGAACCCGACCGATGGAGGCTTTGCAGGAGATCCATCACCGCATCGCCGTTCTTCGAGTCGAGGTTTCCGGTCGGCTCATCCGCGAGCAGCACCGCGGGCTGCCCGCCCAGGGCGCGGGCGACCGCCACGCGCTGCTGCTGTCCTCCCGAGAGCTGGGAGGGGACATGCTTCGCCCGGTGTCCCATACCGACTTTTTCGAGGGCCTCCTCGACCCGCGCCCTGCGTTCGGAGGCCGGGAGGCCGCGGTAGGTCAGCGGAAGCTCCACGTTTTCGAACACCGTCAGGTCTCCGATCAGATTGAACGACTGGAAGATGAAGCCGATCTCGCGGTTGCGGATCCGCGCCCGCTCGGCCGGCGTCAGCCCCTGGACAAGGCGCTCGTTGAGAAGGTACGTGCCGTCCGTGGGCGTATCCAGGAGGCCGAGGATCGAGAGGAGCGTGGACTTGCCGCAGCCGGAAGGTCCGGCGATGGCCACATATTCGCCTTTCTTGATCTCCAAGTGGATGCCGGAAAGGGCATGGGTCTCCACCTCGTCGGTGAGGAAGACCTTGGTGACATTGTCGAGTTTCAGAAGGGGCTGTGGCATGGCTTTGATGGCTTGATATTATGGGAGCGGGGACCGAAAGGGTGCGAAAGCGTACGCTGGCGCGGCAAACGGGGGGACGGCAAGGCAGCGGTCGTTCATTTAGTTGAGCTTCACCCGGTCATGGGAATCCCACTGCGACATGTCGGAGAGGATGACACGGTCCCCGGGCTTGAGACCCTTGACGATCTCGATCGTGTTCACCGAGCTTCGTCCGAGGTCCACCTGGGTGCGGTTGGCATAGTTGCCGTCGGGATCCAGGACAAAGATGCTGGCGGTGGAATGCTCCTGGCCGAAGGCCGGGCGACCGACATAGACCACGTCGTCCAGGTGCTCGAGCTCGATGACCCCGTCCACCGAAAGGTCGGGCCTCGCCCCCTGCGGCAGCTCGCCTGGGAGCGCGACGTCGACCTTGACGGTGCCGTTCTGGACGGAGGGATCCACCCGGGAGACCTTGCCGTCGGCGATCCCGTTTCGCGTGTCGATCTCGGCGCTCTGGCCGATCTGGACGTCCTTGGCCTGGGTTTCCGCAACCTCGATTTCCGCCTTGAGCCGGGAGGGATCCGCGACGCGGGCCAGGTTCGTGCCCGGCGTGACCTGGGCGCCGACCTCCACCGGAACGACCTGGAGGATTCCGTTCATCCCGGCGCGCACGTTCAATGCGTCGGCCTCGGCAAGCTTGAGCTTGGCCTGGGCGCGCGCCTGGTCGACGGCGGCTTCCTGGGCCGCCAGCGTCGGGGCGACCGATTCCTGGGCGAATGCATAACGCTTCTGGGCGATTGAGTTGACCGTCTCATCCTGCTCGGCGGTCACCTTCAGGAGCCGCAGGTTGAGTTCCGAGACCAGGCCGTCCTTGAACAGCTGCTCGTTCACCTGGGCGTTCAGGCTCGCGGTCTCGAATTGCGCCTTGGCGGTCGCCGCCTCGGATTCCGCGGTCAGCACGTCCCGCTCGGCCGTGACCTTCGCGTTGGCGTACTCGGCCTCGGCTGCCCTGAGCTGCGACGCCGTGTCGAGCGCGGCCTGGGTGACGTCGGGATTGCTGAGGACCATGATGATGCTGTCCGGTTGAACGGTGGCGCCCGGCAGGAGGACGATCGTCTCCACTCGGCCTTGCGTGCGCGCGGCGATCCACCGGATGTCGACCGGGACGAGCGTGCCCGGGCCATGCACCTGACGGACCATGGGCCCGCGCTTCACGTCGCCGATCCACACGAGGTTCCGGTCCACGGTGGGGACGGCGGGCTTCAGGCGGGCGAGCACCACCGTGATTGCGACCAGCGCGGCAACGACGGCGGAAACGGTGTAGATCCGTTTTTTGAGCTTCGCCTTGGCCTGGGAGGGGCGCTGGATGTCCATGAGCAGGTCTCCTATTTGCAGGCCGTGTGCCAGCTGGCTGGTGAGTTCACAAGATTATACATGATAAGAATTTATGGTTATTGTGAAGGAGGCAAAAACCTCGATTTACCCCGGTACCGGGAAAGGCCTGTCCCAATATCGGGAAACCCCATTAGTGCGCTTTTGGGAGGGGAAGACGCATGATGGCGATGCACCCGGTGCGGTCGTCGCGATTGTAAAGCGCCAGGGAGCCCCCGTGATTTTCGGCGATTTGCTGGCAAAGCACGAGACCGATGCCGGAACCCTCGGGCTTCGTTGTGAAAAAGGGCACGAACAGGTTCGCGGTCTCACCGATGCCGGAACCATTGTCCTCGACCCATATCTCCACGATTCCCGCCGCGATCCGCCACGAAATCCGCACGCTGGCCTCCCGTTGCTCTATAGAGGCCTCCACCGCGTTTTTCACGAGATTGATGACGGCGTGCTCGATCTGTGCCTCGTCGACCTTCAGAACGACGGTCGGTCCTGCCTGAAGCTCGACGGCGAGCCGGTGTTCCAGCGCGACCGCGCGCCGGAGCAGGGCGGCCAGATCGCAAGGCGCCGCCTGCGGGGGCGGCAGCCGGGCGAGCTGGGTGTACCCCTGGAGAAATCGCTCGAGGCTCTCCGCCCTCGCCGCGATGATGCCGAGGCCGCTCCGCATGTCATTTTCCCAGTCCGCCTGGCGCGGCGCTCGCTCCATCGAGGACCCCAGCGTGGCGGCGATCGATTTGATAGGGGCGAGCGAGTTGTTGAGTTCGTGGCCGAGGACGCGGACGAGCCGTTGCCAGGCCTTCAGTTGCTCCTCCCTCAGCGGCCGGCTGAGGTCGCCGAAGACGACGAGCTGATGGGGGCGTCCGTCCTCGCGGAACGGCGTCCGGCGCATGCTCCAGCGCCCGTAGGCGCGGGGCAGGGCGGCCGGCCCGACAATCCGGTTGGGCTCGCCCTCCAGGCACTCGGCCAGGCCGATCGCCCGCGCGTCCCGCCCGAGCAGGCGCTCGGCCGGCTGGCCGAGGAGGATCTGGCCGGCGGGGTTGACGAGCCGCAGGACGCCCGCCGCGTCGAAGGCAAAGATCGCGACGTCGATTTCCTTTATGGCCGCCGCAAGGAGCGCGGTGGCCTCGAGCGCACCCCGTCTCTGGGTCTGGAGCGTATCGCCGAGGCCGTTGATCTCGGCCAACACGTCGCCCAGAGGGTCGCGCCGCTTCGCTCCCCTGGCGCGAAACGAGAAGTCCCCCTCGCGCAGGGCGAGAAGCAGGTTGGCCATCGTGTGCAACGGCCGGATCACCCGGTTTTGCACGGCGGACGCGAATCCAAGCCAGCAGCCGACGACGAGCAAGGTCACCGTGCAGGACACCTCCACCGGCCGGCTCTCGCTCCACACCCACACCATCGAGAAGACCACCGCCGGAACGCCGCCGAGCAGGCAATACGCGAATATTGCCTGGTCGTGAGTGAATTTCCTCGACCGCTTGGCCATGGGATGACCTTGGAGGCTCCCGGGAAAAGCTACAGTCCGTATTTTTCCAGGCGCCGGTAGAATGCGCTGCGGCTTAGCCCAAGCACTTCCGCCGCCTTGCGCGCGTTCCCGTCGCAGCGGGCCAGTGTTTTCTTGATCAGGAAGGCCTCCACCTCCTCAAGGCTCATGTCGTCGAGCCGCGGAATCGAGGCGGAGGCGTTGAGCGCGAGATCGGCCGCCCGGACGACGCGGCCGGGCGCCATCAGGACGGCGCGCTCGACCGCGTGGTTGAGCTCGCGGACGTTGCCGGGCCACGCATGGTCGCGCATCGCGCGCAGCGCGTCCTCCTCGAACCCGGTGATCGCCTTCCGGTACCGCTCGACATGCTGCTTCAGGAAATGATGGGCGAGAAGATCGATGTCCTCGCGCCGTTCTCGGAGCGGGGGCAGGTGAATCTGGATCGTGTTCAGGCGAAAAAGGAGGTCCTGCCGGAATCGTCCGCCCGCGACCTCGGCCGCGAGGTCCGCGTTGGTCGCGGAGATCAGCCTCACATTGGCCCGGATCGTACGCGAGGAACCGACGCGCTCAAACTCGCCGCGCTCCAGTGCCCGCAGGATCTTGGTCTGCTGGGCGGCGGGAATGTTGCCGATCTCGTCCATGAAGAGGGTGCCCCCCTCGGCGAGCTCGAACCGGCCGGCTCGGTCGCCCTTGGCGTCGGTGAACGCGCCCCGAACGTGGCCGAAGAGCTCGCTTTCAAATACGCCCTCCGGCAGGCCGCCCATGTTGACGGAGATGAACGGACGGCCGGCGCGCTGGGAGACCCCGTGGAGGGCCTGGGCGACGAGGCCCTTGCCGGTGCCGTTTTCGCCCGTGATCAGGACGTTGGCGTCGGAGGGGCCGACGCGCGCGACGAGCTCCAGGACCGGACGCATGACGGCGGACTGAGCGATCAGGGTCGGGCCCTGCTTCCCGCGAAGCAGCTGGTTTTCCTGCTCGAGCCTGCGGTAGGCGCGGACGGCGCCCCCGAGTTCGATCTGGGTGCGCACGATGGCGAGGAGCCGGAGGTTCTCCCAGGGCTTCGCCACGAAGTCCCGGGCGCCGCGGCGCATCGCCTCGACGGCCAGCTCCACGTTGGCCCACGCGGTCATGATGACGACGGGGAGCGTCGGGTCGATGGCGTGCAGGCGCGCCAGGAGGTCGAGGCCCTCCTTTCCGCTCGTGGTATCGCGGGTATAGTTGAGGTCGACGAGCGCGAGGGAGTAGTCGCGCGCCTCGACCGCCTTGACCGCGGCCGAGGGGGATTTCACGGCCTCGGTCTGGTAGCCCTCGCTTTTCAGCAGAAGGCGGAGCGCCTCGATGACGTCCGCGTCGTCATCGGCAATCAGGATGCGGTCGGGAGGCGCGCCGGACATGGGTCAATTCAGGGGCCGAAGGCTGGGGTTGACGAGTGCCAAGGGACTCAGTCGTTGGTGAGTTTGACGTGGTAGCGCTCGAGCGTCGTGCCCAGGGTCTGGTCGTAGGTGGCGACGGCGACGCGCTGGTCGGACAGCGCATTGGAGATGGAGTTTTCGACGAACGACAGCTGCTGCTGCTCCACCACAACTTGGAACGTGGAGCCGGTCCCGGCCTTGTTCTTCTTTTCCTCGGCGTCGAGGGCCTGTTTTGCGAGGTCGAGGGCGGCCTCGTCGGCGGCCACGCGCTTTCTCGTCGCCTCGATCTGGCCGTCCGCTGCGGCGACGGCGACGGCGATGTCGGCCTCGAGGCGGTTGCGGTCTTCCTCCGCCTGGATGCGCGTCAACTTGGCGGCCCGCAACGTGCCCCGGCCGACGGCGAAGGTGAACGGCACCGTGACCACGAGCCCGGCGGAAACCGAGGGATTCATGTGGTCCTCGACCATCTGCAGGCTTGGGGAAAAGGTGTCCGCCAGCCCGTTGTAGCCGTACCCCCCGACGAAATTGACCTCGGGCAGGAGGTTGTTACGTGCGGCCGCCTCGCTGGCGCGGTTCTGCACGATGCCGAGGCGGGCGATCTCGTAGTCGGGGCGCATCGCGAAGGCGCGCTCCAGATCCGCCCTGCGGTCGACGTTGATGTCGGGAATCTGCATCGGGGCCAGCACGAAGAGGGGCTCGTCCTCAAAGAAGGTCTCGTCCCCGATGATTTCCCGAAGGGTGTTCTGGGCGTTGCGGACGGCCCGCTCGGCGCTCAGGATGGGGTCGTCGTACTGCGCGGCATTGGCCCGCGACTCGATGACGTCGCTCTGCGAGGTGCTTCCGACCCTGTACCTCTTTTCATTCTCGACCAGCAGCGTGTTGGCGAGCGAGCGCGCCCGTTCGGCGGAATCGTACTGGTCATGCGCAAAGAGGAGGTTGCTATAGGCGATGATCGCATTCGTGACCGTATTGATGGCCGATTGCCGGTAGGCCTGGTCCGAAATGGACCGGTTTGCCTTCTGGATGCGGACCTGCGCGAGGTTCGCGTCGAACCCGAATCCCTTGAGAAGCGGCTGGGTGACCTGGAAGCCACCGAAGGTCTGGTAGCTGCTGCTGATCCCCTCGAAGACATCGCGGATTTCCTGGGTGCTCCCGTAAACATTGTACTGGGTTCCGATCGGCAGCAGTCCCTGGATCCCGATGCTGTAGTTGTCCACCTTCGTCTGGTCCACGACGGGGACGATGCCGCTGGTGTTGAATTGTGATTCGGAGTAGTTGCGGTTGACCACGAGCGCGGGGTCGAAGGCCCCCCTTGCTACAAGAAGATTGGCCCGCGCGATTCCCGGGCCATAGGAGGAAACCTTGAGGACCTTGTTCCTCTGGAGGGCCAGCCGGATGGCGTCGTCGAGCGTGAGCGTCGGTATGGCCTCCTGCTGCGCACGCGCGGCCGGAGCCCATACGGCCGGAATGAGCGCGGCCAGCAGAAGAAGAGCGACCCGTCGCATGCTATTTCAGGAGAAGCCCGTCGGCGAGCCGCAGGACGCGCTGCCCATAGGCGGCATTGGACTCCGAATGGGTGACCTGGACAATCGTGACCCCGTCCTTCTGGTTCAGCTGCCGGAAGAGCTCCATGATTTCCCGTCCCTGGTCCGAGTGAAGGTTTCCGGTCGGCTCGTCCGCGAGGATCAGCCTGGGCTTTGCGACGAGGGCCCGCGCCACCGCAACGAGCTGCTGCTGGCCGCCCGAGAGCTGGGACGGATACAGGTCCCGCTTGGCCACGATGTGGAAGCGGTCGAGTGTGTCGCAGACGATGGTCTGGCGCTCGGCCTTTGGAACATTGCGGTAGGAGAGTGGGATCTCGAGGTTCTCGTAGACCGTCAGGTCGTCGAGGAGGTGGTAGCTCTGGAACACGAAACCGATGTTCTTTTTCTGCAGCTCGAGCCTCTGCTTCGAATTGAGCCCACGGACCTGGGTCTCGCCGAAGAAAAACTCGCCGGTCCACGCGGAGTCATGGAGGCCCAGGATATTGAGGAGAGTCGATTTTCCCGATCCCGACGGTCCCATGATGGAAACGAAGTCCCCTTCCGCGATCTCTAGGCTGATTCCGCGAAGGGCATAGAAGGGTCCTCCCTTGAGCGGGTACACGCGGTCGAGCTTTTTGAGCTGGATCATAAATGGATCTATCGCAGGCTCCGTGCCAGCCGTTGGAATATAATGTTACTCATTATAAATAAGGATCTTAAGATATAATGGAATATCGTCTCAGGTCGCGATTGGATTCGGAAGCGAAACCACTCAATCCCATTAATGGGACAAGGCGAGGATCAAGGGTAGACGACCTGGAGCGCGACGCAGGGGGGTTAATCCGCATCCCGCGCACGGGTTTGATCCCCACCAGCGAACCTTCCAAAACAATGGCCGTGAGGAACGGGCGACGACGCCCGTGGGCCGATTGGGTCGTTTGGCGATTTCGCCGTTCGGGGACCGACGGGCCGGGACGGCGCAGCCAGCGCCCTCTTGAACCGCCTTTCGAATTGCGCGCGGACCTTCAAGGAATTGCTAAAAGCTCCGCTTTTCTAATTGCCTCACAGGTTGGACGTTGAAAATCCGGAGGCTTGTTGCGAGCTTGCCGCGGTGAAGATAATTATATCGGCACTCCTGGGATTGTCGGCCGCAGGCGCCTTCGGCGCCGCCGTCGGGGAATCCTACGCGAACGTGATTGCGGAAAAGGGTAAGCCGGTTGGGGTGAGCGAAGCGGGACCGACGAGGATCCTCACCTATCCCGACGCGATCATCAGATTCGACGGCGACACGGTGGTGTCGGTCCGGCCCAACGACAAGGCCCACACGATAATGGTCACCCCGGCCGCCACCGCTCCGGCGGCCGCCAAGCGGGCGCCCGTCCAGCTGCCCCTCGATGGCCCCGCAATCTGGGAGACGGACTTCGGCGCGGCGATGGACCAGGCGCGCGACCGGCAATGCCACGTTCTGATGCTCTTCGCGGGTTCGGATTGGGAGCCCTGGAGCAAGAAGATGGACGCGGAGGTTTATTCGCAGCCCGAGTTCGCCCGGTATTCCCGCCAAAAATTCGTGCTGCTGAAGATCGACTACCCGCAGCACACCTTCCAGCCCGACGCGCTCAAGACGCAAAACGCCGAATTGCTCGATCGGTACAAGGTCGATGGCTATCCCTACATGATTGTCGTCGATGCCAAGGGCAAGATCCTGACGAAGCTCGTGGGGTACCAGGAGGGTGGCCCCGCCCATTTCATCACGCTCATGCAGCCCTACGAATAGTCGGGGCGGCCGGCTGATTGGGGCGGAAGAGTTGGATCCCCGGCGCTTGCCAAGGTCATCTCCGAGGCGCAGCCGCTTCGGGTGAACGGATGTGCTCCGGGCGGAATCCGAGTCCGACCAGCCGCGCGGTGATTACCTGCAGCCAGGGAAAGGCTCCGACGAGCCGAAGCGGGAGCGGCGGTTTCAGCTTGGGATTCTTTCCGGTGATCACGGGCGCCACGACACGGTCCTGGATCAGGATCTGGAGGGCCTGCGTGAGCCTCGTCGGCAACTGCCGGCGGCGCTTCACCGCTTCGAGGTCGCGCTCATTGAGGTTGCGGCGTAGGAGCTTCGCCGCAAGGAGGTTGGCCGCGGCCACGGCGTCCTGGATGGCCAGGTTGATGCCGACGCCACCGACCGGCGACATCGCGTGCGCGGCATCGCCGATGCAGAGCAGGCCTCCCCGCGACCACCGGGTGAGGCGATCCACCGTGACCGTAAGCAGCTTCACGTCGTCCCAGGTCGTGATGTCGCCGACGTGGGCCCGCAGGGCCGGAGCGGTTTCGGCGATGTTCCGGCGAAATGTCTCCAGGCCGAGCTTCTTGACCTCGTCGAACTTACCTTTCGGGATGACGTAGGCGCACTGCCAATAGTCCCCGCGATCGATCGTGATCAAGGCGCGCCCGGCCTCGAAATGGGTGAATGTCTCGTCGAATTCGGTGGCCGAGCGCCTCGTGCGGAACCAAAGGACGTCAATCGGCGCGCCCATTTCCCTCACCTCCAATCCGGCCCGCCCGCGCACCAGCGAATGGCGCCCGTCGCAGCCCACGGTGAGGTGCGCGCGTACTTCCAGCGGCCCGCGAGGAGTTTTGGCGCGGACGCCGGCGATCTGGTCCCCGTCCCGCAGCAGGTCGACGACCTCCGCCTGCATCTCCAGGCGAAAATGCGGGAAAGCCGCGCATTTCCCGGAAAGAAAATTCAGGAAGTCCCACTGGGGCATGAAGGCGATGAAGGGGCATGTGACGTCGAGCCGGGAGAAGTCGGCAATCGTGATGCGGCGTTCGCCAAAGCCGCCAATGAGTTTGGTCAGCTTCTGGTGAGGGCGCTTGAGGAATTCGTCGAGCAAGCCGAGCTCGCCGAGGACCGTGAGCGTCGACGGATGGACTGTGTCGCCGCGAAAATCCCGAAGAAAATCGGCATGCTTCTCCAGTACGACCGTGTCGATCCCGGCGCGCGCAAGGAGATAGCCGAGCATCATCCCGGCCGGCCCGCCGCCGACGATGCAGCAGCGCGCGGTGATCTTGCCGGGGACTCTTGGGGTGCTTTCCTGCGTGGGGTTCATGCGATCGAATGGATCCGTCCTGAAAGCCTCAGGATAACGGCCGAGCGGCGCCCCCACAATGGGGTGTTTTTTCCAGCGCCGCTACGCCGCGAGAACCGCCAAACTCAGCAGGTGGGTATACGGATTGCGCTCATTCCCGGCATTAATCCCTGGGATGTCGTCGTGACGCTGCTTCCTGCGGCGCGCAAAAAAAGGGTTGACGCTACTATGCGGATAGTAGATGCTACTAGCAACCTAATGAATGCCGAATCCCCGATCAAGCCCACGCGCGTTGAAATGGAATTGCTGGAGGCCCTTTGGAAGCTTGGGACGGCGTCCATCCGAGAAATCCAGGAGAGCCTGCCCGATTCAAGGCGTCTCGAATACACCACGGTTCAGACCGTGGTTTACCGTCTTGAGCTGAAAGGCGCAGTCAAGCGGGTGAAGAAAATAGGTAACGCCCATATATTCGAACCCATGGTCAGCCGCAAATCCGTCGCGGGTACGTTGATTGAGGATTTCCTCCGGGCATTTGGGGGAACCCCGGAGCCGTTCGTTGCGCACTTGGTGGAGTCGGGGGCGATTTCGCTCAAGGAACTCAAGGAATTGGAAAAGATCGCAAGAGAGAGGGGGCTGAAATAGTCATGACAACAATCGGCGGTATTATAGTCCGGTGGACGCCGTGGACGGCCGCGGCAATGCTGAGCCATCTTTGGCAATCCAGCTTGGTGGGTATCGCAATTCTCGCCCTGATGTTCGCGGCTCGCCGTGCCTCGGCGAGAACCCGGTGGATGATAGGCTGGATTGGTCTGATCAATTTTTTCCTTCCCCTAACCTGGTTTACCCCGACGCACACCCGGCTGGAGCCCCTGAGGTTCGAACCGTGGACCTACATTTCACTTCCGTCCGACGTGCCGGCAGGCGTGCCGGTTGCCTCGCGGGCCGCGAGCGCGGCCGTTTCACCCCCTAAGGCGGCGGTCGTTCCATTCAGTGGAGTCCCCTGGGCTGACGTCGGGGTCGGCATTTGGGCGGCGGGCACGATTCTTCTCTTTGCCAGATGGTGTTTCCGCGCACACCGATTCCGTCGGAGGCTTTTGGCGGACGCCGAGCCGCTCTCGGGCATCCTGAAGGGAGGGGTCGAGCAGGCTTGCGCCAGGGCTGGGCTCACCTCGACTCCCCGGTGCGTGGCGGTTGAACAGGCTTTTGGGCCGGGGATTCTGGGCGTGTTTTCGCCCATCGTCGTTTTGCCACGGAGACTGGAAAGTTACCTCTCGGATGCCGAAATTGAATCGGTGCTCATTCACGAGTTCACCCATCTTCGGCGCCGTGACGCCCTCTTGACCGGGCTCCAGGCGGCAGTGGTCAGTCTCTTTTGGTTCGATCCTGTCGTGTGGATTCTCAACCGGCAGCTGAATGTCGAAATGGAAAAATCATGCGACGAAGAGGTCTTGAACATCACGGCTGATGCAAAGAACTATGCCTCGGGCATCCTGAAAATGGTCCGCCAGTCGCTTGGGCTGCAGGAACCGGGCTTCGCCGGCGCGACGAGCGTCCCGATCGTCGCACGGGTGAAGAATATTCTGGCGCATTCGGGGGAGCCCCATCGCCGGTGGCCAAAATTTCTCGCGATCGGCTCGGCCGTCGCGCTGGTGGCCTTCGGCGGATTCTCAGGCACAACCCGGGCGGAAACGGGCAACGGATCGGGCGCGGAGAAAATCCTGGTATTCCGCAATATCGCCTCCTGGAATCGAAGTCCCGACTTTGAGGCGACGCTCGGAGGCCTGGGGTACTCGTTCTCAACGGAAAAATCGGGGGAGATGGCTCGCGAGGATTTCTCTCGATACGGCCTTATCATAATCCCGGGGGCGCAATGGCAAACGGGATTCTACTCGGATTTTGCAAAATCCAGGGAAAAATTTGACCAATTCGTACAGAATGGGGGAACGCTGCTGCTTGAGCTCAACGGTGCCGAAAGCGAAGGGATCACCATCCCCGGCGGTGCCTCCATGGTGAAGGAGGCCAGTTATATCAATATCATCACGCAGCCGAATCATCCTGCCGTCGCCCCGTTTGCCGGCCGCCCCGAAATTTCAGCAACCCTCGCGAGCCACGGCTACTTGGATAAAGTGCCCGGCAACGCAGTCGTCATTGCAGCCGAATTGGTCTCGGATCAGCTGGCCGACGACCTGAGGAAACCGACCTATGTGGAGTACGCGTTTGGAGCGGGCCGCGTCATCGCCGCGTGCCAATGCTTCCACGATCAGGATGGTTCCCACCGCGGTCCCCTCATGCCTGCCGTCGTCAAGTACGCGATGGCCAGGGAATGGTTTGCACCTGATCCGGGCGCCGCTCAGCAGGTCGCTTCAAATCTCGCCACGGAAAGAACGGAGGAGGGGCCAAGATTCGCCGCGATCCTCAATGCGGTGGCCGAGCGGAAAGCCTCCGCCGCCGCCACGGCGGGATCGGCGGAACCCGGTCTCGCTCCGGGAATGCAGGCCGTGAGCAGCTTCATCAACGCCGGTACCGCGTCGCCGCGAGCCACGGTTCAAACGGTCGGATGGGCGATGTATCACGGCGACCTTGCGACCCTGACAGGGCTGTTGAAACTGGATCCCAAGGGTGAGGCCGCCGCCGCCCTCGTTTATCAAGGCCTGCCGGCGAACGCCCGGGCGCTGGTCGATTCTCCCGAGGAGATGATGGCGGCGCTGATAATCTACGGCTATCCCACCGGTGTTGGATTTCAATTCACAGGAGACCACCAGCTCGAAGCAGGCCCGAACGACTGGAGCGTTGAGGGGCAGGCTCAATGGAAAGACGGCCGCTCTGGAAAAGTCCAATTTCGCGTGCAAAACGTGGCCGGCCGCTGGATGCTGGTGGCGGGGCCTTCAAACGTGGCCGGCCTCGGGAGGCTCTTGATCGATCCGGGCAGCCTGAGTCCGCCTGCGGATTGATGCGAACGGCCAAAGCCGTGAATTAGGTTCGCACCGAGCCGGTTCGGGGAGGCCGATCGAAGTGAATTCGCCTTTGAAAGGCGGTCATTTGCGGAACTCGATTTTGTCGCGTGAGGTCATTCCAGAAGGAACTGATATCGGCTGCCTGCCCATCAGGACGACGCATCCAGTGAGGGCGCGAGGCGGAATTTTGGAAAATGGTCTGGACCGACAAATAGCGATAACCGCCCGATTCGCCCTTTTCGGAACGTCAAAACTTGAAAGACGTGGGCATGATATTGAGTCTCGCCCGGGCGTCGCAACTAGGTGCCAAAGGCAACCTGGGAATTGGCCCGGGTCGCCACCATTTTGTACGACCCACCTTCCGATAATACTCTCCACGCCCATTCAAAGAGCGATCGAATATTTGCGCGTCCAGAATACCAGAGGCTCCATGGCGGCATAACCATGGTTGCATCATTTGCCAGCAACCCAACCAACCCGTCGAGATCGGTGCGTTCCCACGCGCTGGCATATCGTGCAGCGACCGAATTTTGCGCGTCGTCCCGATCTGCGGCATCGCTGATTTCTTCACGCGAGAGCCCAGATTCCAGAGTGCTGCGCGCGCGTTGAAGCGCGCTGTTTGCCGAAGCTATGGTCATTTTCAGAGCCTCGGCCGTTTCACTGGCCGACCAACCAAGGACGTCACGAAGCAGCAACGCTGCGCGCTGTCGGGCAGGAAGGCGCTGCGTTGCCGCGATAAACGCCAAGCGCACCGCTTCGCGCTGCTCATATCGAGCCGCCGGTCCCGGCGAAACATCGACCACCCCTTCCAACGCGATGTCAGGATAAGGTTCTATCCACGGTATATCCGTTGACGGTGGGCCGGCGGGCTTGCGCCTCGTCGGCCCCGCCAAATCATCGGGAAAAACGCGTCGAGCCATCTTTCGCCGCGACAAAGCGTCAAGGCAAACGTTGGTTGCGATTCGGTAGAGCCAATTTCGAACGGATGCACGCCCTTGGAATCGGCTCAATCCTCGCCATGCTCTTAGGAATGTTTCTTGGACAAGGTCCTCAGCGTCGTGCATCGAACCGACAAACCGGTAACAATGCAATAGGAGCTCTTTGCGGTGGGATTCGACCGCGCGCTGAAAGGCCGCCTGGTCGTTGCCAGTGGCAACCATCGACGGCAATTCCGCCATGTCGGGATTGTCCGTGGGTGAGGTGGTCATTTAAGATATCGCGATTGTTCGCATTTCAGATCCTTCCGCAATCAGTGCCCGGCATTTAAACACAGTAGCCTGATGTTGGGATTCGACGATCCAAAGGTCAGGGTTAGCCTGCTTGCCGCTCAATACTCAAGCTAAGGTTGCGGATGCCTTCCTGACTCTGATAGGCATTCGCTCCTCTATAGCCAAGGATGAGAACAGCTCTCTTCGGTGGCGTTAAGTAGCACGTGGACAAAGGCATTGCAGATACGCCCTTCACTTAGGGCGTCGAGATCATAGTCGGCAACGACGATGGGCGCTTGCTAGCGGATTCGACGGTCCTCGGGCCCGAGTCCCACCCTTCTGGCCTTTAGCTCCTCGAACGAGGCTGCGCGGTGCCGCGTGTGGGAAAGGCCAAAAAAAACGCGGGCGACCGATGAGTTTCCGCGCCAACGGCAGTCTTAACCATCGGACACAGTTCGCTACCTAAACACACGAAACGATCCAACAAGGGAGAAATTAACTATGAATGCACAAAAAATCAAAGGGGCAGTTGCCCTTGTAACGGGCGCCAACCGCGGCATCGGGCGGGCTCTAACGGAAGCGCTCCTGGCCCGTGGCGCGAAAAAAGTCTACGCCGCAGCGCGCAATCCTGAGGCGCTGAGCGCTCTGCGCGACGAGCGACTCGCTTTATTGCGGCTCGATGTGACCGACGCGGATCAGATCCGCGCGGCCGGAGAAGCGGCCCCGGATGTTGAGCTTGTCTTCAACAACGCCGGAGTGGCGCTTGCCAACGGAATCGCGGACTTCACAGTCATTGGCCAAGCCAGACGCGAGATGGAAGTGAACTACTTCGGACCTCTGCAGCTTCTCCAGTACCTGGCGCCGACGCTTGCCAGGAACGGCGGAGGTGGGGTCATCATCATCGGTTCGGCGAGCGGCCTGACCAATTTCCCCTTGCTCCCGACCTACAGCGCCTCGAAGGCCGCTCTCCATTCCCTGACCCAAGCCGCGCGTGTACTGCTCGGGTTGCAGGGCACGTCGGTGTTCGGCGTCTACCCGGGCCCGGTCGACACCGACATGAGCCGTGAACTAGCGATACCGAAGGCCTCGCCGCGCGATGTTGCGTCCGCGGTCCTCGACGGCATTGAGGCCGGGCATGAGGACATCTTCCCGGACCCGTTTGCGGTGGATTTTGGCCGACAGTTCGAGGCCTCGCCAAAGACCTCGGAGCGACAATTCGCCGCAATGGCCACCGCGATGATATCGGGCTCGAAGGCGTGAACGCGTATCAACAAGAGACCGCAGATGATGCACCCTACAACGCAACCGAACCCAGTCATAAAATCTCACAGAAACACCTCAACCACGCCGCTCAAAGTACGAAACCCGAAAGAACCATGAAAACTAAAGATTTCACCACAACAATTACGGTAAACCAATCTCCCAAGGAGGTCTTCGACGCCATCAACAACGTCCGCGGATGGTGGTCGGGCGAAATTGAAGGAAGGACCGACAAACTCGGTGCCGAATTTAAATACCGCTACCAAGATCTTCACCGCAGCACCCAGAAGATCGCCGAATTTGTGCCAGGGAGGAAAGTCGTATGGCAAGTTGTGGACAGCCGCATTAACTTCGTCAAAGACAAGACCGAGTGGAACGGCACTGAAATTGTTTTTGAGATAACCAAGAAGGCCAACAAGACCCAACTCCGCTTTACGCACACCGGTTTGGTTCCTGGCATTGAATGCTACGGTGATTGTTCCGGGGCATGGGGGTTTTTTATCAAAGACAGTTTGCGCAGCCTGATAACGACCGGGAAAGGGCAGCCCCTCCAAAAAGAATAAAAACGTCCCGGAATCGTGCCGAAAACCCAAACACTTTCGATACATCGGGGTCCATATGTACACACGCGCATTTTGCGCCCCGTTCGGAAACCTGAACAGCACGATAACACATCCCATGAAAGACCAGAAGATTGGAACACATGACGAGTGGCTTGCGGCGCAGATGGAACTGCTCAAGGCCGAGAAGGAGCTAACACGGCGTGGCGACAAGCTTGCGCGGCAGCGGCAGCAGCTACCCTGGGTTCGCATTGACAAGAAGTACCGCTTCGAGACTGAAGAGGGAACAGCCTCTCTTGCCGATCTCTTCAAAGGTCGATCGCAGCTCATCGTCTATCACTTCATGTTTGGGCCCGCCTACACCGCTGGCTGTCCGGCCTGCTCGGCGACGGCCGACAGTTTCAACGGGGTTCTCCCGCACCTCGAGGCCCGGGACGCGACGATGATCTGCATCTCTCGCGCGCCGCTCGAGAAGCTGCTCGCCTACCGTCGGCGGATGGGCTGGAGCTTCAACTGGGCGTCCAGCTACGACAGCGACTTCAACGTCGACTTCGGGGTATCGGCCGCTGAGCCGCCGAACGAGGTCGCGTTGCCGCTCGAATCCAACGAGGTTGCGGTGTTTCGGATGCTGGGCGACCCGCGGTTCCGCGACAACCTGCCGCCGGTCGTAGCCCTGAACGCCAGCGCGTCCGGCACGGACGTCGCCGGCTATGTCTCCGAGGGGCACGGCGTCAGCGTCTTCGCGCGTGAGGGCGATTGCGTTTACCGCTGCTACTCCAGCTACACCCGTGGCACGGAGTTCCTGATGGGCTACTACGCGATCCTCGATCGGACGCCAAAGGGTCGCGACGAGGAGGGTCCCATGGGGCCATGGCTACGCCGGCACGACGAATACGACAAGAAGTGATCGCCGCTTCGCACGCGTCGGTGGTTTTTAAAACCAACAAGGCTTCCGGACGGAAGGCGCGGCAATGACATCGAGTTTTGCAGCGTGAGCGGCCATGAGCTCGTTCAGAAAGGCCATATTCGTTGTCGAGGGCATGTTTCGGTCAGATCGTCGCCCAGTCTCATGGGTTCTTATTGGCGTCACCATTGTCTGCTGGGCGTGGATCGTGCCCATGGCCCTCGACATGCGAGGCAACATGTCGGGCTCGTCTGCGTGGATGATGACAAGCAATTGGGATTCGGCGCATCTTTTTCTACTTTGCGCCATGTGGATCGTGATGATGACCGGAATGATGCTCCCTTCTGCGGCGCCTGCCGTCTTGGATCTGGAATCCTTCGAGAGGTCGGAGACTGAGAGGAATTATGCGCCTCGAACGGGGTTCGCATTCATGGCGGGGTATGTTGCAATATGGTCAGGGTTCTCTGTGTTGGCCTTCCTTTTCCAACGGCTTCTCGATTCGGTCCAAATCCTTTCACCGATGATGGAAATTCGGAACACACGATTGAGCATGACGTTGGTAGCCGTGGCCGGTGCCTATCAATTCACTCCGTTCAAGCGCTCATGCTTGAGATCTTGCCGGTGCCTGACTGCGACCTCTTCGCGTTCTGGATTTCAGGGCGGCCTGCGGAACGGCCTGAACTGCCTTGGCTGCTGCTGGGCGCTGATGCTTCTGCTCTTTGTTGGAGGCGCGATGAACCTATGGTGGATTATGGGCCTTTCGATTTTTGTCTTGATCGAGAAGATGGCCCGCCCTGGTTGGCAACGCACGTGTGTAATCACACTGCCCGCCGTCGGTTCCGGATTTTGGATCATTTCGACGCTCGTAGGGAGATGATCCGCCCCGTCCCTACTTCGACACCGCGTCCAGCACGATCGAGGGAGTGAGGAGTTCCGGCAGGATCTCGGGGTCGGAATGGCCGGGGAGCCAGACGACGTTGAACGGAACCGCGGCGCGCCGGTACTTGGCCAATTCGGCCGTGATCTGCGGATCCTTGTTGGTCCAGTCCCCTCTCACGGTTGCGATATGCTTTTCGCGGAACGCGCGGAGCACATCCTCCGAGTGGAAGACGAGGCGCTTGTTTGCCTGGCACGTCGCGCACCAGCGCGCCGTGAAATCCACGTAGATGATGCGATTTTCAGACCGGAGCTTCTCCACCGCATCCGGGCTCCATTTGTCCCAGACGATATCGGTGGGCGCCGCGGCCGTCGGCCATCCGGTCCAGGCCCCGAGGACGATCAGGACGATGCAGGCAAGCTTCCCGAACCTTGCATGGCCGGGCGAGGCACCCGGCGCGTTCCACCGGCCGTAGGCCCACACCCCCATCGCGACCAGGACCAGGCCGAACAGGGCTCCGAGGAGGCCGGTCTCCTGCAGCTGCCCGGCCAGCACCCAGATCAGGTAGGCGACCGTCGCGTAGAGGGGGAAGGCCATCGCCTCCTTGAAGGTCTCCATCCAGGCGCCCGGCCTCGGCAGGACCTTCACGGCCGCGGGAAACGCGGAAAGGAGCAGGTAGGGGGTGGATAGGCCGATGCCAATGACCGTAAAAATCGTGAACGACTGCGCCATGGGAAGGGCGAGCGCGGCGCCGAGCGCCGGGGCGAGGAACGGCGCGGCACAGGGCGTTGCGGCGACGGTGGCCAGGACCCCCGTGAGGAAGGATCCGGTGAAACCCGATTTTGACTGCAGGCCGGATCCGAATCCGGTGGCCGTCAAGCCGAACTCGAACACGCCGCTCATGCTGAGGGCGAAGACGAGAATGCCCGCGGCGAGGCCGAAGACAAAGACGGGGGACTGAAGCTGAAATCCCCAGCCGAGCTGGCTTCCGCCCGCGCGCAGGACCGCGAGGAGCCCGGCCAGGACCCAGAATGAGACCAATACGCCGATCGTGAAGACGATCCCGTGGAGGGTGACCTTCCGGCGGTCGGCTCCCGCCTGGTTCACGAACCCGAGGATCTTTATCCCCAGCACCGGGAACACGCACGGCATGAGGTTTAGGATAAGGCCGCCGACAAAGGCCAGGACGAGCGTTCCCAGGAATCCCCCCGAGGCGACCGGGGCGGCTGCAGCGCCGAAGGCGACGTCCACCTTGAGTCCGGGCAGGGATCCATCGGGCTTCCATCCCTGCTTCGACGTCAGGACGCCGACGAGGCGGGGCGCGTCCTTGGGTCCGTCCGTGCCGGCGGGAAGCGCGATCGTGAAGCCCCCTTTTCCATCTGACTTTGCCGACTGGGGCAGGTCAAAGGCCGCGGTGCCGTCCTCCGAGAAAAAGTGCAGGCCCTCGGGCGTGCGCGCGGGGTTCGCAACCCCATCGGCGGCGCGGACCGTGAGGCTAAGGGCCCCTCCCGTGCGCGAGGCCGACAGCGTCCACTCCGGATCATCCGCGGGAAGCTGGGCGACCGCCGCGCGGATTTTTGGATCCCAGGCGGGGTCGGGCTGGGGATCCCCGTCGGTCACCGGAAGCGAGAGCGAAAGCTTCTTGTTGCCGGGCACGCAGACGTCCTGGCACATCAGCCAATCGGCGGCGACCGGGAGCACCACCGTGGTCCCCGGCTTCAGGTCCGCCGGGGGCGTGAGGGTCAACGGGAGCAGGAGGTCGCCTTCGTACCCGTTGCCGACAACGTTCCCGCGGCTGTCGACGAGGAAGGTGGGTGCGGGCCATTGGATGGCGCCCGAAGTCCAGCCCTCGGGAAGCTTCCACTTGAGCGTCGTCGCGAGCCCGGTTCCCGGGTTCTTCCAATAGGTATGCCAGCCCGGCTCGTGCACGAGGCGCAGGGCGACCATGAAGGGCGTCCCGGCATGGATCGACGTGTCCGCCGACACGATCGACGCGGCGACCTGGGCGCGGGCGGTCGCGGGAAACACCGATGCGCAGAGGGCAAGGAACGCGGCGGCAAGGGGTGCGAAAAAGCGCTTCATGGGTCGGCGTTTGAGCCAGTGTGCCCTGATGAAAGGCCGTCGCAAGCGCTCAGCCGCTTTTTGCCCCCGCCGCGATCCACTGGTCGATCATCTGGATCTCCTGCTGGGTCAGCGGCTTGTCGCCGTCGCTCGGCATGGAATCGTCATCGCTCAATGGGAGGCGGACCCGGCGCAGGATCTCGCTCGACTTGGAGTCGCCCGGCACGACGGCGGGTCCGTCGTCGCCGCCCCGCATCAGGTGCTCGTACGAGTCCAGCCTCAGACCGCCCTTGTGCTTCTCGGGCTTGTGGCAGGAGACGCAGCTTCGCGTGAAGAGGGGGGCAACATGCAGATTGTAATAGGCGAGGTTGCCGGGCTCGATGCTTCCGGGCCCGGCCTTCTGGGCCGCACGCTGGGGGGAACTTCCGGTCGCGGCGTTCCCGGTGGGCACCGGTTCGGCGCCCAGGCCCAGCCACGTCCGCAGGCGCGCGGGCATCTTTTCGGTGAGGAAACCGTCTCCGTGCGAGATCGCGCCTCCGCCATGGCCGGTCCAGACCATGAGCCCGAAGGTGAAGAGGAGGAGCGGCGGGTAGAGCACCCGCGCCGCGCCGCGCCGCGCCCACAGCGCCGCCGCGCTCACGCCGGCCAGGCACACCCCGCCCCACATGTGGCGCGTGACGTCGCGTCCGCGAAGGCCCCCGCTCCAGGCGAGGAGCCATCCATCGAATGCGGCGACAAAGGCGGCAATCGTCGCGACCGCCAGGACCCATCCGGCGGCGGACCGCAGGTGAGCCCATCGCAAACGCAGGCCAAGGAGTTCCATGACGGGAACCAATACGAGAAGGGTCACGGGGCCGTGGACGAGCAGCGGATGAAGCCTGCCGAGGAACTGCCCGAAATTTCCGTGCTCGCGCCCGTCGGGGGGCACCTGGCGCGCCAGGGCGACCAGCGCGGCCCAAAACCCGATGGCGACGAGCGCCGCCGCGGTCCGGCTCGGGCGGCGCATGGCTTCGGGGGTTTCCATCGGAATTTCAAAGGTTGGGGGACAGCCGTCGGCGGAGGCAAACCAACAAGTGAGCCGGCTGCCACCGCGCGCTTGCCGGCCGCCGGAGGCTTCTCCAACGTGGCGGGCCTCCCCGCTCCATGTCCGCCGTGGTCTCGAATGCCCTTGCGAAAACCGCCCGCGCGGCCGGCTGGTCGGCCGTGGCCATCGCGGGAGCCGCAAGCGTTGCGGTCCTCGCCTGGAGCCGGGGCGAACCGGTGAGCGCGCTCTGGATGGTCATCGCGGCGGCCTGCGTGTTCGCCATCGCCTACCGGTTTCACTCCGCCTGGCTGATGGCGAAGGTGCTGACGGTCGATGAGCTGCGGGCGACGCCCGCGGAGGTCCACTCCGACGGAAAGGACTTCGTGAGGACAAACCGCTGGGTGGTGTTCGGCCATCACTTTGCGGCCATAGCCGGGCCGGGGCCCCTCGTCGGCCCGGTCCTCGCCGCGCAATTTGGCTACCTCCCGGGTTTCCTCTGGATCCTGATCGGCGCGGTCTTCGGCGGGGCCGTCCACGACAGCGTCGTCCTCTTCTGCTCCGTCCGGCGTCGTGGGAAGTCACTGGGCCAGATGGTCCGCGACGAGGTGGGACCCTTCGCGGGGCTCGCGGCCCTCGTCAGCGTCACCGCGATCACCGTCATCCTGCTCGCCGTGCTCGCCCTCGTGGTCGTGAACGCGCTTGCCGAATCCCCCTGGGGAGTGTTCACGATCGCCGCCACCATGCCGATCGCGCTCGCCATGGGGTTCTCGCTCCGCTCCGGCGGGAACGACCGGAAAAGGCTGCACTGGGCCACGGCGGCGGGGATTGTCGGCCTTCTCGCCGCGGTCTGGGGAGGGCAGTTCATACGGGGAACGCCGCTCGAAAACCTCCTCAGCCTTAGGGGCACCACCGTCGCCTGGTGGATCATGGGCTACGGTCTCGTCGCCTCCGTCGTCCCCGTCTGGCTTCTCCTCGCGCCGCGCGACTACCTCAGCACCTTCATGAAGATCGGCACGATCGCGGCGCTCGGGGTCGCGATCGTCGTCCTCGGCCCGCGGCTGAGGATGCCCGCGGTCACGAAGTTCATCGACGGCACCGGGCCGGTCTTTGCCGGGCCGCTCTTTCCGTTTTGCTTCATCACGATCGCCTGCGCGGCCATCTCGGGCTTCCACGCAATCGTGTCGTCGGGCACGACCCCGAAGCTGCTGGCGCGCGAGGGCGACATCCGGACGATCGGCTACGGCGCGATGATGACCGAGATGTGCGTCGGGGTCATGGCCGTCATCGCCGCGTGCGCAATGCCTCCGGGGCAGTATTTTGCGATCAACGTGAAGGGCGACGCCGTCGCCGTGACCCAGCATATCTCCGCGCTCGGGTTCGCCGTCACGCCCTCCGACATGGCGACCCTCGCCTCGAGCGTGGGGGAGAAGACGATGGTCGGGCGCGCCGGCGGGGCGCCGACCTTCGCCCTCGGCATGGCGCAGATGCTGGCCGGTGTTTTCCGCAGCAGGGCGGCGCTCGCCGTCTGGTACCATTTTGCGATCATGTTCGAGGCGCTCTTCATCCTGACGACGATCGACGCCGGGACGCGCGTCGGACGCTTCCTGGTCCAGGACCTCCTCGGGCTCGTATGGCGGCCGCTCGGCGACACGCGCTCGTTTGCCGGCAACATCGGCGCGACCACGCTCTTCGTCGCCGCGTGGGGGTGGTTTCTGTACCAGGGCGTCATCGACCCGATGGGGGGGATCAATTCGCTCTGGCCGATCTTCGGCGTGGCCAACCAGCTCCTTGCCGTGATCGCACTTGCCCTCGGGACGACGGTCCTGATCAAGATGGGCCGCGCGCGGTACGCGTGGGCGACGCTCCTTCCGCTATCGTGGCTCCTCGCGGTGACGATGACTGCCGGCTGGATGAAGATCTTCAGTCCCGACCCGCGGCTCGGGTTTCTGAGCGGCGCGGCCGCCGCCCCGACCGCGCGGCAGGCCTTCAACGCCCACGTGGACGCCGCGGTCACCGCCATCTTCCTCCTACTCGTCGCGGTGGTCGTCCTTGCGAACGCGCGGGTATGGGCCTCGCTCCTCGCCGGCCGGCGCGCGCCGGGCCTTTGCGAGGAACCGTTTGTCGCCTCGACGGCGGATCAGACCTCGTAGGCGGGAAGCGTCTTCTCCACCCGGACCTTGTCGAGGCGGGCGTAGGTGGGCACGCCGGTGTCGTAGGGCACGGTCACCTCGCCCTGGATGAGGGGCTGCGCGTAGCGCAGGAATTGGAAGTTCATGCTGACGAGATCCTCGTTGATCCATTCGCGGGGGAGCTTTTTCGTCCCGTTCGCGATCTCGCTCAGCGGTGCAAGCCCGGTCTCGACCGTGTAGTGCTCGGTCTCTCCGCGCACGAGCGTGACCATCTTGTCGGTCTCGCCGGCGATCGCGGCGCGCACCGCCGCCTGACCCGCAAGAAACGCCTCATCGACATCCGTCTTGGACGCAGCGTGCGCCGCGGCGCGCTGGATCAGGCCCGGCCGGGCGACGCGAACCTTCGCGTTGGGAATGCCCGTCTCGATGATCTCGGAGAGGGCCTCGCCCGCGCCGCCGAGCTTCGCGTGCCCGAACGCATCGGTGGCGGAATCGGCCGCGAGATAGTTGCCGTCGGCATCGACGAGACCCTCGGCGACGACGATGAGGCAGTAGCGCTCGCGCTTCAGGACGCGCTTCACGTCTTCCAGCACCTTCTCCTGGTTGAAGGGAACCTCGGGAAGAAGGATCAGGTGGGGCGCGTCGTGGGGGTGGTCGCGGCGTTTGGCGAGCGCGGTTCCGGCGGCGATCCAGCCGGCGCTGCGCCCCATCACCTCGACGATCGAGACGAGGTCGCCTTGGCCCATCGCCTCGTTGTCGCAGGCGATCTCGCGCACGGTCATCGAAAGGTACTTGATCACGCTGCCGTAGCCAGGGCAGTGGTCGGTGCCGGGCAGGTCGTTGTCGATCGTCTTCGGGACGCCGATGACGCGGAGCTCGTATCCCTGCTCCTGCGCCAGCTTGGAGATCTTGTCGGCCGTGTCCTGGGAGTCGTTGCCGCCGATGTAGAAGAAATACCGGATATTGTGGGCCTTGAAGACCTCGAGCACGCGCTCGAAATCCTGCTGCTTCTTGAGCTTGTAGCGGCAGGTGCCCAGGGCGGCCCCGGGCGTGTGGCGCAGGGCCCGGATCTGCTGCTGGGATTCGGCCGCCAGGTCCACCAGGTCCTCCTGGAGGATGCCGAGCACGCCGTTCAGGCCACCGTAGATTTCCTCGACTGACTCGTGGTTGAGCGCCTCGGCGACGATGCCGGCCACGCTCGCGTTGATGACAGAGGTTGGGCCGCCAGATTGACCTACCAGGACGTTTCCTACGAGTTCAGCCATGTGAAAAGTAATGAGGGGTTGTCAGGACAGTGAAGGTTCAAGCAAGCGCATCCCCGGGGGGGTACGCAATTTAAAAGTTCTGGAGCCCCGAAAAACAGGCTAGAGCAGCCGCGCCGGACGGTAGTCCGCGGCACCCTTGACGCGCTTCGCCATCGGTTTCACCTCGCCGACAAAGACGTCGACCTGGTTCGGCGCCGATCCCACGAACCGCGCGCTCTCCGCCAGAATGGCCTGGAGCGCCTTCTTGCCGAGACCGATCCGGCGGTCGCCGGCCAGCCGGTCGAGGAGGTCGGCCCCCGTCGTCCCCGAGCGCATCGCCTTCACGGCGGCGAGCGAATGCTCCCGGATCGCCTCATGCGCCGTCTCGCGGCCGGCGCCGCGCTTCACCGCCTCCATGAGGATGGTGGTGGTGGCAAGGAAGGGCAGGTTGCGCTCGTTCTCCTGCGCGATCGCCGAGGGGAAGGCCTCCATCTGGTCCAGCACCGTGAGGAGCGTCTCAAGCGAGCCGTCGATGGCGAAAAACGCGTCGGGCAGCGCCACCCGCCGGACGACCGAGCACGAGACGTCCCCCTCGTTCCACTGGTCGCCCGCCAGGGTTCCCGTCATCGTGACGTAGCCCCCGAGCACGGTCGAAAATCCGCAGATCCGCTCGCAGTTGCGGGCGTTGGCCTTGTGGGGCATCGCGGACGAGCCGACCTGGCCCTCCTGGAATCCCTCGGTGACCAGGCCCGCGCCCGCCATCAGACGCATCGTCGTGGCGAAGCTCGCGGCGGCCGCCCCGATCTGGTGGAGCGCCGAGACGACCTCAAAGTCGAGGCTGCGCGGGTACACCTGCCCGACGCTGCCGAGGGAGGCGGGGATGCCGAGGTGCTTCAGCACCCGGCTCTCGAGGTTCGCCACCTTGTCGGCCCTCCCGCCGAGGAGCGTGAGCTGGTCGAGCTGCGTGCCGACGGCCCCCTTCAGGCCGCGCACCGGGTAGCGGACGATCAGGCCCTCAAGCCGGTCGAGGGCGATGATGAGCTCCTGTCCGAAGGTCGACAGGCGTTTTCCGAGCGTCGTCGGCTGGGCGGGCACGTTGTGCGTGCGCCCCGTGATCATCAGGTCGCGGTATTCCTCCGCGCGCCGCGCGATCGCAAGGAGCGCCGCGGTCGCCTTTTTCCGGACGATCTTGAGCGACTGGAAAATCTGAAGCTGCTCGACATTCTCAGTGAGGTCGCGGCTCGTGAGACCGAGGTGGATGAACTGCCGCTTCGCGAGCTCGGAGAATTCCTCGATTCGCGCCTTGACGTCGTGGAGCGTCACGCGCTCGCGCTTCGCGATCGCTTCGAGATCGATCCGGCCCTTGACGCGCTCATAGTCCTTGATCGCCTCGGCGGGAATCGGGACGCCGAGGTCCCGCTGGGCCTTCATGACCGCGATCCAGAAATCGCGCTCGAGGAGGACTCTTCCGCGCTGCGACCATATGTCCCGGATCGCCGCCGAGGCATAACGCTCGGCCAGGACATTCAGGACAGGCTCGTTGGGTTCGGGGTCGGGCAACTCGTTCACGGCAAGCCGCCGAGTAAATGCTCCGCGACGGTGAACGCCATCGGAAAAGCGCCCTCGCCCCCTGACTTTACAATCGCCCTAGGCGGCGAGGCACCGGACGGCCATGTCGCGCAGCACGTCGGCCTGCCCGTCGGGCCTGCGGATGATTTCCTCGAACGCGTCCACGAACTCCCGCTGGTTGTCGATGAGGCGCCGGAGCGACGGAAGGCGGCCGCCGCCCGCGAGTTTGCCCACGTACCACGGATTCTGGGTGAAGACATTGAACGAGCTTTTTTCCCCCGCGACGTCGCCGTAATTCCCGCCGAAGGTCTCCGCGGCCTGAGGCAACCCCTCGACCCCCCTCGGCCCGAGCCTGGCCTCTCCCGCGTCCGTGAGGGCGCGGACCTGGATCAGGATCCGGTTGCGGTTCTGCAGCGCCGCGAGCATGGGTCGGGCGTCGCCGCCGGCGAAGAAATGCCGCTTGAGCGCCGTGAGCGTCCACTGGAGGTCGCCGCTGAAGAACGCCTCGGCCGTCTCGAAGAAATCCCCCTGGGCCGCGTTGGGCGTCAGCTCGGAGACGCTCGCCTCCTCTATCTTGCCGCCCTCGGCGGCGTGCGCCGCGAGCTTGTGGACCTCCTCGATCAGGAGCCGGGTGTTTGCGCCGATCCGGGCGAGGAGGAGCTCCAGGGCGCCCGGCCCGAATTCGACGCCGATCGAGCGCGCTTCGGCCTGGACCACGGCGCCGAGCGACTCGGCTTCCCCGTCCCCGTCGGCGAGGGCGAAATCCGCGTGCTTTTCGCACCACTTTGCGAACGAGCGCCTCCGGTCGATCGGCGCGGCCGTGATGAGGACGGCGGTTTCGTCGGGATTCAACGACTGGAGGAGCCCTTGGAGGTCCTCGACCAGGCCGAGCGTGGTTTCCGCCTTGCCCGTGACGGTGTCCGCGAGAAAATTGACATCCTTGAGCCAGACGACCCGCCTTCCGCCGAACATGGGAACCGTCTGCACCGCTTCGCGAAACCGGTTCACCGCCGCCCCCACGTCGTCGACGTTGGCGGCAAAGCCGTTTACGACCTCGCGCGAGAATTCGTCGGTGGCGTCCCCGGAGAGCTCCGCAAAACGGTCCCGTCCCATCCGGCCGACGAGGAAATCGTCCTGGCCGCAGATAAAGGAGAAGGTCCTGGGGTTGGCGGCCGGCATGGGGTTCGATTTGGCCGGAAGCTCGGGCAAGGCTCAATTCAAAATCGGAACCTCGGGTCGGCTGCGGATGTCGCCTCCGGTCTTGCCGCCCCAGCCCAGATGATCCTTTATCTCCCCATGTTCGTTTACCCGCTTACCCCCGCGGACTTGCGTGGGGGGCACCCAGCTCCCAAGTCTCACGCGTGAACCCCGACGCCCGGTCCTCTTCGGTCCCTCAAACCCCATGGCGCAGGGACCTGATCCTGCTCACGCTGATCTTCGGAGCCCTGCTCGGATTCCGGCTCGGCAGCGCGCCGCTCCTCAATCCCGACGAGCCGCGCTACGCGGAGGTGCCGCGCGAGATGGTCGCGAGTGGCGATTGGGTCACCCCGCGGCTGGACGGCGTCCCCTATTTCGAGAAGCCGCCCTTCATGTACTGGGTTGTGGCGACCCTGGAGAAGACCCTGGGCTACAGCGAGTGGTCCGTGCGGCTGGCGCCGGCCCTCTTCGCGCTCGGGGGCATCCTCACGGCCTACGGCGCCGCGCAGCGGATCTACGGGAGGGACGCCGGCTTCTGGGCGGCGATCGTGCTCGGCACCTCGCTCCTCTACCTCGGCCTAGGGAAGCTGCTTCTCCTCGACACGGCCGTCTCGGTCCTCATGAGCGCGACCCTGTTCTGCTTCATCACGGGGGTGCAGGAAAAGCCGGGTCCAAGGCGCCGGTGGCTCTTCCATGGGCTCTATGCGAGCGCGGCCCTGGCGACCCTCACCAAGGGACTGATGGGTTTCCTCATCACCGGCGCCGTGATGTTCCTCTGGCTTCTGCTGTGCGGTCAATGGAAGCGCCTGCGGCCCCTGCACCTTCCAAGCGGCATCGCCCTTTTTCTCCTGATCGCTGCGCCGTGGCACCTCCTGGCGGCCGCGAGGAATCCCGGATGGGCGCATTTCTACTTCGTCTATGAGCATTGGCAGCGCTTTACGACGTCCGCCGGGCACGGGCGGTACCAGCCCTTCTGGTTTTTCGTCCCCGTCGTCCTGCTGGGCCTGTTTCCGTGGACGGGATTTCTCTGGCCCTCGTTCCGCGACGCCCTTGCCGGGGGCTGGTCGCGAAGGCGGGAACACCCCGAGGGCTGGTTTTTCGCGATCTGGGCGGTCTTCATCTTTCTTTTTTTCAGCGCGTCCCAGTCCAAGCTGATTCCCTATATCCTGCCGGTTTTCGCGCCGATCGCCGTGCTGATGGGCCGCTGGCTCGCCGGCGTGCTGGCGGGCCCCGAGCCGTTCGTGCGCCTGCGGCCGGGACTGAGGGTCTTCGGCATCATCTGCGGGGTCCTCGCCGCGGGCCTCATCTTCGTGGTCCTCAAGCCCGGGATCCTGCACGATCCCGCCCAGGCGGCGGCGCTCCGGCCCTATTCGTTCGTGGGGGCCGCCATCCTGTGCGTCGGCGGGATGCGGGCGCTTGTCCCCCGGGATGGGTCCGACGCCGGGAGGGGCGCCCTCGTCGCCGTGACGGCGACGATCGTGTTCGTCATGGGGGTCGCGTCGTTCACGATTCCGGCGATCGACGGCCGCAGCACGAAGGAGATGGCCTTGGCCGCCAAGAGCCTCCTGCGGCCGGGCGACCGGGCCTACTATTACCACCGGTTCTTCCAGGACTTCACCTATTATTCCGGGCACCTGGCCGGCCTCGTGCATTACACCGACGAGCTCGAGGTGCAGTTCCTCAGCCCGGCGGAGCTGAACGAGCGCTTCATCGACGATGCCGAATTCCGGCGGGAATGGGAGGGGCCCGGACGGGTGTTCGCCGTGGCGCGGGTCGCCGACACGACGAAGCTCTTCTCCGACCCCGCGTTCCACTATTATATAGTGAAGGGCGACCCGCGCTTCTATCTTTTCAGCAACCAGCCTTGAGGATTTGCCGCCACCCCGCAGGATAGTCCCGACATGCCCTCGCCCTCCATCGCCCAGCCGGCCAAGCCCGTGGAGCCTTTCCTGCCCTTCACGCGGCCGACGATCGACGAGGCCACGATCGAGGGGGTCGCGGAGGTGCTCAGGTCCGGATGGATTTCCTCCGGTCCGCAGGTGAGGGCCTTCGAGGCGAAACTTTCGGATTTTTTTGGCGGCCGGCCGGTCCGCGCCTTCAACTCGGGCACCTGCACGATGGAGATCGCCCTCCGGATCGCCGGCATCGGGGCCGGCGACGAGGTGATCACGACACCTCTTTCCTGGGTGGCCACGAGCAACGTGGTCCTGGCGGTCGGGGCGAGGCCCGTGTTCGTCGACATCGATCCGCTCACCCGCAACATCGACCTGGGCCGGGTGGAGGCGGCGGTGACCCCGCGGACCCGGGCGATCCTCCCCGTGGACCTGGCCGGACTCCCCGTCGACCGCGACCGCCTCAACGCGGTCGCCCAGTCCCGCGGGTTGCGCGTCGTCGAGGATGCGGCCCAGTCCTTCGGGAGCACCTGGAAGGGCCGGCGCATTGGGGCGTTCGGCGATTTCGTGTCGATCAGCTTTCACGCGAACAAGAACATCACGACCTCCGAGGGGGGATGCCTCGTCATGAACGACGAGAGCGAGGCCGCTCTCGCGGAGCAGTACCGGCTCCAGGGCGTCATGCGTACCGGCCACGACGGCATGGAGGTCGAGCTCGTCGGCGGAAAGTTCAACATGACGGACGTCGCCGCGCGGATCGGGCTCGGCCAGCTGGCCCGCGTCGCCGAGTTTTCAGCCAAGCGCCGCGAACTGGCCCGCGCCTATTTTGAGGAATTCGACCTGCCGGCGGTCCGTTCGCTCGGGATCGGGCTGCCCGTCGCGAATTTCACGGACAGCAACTGGCATATGTTCCAGGTGGTCCTGCCCGAGGCAAAGACGTCGGTGGCGCGCTCCGGGATCATGGAGGACCTGCGCGCCGCGGGAATCGGGACGGGGGTCCATTACCCGGCGATCCACCTGTTCGCGCTCTACAGGCGGATGGGCTGGAAGGAGGGCGATTTTCCCAATGCGGAATTCGTCGGGCGCAACATCCTGACGCTGCCGCTCTTCCCGGCCATGGGGCGCTCCGACGTCGCTCGCGTCGTTCGCGCGCTCGTCGCGACACTGAAAACCCACCGCAAGGCATGAGCGCCGCCCCTGAATTGTCCGTGGTCATCCCGGTCTACAACGAGGAGCTCAATCTGCCGGTCCTGTTTTCCCGGCTGTATCCCGTCCTGGACGGCCTCGGACGGAAATACGAGGTGATCTTCACAAACGACGGGAGTGCGGACCGCTCGCTCGATCTCCTGCGCGCGCAGTACGCCGCGCGCCCCGACGTGACGCGGGTCATCGACTTCAACGCCAACTACGGCCAGCACATGGCGGTCATGGCCGCGTTCGAGCGCGTGCGCGGCCAGATCATAGTGACCCTGGACGCCGACCTGCAGAACCCGCCCGAGGAGATTCCGAAGCTCCTTGTGCTGATCGACACCGGGCACGACTACGTCGGCGGATTCAGGATCGACCGGCGCGACAGCTTCTTCCGGACCGTTGCGTCTCGCTTCATCAATTTTGTCCGCAGCCGGACGACATCGATCGAGATGACGGACCAGGGGTGCATGCTCCGCGCCTACCGGCGCTCGATCATCGACGCGATCGTGCGGAGCGGGGCCGCGATCACGTTTATCCCGGCGCTTGCGTACAGTTATTCGGCGAACCCCACCGAGGTGGGCGTCAAGCACGAGGAGCGCCACCAGGGCGTCTCGAACTACTCGCTCTACGGCCTCGTGCGGCTGAACTTCGACCTCATCACGGCCTTCTCGCTGGCCCCGCTCCAGGCCTTCACCATGATCTCGATGGCCTGCGCCGCGGGAAGCTTCCTGCTCATGATCGTCCTCGCGCTGCGGCGCCTCATCCTCGGCCCGGAGGAGGGCGGACTGTTCACGCTCTTCGGCATCCTTTTTTTCCTGATCAGCGTCGCCATGGTCGGCATCGGGCTCATCGGGGAATACATCGGGCGGACCTACCAGGTGGTGCGCTCGCGGCAGCGTTATTTTGTCCGGGAAATGCTCGAGACCGCGGAGTGAGCGGCCGGCTCCGATGCCCGCTCCCCGCATCCTTTTCTTCGGCTACAGCGAGGTGGGCCACGATTGCCTGGACCTGCTCCTCGGGCGCGGGGAGAACGTCGTCGCGCTGGTCACCCACGAGGACAATCCGGACGAGAAGATATGGTTCAAGACGCCCGCCCTTGCCGCCAGGGCGAAGGGCGTGCCGGTGCACACGCCCGAGAAGGTGGGCACCCCCGAATGGATCGCGCGGATCTCGGAGATGCGGCCGGACCTCATCCTATCGGTATACTACCGGAACATGATCAGCACGAAGGTCCTTGGGCTTGCCCCCCTGGGCGCCTTCAACATGCACGGTTCGCTGCTGCCCAGGTACCGGGGCCGGGCGCCGATCAACTGGGCGGTTCTCCACGGCGAGCCCCGGATCGGCATGACGCTCCACCGGATGGTGCGGGAGCCCGACGCCGGCGCCATCGTCGACCAGGAGGGCGTGGACATCGGTCCGAGGGACACGGCCGAGCAGGCCTTCCGCAAGGTGCTTCCCTGCGCCCGCCGGGTGCTTGCACGGCAGATCGGCCTGCTCCTCGCGGGCACCGCGAGGGAGACGGCGCAGGACGCCTCGCAGGCCACGTATTTTGGCGGGCGCAAGCCGGAAGACGGCCGCATCGACTGGACGCAGTCCTCGCGTCAGATCTTCAATCTGATCCGCGCCGTCACCGATCCCTATCCCGGCGCTTTTTCCGACGTCGGTCCATCGCGCCTGATGGTCTGGTGGGCGGAGCCCGACTCGTCCGCGGCCCGGGGCAAGGCGGGCCGGCCGGGCGAGGTGCTGGTCGCGTCGCCTCTCGTCGTGGCGACGGGCGACGGCGCACTCGAGCTCACCCGGACCGAATGGCGGGGGGGCCCTTCGCCTGTGCTACGGGCGGGCCAGCTGCTGTAGGCGACCGGGCCTAAAGCTGCACGGGCAGCCCGATCTCGATGATCTGCGAAAGCGTGATGTTATAATAGTCCTTCGCGGGGCGCGCGTTGCGGATGAGGAAACTGTAGAGGCTCTTCTCCCATTCCCACATTCCGGTGTTCCCCCCGCTCATCACCATTTCCCGGCTGAAAAAGTAGGTCGCGGACTGCGGATTGATCGTCAGGCCGCAGTCCTTGATCCGGCCGACCAAGTCGTTGACGTCGGGCGACTCCATGTAGCCGTAGTGGCCCGTCGCCCGCCAGACGCCCTCGCCGATATCGCGCAGCTGGAGGCGCGCGGTGTCGTGGAGGGTGGGCTTGTCCTCGGTGACAATGCTGAGGAGGACGACCGTCTTGTGCAGGCAGCGGTTCGCCTTCACGTGGTGGAGGAGCGCGAGAGGGGTCCCCTTCGGGGAGCCGACCATGAACACCGCGGCCCCGGGGACCCGGGTGACGTACTTGCTGCGGGCAATCGTCGTCAGCTCGGACTCGGTGACATTGCCGCCGTAGACGCGCTCAAACACGACGTTCCGGCCGCTCTTCCACGTGTGCATGACCGCGAGGACCGCCCCGGCGATCACGAGCGGATACCAGCCGCCGTCGGCGATCTTGCGCGCATTGGCCGCGAAAAAGCCGACGTCGATCACGAGGAAGAACCCGCAGATCGTGCCGGCCCGCCAAAGGGGCCACTTCCAATTGCGGCGCGCCACCATGAAATACGCCCCGCTGGTGATCGCCATGGTCCCCGTGACGGCGATCCCGTAGGCCGAGGCCAGCCGCTCCGTGGAGCCGAAGAGGAGCACCGTAAGGATGCACCCGATCGCCAGCAGCATGTTCACGAAGGGCACATAGATCTGCCCCGAATGGCCGGCGCTCGTGTGGTTCACCTTCAGCCTGGGGAAGTACCCGAGCTGCACCGCCTGGCGCGAGAGGGAGAAGGCACCCGTGATGAGCGCCTGGCTCGCGATGATCGCGGCGACGATCGACAGGCCGGTGAGCGCCGCGCGCAGGAAGCCCTCCGGGGCCATTGCGAAGAAAGGATTGCGGACCACCCGCGGGTGCAGGGTCAGGAACGCGACCTGCCCGAAGTAATTGAGGACCAGCCCGGGAAAGGCCACGCCATACCAGGCGAACGTGATGGCCCTGCGGCCAAAGTGCCCCAGGTCCGCATAGAGCGCCTCGGCGCCCGTGATCGCGAGCACGACGGACCCCAGGAGCTCGGCGACCTCGGTCGGGGGGTGGTGCAGGAGGGCGATCCCGTAGACCGGATTGAGCGCCCGGAGAACGGACGGCGCGTGGTACACGTACCAGGCGCCGAGCACCCCGAGCGTCGTGAACCAGACCAGCATCACCGGACCGAAGACGGCTCCGATCCGCATCGTGCCCTTGCTCTGAAAATAGAACAGGGCGGCCAGGATCAGCGAGGCGAGCCAGGGCACATAGGCGGCGAACGCCGGGCTGATCGCGTTGAACCCCTCGGCGGCGCCGAGCACGGAGATCGCCGGGGTGATGATGCCGTCGCCGAAGAGCAGCGCTGCGCCGATCAGGATGATCACGACCGCGATGCCGAGGCCGCGCCGCGCCGCCGGCCGGTGCGGGGCCGCCTCCCGATGGGCGTGGATGAGCGCGAGGAGGGCGAAGATGCCGCCTTCGCCGTGGTTGTCGGCCTTTGTGATGAACCCGAGGTACTTGACGCTGACGACGAGGACGAGGGACCAGAAGATGAGGGAGAGGATGCCGAGCATGCCCTCCTCCCGCGATCCCGCGGGAAGGTGGGCGATGCACTCCTGCATCGTGTAGAGCGGGCTCGTGCCGATGTCGCCGAAGACGACCCCGAGCGCCCCGAGACAAAGGGCCGCCTTGGCCGCGGCTCGCATGGATGTCTTTGAGCTTTCGTCGGTCACGTGGGGCGAGAGGGCGCCGAGCGTGGCCCCTCACAAAAATAAAGCGAGGGAAAGACACCTTCGTGCCTTTCCCCCGCTTATTGCCCGGAATGAATCAGGTGGCGACCGCGCCGCCGGGAAGAGGCCGTCCTCCATCGGCCGCGGATGCGGCGAAGGTGCCTGCGTCGCCCGCAGCCAAGACGGTGCCGAGGCCATCGGTGAGCTCCGGATAGGCCACGCCCCCGTGTTCGTGGAGGTCGAGACCCTCCAGTTCGCCGGCCCTGGAGATCCGCAGGGTGCCCGTGGCCTTGACCGCGTACATGAGGATCAGCGCGGCGACAAAGACCCCGATCCCGATGCAGGCGTTTCCGATGAGCTGGCCGACCAGCTGGTCGGTTCCCCCGCCGTAGAACAGGCCCTTGACGACCGACCCGGCCGAATTGTCGGCGCCCGTCGGCGTCGAGGCGCCGAACTGGCCGGTGGCGAACAGCCCGAGGCTCAACGTGCCCCAGATGCCCGCCGCGCCGTGGACGGGCCACGCGCCGCAGGGATCGTCAATGCGGAGGTACTCAAGGAGATCCGTGGCCAGGATGACGATCACGCCGGCCACGGCGCCGAGGCAGAGTGCGCCGAGCGGCGAAACCCAGTAGCAGGGGCAGGTGATCGCGACCAGGCCGGCCAGGAGGCCGTTTAGGGTCGCCCCGCAATCCCACTTTTTGTTGCGCGGATAGACAAAGAAGAGAGCCGCGAGCCCGCCAGTGCAGGCGGCGAGGGTCGTGTTGGTCGCCACGCGGGCGATTCCCACGAAGTCCATCGCCGAGAGGGTGCTCCCGGGATTGAACCCGTACCACCCGAACCAGAGGATGATGGCGCCCACCGAGGCCACCGTCATGCTGTGGTAGGGCATCGGGCCGCCGCCGTCGCGCTTGAACTTGCGCCCAATCCGCGGCCCGAGGACGATGGCGCCCGCCAGGGCGATCGATCCGCCGATCGTATGGACAACCGTCGAGCCGGCGAAGTCGTGGAATGCCGCGGGATGGATGTTGTTCAGCCAGCCGTCCGGACCCCAGGCCCAGTGGCCGAAGATCGGATAGAGGAAACCGCTGACCCCGATGCTGTACCAGAGGTCGCCCCAGAACCCGGTGCGGCCCAGCATGGCGCCCGAGGTGATCGTCGAGCAGGTGTCGGCGAAGGCGAACTGGAAGAGGAAGAACGCCAGCGTCGCCACCCCGGTCGAACCATAGGTCTCCGGGATGTTCTGGAGGAAATAGTACTGGTTGCCGATAAACCCGTTGCCGGAACCGAACATCCAGGCGAACCCCCAGGCGTAGAAGAGGACGCCGCAAAGGCAGGTGTCGACGATGCCCTCCAAGAGGACGTTGACCGTCTCCCGCGTGCGGGCGAATCCCGCTTCGAGGAACATGAAGCCCGCCTGCATGAAGAAAACGAGGAACGCCGTCACCAGCACCCACATGGTGTTGATCGGATTCACGTAGGGCGGATTCGGAGCGTCCGCCGGGGCCGGAGCGGCGGCGGCGGCGGCCGCTGGGGCGGTGGATGGCGCCGCGACGGCCGGCGCGGCGGGAGCCGCCTGCGCGTGGAGCTTGGTCGTCGATCCGAAGAAGAGGGTGACCAGGAAGATGAGGGCGAAGCAGAGGGCGAGGCCGAGCACCTTGCCGCCGAAGATCGCGTAGAATAGCCGGCGCTGCGCCGGATCCTTCAATTTTTGAACGAACTTATTCATGGATTTTTCCTTTATTTTGATGGTTAAGGGCTCAAGTGAGGGTCGCCGATCCGGCATCCGGTGCGATTTCTGCTCTGGCGCAGGCGAACCGCGGGTTTTCGGCGGCCTTCATCGCGGCCGTGCGGCGATAGTGTGGACGGAAGTTTTTAATTATCATAGGGATAAGGCTGCTGATATTTCCTGATGCTTGATGGTTTCCGATGCGTTGAGGGTGGAGAAAACGGAGTCGGAGGCTGAAAGCATAATAGATGCCACTTAATGAAATCTTAACGCATACAAACATAGTTTTAATCATATTTTAATTAAAACCTTGGCATACAAGCGGCTATGTATCCGCCGCGGACGTTAAATCCGTATTAAACGAATCAGCATCGCTACCCACCACCGTCTAGTAAACCACCACCCCAATAGATCCAGCCAGACTCCCAAGACCTATGCCTGCTCCAACATCGCCCGTTCCCGCTACGCCCACCATGAAGCCCACTCTGGGCCTCACCGGGCTGACCGTAAATGCAATGGCCCTGATCGCGCCCGGTGCGTTCATGTGGCTGACCTTTGAAGAACAAGCCCTCTATGGCGCGCCCGGAGCCGGATGCGCGATGTGGTTCGGCATGTTCGCCGCCCTTCTGCTCTGTTATGCCACGGCTGTAAGTTATGCCGAGCTTTCAAAACTCTACCCAGGTGCCGGCTCGTCCTATTTTTATGCCGAGCAGGCCTTCCTCGCAAAGACCAAGGCGTTCAGGTTTGCCCGCGTGATCAAATTCTTCACGGGATGGGCGAGCCATCTGTATTACTGGGTGTACCCGGGCCTGATGGTCGGTGTTACGGCCCTCTTGATCGGATACCTCGCGCCTTTCTTCTTCCCGGATACGTTCAGCACGACCTATAACAGCCCGCTGTTGATGTACTCGTTCAGCATCGTGTTCTCGATCTTTGTTTCGTGGATCGCCTTCAAGGGCGTCAACGGGAGCACGGCGGTCAATATCGCGGTCAATGTAATCCAAATAACGGCGCTGGTCGTGTTTGGCATAATTGCCATTGCCTACCGCACGCACCACAAGCAGGGCGATGTCGCCTTTCATTTGTCAAACGGCGTGGCCGTCAACTACCAGGTGGGTCAGACGCCTACCACGGACGACAAGGGCGCTCCCGTTCCGGTCCTGGACGCGGCGGGCAAGCCGACCAAGAACTCTGATGGCACGCCGGCCTATGTCATGCAGGACGCGACCGACTCCAACGGCGTCCCGGTGCCTGCTGATGCCAACGGCAAAACGGTGACCGCCGACAAGGCCGCTCCGTTCACGATCGATTACAGGGACGGCGCTTGGACCGCGGACTCGAACAACAATCCGCAGTTCAACTACCACCCGACGATCAAGTCGGTGATCGGGCCGCACAAGTTCAGCTATGTCATCGTGCAGGCCTGTATCGCGATTCTCTGCCTCGTCGGCTTTGAGTCGGTGACCGCGATGGGCGAGGAAGCGAAGGATCCAAAGCGCCATCTGCCTTGGGCCATTCTGCTGTCGCTGACCATCCAGGGTGCGATCTGCTACCTGTTCGAGTACTTCGCCGCCAACTACCTGCTCAACAACGCCTACACCATGGGGTCGGCCGGAGCATCAGGCGCGCCGATCGGCGACCTTATGCTCATAACAGGGACTTGGCTCTTCGGGAGCGCGTCGGCGGGCAAGGCGTTCATGCTCGTGCAGGCCATCACCGTCTTCCTGGCGCTGATCGGAACGACCCTCGCCTGTCTGAACACGGGAGCCCGTGTCACCTACGCGATGGGCCGCGATCAGGAGATTGGGGCGCACTTCGGCCTCCTCCACGGCAAGAACCTGACGCCCCACAAGGCGATCTGGACCCTGTGCGGCCTGTCGATCATCATCGGCATGATCACGGTGACGACCTACCTCGGAGGGCAGTCGGCCGACATGGCCGCCCTGGACAAGCACAACATCTGGTACAGTTTCGGGATCTTCGGCCCACACGTGTATACCTGGATTCCCAATTCCCTGGTCTTCGTCACGTTGATCAGCAACTTCGGAACCTTCCTCCTCTACATGACGACCTGTATCGTCGCGATCGTGGCCTTTAGGGAGCACCACATGTTCAACGGCATCAAGCACGTGGTCATTCCGGTGTTCGGCCTGCTCGCCAACCTGGGCTGCATGCTGTTCTACCTCGTGGGCCCGTTCTCGGTCGCCGGCATGAGCTGGCATGAGCCCTACATCGCCCTCGGGGTGGTGGCGGTGTGGGGTATCTACGGCCTGATCTACTTCACGGGCGGCAGCAAGAAGAGTGGCAAGGAGATATTCCTGACTCAGAAGCCTGCGTAGTTCTCATTGACCCGGCCTAGCGCCGCATAAGAATCCATGGCTCCGTCCGCTTTGCGCGGCGGAGCCATTTTTTTTCCCCCTTTATTTATGCGACTGCGCTACGCACGACTCTCCACCGCAGGCCCCGTCCGGCCCATCAATGAGGATTGGCTGGATTTTTGGGAGTCGCCGGATCCTCTGGTGCGGGAGAAGCAGGGGAGCGTGGCCATCCTTGCGGATGGGGTGGGGGGTTATGACCATGGGGAGGTCGCGAGCCATCTCGCCGTGGAGACGGCCATTCGCGAATTCCAGGCGGCGCCCGCGGATACGAAACCCTACACGCTTCTGCGCCGCATGTTCGCCATGGCCTGCACGGAGGTGCACGAAAAGGCGGTGTCGGGCGCGAACTTGGGCCAGAGGATGGCCACGACGATGGTTGCCGCGATTTTCCGCGACGGCGCCGTCTGCGTGGCCAACGTCGGCGACACCCGGTCCTATTTCATCCGCCAGAAGACCATCCGCCGCCTGACGACGGACCACATCGCCACGTCGGTGCCGGTCAAGCTGGGCCTGATGCTCGAGCGGGAGGCCATGGCGAGCCCCAAGCGCGGCGAACTCACCCGCAGCGTCGGTACGGAAGCCTTCTGCCAGCCCGACTTCTCGACCCAGCTCCTCAGTCACGGGGACTTCGTCCTCCAGTGCACCGACGGACTGTACGCGTGCGTGCTCGACGAGGAGATGCGCGAGATCATCTGCCGCTCCCACCCCTATGACGCCTGCAAGGAGCTGGTGGCCCTCGCCGAAAAGCGGGGGTCCGACGACAACATTTCGCTGCAGCTGATCGAGGTGCGCAACTGGGAGCAGGTCGCGCAGTCGGCGCGAACGGCGCTCGGGGCCGACGCCACTCCTAAAAAGGCGGTGGTCGCGGCGGCCGCCGCCGTTTCCGGCGCCGACGACCTCGGCCCGGGAAAGCTCCTCGACGGCCGATTCGAGATCACGGACCTCGTCGCCCGCAGCAACATGGCGTCGATCTTCAAGGCTACGGACCGCACTACGGGGCTGAGCGTGGCCATCAAGGTTCCCCTCATGGCCCTGGAAAGCGACATTGCGGGTTTTGAGCGCTTCCAGCGGGAGGAGGAGATCGGGGCCCGCCTCAACAACCCCGCGATCCTCAAGGTCGTCAAGGTCGATGGGCCGAAGAGCCGGCCCTACCTTGTCATGGAGTTCCTCGAGGGCAAGACGCTGGCGGAATGCATCTCGAAGAGGAAGGTGTTCTCCGAGGGCGAGGCCGTGGCGTATGCGAGCCAGATCTGCGACGCGCTCGAGTACCTCCACGCCAACGGCATCGCCCATCGGGACCTGAAGCCGCAGAACATCATGGTCTGCACCGACGGAAGCCTGCGCCTTTACGATTTCGGGATAGCTCGCGTTGAGCGGGCGCGCCGCCTCACCTTTGTCGGCCTGACGCCGACCCTCGGCACGCCGGACTACATCTCGCCGGAGCAGGTCCGCGGGAAGCGCGGGGACCACCGGAGCGACGTCTACAGCCTGGGCGCGATCCTCTACGAGATGGTGACGGGCTCCACGCCGTTCGAGGGCGAGAGTCCCTACGTGGTGATGAACGCGCGCGTCACGGGCGACCCGGAGGCGCCGCGCAAGCTCAAGCCCGAGCTCAACCCGGCCCTCGAGGAGGTCATCCTGCACGCGCTGGAGCGCGATCCCCGAAACCGGTACCAAAGCGCCGCGCTAATGAAGGTGGAGCTCGACGATCTCACCCGCGTGGAGATCACCCATCGCGACCAGCGGCTGCGCGCGCCGCAACCCTGGAAAAAGCACGGCCACATGGCGATTCTCGTCACGGCGCTGGCATTGTCGTGGATTGCGCTTTTTTTCGCGCTCTACTTCATCATCTCCCACAAGCACCACTGAGCGCGTGGGAGAGGGTCCCGGCTCAGACGTCGTAGTACAGGTGGAACTCGTAGGGGTGCGGCCGCAGGCGCACGGCGTCGTATTCCGCCTTCTTCATGTCGATGTAGTTCTCGATGAAATCCCGTGAGAACACGTCCCCCTTGTGCAGGAACGCCTGGTCCTTCTCGAGTGCCTCGACCGCGCCCTTGAGCGAATCGGGGACGTGGGGCACCCGGGCCTTTTCCTCCGGGGGAAGATCGTACAGGTTCTTTTCCAGCGGGTCCCCGGGATGGATCTTGTTGAGCACGCCGTCGAGGCCGGCCAGCAGCATGGCCGCGTTGGCGAGGTAGGGATTGGCGGCCGGGTCCGGCGTGCGGTATTCGATCCGCTTGGCCTTCGGGCTCGGGCTGTAGGTGGGAATCCGGATCGACGCGGAGCGGTTGCGGGCGGAATAGGCGAGGTTGACCGGAGCCTCGTAGCCGGGCACCAGGCGCTTGTAGGAATTGTTGGTCGGGTTGCAGATCGCGCAGAGCGCCGGCGCATGCTTGAGGATGCCCCCGATGTAATGGAGGGCGATCTCGCTCAGGCCGGCGTAGCCGTTGCCGGCGAACAGGGGCTTGCCGTCCTTCCAAAGCGACTGGTGGGTGTGCATGCCCGAACCGTTGTCGCCAAAGAGGGGCTTCGGCATGAACGTCGCCGTCTTGCCGTACTTGTAGGCGACGTTTTTCACCACGTACTTGTACAGCGCCATCTTGTCCGAGGTGCGCAGCAGCGTGTCGAAGACGATGTCGATCTCGGCCTGCCCCGCCGTGGAGACCTCGTGGTGCTCGCGCTCGATCGGAATGCCGAGCGCGATCATCGTGAGGATCATCTCATTGCGGATGTCGATCAGCTTGTCGGTCGGCGCCACGGGAAAATATCCCTCCTTGTGGCGGATCTTGTAGCCGAGGTTGGGAGAGCCGTTGTCCTCCTTCTCCCTGCCGCGATTCCAGATGCCCTCGATCGACTCCACCTTGTAGTGGGTGGCATTCGAGGTGGAATCATAGGAAACGCCGTCGAAGATGAAGAACTCGGCCTCGGGGCCGAAGTAGGCCGTGTCGGCGACGCCCGTGCTTTTCAGGTAGGCCTCGGCCTTCTTGGCAATGACGCGGGGATCGCGGTCGTAGGGCTCCTTGGTGAGCGGATCGTAGGTGTCGCACGAAATCGACAGCGTCGCGTTTGCCGCGAAGGGATCGATGAAGGCCGTCGCCGGGTCCGGAAACACAAGCATGTCCGAGGAGTTGATCGCCTTCCATCCGCGTATCGACGAGCCGTCAAAGCCGATGCCCTCCGCGAACACCGCCTCCGTGAGTTCGGAGACCGGGATGGCGAAATGCTGCCACGTCCCTAGGATGTCCGTGAGTTTCAGATCAACAATCTTGATCTCCTTGGTCTTCGCCAGGCTGATCACTTCTTTTGAGGTCATGGGAGAACGGTTTGACGTTTTGGACGAATGGATCGCCGGAAAAGAATTCCAACGGCAGCGTCCTGCGGTAAAGCCCTCGATGGCGATCCAATTTTCCGCAGCGAGGATGTGTCCCCGGCGGATTTGATCGCGGTCGTCGGACCGGAAAAGGCGAACGCGGATCGCGAAAAGCGGCGCGGGGAGATTTGCTTTGAATTCCAAAATCCGCGCATGGCCGACCACCGCACGGGTGAAGAGCGCCAAAGGGCACAACGCAGGCTAGTCGCCCTTAATGTTTTCTTAATGTTTGGGAATGAAAGCGGTGCAAATTTAACCTTTTGTTACTCTGGCAAGGATCTTGCTTAACCAAGGGCCTACCTGTGCCCGTTGCTGGGGATTAGAATGGCGGGCATTCGTGCAGCATCAGAGTTAACAACCACCAGACCACTAACGACCCAAGACATTATGACCCAAGCCAAAACAAAACTTGCCGCCGGGCTTCTGGCTGCGCTTTCCCTGTGCGCAGTCTCCGTGCGTGCCCAAACGACGACTACGACGACCACCACCACGGCCCCCGTCACGCCTGCTGCTGCTCCTGCTGCGGCTCCCGCCGCAGCCGCGGCCCCCGCGGCGGCGCCCACGTCGCCGGTCTCGACCCCAGCGATGGAGGGACCGCTCGCCGTGAATCTAAAGCCGGCGAGCTTCGATCTCCCGGACGGATTGGGAAAGATGTACCTTTCAGGTGCAGTCTCCGGCATCGGCTTCAACGAGAACAACGCCTACGGCAAGAGTGACACCGTGGCGGATATCAGCAATGCGCAGGTCTTCCTCCAGAAGGTCGACGGCGAGTTCCAGTTCTTCGCCCAGATCGGCGTGTATTCCCTGCCGGCACTCGGCGCGGCGTATGCGAGATCCGGAAATGGACCCGATCTCTACGGTCCGCTTCCCGTGGCGTTCATCAAAATTGCGCCCAACGCCAATTTTAACATCGAGATCGGGAAATTGCCGACGCTCATCGGGGCCGAATACACGTTCACGTATGAGAACATGAACATCTTCCGCGGGCTCCTCTGGAACCAGGAAACGGCCATCAGCCGGGGCATTCAGGCAAACTACACGGTCGGTCCGGTGGCCCTTTCGGCTTCCTGGAACGACGGGTTTTACTCGAACCGGTTCAACTGGCTATCGGGGGCCGCGACTTGGACGATCAATAGTTCAAATACCCTCGAGGCCGTGGTCGCCGGCAACCTGGGCACCACGGATTACTCGGGGAATGTCACCCCGATGGTCCAGAACAATGACCAGGATCTGGACAACCTGATCTATACATGGACGTCGGGCGCCTGGATTGCTCAGGCGTACTTCCAGTATGCCAATACCAAGGCCAGCACGCTGCTCGGCTTCGGGAAGGCCGCCTCGGCGTCCGGCGGTGGAGTGCTGGTGAACTATGCCGTTCCCAACTCGAGCATCAACATATCGGCTCGCGGAGAATACATAACCACCACGGGTACCCCAGGTTTGGCCAGCTCTATGACCGGCACCGGAACGGGCATTACGGGTATCACCGGGATCACCGGGATCACCGGCACCACCCCGACGCCCGCGCTGAATGCTCCCAACACGCTCTATGGCCCTGGAAGCAACGCATGGTCGGGTACGCTGACGGCCACCTGGCAGTCCGGAATCTACTTCACCCGCGGCGAAGTTTCCTACGTCACAGCGTCCAAAACGACGCCGGGAATGGCGCTCGGAGCGAGCGCCAACGCCACGAGTCAGGTGCGTTTTGCGATCGAGACCGGGATATTGTTCTAATATTGCCAGGCTCTCCCTCCGGCCCGCGCCCCTGCCAGGGCGCGGGCCTTTTATTGCCCAAACGCCGGAGCTGATATTTCGTGTCATTTTGGGGAATTCATGGTTAATCGGACCACAAACCCATGCCTCTCCGCGTCCTCATCCTCGGTGCCAACGGTTTCATCGGCAGCTCGCTCACGCACGCCATCTTAAAGCAGAAGGACTGGGAGGTATACGGGATGGACGTGGGCGACCACAAACTGGGGGAGTGCCTCGGGAACCCCCGCTTCAAGTTTGTGGAGGGCGACATCACGATCTCCCGCGAGTGGATCGAATATCACGTGAAGAAATGCGACGCCGTGCTGCCGCTCGTGGCCATCGCGAATCCGGTGCAGTATGTGAAGGACCCCCTGCGGGTGTTCGAGCTCGATTTTGAGGCCAACCTGGATGTCGTCCGCAAGTGTGCAAAATACCGAAAGCGGATCATTTTCCCTTCCACATCAGAAGTTTATGGAATGTGCCCTGACCGGGTGCTCGACGAGGAGACGAGCCCGCTGGTGTACGGGCCCATTGACCGTCAGCGCTGGATCTACGCCTGCTCCAAGCAGCTCCTCGACCGCGTGATCTATGCCTACGGCGTTCGGGACAACGTCGATTACACGCTCTTCCGCCCCTTCAACTGGATCGGCCCCAAACTTGACAATGTCATGGAGCCGAAGGAGGGCAGTTCGCGGCTTTTCACGCAGTTCATCTCCAACGTGATCTTTGAGAAACCCCTTCAGCTGGTCGACGGGGGCAAGCAGGGGCGCTCGTTCACCTTCATCGACGACGGGGTGGACGCGCTCCTCCGGATCATCGAGAACAAGGGGGGCAGGGCGTCGCGCCAGATTTTCAACATCGGCAACCCCGCCAACAACGTCAGCGTCGCGGGCCTCGCGAAGCTCATCATCGCCGCGTTCAAGGATTTTCCGGAATACCGCGCCCAGGCCGCGAAGGCGAGGACCGTCGTCGTCTCCTCGGGGAAGTACTTCGGCAAGTACTACCAGGACATCCAGCGGCGCGTCCCCTCGGTGGCCGTGATCCGCAAGCAGCTGGGCTGGAGGCCCAAGGTGGACCTGAAGACCGCGATCAAGCTCACGCTCGACTATCACCTGGCCCATAAGGACTACCAGCTCGACTGAGCGCCATGCCGGTCCGACTCGCGCTCAAGGTTGACGTCGACACGGACCGCGGCACGAGCCTTGGGGTGCCCCAAATCGCGGCCGACTGCGCGGAATTTGGCGCGCCGGCCTCGTTCCTTTTCTCGCTCGGGCCCGACCAGACGGGCCGCGCGGTGACGCGGATATTCCGGCCGGGTTTCTTCGGCAAGGTGAGCCGGACGAGCGTGGTCCAGATCTACGGCATCCGGACGCTTCTCAACGGGACGCTCCTTCCCGCGCCGCATATCGGGCGGCGCAACGCCGGCGCGATGCGGGCCGTCCGCGACGCGGGATTCGAGGTGGGGATCCACTGCTACAACCACTACCGATGGCAGGACTTCATGCAGCGGATGGACCTCGCCTCGGTCCGCGCTGAGTTCGGCCGGGCACGGGACGAGTTTGTCCGGATCTTCGGCGCGGAGGCCCGCACGGCCGGCGCGGCGGGATGGCAGAGCAGTTCCCGGAGCCGCGAGGTCTACGACGAGGCGGGGCTGCTCTATTCGAGCGACACGCGGGGGAGCCGTCCGTTCTTCCCGCGGATCGAGGGACGGGTGTTCCGCACCCTTGAGATCCCGACCACGCTTCCGACGCTCGACGAGCTGATGGGCCGGCCCGAGTTTCCCGACTCCGGCATCGTCCGCCACCTGATGGGGCTGCTTGTCCCGGACGGGCTCAACGTGCTGACGCTGCACGCCGAGATTGAGGGCATGGGCCGGCGCGGCCTGTTTCGCGATTTTCTGGCGGCCTGCCGGGGCGCGGGCGTCGCCTTTGTCCGCCTCGACGAGGCCGCCCGGTCCCTCCTGTCCGACAGGGCCGCGCTGCCCGTGTGCACCCAGGAAATGCGGCCGATCGAAGGCCGCAGCGGTCTCGTGGCCACCCAGGCGGCCTGACCCGGCGCTCAGGCCCGGTCGAGGCGTCGGAGCAGCCAGATCCCGACCCCCAGGAAAATAAAATTAGGGACCCAGAGGAGCAGGTCGGGGCGGTATTCGGGATGCCGGTCGAGCCATCCGACCATGACCGTGAGAAAATAGTAGCTCAGGGCCATCGTGACGGCGACGCCGAGATTCGCGCTTGTTTCCCGCCGCGACACCTTGATTCCCAGCGGAACCCCGACCAGGGCGAACGAGAAGATGGCCAGCGACAGGTTGATCTTTTCCTGGATGGTGAGCGCGACCTTCATGATGTCCCGCTGGCGCTGCCCTTCGCCTCCGATGGGGACCGGCTGCGCCTCGATCCTTGCCTTCTCGGCCTCGAGTTCGCCGTAGGTCATCCAATCCAGCTTCTGGTGGACCATTCCCGCACCCGAGTAGCGAGTGAGGGAGAGGTGGATGGGATCGACCTGCCCCACCGTGTTCACGTGGAGCGCCTCCGTGAAATTGTCGGGCGCCCTGCGGTCGTAGTCCTCGATGGTCGCGTGGTGGAGCGGCACGATGAAGGAATTGGTCGCCTCGTCGAAGTCCACCCGCCCCGATTCCGCACGGATGAAGCGGATCGCACGGCTCTGGGCATCGAGCTGCCAGACCCAAATGTCGCGGACGACCGGTCCCTCCTTGGAGCCGACGTAGATCACGTTTCCGGGAAAATCCCGTATGAAGGTCTTCGGGATGATGAAGCTGAGCGGGTTCGTGCGGATGGACGCCGCAAAGTCCTGGTGATAGGTCACCCTCGCCCAGGGCATGAACTGGAAATTGACCTTCAGGCCGACCGCAACCAGGCCGGCGGCGAGGAAAAGCGCCGGAAGGGCGATCCGCGGGAGGCTCAGCCCCGCGGCGCGCATCGCCGTGATCTCGCTGTCCGAGGAAAATCGCCCAAGGGCCAGCAGGACCGCCGTGAGCATCCCGAGCGGAAGAGCGTAGGAGATGACGAAGGGGACCAGCAGCAGCACGAGCCGCCCGAACATGAGGAAGCCAAGCTGGCCCGAAAGCAGCGGGCCAATCAGGTCGCGGATGATGTTCCCCGCCATGAGCACGAATGCAAAAAGGCAGACGGCCGCGAAGCACGCGACGAGCACGCTCTTGAAGATATACCGGTCGAGCAGGGTCACGGGGCGGCCTTCGCCATCGCGGAGCGCACCGTGCGGATGAGGGTCTCGACGCTGAAGGGCTTGTCGAGGAAGTGGTGGACGCCGTTGGCCGCGGCCAGCTCGCGGTTCTGGATCGTCGCCAGCCCGCTCGCGCCGATGATGGGAAGGTCCGGCCGCATGTGGCGGAGCGCGACGATGGTCTGGCCGCCGTGCAGGCCCGGCATCTGCATGTCGACCACCGCCAGGTCGAGCGATCCGGTGTAATTCTTGAGGAGCGCGATCGCCTCGGCGCCGTCGGATACCGTCGTGACCCGGTAGCCAAAGCTCTCAAGCGTGCTGCGCAGGATGAGGCGCACCGATTCCTCATCCTCGACGACGAGGACGTGCTCGCCTTTTCCGCGGGGAAGGGGGCTCGGGTCGGGCTTGGCGGGCTCCTCGCGGAAGGGCCGCGACAGGCCTGCGGACGCGGTCGGGAGAAAGATGGAGAACGTGGTGCCCTTTCCCTCGGTCGACACGAAGGTGACGAATCCGCAGTGGGCCTTCACGATCGAGCGCGCCGTCGAGAGGCCGAGACCACTTCCCCGGCCGACTCCCTTGGTCGTGAAAAACGGGTCGAACACCCGGCCCTTGAGGAGGTCGGGAATCCCGCTGCCGGTGTCGGAGACGTCGATCCGGACGAATTGGCCGGGAACGGCGTCGGGGTGGGGCCGGGGCTCCGTGGGCGACACCGTGGCGGATTTCGCGGAGATCGCGAGGCGGCCGCCCGCGGGCATGGCGTCGCGCGCATTGACGGAAAGGTTGAGCAGCACCTGGTGCAGCTGGGTGGGATCACCCGAGATCGCCGGCACATCGGGCGCCACCTCGATGTCGACGCGGATCGACTTCGGGAGCGTGCTGTCGAGGAAGGTCCCGACCTCGGCAAAGAGGGCGGCCGGGGTCACGGCGACCCGGGGCCCCTCCATCCCCCGGGCGTACAGGAGAATCTGCCGGACGAGGGCCGCGCCCCGGCGCGCGCTGATGGCAATCGTCTCCAGGAGCTGGCCCGAGCGGACGTTGCCCGTCTTGTCCCCCAGCAGCTCGCTCGCCATCAAGATCGGCGCAAAGACGTTGTTCAGGTCGTGTGCGATGCCGCCCGCGAGGGTGCCGATGCTCTCCAAGCGCTGGCTCTGGACCACCTGGGCCTCGAGGAGCTTGCGCTCCGTGATGTCGGTGACAAACCCCTCGACAAAACTTTCGGAGCCCTCCTGCACCGGAACGGCGCGGCCGCGCTCCCAGACCCATTTCAGGTCGCCCGACCGCGTGCGGATGCGGTACGTCAGTTCGAAGGGTTCGCCCCGCTCCAAGGCACGCGCGATGTTGGCGCGCACCGCGGCCCGGTCCTCGGGCTCGATGAGCGCCTCAAAGCTGACCAACTGGTTGCCGATCAACGCCTCGGGCTCATAGCCCGTCAGGATGAGGGAGCCGCCGCTGACGAATTCCATCCTCCAGAAGGTGTCGTTGCGGCAGCGGTAGGCCATCCCCGGAAGGTTGCTGAAGAGGGTGGCCATCGACCGCTCATGCTCGCGCAGGGTCTCCTCCCCTTTCTTGCGCTCGGTGATGTCGCGTTCGATGAACACAAAATATTCCCCCCCGGTCCGCGGGGTCACGACGGAGGTGGCCGCGATCTCCACCCAGAACGGGGTGCCGTCCTTCCGGTAGTTGAGCAGCTCGGCGCGGATCGGCTTGTGTGCGATCAGGGCGGATTCGATCCGGAGGACCTCGGCGAAGGAGGTCTCCTCCCCCTGGAGGAACCGGGGTGAGCGGCCCAGGACCTCATCGGACGGATATCCCGTGATGCGCTCGAAGGCCGGATTCACGTAGATGATCCTCATCCCGGGGTCCCCGCGCGGGTCGGCCTCGGTGACCATCACGATGTCGTTCAACCGCTCGATGGCGGCTCCCACCACGTCCGAAGGCAGGGCGATGCCAAACGGATTCTGCGAGACGGTGGGCAGTGCCTGACCCATAGCACGAACCATAAGGGGCCCGGCAAGTTGGCGAAAGCGAATAGTTCAAATTTTGTCGCCTTATCCGTCCCGGAGCGGGCAGATTTTTTGAACGCCACGGGAGACCCGCTGTCCACGGGTTCTCGTTCGCCCATGAAACTACGACTCATCCTTCTCTTTGCGGCCTGCGCCGCGCTGTCCGGTCCCGGCATGCGCGCCGATGCGCCGCAGGACGACGCGGAAACCATGGTGGACCACCGGCTCAAGGACATCGTGGACCAGCAACAGGTTGTGTTTGCCGACGCCGCGTCCCAGGGCAGCGAGCTGGACACGGCCTCCCTCAAGCCACGTCTGGAGCAGATCACCCATCAATACGAGTCCCTGCTGCGCGACAATCCGAGCTATGCGGCGGGCTACGCCTCCTACGGTTACATGCTTTGGAAGATCGGCTCCCGAAAGGAGGCGGTTGCCCTCCTGCTGAAGGCCAACCAGCTTGATCCGGACATTCCATTGGTTAAAAACGAGTTAGGAAACTACCTTGCCGAGGAGGGACGTCCCCTCGAGGCGGTCAACTACTTCCTGTCCGCGATCAAGCTCGAGCCCAAGGAGCCCCTCTACCACTACCAGCTCGGCACGCTCCTCTACGAGGCGCGCGACGATTTCCTGAAGAGCGGCGAATGGAGCCGGGCCGCGATCGACCATGCGATGCTGGGGGCGTTCAAGACCGCCGCGGAGCTCGCTCCCGACCGCATCGAGTTCGTCTACCGTTACGGGGAGTCGTTCTACGACATGCAGGATCCGGATTGGCACGAGGCGCTCAAGATCTGGCAGGGCCTGGAGGCGCACGCCCAATCGGATGTCGAGCGCCAGACGATGCGCCTGCACGAGGCGAATGTCCTGCTGAACCTGGGCAAAGCCGACGAGGCCCGCAAGACCCTGGACCAGGTCACGGATCCGAAACTGGACGCCCAAAAGCAAAAGCTGATTGCCCGCATGGCCCCAAATGCGGGTAATTAGCCGGGAATGGACATCGATCCGAATTTCATACGCAGCGGGCTTCTGACTTATGTCGTGCTGGTCGCGAGCTTCTCGCTGCACGAGTGGGCGCACGCCCTGGCCGCCGACCTGCTGGGCGACGACACCCCGCGCAACGACGGGAGGCTGACCCTCAACCCACTGGTCCACATGGACCTCGTCGGCACGGTGATCCTTCCCCTGTTCAATATCTTCGTGCTGGGAAGCGGCTTTCCGTTCATCGCCTGGGCCAAGCCCGTCCGCATGAATGACGCCAATTTCAAGCACCGAGTCCGGGACGACATCCTGTCGACCCTCGCCGGGCCCGCGGCCAACATCGCCGCCGCCTTCATCGCGGTGATTCTCGGTTCCCTCTTCGTGACGGCCTACCCCCGTCTGGCTGAGCTGGTCCACCGCTTCGTCGTGCTGAACGTGGGCCTCACCGTCTTCAACCTGCTGCCGGTTCCGCCCCTCGATGGAGGCCGGATTTTCCGCCACGTCGTCGGGATGTCGGAGGAGACCTTCATCCGCGTCTCCCGGGTGAGCGGCATCGCCATGCTGTTCGCGATCAACCTCGAGGTGGTCCAGCAGGCGATCGGCTACCTGGTCGAACTCTCCCTCATCCCCTATTGGATCGTCGGCGGATGGATCAATCCGCAGGCGATATTCCTGATCTACCACTCGTGACCCTCGCAGGCTGGCTCAGGCGCGCGGAACGCAAGTATGCCGAGCACGGCGCCGCGCTCGGCCAGATCGCCACGGGGGCGCGCGACGAGGCGCTCTACCTCATCCTCTGGACCCTCGACCTGCCGCTGGGCAGCGACGCGTCGGTCCTGCGGCGGACGCCCTCGGCCTCGGAATCCGCGGCCCTGACGAGCGTCTTCCGCCGCCGCCTCGTTGAGCGCGTGCCGGCGGCCTACCTCACGGGCGAGGCGTGGCTCGGCGGCCTGCGCTTCCAGGTCGACGAGCGCGTGCTGATCCCTCGCAGTTATTTCGTCGAGGTCCTGCCGCGGCAGGTCGACCCGTGGCTGCCCGATCCGGCGAAGGTGACCCGGGTCGCCGACGTGTGCACGGGATCCGGATGCCTCGCGATCCTGCTGGCACGCCACTTCAAGGGGGCCCGGGTGGACGCCCTGGACCTCTCGCCCGGCGCCCTCGAGGTCGCGCGGATGAACGTCCGGCGCCACCGGCTCTCCGGGCGGATCCGCCTCCTCCTGGGCGACCTCTTCGAGTCGGCGCCGACGGGACGCTACGACGTGATCCTCTGCAACCCGCCCTACGAGCCCACGGCGCATGTGGACGGGCTGCCTGAGGAATTTCGCCGGGAGCCGCGAATCGCCCTCGACGGCGGTCCCGACGGCCTCGCGCTCGTTCGAAGGCTTGTCGACCAGGCGGCACAACGGCTCAGGCCCCGCGGGATCCTCCTGATCGAGGTCGGGGGAGGGCGCGCCGCATTCGAGGCCGAATTCGGGCACCTTGAGCCCCATTGGCTCCACACCGAGGACGGCAGCGACTGCGTGTGCCTGATCCAGGCCGCCCGCCTGCGGCCTCACGCCCGCGCGAGATCGTAGAGCGCGTAGCCCGCGAACAGGTTCGGAAGGAAGGGGCACGGGGTCCGCCAGTCGCCAAGGAGGAGCGCCCGCCGCGCGACGCGAATGGATTTTTCGCGGCAGAAATCCTCAAAGTCGGCAATCGTCAGCGGGTTCGCGGGCTGGCTCTCGTGCCACGGCGTCGTGTAGACCGAGTTGCGCACCTTGCGGCCCCGAAAAAGGACGCCCGCCCGGTTCTTCCAGAACCCATGGTTCACGAATCCCACGGTGACCGCGGTCCCGACCCGAAGCGCCTCGAGGATGACCGTGGCGGGATCGTCGAGCTCGTGGACCGTGCGCGAACAGATGATCCGGTCGAAGTGACCATCCGGGAACGCGCGCATGAAGCCGGTCATGTCGCCCTGGTACGCGCACAGGCCCCGCCCGACGCAGGCCGAGATCCGCTCGAAATCCAGGTCCACGCCGGTGGCCGAGACCTGCTTGGCCTGCACGAGGTAGCCCATCAATTCTCCGCGCCCGCAACCCAGGTCGAGCACGCGCGACTGCGGCGCGACCCACTCGCCGATCACCTGCATGTCCACGGTCCGCTTTTCGACGAGTTTGCTCATGACGGCGTCAGATCGCGAAGTCGTAGACGTAGCGCTCATTTCGCTCGAGGAATCCGCGCACGAGCGCGTACAGGGCGTCGCTCTCAAGGAGAAACGAGTCGTGGCCCAGGTCGGTGGCGAGCTCCGCATAGCTGGCGCGCTTGTTCGCGCGGAGGAGGGCGAGCGCGATCGCCCGGTTCTGCTCCGGCGGGAACAGCCAGTCGCTCGTGAAGCCGACCACGAGGGATTCGGCCGCCACCGGCGCGAAGGCCTGCTCGAGCGAGCCGTACGCCCGCGCCGGGTCGAACTGGTCGATGGCCCGGGTGATGTAGAGGTACGAGTTGGCGTCGAACCGGTTGATGAAGCTCTGCCCCTGGTGCCGCAGGTAGCTTTCCACCTCGAACTGGGCGTCGAAGGTATAGGCCTCGCCCCCGGCGGATTCGCGCTTGCGCCTGCCGAATTTGCGGTCCATGCCCGCGTCCGAAAGATAGGTGATGTGCGCCATCATGCGCGCGATCGCGAGGCCGACGCGCGGACCCCCGTCGCGCGGATAGTCTCCGTTGTTCCAGGCGGGATCCTGCATGATCGCCTGGCGCCCGACCTCGTTGAATGCGATCGCCTGCGCGCTCTCATTCGCGGTCGAGGCCATGATGATCTGCCGGCGGGTGAAATGGGGGTATTCGATCGCGAACAGCATCGCGATCATCCCGCCCATCGAGCCGCCCATGACGGCATGGAGCTCGGTGACGCCGAGGTGGTCGAGAAGGAGCTTCTGCGCGTTTACCATGTCGCGGATCGTGACAAACGGGAACCGGATGCCGAAGGGACGCCCGGTCGCCGGGTCCGTCGAGCTCGGGCCAGTGGACCCCTGGCACCCGCCGAGCACGTTGGCGCAGACGACGAAGAAACGCCGCGTGTCGACCGCCTTGCCTGGGCCGATCAGGTTGTTCCACCAGCCGGGCTTGGCGTCGGACTCCGCGTGCCAGCCCGCGCAGTGATGATCGCCGCTCAGGGCGTGGCAGATGAGGACCGCATTGTCGCGCGTCGCATTGAGGGCGCCGTAGGTCTCGTACCGGAGCGTGAACCCCTGGATGGTCTGCCCGCTCTTGAAGGCGAACGGCCCGGGATGGACGAAGTCGCGCGGCTGGACAAGGCCGACGTCGTCCGCGGCGAGATGCCGGGGCTTGGAGTCGGACGCTGGCGGTGCCTGCACGTCAATGCTCATGGGGCCCTGCAATTCAACCAAACCCCTCTGGCGACGCAAGGCGGGGAAGCCCTTATGACGCCCTCGGACGCAGGGGCCGCCTCCCGACGCAACCCCCGGCAGGGTCAGCGTTTGCGCGGCGTCACGTTCCTCGTGGGCTTGCCCGGGCGAACCGGCGCGGCGACGGCGACCGGGTCCTTCATTCGGTTTATCACCAGCTGCTGGCCGATCGAGAACAGGCCGTTGACGGTCGAGTAGAGGGACAATGCGCAGGAGTAGTTGTAATAGATGAACAGCATGAAGAACGGCATGTACTTCATGAGTTTCATCTGGGCGTTGTCGACGGTCGGCTGCGGGGTCAGCCGCATCTGCACGGCAAACGTCGCGACGACCAGGATCGGGAGGATATTGATGTCGAGCGTGCCGATGAACGGCGCGACCACGCGGTAGACGGTGTCGGTCGCCGACAGGTCGTGGGCCCACAGGAACGGCGCAAACCGCAGCTCGGCGGCGCTCCGAAGCATCGCGAAGAACGCCCAGAAAAAGGGAAGGGTCACAAGGACGGGAATGCAGCCGCCCATCGGGTTCACCTTGTGCTTCTTGAAGAGCTCCATCGTCGCCGCCTGCTGCTTCTGGGGGTTGTCCTTGAACTTCTCCTTCAGCGCCTTCATCTCGGGCTGGATCTTCTGCATCCGCTTGGCCGAGCGCGACGCGGTGATCGTGAGCGGCAGGAACACGAACTTGATGGCGAGCGTCGTCAGGATGATCGCGACGCCCCAGTTCGAAGTGAGCCGGTGGAACCAGGTCATCACCGTGATCAGGATCGCCGCGCAGAACCGGAAGATGAAGTTTCCAAAATCCAGGATCCGGTCCTGGTTTTTCTTGAACACGTCGGCATTCGAAAGCCTGGGATATTCCTTGGGACCGACATAAAGGCTGCCGCCGAGCGTTGTCACCCCCTTGGGCGGCATCGCCTTCACGTCAAATTCGACGGAGCCCGTGATCCCGTACGCCTTCCGGTCGGCGTCGGGCAGCTGGTCGAGGAGCTTCACCCTTTGGGTCTCGAGGCCGTCCGCCGGGTCGTCGGGCGTGAGGATGGACGCGAAGAACTGATCCTTCACGGTCGCCCAGACGATCGGTCCGGTTCCCGCGATCGAGGCCTTCGCATCGCCGGCGCCGAGCCCGAAAAACCCGTTGCTCGCCTCCAGCGAGGAGCGCCGGACGAGCTTCTGGTCCGTGCCGTTCGAGTACTCCGTCGTCAATTGGAGCCCGTTGTCGAGCGCGTTCCTGGGCGCTGCGGTCCCGATTGATACCTCGAGGCGCATCGGCGCGGACGCCGTGTCGGCCAGGTTGCGGAGCGTGGTCTCGCACCGGATCAGGTAGGGATCGGTCGTGGCGTCCTTGTCGGGAGAGAGTTCATAATGCCGCACGACCTCAATCCGGCCGTCATAGACCGCCCGGTAGACGATGTCGCGGTCCGAGCTGGAAACGAACGCGTAGCGGGTTGCCCGGTCGAGGCCTGGCATCCCGACGAACGCCAGGATCGGGTCCGAGTGCGCCTCGTTGAAGATGAAGGGATCCGGCCTGCCCTGGGCCGCGGGATATTTCTTGAAGGCCACGTCGCGGATGGACCCGCCAAAGTCGGTGAAGCTGACCTCGACAAAGCTGTTACCAAGCTTGGTCACGCTTTCCCCGGCATGATCGGCCTTGGCGGTGACGAACGTCGGCTCGGGACCGCCCGCGCCGGCGACCAAAGCCGAGCCGGCCGGAGGCATGGCCTCCGAGGCGATCTGCTTTGTGACCTCCTGCCTGACTTCGGCCTGGGAGGGACGCTGCATCGAATGCCGCTGGCCGTAGATGTACATGACGGCCGCCGCGACGAGCAGCAGGAAGCCGATTAGGGTGTTTTTCTTGTCCACGGGATTAGGAGGGGTTCCGCGCGACGCCAGGCACGGGATCGTGGCCGCCCGGGTGGAGCGGCGTGCACTTGACGATGCGCCGCGCCACGAGCCACGAACCTCGAAGCGTTCCATGGGTCCTCAGCGCATCGACGGCATATTGGGAGCACGTCGGGTAGAACCGGCAGCCGCAGGCCGCCCCGAAAAATGCGGGCAGAAGGGGAGAGGCGGTTTTCTGGTAGATTCGGACCAGGCCCGCGGCCGCGGCCGCGGAAAGGCTGGGTCCGCGGACGGCTGATGAGGCGGAGGGCGTGGTCATGGGGCCTTGGATCCGAACTGGGACTTTATCCGGCCCGTCGCATCGGTGAAGGCGCGCTCAAGCTGGGCAAACGGCCATTGGTTCACGGATGATCGGGCGACAAGCATGAGGTCGCACGATCCTGGCAGAAGTTCCTGATGCCTGCGAAAGATTTCCCTCATCCGGCGTTTGGCACGGTTGCGTAGGATGGCCCCGCCGACCGCCTGCGTGGAGGCGACGAAGCAGGCCCGGGGGAGGGAGGACCCTCCCAAGCGCGGCATCCACCACAGGGTGAAGGCCTTGCAATCTACCCGGCTTCCCTGCTGGCGGACGGCCCGGATATCGCCTTGGCGGCGAAGGTGCTGCCCAGAACCGAAGCGCATGGAAACCGCGGGAACCGAAATCAAACGACTGTCAGCCGTTTCCGGCCCTTCCTGCGGCGCGAGGCGAGCACTTTGCGCCCGCCCCGGGTGGATTTGCGGGCGCGAAATCCGATTTTGCGGGCTCGTTTCTTGCGATGCGGACGGAAGGTCGGTTGCATGGTATCTAGTCGTTTAAGAGTTGACTGAGGTGCCTTACAGACGAGGGGGTGTCAAGGGCGGGATTGGCGCGGTAGTGTCTAATGTGCGAGGCCAAGATCGCCGAAACGCTAGTGCTGGTAAGCAGCACTCACCCTTCGAACCATGCCATCCCCCTTGGTCATGAGGTACAAGTCGCCGGTTCGTTCGTCGTACCCGATGCGCAGGTGCGCCCGATCAAGGTGGCCCAACGCCTTGACGCCCGTGACCGCGCCGTCGCGCAGGATGGTCAGCTTGTAAATGGTGTGATCCGTCAGGCTGGCGCCCATGTTCATGAAAAACAGCTGCCCGGTCACAATGTCGCCGAAGACATACTTGTCCCGGAGGAGATCGAGCGGTCCGTGGTAGACGTAGCCGCCCGTGATCGCGGCTCCGTCGTTGTGGTCATATTCTCCGAAAGGCAGGTGATAGGGGGCCAACTCGGCCGCGGTCGCCGCGCGGACGGACTTGGCATCGGTGTTCGCGTCGATGTGCAGGGTGCCCTCGAGCAGGCCGACGCCCCAGCCATAGGAGCCGCCCCGTTCAATCAGGTTGACCTCCTCGGCATTGGATTCGCCGATATCCACCGCGATCATGCGTTTGCCATAGGTCAGATCCCAGCACATGCGGTGAGGATTGCGAAAGCCATAGGCCCAGATCTCCTTGTGCACCTTCGGATCGTGGCTTGCGGCGAAGGGATTGTCGGGCGGGATCCCGTAAAGGCCGTTGACGCCGTTGTGACCCGCGGGGTCGATCCGGATGATTGAGCCGAGAAGCGTCCGGGGATGACCCGCCATGTCCGGCCTCTTCAGGTTGACCGAACCCCCGTCGCCGATGCCCAGGTAGACGAGGCCGTAATCGGGATCGTGCGGATCCGTCACCGGCGCGAATGCGATTTCCTGCGAGGCATGGGCGGTCGTTGGGGTGACAAACCGCAGCACTTCGCGGTGCGTGCCGGCAAACGTTTCGGCCGTGGGATCAGTCAGACGCCATTCCGTCAGGACCCATTCCAGGGGTGGCGTGACGCCGGGCGGCACATCCGCAGGAATATCGGCGGCGTTGATGGAGGGCGTGCCGCGAAACCGCTCGGCGTGCGCCGTGTAGAATAGACCGTTGCGGACGAAGGCCGGATGCAGCGCAAAGCTGCCGAGCCCGGTCGCCACGCCCGGATCCCAGATGAAGTCGGGGAAGGTCCGGCGCATGTCCAGGAATAGGCTGACCTGGCGATTCTTCACGCGGTAAATGATGCCCATCAGGTCGCAGATGAGCACGACGCCGTCCTCGCGCGGGTCGGGGCGAAGGAGCGTGATGCCCTTGTAGGGGGTTCGCATGGGCAGGCGGGGGATCTGCACGAAATCTTCCAGCTCGACGGCGATGCCGGAGTCCTTCACCGGCGCGAGCAGGCGCGGGGCTGGTGGCGAAGCCTTGGTGTCAACGGCGAAGGGCGTAAGGTGCTGTGCGGCGGACTGCCTGGAGATAAAGGCAATGACGGCGGCGAGCTGGGCGTCGTCCAGGTACGCGAAGGGCGGCATGGGCACCTTGTACCGGCGAAGCAGGGCCGCGGCCCGGGCATCGCCGCCGGCGAGCACCTTCGCCGGGTCGTGGATCCACTGCGCCAATTGGCTTTCCGTCAGGACCGTCGTGACTCCCCCGAGCGGCGGCCCGATGCCGTCCTGCGCGAGGCTGTGGCACGCGGCGCATTGCTGGGTGAAAAGGACCTTTCCCGGGTCGACGGCCGCATCCTCGGCGCGGACCGCGACGGCGGCCGCGGCGCAGAGAGCGAGGAGGAGCCCGCTACGGCACCGGGTCAAAAGACGCATAGGCGATGCGCGCGCTGTCGCGCGACCAGCAGGGTATGTTGAAGCAACCATTGCCGCCGAAGAAGCGCGCGATTTCGACGGGAATGCCCCCGCCGGCCGGGATCAGGCGCAGAAAATAATCCCCGTCCGGCGGATGGCCGGTGGTCGGGGCGGCCTTGGAGGAAAGATAGACGATCCACTTTCCGTCCGGCGAGGGATGGGGGAACCAATTGTAGTAGGCGTCGTGGGTCACCTGCTCCTGGCCCGAGCCGTCCGCGTGCATCCGCCAGACCTGCATGCGGCCGGTGCGCTCGGAGTGGAAATAGATCCACCGCCCATCGGGCGTGTAGTCGGGACCGTTGTCATTGCCGGGGTCGGTGGTGAGGCGTGTTTCCCGGCCGCCGGAAGCGGGAATCGTATAGATGTCATAATTGCCCTCTCGCGCGGCGCAGTAGGCGAGCGTGCTGCCGTCGGGCGACCAGCTGTGCCAGTAGGCGGGTCCCGGCACCTCGATCCGCCTCGGCGTGCCGCCTCCGATCGGCAGCACATACATGAGCGAGGGGCCGCCGTGGGTATAGTCGCTCAGGGCCAGCTGCAGGCCGTCCGGCGAAAGGCCGTGGTCGTCGTTGCAGTGCGTCGCCAGGCCGGTGTCGATGACGGTGGGCGCTTCGGTTGCGGGAAGGTTCAGGCGGAAGATCCGGCCGCCGAGGTCGAAATAGAGGACCGACCCGTCCGGCGAAAAGAAGGGCGCTTCCATGCGGCCCGCCGCGCGGTAGACCACCCGGCGGTCCAGGGACGAGAGCGAGAGCACCTCGAGCGCGGAGGTGCGGGTTGCAGAGGGCGGCGGGGACGGGCCGAGCAGGACGTCGCCAAACCGTGCGGTCTCGAACGCCGCATTGTCATGGGCGCACACCGCGAGGCCGGCGTAAAAGGGGCCGTCCAGCGAAAGGCGGACGCTGCACCCCGACGGCGAGAACGAGCCATCGCTTCCGGCGATGGACAGGGTCACATAGGGCCCGTGTTTTTCCAGGCGCACCCGCTGCGGCGCCTTGAGGGAACACTGGAGGGTACGCGTGGGTCCTCCGAAATCGCTGCGGAACTGCAATGCGATGTGGCCGTCTCCATGAACCGCGACGTCGGCGTACGGGGAGCTCGCGTCCAGCGATTGCCGGAACATGAGGCAGGCCTTGCGGTGTCCCTGGCCGCCTGGACTTACGAAGCTGATGTCCGCGGCGATCGCGATGTCGCCGGCGACCGGCTTCCACACGAAGCCAAAAGCGTCCGCGGCGTCCCAGATGTTCGCGCCACTGGCGCCGATGGTGTACGCGTGGGTGGCATCATTGTAGGAAACGGCGAGCGGCCGGCTGACGGAGCCGATGTCGCCCTGGTTTGGAAACACGCTGGGCGAAGCGACGGCGGGCATCGCGCTGGCGATGGCGGCGAGCAGGAGGACAACAGCGAGGCGAGGGGAGCGGGGTCGGCCGGATTCGGACATGTTCGCGGGATCGGGGTCCGGGATCATCTTCCGGAAGCCGGGAACTCTCCAGAGTTTTCTGGAGGCCGACGATTTCCCTGGCCGTTCCCCGGGCTTTCGCCCGGTCGTCCTCTCAGGCGCGCCCGATGTCCGCTTTCGTAAGCTTCACGAAAACTTTCTTTTCGTGGAAGTCGATCCCGTCGATTTGGCTCCGGGTCACCAGGATTTGTCGGCCCGAGTACCAATGGCCGGCTTCGACGGCAAGTTCATCGATGGCCCAGCTCGTGGCGTTCACGTGAAAGTCCCTCAAATGGCCGATCGTCCCGTCGGTCGCCTCGATGGCGTAGCCTGTCACCGTCCTCGTGCTCTCGAGATGCCGGTCGGCGGGGGGTTCGAGCGCCTGGCGGGCGGTGACGTCCTGGGGTTGCGGGGACTCGACGAGCGGATCGCCGCTCATGCCCCACATCTGGCCTCCCTGCCAGTATATCGGCCATCCGTACGACCGATAGTAGTTCTCCTCGAATTGTCGGGAGACTGTCTCGTGGGTCGAAATTGACGGGCTGTCTTGGATCTGTTTTTTGCGCAGATTTACCTGAAGGGTTTTTTCGTCCTGGTCCAACTTCTCAAAAGCATGGGGGGAGAGCAGCACCAGGCGTCCGGTGAGCCACGTTCCCGTGTCCACGACCGCGTAGCGAATGGCCCAGGCGTCGTCGTCGAAATAAAAATCCTTCACATGCCCGATCTCTCCATCCAGGGCGGCGAGCTTCTTGCCGTAGAGTTCTTTGGTGCTTTGCAACGTGGATGTCATAGTGTGCGAATTTCGAGGGCGCGGAGCGGTTCTCCAAGCCCAACGCCCAAATACTATAGCACGAAGTGCCATTCCGCCATGGGGTATTGCCCTATGAGGAACCTTTGATACGTTCGCGGCTGCGGTCGACTGGCGGATTCAAATACAGGTCTGATCGCATGACGAAACGCCCCTGGGAACCCCTTTAGTCGAGTCAGAAAACTTGAAAAGACAAAACATGCGCAAATTGCTCGTTTTCAATAACGTGAGCCTGGACGGTTATTTTTCGGACGCGGCGGGCGACCTCAGCTGGGCGCACCGACAGGATGACGAGTGGAAAGCCTATGTGGCCGACAATGCAAAGGGTGATAGCACGCTGCTGCTCGGCCGCGTCACCTACGAGCTGATGGTGCGTTTTTGGCCGACGGCGCAGGCGATCGAGTTGATGCCCGCCATGGCTGAACGAATGAACAACCGCGAGAAGGTCGTGTTCTCGAGAACCTTGGAGACAGCGTCGTGGAACCGCACGCGGCTCGTGAAAGGCGACCCGGCGGCGGAGGTGCGGCGGATGAAGAAGGAGCCGGGACCGTCCATGGTGCTCTTGGGGAGCGGCAGCATCGTTTCGCTGTTGGCCCAGGAGGGCCTGATCGACGAATACCAGCTCGTCGTGAATCCCATCATCCTCGGGAAAGGCCGGTCAATGTTCAGCGGGGTCCAAAGGACCTTGAACCTGAAAATGACCCGGACGCGGACCTTCAAGAATGGGAATGTCCTCCTGTGCTACGAGCAGGAGGCGTGAGGGGAGAGGCCATGCGCATTTTGCTTGCCACGTTTCTCGCCGCCGGATCCCTGGCGGCGGCGGATATTCCCGCCGATCCGATCGGCCATCTTCAGGGTGGACATCCGCGCCTGCTTTTTACGGACGGAGACCTGGCGAACGCCCTGGAGGCGGCGAAGACGGATCCGCTTCGCTCGGCGCTTCACGCCCGCATCGTTGAAGCGGCCACGGCGGACCTCTCCGCGCGACCTCTGGCCCATGTCCTGAAAGGGCCGCGGATGCTCAGCGAGTCGCGCACGGCGATCCAGTACATCGTCACCTGCGCGATGGCCTACCGGCTGACCGGCGACCGCCGCTTTGCCGAGAGGGCCACGCGCGACCTTCTGACCGTGGCGGCGTTCCCGGATTGGAATCCCTCGCATTTCCTCGACGTGGCCGAAATGAGTTTGGCCGTCGCGATCGGCTACGACTGGCTGTACCCGGAGCTCTCCAGGGACGACCGGGAAACGATCAAACAGGCCCTGCTCACCAAGGCGCTTGTTTTTGCCCCGGCTGCGTATGCGCCCGGGGGCCCGGTCGACAAGAGGCTTTTCTTTGCCACGGCCCACATGAACTGGAACCAGGTGTGCAACGGCGGGCTCCTTGCCGCCGCCCTGTCCGTCGCGGACGAGGAACCGGCGCTGGCCCGCACCGTCGTGCAGGGCGTCCGGCAATCGCTTCCCCTGGCGATGGACGCGTACCAGCCGGACGGCGCCTATCCGGAGGGGCCCTCCTACTGGTCCTACGGGACGACCTACAATGTCATCATCGTTGCCCTCCTCGAGGGCACGCTCGGTTCGGACTTCGGTTTCGGTGCTGCGCCGGCCTTCGACCGCACCGCATCCTATCGGACCGCCGTCGAGGGCCCGAGCGGCCTCGCCTTCAATTACGCCGACGGCGAGGGCCGCCTCGAGCCCTCCCCGGCCTACGCCTGGCTCGCCCTGCGCTACCGCGACGAGGCTTCCCTGGAGCGCAGCCGGATCCTGCTCCGCGCGGAGATTGAAAAGCACCCCTTTGACCGGTTCCTTGCGCTGCAGGCCGTCTGGTTTCC
>Ga0182018_10000170_pt1 | contig 84774 bp, 105 predicted proteins | sample 812P2MmetaG_FD_120490 | JGI IMG/M metagenome (GOLD analysis project Ga0182018, IMG submission 120490) | Permafrost microbial communities from Stordalen Mire, Sweden - 812P2M metaG | ecosystem: Environmental > Terrestrial > Soil > Wetlands > Permafrost | place: Sweden: Stordalen | collected... | reverse complement strand
GCGGAAGCGACAAAGCCGAGCGGAGCGCCGACCACGAATTGCCTTTGGTCAACACTGTCAGGGATGTCCCCGAACACCTGTCAACCATGTCCCCGGTCCAAACAACGAGCCGGGCCATGACGGTGCTTATTTCAACCTGATCGGAAACCGCGCTAAGCAATCTTTAAGCAATCTCCGGCACACTTCGCCGCGGTCATGCGCGACAGGCGGGTGTTGTGGAAAAGTCGGAATTTTTGCTCAGGTACATGGGACATGCTCTGTTTCAGAATCACCCGAATCCGCTGTTGCGATACGGAGGCAAGGTTTATTCGCAGAACGACGAGGATGGCATCACGTTTGAGATTCTACGGCGCATCGGGATCACCCAGGGCGTTTTCGCGGAGTTCGGCGTTGGCAATGGGGTGGAGAACAACACGCTCGCTCTGGCGGCCGCCGGCTGGAGCGGGATTTGGGTCGGCGGGCAGGCTCTTGCCTTCGACACAAATCCTGGGGGTGCACGAAACTTAAATTTCCATTTTCAGAAGGCCTGGGTCGTAAGGGCGAACATCGTCGGGTTGCTGCGGGCCGGGCTTGAATTCATTCGGCAGACGGGATGCGATCTGATCTCCATGGATATGGATGGGAACGACTGTTATTTCGTTGAGGAATTGCTGTCGTCCGGTGCGACGCCGAAGATATTCATCGTGGAATATAATGGCCGGTTCATCCCGCCGATCCGATTCAAAATCGACTATGCCGACGATCATCGCTGGGCTGGCGACGATTATTTTGGCGCGAGCCTCGCCAGCTTCTTCGATCTGTTTCGGAAGCATCGGTATTTTCTTGCTTGCTGTAACGTTACGGGCACGAATGCGTTCTTTGTGCGGGATGAATATAAGTCAGTCTTCCAGGACATTCCGGCCGAGCTCGAACAACTGTACGCCTCACCGAAGTATTTTCTGACCGGCCTGGATGTGTCCGGTCATCCTCCGTCGCCACGAACCGTTGAAGCGATATTCCGGAGGCTCAACTCGGACGTTACCGATTAATCACGTGAAGAAACCGCCAACCCGTTGGTGACGGGTGGGCCAATGCCGATCCAATCAGGCCCTGGTCACGCACAGCATCCAACCCACCGTTGCGCGCGGTTTGGCTCTTGTGGATCGCCCGTATCGCATCCGGCTCAGGCCACATCCAATCGAAACTTACTTCGCGAGCTTGCGAAGCATATCTCGATTTTCATCCATGATCCGCTTGGCCAGTTTCATCTGACGTTCGAAGTCCGGTGAATGTGGGCTCAAACACAAGGTCCCATCTGGAGCCTCGGTAAGATAGATGGTGTCGCCCTGCTTTATCTTCAGGTACTCCTGCGCCGCTTTGGGCACGATGAAGCCAAGCGACGATCCGACCGCGGTGAGTTTGAACGCGAACATAACTGAAGTCCTTGGGTCTATAACGTTGGTTGTATAGTTTTGTGGTCAACGCCCGGTCAACGCTCAGCCCTCTGTCTGGCCCCAACGCCTCGGCCTGTGATACCGCGGGCGCCCACCGACGGAGGCTCATTATCGTGCGACGCCGACTCTTGCTGCTGCCGCTGGCACTGGTTCTCGCCATCCCGGGCTGGGCCGTCGATATCTCGAAGCCGCAGCCCGAGCTGCCCAAGGAGAAGCTGACCATCGTCACCCACGATGGGGTTCAGCACGTCTTCCAGGTCGAAATGGCGCTGACCGAGGACCAGCAGACCGTGGGCGAGATGTTCCGGCCGGAAGTGCCCGAGGACGGAGGCATGCTGTTCGACTGGGGCACCCCGCGCCTGTCCCGCATGTGGATGCGCAACACTCTGGTCTCGCTGGACATGATCTTCATCAACGAGGACGGTTCGATCCGTTCGATCGCCCGGAACACGGTGCCGGAAAGCAGAGTGGTCATCGACAGCCAGGGGCCGGTGCGCGCGACGCTGGAGGTGGCGGCGGGAATGGCGGGCCGGCTCAACATTCAACCCGGCGACAAAGTGCTGCAGCGGATTTTCGGCGACGCGAGCCAGCCCCAGACTGCCGTTCCCACTTGTTTCGGCGCGGTGCCGTCCATAGTTTGGCCTGGTTCGTCGGGGTGTGGCGCAGCCTGGTAGCGCGTCTGTTTTGGGTTCCGAGCAATGGGTGCAACGCCACGCACCACAGCACCTAAAAACATTCAACGATTTCAGTAGCCAGGGCTCTATAATCGTAACGGGAGCAAAAGTGCGGGTGCCACCCGCCGTTAGGCCGGATTGCCTCGCATTCTGACGTAATGATCGAGCGGCTCGACGACCATATGTCCGGCCGCCTTGAGCCTGCTGCCCAGATAATCCCAGAACGCGATCCTGTTTTTGCCGCAAATTTTGGCCAGGCTGAGGAACACGTCCCGGCAATCGCGGCCCATGTCGCTTCGTGTTCCGGTGCTGTGGACTACAATCGGCGCTGATATTCAGAACAATGCTCAGTCGGAGTTCTTCTGCGTGATGAGGCGATTAATCCTCGCTCTCACCTCACGCATCAATGTCTCCTTGTCGGCAGCTTTGACCTCGCCATCCTCATTTTCAGCTTTATCGCGGTGGCGCCACGTTGCCCGAAACGGCGTAGCGGCGATGTCACCACGTAGCTCGATTCGAACCTCGTAGTCACGATACCACTCAGAGATGATCGACATCATCGGCGCGTTCTTACCACATCACCCTCGACCGGCCGCACGTACTCCTATGCAACCGAGTCGCGAAGCGCGGGTCGAGGAGGCCGAAAATCAGCATGGAATGATAGGTCGAGGCCATTATATAAGGGAGCCACCATGTCCTTCGACAGCCTCACCTACGCTCGCCGCCTGAAAGCCGCCGGTTTCTCCGAAGCCCAGGCCGAGGCGCTTGCCGACGCCAACCGTGAGATGGTCGTCCACGACCTCGCCACCAAGGACGACCTCAAAGCCCTGGAGACGCGGCTCATGGCGGTCATCGAGAGTGTGACGCTTCGCATCACCGTCCGCATGGGTATCATGCTGGCAGCGGCTCTCAGCCTCTCGACCGCGCTGATCGGGGCGCTCATCAAGTTCCACTGACTACCAGCCCGCAGTCACAGGCGGGCTTCTCTCTTGGCGTGGGATCGATGGAATGCTTGCGACGCACCATGCCCCTCGGTAGAACAAGCCGCCTCGTGAGAGGCACCGTAGCGACTATGGCGAGACTAAGCGAAAACGGGTGATGGCTGGAAACAGCATAAACCCTTGAAATCACGGTTCGTCGGGGTGTGGCGCAGCCTGGTAGCGCGCCTGTTTTGGGTACAGGAGGTCGTGGGTTCGAGTCCCGCCGCCCCGACCAACATTGCGAAACCATCGGTTCTGGAGAGCGTATCCATGCGGGCCCGAATCTACCTACCGCCGAAATCCGCCATGCAGTCCGGGCGATCCGGTCATGAATGGGTGTTGCACTACGACTCCGCCGCGCCGGAGCGCGCCGACCGCCTGATGGGCTGGATCGGCGGCGGCGATACGCAGGCCCAGGTGAAATTGCATTTCCCGACGAAGGAGGAGGCGATCGCGTATGCCGAACGCAACGGCATCGCATACGACCTGGAATTGCCTCGGGAGCGGCGGGTGCGGATCAAGGCCTATGCCGACAATTTCAGCTATCACCGGATCGAGAACTGGACGCATTGAGCGTCCCCCCAGATGGCCGTCTACACCGAAGTCACCGATGAGGCTCTGGGCGCCTTTCTGACCGACTATGACATCGGCTCGATCGTCGCCTTTCGCGGCATCGCCGAGGGCGTCGAGAACTCCAACTATTCGCTGAAGACGACGCAAGGCGACTTCATTCTGACGCTGTACGAAAAGCGCGTCGATCCAGCGGACTTGCCGTGGTTCCTCGGGCTGATGGAGCATCTGGCGCGGCGCGGCGTCACCTGTCCGCAGCCGGTCCGCGCGCGCGATGGCGCGGCGTTGCGCATGCTGTCGGGCCGCCACGCCGCGATCACGACGTTCCTGCCTGGCGTGTGGCCGCGGCGTGTGCGGGTCGAGCATTGCGGTCCGGTAGGGCGGGCTTTGGCGCGGTTGCACCTTGCCGGGTCGGATTACCGGTTGCGGCGGCCGAACGCGCTTGGCTCGGGAAGCTGGCGGCCGTTGCTGGACCGATGCCGGGCCCGCGCCGAGGATGTGCAACCCGGCCTGGCCGTGGAACTGGATACCGCGCTGACGCGGATTCTGGCCGACTGGCCCTCGGCGTTGCCGGCGGGGCATATCCACGCCGATCTGTTTCCGGACAACGTGTTCTTTCTGGATGATCACTTGTCGGGGCTGATCGATTTCTATTTCGCGGCGACAGATTTCTTCGCCTACGACGTGGCGGTTTGCCTGAACGCCTGGTGCTTCGAGGCGGACTTTTCATTCAACGTCACCAAGGGCCGCGCCATGCTGCACGGCTACGCGGCGGTGCGGCCGCTGTCGGCCGAGGAACGCTCGGCATTGCCGGTGTTGTGCCGGGGCGCGGCGATTCGTTTCTTACTGACAAGATTGTTCGACTGGCTGAACACGCCCGAGGGCGCGATGGTCACGCGTAAGGATCCGCTGGAATACCTGCGCCGGCTGCGCTTCCATCTCTCGGCCCGCGATGAGCACGCATATGGACTCTGACGACCGGGTAGAAATCTGGACCGACGGTGGTTGCCGCCCCAATCCTGGGCCTGGCGGTTGGGCAGCGATCCTGCGCTTCCGCGGCGTGGAAAAGGAGTTGTCCGGGCGTGACGCGGCGACGACCAATAATCGCATGGAACTCACCGCGGCGGCCTCGGCGCTGGAGGCGTTGAAGAAACCGAGCAAGGTCGTGGTTTATACCGACAGCGAGTATGTGAAAAACGGCATCACGCGGTGGGCGACGGGATGGGTGCGGAAGAACTGGCGCGGCGCGGGTGGCGATCCGGTGAAGAACATGGATTTGTGGCAGAGGCTGTTGACGGCGGAAAAGCCGCATAAGGTGGAATGGGTGTGGGTGCGCGGTCATTATGGTGACGTGATGAACGAAAGGGCCGACAAATTGGCCACGGAGGCCCGGGAAAGATTAGGGTAGGCCGAAACGGGTGAGGCAACGATGACACGCTGGCTTAATGTTCTCGCGCCGGTCGTCTGCGTTTCATGGATGGCGGGCGCCTGGGCACAGAACAGCTACGAACCGATCGCGCTGCGTGTGGCGTGCGGTGGCGTGTCCACGACGGCATGCACCAAGGTGCTGCCGAGGATCGCGGCCCAGACCGTTCATGCGGGCGTGGACCTGAAGCCGGCCACAGGCGGCATTCCGCTCGACAGCGTGACCGCCGTGTGCGACGGCCAGGCGGCGGCGGCGGTCGTGCAACACGACGTGATTGCCTTGTTCACGTCCTGCAAGAGCCGCTTCGATATCGTTGGCCGCCCGCTGTATCCCTATTACGCGTTTCTGGTGGTGCGGGCCGATGCACCGTTTCACCAACTCGACGACATGGCGAGCGGCAAGCGCCGGCGGGTGATCATGGCGGGCGCCGAGGGGACCGGCGGGCAGATCACTCTTGGCTTCGTCCTGCGGTCCAATCCCGTTTTGCAACGATCCATCGCCGACACGATGGGCGATCCCGACGTCGCATTGCAACACGTGGCGGACGGGTCGATCGATGGCTTCTTCGCGGTGGAACCGCTGGACAGCGTCACGATCGACCGGGTTCGACGGAAGGCCGATGCGCACGGGAAGCCGCTTTATGCATTCATCGATATCCGCCCGGCCCAAAAATTTTTCCAGATTGGCGACGGTGCCGGACATTGCCTGTACCGTCTGACAGCGTTGGATTTTGGCGGCACCGAGCCAGTCACGACCGTATCGCTGGACGCCGTGATGCTGCTGGCCCGTCCGTTCAGCGATGCCCATGCGCGCGGCGGACCGCGAGCGGCGGATGCTCTGGCTTCGGCAATAGACCAGGCCCAGACGGCGATCCTCGCCGATACGAGATCCCCGCCTGACTGGCATCCGGTGGGCACTTCGTGTCAATGACCGGGGACTGAGCAAGGACCAACGCGAACATGGACCCGAACCAACTGCCGTTTGACGCGGATGCGATGCTGGCCGGACTGCGCGAATGGGTGGAGTGCGAAAGCCCGACTTATGATCCCGCGTCGGTCAATCGCATGATGGACCTTGCCAGCCGGGCGTTGATTTTGGCTGGTGCCCGGATTGAGCGGGTCTCTGGGCGGATGGGATTTGGCGATTGCGTCCGTGCGACGTTTCCGCATGCGACGCCGCATGTGCCGGGCATCCTGGTGATGGGCCATCTGGACACCGTGCATCCGATCGGAACGCTTGCGAAACTGCCGTTTCGGCGGGAGGGCAACAAAGCGTGGGGCCCAGGAATTCTGGACATGAAGGGCGGCGATTATCTGGCGCTGGAGGCGATCCGGCTTTTGAGCCGTGCGGGCGTGGCGACAAAGCTGCCAATCACCGTGCTGCTGACCAGCGATGAGGAGGTCGGCAGCCCATCAACCCGCGACCTGATCGAAGCGGAGGCGTCGCGTCATAAATACGTTTTGATCCCGGAACCGGCTCGCCCGGACGGCGGCGTGGTAACCGGCCGTTACGCGATCGCACGGTTCAATCTGGAAGCGACCGGCGTGCCGAGCCATGCCGGCGCGCGGCTGGCCGAGGGACGCTCGGCGATCAAGGAAATGGCGCGCAAGATCGTCGAGATCGAGGACATGACGACCGCGGATTGCACCTTCAGTGTCGGCGTCATCCATGGTGGGCAGTGGGTGAACTGCGTGACCACGACTTGCACGGGCGAGGCGCTGAGCATGGCAAAGCGGCAGGAGGATCTCGACCGCGGCGTGGCGGCGATGCTGGCGCTGCACGCGTCGTCGAATGAGGTTCAGTTCAAGGTAACTCGCGGAGTGACGCGGCCGGTGTGGGAGGCGAGCGCGAAGGGGATGGCGTTGTACGAGGTCGCGCGCGCGATCGCGAATGGGTTGGGCTATCACATCAATCCGCAAAGTTCCGGTGGCGGATCGGATGGGAATTTCACTGGTGCCATGGGCGTGCCGACGCTGGATGGACTTGGGGTCGCGGGCGCGGGCGCGCATACGCTGGACGAGCACATTCTGGTCGATAGCCTGGCGTCTCGCGGGAAGCTGATGGCTGGCGTGCTGGCGGCGTTGGAGTAAGCCGGCGTCGTGCAAAATACCGGCCGTATGTTGAAGCTCGTCATGGTCGCCCTTGCGGCGGCCATCCACGTCTTTGGCGCGGTCGGTAAAGTCGTGGATGGCCGGGTCGAGCCCGGCCATGACGTGCAAAAGAACCAGCCGTCAACACGGTATTTAAATCGGACCGCCGCGAGTCAGGCCGGACCAGAAGTCGCCGTCACACGTGGAAACTTTCCCCGCACCCGCAACGGCCTTTTTCGTTGGGATTAATGAACGTGAATCCTGATTCCAGCGCCTTCACCTCGTAGTCCATCGTCGTCCCGATCAGGAACAGCGAGGCCTTGCGGTCCACCAGCACGGTCAGGTCCTTGTCCTTCACCACCTCATCGCCGGGGCCGGGCTCATCAGCCCAGGACATGTCGTAGGCGAGACCGGAGCAGCCTTTGGTGTTGACGCTGATGCGTAACAACTTACCGTGCTCGCCGGAGGCATAAAGTTTGCGCAGACGCTCGGCCGCGGCGTCCGACAAGGTCATCAGCGGCGGCAGTGCGCGGGTCTTGCGAGGAGTGGTTGTCGTGGTGCTCATGACGGCCTGCTTGTTCAGTACATGTTCAGTTGGAGACGAGCTTCTTCGCTCATCCGGCTCTGGTCCCAGGGTGGATCCCAGACGGTTTCGACTTCGCAATCCGTGACACCATCCACCGCCATCACCGCTTCCTTCACCATCTCCGGCAACTCCTGGGCGCTCGGGCAGGCGGGGGCGGTCAGCGTCATCTGGACCTTGACCTTGCCGTCATCAAGGATGTCGACCGCGTAAATCAGGCCAAGTTCGTAGATGTTCACAGGGATTTCCGGATCGTACACGGTGGAGATCGCGTCGATCAGGGCAACTTCGGAAAGTTTCGGCGGCGTCTCGCCGTCCGGCGTCCAGGCACCGTGAGCGTCATTCACTGCTCGCCTCCTTCGTGCCGTCCAAAGCGGCCACCAACGCATGCCACGGCAACGTCGCGCATTTCACCCGCGACGGATATTCGTGAACGCCGGCCAGAGGAGCCAAACGTTCCAATGATTCATCGAGGCCGCGGTCGTGTTCCGGGCATGTGCCGGTCCGCACCAATTCGCGAAATGTTTCGAACAACGCGCGGGTATCGGCTTTGCCGCGGCCTTGCACGGTTTCGGCCATCAGGTCGGCGGAGGCGACACTGATCGCGCAGCCTCGGGCTTCGAAGCCGGTCTCGGCGATCTTGCCGTCGTCGCCGAGCTTAACAAACACCTCGACCCGGTCGCCGCACATCGGATTGTCGCCCTTCGCGGTGACGTCGTAAGCGGCCAGCCGATTTCCGTGCCGCGGCTTGCGGCCATGATCCAGGATCACTTCCTGATACAAATCGCGGACGTCGTCGTCGAAACTCATGTGAAGAACTCCCGCACGCGGATCAACGACTCTGCCAGCGAGTCGATTTCCTCATGCGTCGTATAGATGCCGAAACTGGCGCGGGCGGTGCTGTCGAGGCCGAAACGATGCATCAGCGGCTCGGCGCAGTGATGGCCCGCGCGCACCGCGATGCCCTGGCGATCGAGTAACGTCGCCACGTCATGTGCATGCGCCTTGTCCAATGAGAACGCGACAACCCCTCCGCGATCCTGCGCCTGGCCAAGAATTCGCACGCCATCGATCCGCGCCAGCCGCGCCAGAGCATGTTCGGTCAACGATGCCTCATGTTCCGCCATCGCGTCATAGCCGATGGCACGGACGTAATCGATCGCCGCCTTCAGGCCGATGCCTTCCAGGATCGCCGGCGTTCCCGCCTCGAACTTGTGCGGAACGCGAGCCCACGTGGACTTTTCGTAAGTGACGGAGGAGATCATTTCGCCGCCACCAAGGAAGGGCGGCATCGCTTCCAGCAATTCTCGGCGCGCCCACAGCACGCCAATGCCGGTGGGCCCGTAAAGCTTGTGCCCGGTCCAGGCGTAGAAGTCGCAGCCAAGTGCCTGAACATCGATGGCGCGGTGAACGATGGCCTGCGATCCGTCGAACAGCACCTTGGCGCCGTGGGCATGGGCCAGGCGGACAATCCTTTCGGCGGGCGTGACGGTGCCCAGAACGTTCGACATGTGGGTGATCGCGACGAGGCCGACGCGGCCGTCCGCGAGCAGCGCCTCGAACGCCGCCATGTCCAGTTCGCCGCTGTCGGTGATCGGCGCCACGCGCAGTTCGGTGCCATGCGCGTCGCGCAGCATCTGCCAAGGGACGATGTTGGAATGATGCTCCATCCCCGAGATCAGCACCGCCTGGCCGGGCTTCAACATGGTCCGGCCGAAGCTGTGTGCGACGAGGTTGATGGCTTCGGTACTGTTGCGGACGAAAACGATTTCGTCGCGGTCGGGCGCGTTCATCAGCGCGGCGACGGCGTCGCGGGCCGATTCATAAGCGTCTGTGGTCCGTTCGCTCATCCAGTGCAGGCCGCGATGGACGTTGGCGTATTGGGTTTCCATCGCCTCGCGCATCGCGTCGATCACCGCGCGCGGCTTCTGCGCCGAGGCGGCACTGTCCAGAAACACGAACTTCTTGCCACGGATGGTCTGCGACAGAATGGGGAAATCCTGCCTGATCTTATCGACGTTCATGCGGCCTGGCCTTCCCACCAGCGCGCGACGGCGTCTTCCAACAGGCCGCGCGCGGTATCGTTGGTGACCGGATCGAGGCCTTCGGCCAGAAAGGCCCGAACCAGGATCGATCGTGCTTCGCGATCTGGAATGCCTCGGCTGCGCAGATAGAACAGTTGCTCGGCATCGAGTTCACCGACGGTCGCGCCATGACTACATTTGACGTCGTCGGCGAAAATCTCGAGTTCAGGCTTGGTATCGATCTCGGCGTCGGGCGACAGCAGCAGCGCACGGTTCATCTGATAACCATCAGTCCCCTGGGCGCCGCGTGCGACCTCGATCCGGCCCTGGAACACGCCGCGTGACTGACCATTAAGCACGTTCCTGATGGTTTGCCGCGACGTACCTTTCGGCGCCGCGTGCCGCACCACCGAGGTAAAGTCGGCATGCTGCGATCCGGTCAGCAACTGCGCACCATTCAGATGCGCGATCGCGCCGGGTCCGTCGAGCAATGCATGAATTTCCGTCCGCGTGATCCGGCCGCCGATATTGAGGGTAAAACTGTCATACGTCCCACCCGCCGCCACGGCGGCATAGATCGTCGCCAGATGAAACGCGGACACCGATTCAGCTTGCGTGCGCACGTGCGTCAATACGGCACCGTCAGCGACGTGGATTTCGGTGACCGGGTTGTGCAAATACACGCCTTCGCCGTCCGACATTTCCATCAAGGTCAGACGCGCGCCTTCGCCAAGGCGGATCATGTGCCGCGGATGTGCCGAAGTTCCGTCGACACCGGTATGAACCAAAAGCACAAAACCCAAATCGACGCCTTTTGGCACGGACAGGATCGCGCCGTCCTCGGCCAGCATGGTGTTCAGTGCCGTCATGGGGTCGCGGTCCGGCCAGGTCAGCTCGCCGAAATCGGGTTGGCCGGCGAAACGAGCAAAACCTGGCACGGGCGTGGACAGGTCCGCGCGGTAACGCCCAACGGCGAAGACAATTCGCGCCGCGGCATCGGGGACAACAACCGGCCGCGACGTATCCGCGCCGCTGAACGACATCCCGCCGAGCGGCTGCAGCGTCGTGTATTTCCAGGCTTCCGCACGGCGCCCGCGGCTGGCACCGGGCAAACCCAGGGTGCGGAAAGCATCGGCGGCGGCGGCGCGCAACGTCGAGTCACCGGGCAGGCGGCCGCGCATCGCCTCGTAACGCGCCAGGAAGCCCGCCGTACCGGTTTCGGAAATCGCGTTCACGCGGCCTCCGCCAGCATCGCGCCGTAGCCGTTTTTCTCCAGCTCCTTCGCCAGTTCCGGTCCACCGCTGCGCACAATCCTGCCGCCGGCCAGCACGTGCACGCGGTTCGGCACCAGATGGTCCAGCAACCGCTGATGATGCGTGATCACCAGCGCCGAGAACTCCGGCCCGCGCAGCGCATTCACGCCATCGGCGACGATTTTCAACGCGTCGATGTCGAGGCCGCTGTCGGTCTCGTCCAGCACCGCGAAGCGCGGCCGCAGCAGCGCCATTTGCAGCACCTCGTTGCGCTTTTTCTCTCCGCCCGAGAATCCGACATTGACGTTTCGCTTCAACATGTCGTCCGGCATCGCCAGCCGCTTCAGCTCGGCGCGCGCGAGTTTCAGGAACTGCACCGCGTCGAGTTCGCTCTCGCCGCGGGAGCGCCGGATCGCGTTCAGCGCGGTGCGGATGAAGTTTGCGTTGTTCACGCCCGGCAATTCGATCGGTGCCTGGAACGCCAGGAACAGACCGGCGGCGGCGCGTGCCTCCGGCTCCATGGTCAGCATGTCGTGACCTTCGAAGGTCACCGTGCCACCGGTAACGGTATAATCCTCGCGGCCCGCCAGCACATAACCGAGCGTCGACTTGCCCGACCCGTTGGGTCCCATGATGGCGTGGATTTCGCCCGCCGGCACCGACAGATCGATGCCTTTCAGGATCGGCTTGTCGCCGATGGAAGCGGTCAGTCCGTGAATGTCCAGCATCGTCTTTACCCCACCGACCCTTCAAGGCTGACGGCCAGCAGCTTCTGCGCCTCGACGGCGAATTCCATCGGCAGTTGCTTCAACACGTCTTTGCAAAAGCCGTTGACGATCAGATTGACGGCGTCCTCTTCGCTCAGCCCGCGCTGGCGGCAGTAGAACAACTGATCTTCGGCGATCTTCGACGTCGTCGCCTCGTGTTCGACTTTCGCCGACCGGTTGCGGCTTTCTATATAAGGTACCGTGTGCGCGCCGCACTGATCGCCGATCAGCAGAGAGTCGCACTGGGTGTAGTTGCGCGCGCCCGCCGCCGAGGGCAGCACCTTCACCAGCCCGCGATAGGTGTTGTTGGATCGTCCGGAACTGATGCCTTTGGAAATGATCGTGCTGCGCGAGCCCTTGCCGATATGGATCATTTTCGTGCCGGTATCGGCCTGCTGGCGATTGTTGGTCACCGCGACCGAGTAAAACTCACCGACACTGTCCTCGCCATGCAGCACGCAGGACGGATATTTCCAGGTGATCGCCGAGCCGGTTTCGACCTGGGTCCATGAAATCTTCGACCGCGCGCCCAGACAGGCGCCGCGCTTGGTGACGAAGTTATAGATCCCGCCGCGGCCCTCGGCATCGCCGGGATACCAGTTCTGTACGGTGGAGTACTTGATGGTCGCGTCGTCCATCGCCACCAGTTCGACGACGGCGGCATGCAATTGGTTTTCGTCACGCTGTGGCGCGGTGCAGCCTTCCAAATAGGAAACGTGCGCGCCGGCCTCGGCGATGATCAGCGTACGTTCGAACTGGCCCGTATTGCGCGTATTGATGCGGAAATAGGTCGACAACTCCATCGGGCAGCGCACGCCCTTCGGGATGAACACGAAACTGCCGTCGGTGAAGACGGCCGAATTCAATGCGGCGAAGAAATTATCCGCGACGGGCACAACGCTGCCGATATACTTCTTGACCAGATCGGGATGCTCGCGGATCGCGTCGGAGATTGGGCAGAAAATCACACCCGCCTTCGACAGCGTCGCGCGGAAGGTCGTCGCGACGGAGACACTGTCGAACACCGCGTCGACCGCGATCTGGCCGGAGCCTTCGACATAACCGTCGCCATCCGCGCCCTCGACGCCGGCCAGGATGGCGCGTTCCTTCAGCGGGATGCCGAGTTTCTCGTAAGTTCGCAGCAACTCCGGATCGACCTCGTCCAGGCTTTTCGGGCCGGGTTTCTTCTTTGGCGCGGCGTAATAGTGGATGTCCTGGTAGTCGATCTTTGGATGCTCGACGCGAGCCCAGTGGGGCTCTTCCATGCCGAGCCAGGCCTCGTAGGCCTTCAGGCGCCACTCCAGCATCCAGGACGGTTCCTGCTTACGCTCCGAGATCAAACGGATGGTGTCGGCGCTCAACCCCTTGGGCGCGATGTCCATCTCGATGTCGGTCTCGAACCCCCATTTGTAGCCGGACTGGGTAACCGAGCGGACGGTATCGAGGGTTTCGCTATCGGCTGGCATCTTGTCGTCCTAATTCGGCGTTACCCGGCGTGGAAGCGAGGCCGGGGTCGTGCGGCACGCGCGCGAGGCCGGGGTCGTGCGGCACGCGCGCGAGGCCGGGGTCGTGCGGCACCCGGAAGACGGGCGGGATGGCGGCCTCTCGCATGTCGGCCAGGCTGATCGCCGACAACGCCCGCTGGATCGCGTCGTTGACCGGGTCCCAACGGCCACGCACCGGGCACAATGCCAGGGATTCACACTCGGTGGGGGAGCCATCGACACAAGCGGCCAGCGCGATCGGCCCATCCATGGCGGCGATGACCTCGCCCACCGGGATGTCTTCCAGCGCCCGGGCCAGCCGGTAACCGCCTCTGGCGCCTCTCTGTGATGTCACAAGTGCGGCGCCGGACAGTGTTTTCAGCACCTTGGCCACCGTCGGTTCCGGAATGCCGGTCTTCGCGGCGATCCCCGGGGACGTCTGCACGCCGGCAGCCGCGTCGAGGCGCACCAGCACCACGACCGCGTAGTCCGTCAGCTTTGACAGCCGCAACATCGACGCATTGCCTCTCGTTCATGATAACCGGACCGTGTCAGTCCTGATTGAGGCGAAATGGCCCATCCGACCCGCACCGTCAAGGGGTCTTCGCCCTCCAGGACAGGTTCCCAAACCCGGGTTCGCCTGGTAAGAGCACAGGATAATCAGGAGACAAACCATGGCCGGCATGATGGAAGGCAAGGTGGCGGTGGTCACAGGCGCGGGCGGCGGCATCGGGCGGGAAATCGCCATCATGATGGCGGGGGCCGGCGCCAAGGTCATCGTGGCCGACATCGGCGCCTCACTGACCGGTGAGGGCGGCTCCGCCAGCCCGGCGCAACAGACCAAGGCGCTGATCGAGCAGAAGGGCGGGGCCGCCGAAATCTGCACCGAATCCGTCGCCGCCTGGGGCTCGGCGCAGAAGATCGTGCAGGCCGCGCTGGACCATTACGGCCGCATCGACGCGGTGGTGAACAACGCCGGCATTCTCCGGGACGTGATCTTCCACAAAATGACCGAGGACGACTGGCTGTCGGTCATAGCCGTGCACCTGAACGGCAGCTTCTTTGTCTCGCGCGCCGCCGCCGAACACTACCGCAAGCAGGAGAGCGGCACGTTCGTGCATATCTCCAGCACGTCCGGCCTGATCGGCAATTTCGGTCAGGCCAATTATTCCGCCGCCAAACTGGGCATTACCGCGTTGTCGAAGTCGATCGCCTTGGACATGCAACGCTACAACGTGCGGTCCAACTGCATCGCCCCGTTCGCCTGGAGCAGGATGACGCAATCGATCCCGGCGAGCACGCCGGAACAGCAGGCGCGGCTGGCGAAGATCCAGGCGATGACGCCAGACAAGAACGCACCGATGGCGGTGTTTCTGTCATCTGACGCCGCGAAGGGTGTGACCGGTCAGGTGTTCGGCACGCGAATGAACGAGATCATTCTGTTCAGTTCGCCGCGGCCAATCCGCATCGTGCAAAAGTCCGATGGCTGGACGCCAGAAGATTGCGCCGCGATCGCGGCTCCGGCGTTGAAGCAGGCGTTCATGCCGTTGGACCGGTCAGGCGAGGTGTTCAGTTGGGATCCGGTCTGACCTGACGACCCGACAACGTCATCCCCCGGCTCGTCCGGAGGACCTGACCAGCACCGTGCCGTGAGAGGTCCCCCTGACGAGCCGGGGGATGACGGTCGGGGTTGGATTATCCGAAGCGATAATTGTCGAACGAAGCCTTAGACGGTCCCCGAGTGGAAGAACCACTGGTGGGTGCCATAGTACAAGGCGAAGGTGAACGCCAGCGCCAGTGACAGCCACAGCGGGGCCAGGACCGGGGACCGGCGCGGCGCTGCCTCCCCGCTGTCCGCCGCGATAGCGATCAGCAGGACGATGATCACCATATGGCCGATCGCGTCGATTTTGCCGAACTCAAACACGGCGGAGACGAACATCGAGGTCAGCACCACGGCTGACATGCGCCGGATCAGCGGGGTCCAGAGCAATCCGAACGCGAGGCCAAACTCCACCATCCCGGCGGCGACCATGTAAAATCGTGGGTCGAGGCCCATCGACAGGCGCTGGTGGGCATAGAGAATTGGGTAGGTCCACTCCGGATACGCCCATTTCTCGATCGACGCCCAACACAGGGTGATTCCGGCACCGATGCGCGCCACGTCGATCGGCCGCAAACCCAGGAACGACGTCCGGCCGAGTCCCGAGAGAGCGAGATAAATCGCGGCCCCGAGGAAGATCGGGTAGTCCATCATATGGAACAGGCCGTAGGACCAAATTCCCTGACCAAACAGGATGAAAATGCCCAGGGCCGAAAGCGGCATGGTGATGCGGAAGATCAGGCCGACCGCGATGGCGAACTGCAGCCACTCGGTAAAGAGGGATGTGGTGGTCAGTTCGGGGGTCAGAATGATCCCGCCATGCGCCCAGATCGACATGAAGAATCCGCCGGTGCCGGCGCGAATCAGTGTGTCGATATGGCCACGCAGATGGACAAAAACCTCGTCAACCGACTCCGACAGAGTGGCGCCGACACTGGTTCGTTCCAGGGAGCAAAAACTCCAGAGTAGCACAAGTGTAAGAACCAGGAGTTCAATGAACGTCGGGGTCAGGACGCCCGTAAGACTAATTGGCGCCTGGGCGACATCATAAGGGGCGAACCATTTCACATGAGCCTGCGCGGCTGAGGGCACCAGATATGCCAACAGGCAAGCGCCCCCAAAAAAACCCGTGAACGATCTTATATTACACTTTTTGTGCATTGTCCCACTGACTGCTGGTCCGCCGTCCACCCCGGCCGGACCACCCCGGTTAAGTTGAAAGCCTATTGTAATTTTAAGTCCGTATACCATCGACATGAATGGACTGAAAGCGAATTCAACGATGGCGGACCTTATGGCGGACACCGATTTGGCATCGTCTGATCGTCAAAGAAGGGATTCCCTTTTCGTCCGCCGATTGATCGGTGGCGTTTTTGTTATCGGACTCGCCCTCCTGGGTCTCGCTTTTCCGCGCCTGATCTGAGACTATCGGAGCCAATCAAAACGCGTGGACCACTCTCGGTGCGTATGAAACAATCGCTGGTCGCGATTGCGGTGTTGGCCGCTTTCACAACCGTGTGTCTGGCGGCTGACATGGTCCTCGTCAGCCAGCGCGGCCGTAAGTTCACGCCTGATACATTGCGTGTCGCGCCGGGCACGGACGTGCGCATCGCCAACGACGACCGGGTCACGCATCATATCTTTATCGATCAGCCGGATATGAAGTACGACTCGGGCGAGCAGTCCGTCGGCAATGAGATCACTCTCCGGTTCGACAAGGAGGGCCGCTTCGCGGTTCGTTGCGCGATCCATCCGACGATGCATCTGGATGTCACGGTGGCGCCGCCCTGAATGGCACCGATTCTGGACCGGCGGGGACCAGACCCGAACACCCCAATGACCCGATGATCCTCTACCGCGGCAACGCCGGCGTTTCAAACGGCGCCGGATCGCTGGTCAACGTATTCAGGAACGCGATCAAATCTCGTTTCTCCGCGGTCGTCAGGCCCAGAGGCTGGATCAACTCGGATCGACTTGGCCGGTTGACGCCGCCGGTATCATAGGCGTCCACGACGGCTTCCAGCGTCGGCAACGACCCATCGTGCATGTAAGGCGTGCGCCGGGCCACATCGCGCAAGGTCGGCACCTTGAAGGCGTGACGCAGTTTCACCGACGTCGGAAACAACCGCCCGCGCCCGATATCGTCCTCCGCGGCGATGCCGATGTCATGGAACGAGAAGTCGCTGAACGACGGCCCTTCGTGGCAATTGGAGCAACCCGCTTTGCCATTGAACAGGACAAAACCGCGCTTCGCCGAGGCGTTGATCGCGGTCTCATCACCCTCGATCCAGCGATCGAAAGGGGCGGGGGCCGCGATAACCGTGCGTTCGAACGTCGCCATCGCCTGCTCGATATGTGGGCGGGTGACCACCCCGTCCGGCTTCGCGTCCGGAAACGCCTGACGAAATGCTTCGACATATCCAGGTATGTTCGACAACCGGCTGATGATCTCTTCCTCGGTGTTGTTCATATTGGCCGGGTTCAGCAACGGGCCGAACGCGACACTCTCCAGGTCCTTGAACTTGCCGTCCCAGCCCAGGACGGGAACCCAGGCGATGTCGATGAGCGTCGGCGTATGCAATTGCATGGGGCTGGTCGCGTTCGCCAGTTTCTGGCCGTCAGACCAGGAGAGGCTGGGGTTGTGACAGCTTGAGCAGGAGACGGTGCGGGAGCCCGACAGAATCGGATCGAAAAACAGCATCCGGCCAAGGTCGTCCTTGGCCTTGGAGTAAGGGTTTTCCGGCGGGAACGGGATGCCTTCCGGGCGCTGGTACAGTTCCTTCAGTTCCGCCATGGCCGTGGCGGGAGGGTGCGTTTCGGGTAGCGATGCCGCGGCACAGATCAGGACGGTCACGGCGATGGCGAGCCAGGGGCCGAAGCGCCGCATCACACGTCCCGATCCCGCGGGGCCCACTCGCCTGACACGAGACGCGGAACAGATCGGGGCAGATCGGCCGCGGGGAACCGGCTTTCTTCCGGAACAGGCGCCGCCGCCCGGACCGGCGCCAGGGAAGTGCTCAGAGCAGGTGAATCCCCGGCGATGCCCGGAAGAATCACGGTCACCGTCGTGCCAATGTTGAGTGTGCTTTCGATTTCCAGCCGGCCGCCGTGCAGTTCGACGAAGATCTTGGTCAGCGGCAGGCCTAGTCCGGTGCCGCCGTGGCGGCGCGCCAGGCTGGTATCGACCTGGATGAAGGGCTGCAACGCCCGAGGAATATCCTCTGGCGCCATGCCGGCTCCGGTGTCGCGGACGCGTAGAGCGACACCTTCCGGGACCCGGTAGACATCAGCGTTGATGGTGCCGCCCGATGAGGTGAACTTGATCGCGTTCGACAGCAGGTTGAGCAGAACCTGGCGCAGCCGCACCGTGTCGGCCTCGACCGTCGGCAGATGGTCGCCGATATGGGTCACCAGCGTGATGTCTGAATCGCGCGCTTTTTCATGGACGATGCGGACCGCGGCGCGCATCACCGCCTCCGGGCGGACCGCGCGCTTCTGCAATTCGATGGTGCCGGACTGCGCCTTGGCGATGTCGAGGATGTCGGTGATGACCTCCATCAGGTGCCGCCCCGCGTGCAGGATGTCGTCGGCGAATTCCTTGTATTGCTGTTGTCCGACGGGCCCGAAAGTTTCCTTGACGATCATTTCGGAGAACCCGATCACGGCCGACAATGGCGTCCGCAACTCGTGGCTCATGTTGGTCAGGAAGTCGGTCTTCGCCCGGTTCGCCGCCTCGGCTTCATCGCGCGCGTCGCGCAAGGCTTCCTCGCGCTCCTTCAGGAACGAGATGTCGCTGGCGATCAACACCATGCCGCCTTCCTTCGACGGGCTGTGCGACAGGCGTATCCAGCGGCCATCCTCCAGGCGCATTTCGCCGGTGGGGTTCGCCATCGCCTCATCGATTTCCGCCGGCACGCGTTCGCCGGCGGTGAAGGCGGTGCGCCGGCCGGGAAAGAACTGACGGATGCGCGAGTTGGCGATCTGCACGCGGCCATCGGGACCGATCAGCGCGACGCCGGTGCGGGCGCCCTCGATCGCGTCGGCCAACTGGCTTTGCGCCGAGCGGCGGGCCGCGATCTCGCGATCCATCATCGCCCGGATGTTGTCGCGCATCACCATCATCGAGGCGAGCAGGCGGCCCATCTCATCCTTGCCGCCGGGCCGGATGTCGGTATCGAGCTCGCCCGCCGCGATCCGGCCGGCGGCATAGGAGGCGGCGGCGATCGGCGTCACCATCTTGCGCGCCAGGGTCAGCGCGACGAGGCAGCCAATTAAGAGGACCTCGATCGTGGCGAGGATGCTCAGTTTGCGGTAGCGCTCGATCAGCGCGAGCGAACGCTCCCGGTCGCGGAACCCGTCGTCCGACGTCAGTTCGCCCAGAAGGTCGAGGCTTTCCAGAACGCGCGCGGTTTGCTCGCGGAGCGCTTCATGCTGGCCGGGCGAGGGCGGCGTGTCGCGGGTCGCACGCCAGGTGTCGAACGCTTGCAGGGCGGTCTGCCCGGCGGCGGCGGATGTCAGGGTGGCGGAACGTTCCTCGGCAACACCGAGATCGGCTTTGACCGCGCGGTCGAGCTCGGCGATCCGCGCCTCCGACACGTCCTTGGCTCCGGGCTCGCGGGCGAGGCGTTCGATCGCCAGTTCCAGCGCGTTGAAGTCCGCCTGGGCGAGACGCGCGTAGCTGATCGCCATCAGCGGTTTGTCGTAGGTGCGGACGACGAGGCGGCCGGATTCCACCACGCTGCGCACCGCGTAAAGGCCCAGTGCGCCGGTGATCATGGCGAGAACCGTGAACGCCAGCATGATCTTGCCGCGAATGGTCAGGAAGAATTGCCGGGAAAGCCAGGTGGGTGTCATATCTTCTTCGGACCGGGAAAAACCTGTGCCGAGTTATCAGCCTGGCGCCTTACAACTCGGTATCGAGGGGCGGACTTCCCGCCGAAATCGGCGGCGAATGGGGCGAGCGGGAGCGATTTTGCCGGGGTTTCGCCGATCACACCTTATCGGACGGCCTCTGATGCGCGGGCGGCGGTCGGCTTCAGTCCGTGCAGTTGTTGCGTCTGAAACCAGACATATGGCGGCGAAGGCGACGCCCAATAATAAGCGAATCGGCGAGGCATCTACCTCTCACCGTCATGGCTCGGCTCGTCCGGGCCACCTGTCACAAGCACAGAGCGGCGGCAGGTCCCCCGGACAAGCCGGGGGATGACGTTGAAGGGAAGCGTCTTGCCCGAGCGGCGGGATCGCGTGACACTCCGGCGCGAAGGGAGTGACTGGCATGACAGCCCCCGCCGACCGGGTCCTGAGCCTCGATACGTTGCGGACATTGCAGACGCGCTCCGACGCCCAGGGCGCGCTGCGATTGGGCGTGCACCTGGTGTTTCTGGTCGCGGCCGGGTGGTGGGTCGCGCTGTCCTCCGGCTGGATGACGTGGCCCGCCGTGTTTGTCCTTGGGCTGGTGCAGGTCGCGCTGTTCGCGCCGGCGCATGAGACAATGCATCAGACGGCGTTCGCCTCGCGCCGGGCGAATGCGATTGTAGGTTGGCTGACCTCGGCGCCGTCGCTGCTGAACGCGCAGTTTTACACGGCGTTTCACCTGGCGCATCACCGGCATACGCAAATCCCCGGCCTGGATCCGGAACTGATCGCGCCGCCGCCGGAGACGGTGGGAGGCTACGCCGCGAGGATCCTGGGCTGGCCGTTCTGGAGTTTGCGCCTGGTGGTGGTGTTCGACAGTTGGCGCGGGGATATGAGCCGGTATCCGTATGTCACTGAGGCCGCCGCGCCCGGGATTATCCGCGGCGTGCGGGCGATGAGTTTGCTGATGGTTGGTGGGGCGATCGTTTCGGCGCTGCTGTTTGGGTGGAAGACGCCGTTTCTGTACTGGATCGGGCCGCAGGTGTTGGGTCAGCCTCCGTTGCGCGCGTATTTGCTGGCTGAGCATACGGGCTGCACGCATGACCGCGACGGACTGACGAATACGCGCACGACAATGACCAATGGGCTGGTGCGGTTGTTGATGTGGAACATGCCGTTTCATGCGGAGCACCACATGTATCCGTCGATTCCGTTTCATCGGTTGCCTGAGGCGCATCGTCAGATCGTAGAAAGGCTAGGCTACGTTGAGAACGGATATACCCGATGGAATCTTGGGTTCATCTGCTCTCTGTTGCGGGGACGTTCCGTTCAAACCGGTTGAGAGTCAGCGCCAACCTGGCATGCATGAAATTTTATTCGATACGACTATGAAACCAGAAACATGTGGGCAAATTATGGGCACAATGTCCGGGGGCAAGTGAGCGCACTGACCAGTGAAGACTCGAAACTCGGGTCCGGCTGTATGCCCATGTTATTTCAATGAGTTATTTGATCATGGCTTCCCATCTGATTCACAACCCACGCCGGAGTAACATCAAATCATTTTCCCTTCTGCGCGGAAAAGGCTTGATTCTATTGACAAAATATTTATTTTTGCGAAGGGTCAGGCAGGTGATCGCGGACCCCAGGACCGGCCAGGCAGGGCCTCTTGCCCCACCTGGCCGGTCCTTAGTGGTCACGCATCGTCGCGCTGACCGGCGTGTCCCGCGTCGCGTGCTGCTTACGTCCCATCCAGAATACATTGACAGCCTGGAAGACAGCCCCCATATTTCGTCCCGGCGGGACAGATCGGTTGAAACAGCCCGCCCTCGTCAGGCTCAATACCTGATCCCCGCGTGAAGCGGGATAGGCTTCGGCTGAAAGAGTAACCGAGCTACGTATCTACGCAAAGGGCGCTACGGCGCCCTTTGTGCATCCTGTCTAACGCCGATGAGGTCGGATCGGCTTGTTCCGGTAGACACTTGTGGCCAGAAGCAGAAAACGGATGCTATCGGGGCGCTTTCTGAGCGTCGGTGTGTGGTCTGGCGAGTAACCACTTACCACTGTCAAATCTAAATGCGACAAGCCAGATGCTGCTGCCCTCTTTAGTTGGAAGAAGACCTCATATGCCAGGCCACCGCGCTGTGGGTGTGTGATCAGGGCCGAATAGACGTAGTTGCGTTGCTCAGTGGTGAAATGAACCTTTCTCCCTGGCAGTGCACCGACCAGAGAGGGCAAGAAGACGGACATTTCATAGCGCAGCTCATCAAATACTCGAAGGTCTTTGCTATGGGGCGCGCACCAGGGAAGACGTAAGTCGGGTGAATGCATGTTCGGCTTGAATGATTCGCTGAAGCAGTGATCCGCATATCTCACATTGATCACAAGGGGGTTCGGTAGATTTGGCTCATTCGTTGGGCAGTGCACATGATGAGGGTCGAGGTGCGCGAGATCAATATCTCGCCCCCCAATAGTCAGACCCGGCCAGTAACGTGACGTGAGCGCCTCCCTTTGCCGTGTGATTCATACGCGAGGTAGAATCTTGGGTTTGTGAGGGGCCTGCTACGACGTTCAGATCGCTCCGTCGCGCTGTAACGCAGCCACTTCGTCTGAGCCGAGCCCGAGCCATTCGCCGTAGATTTCCAGATTGTGCTGACCCAGGAACGGGCTCGGCACCGCTTCCGTCCGGTCGGCGCCATGCAGGCGCAGCGGAGAATTGGGCAGGATCACATCGCCCAGAGACGGATGGTTGACGTGTTGCAACATGCCGCGCTGGTGCATGTGGGCGTCGTTCATGACCTCGATCGCGTTGCGCACCGGCGCGCAGGGAACGCGGAAGCGCTTCAGCGTCGCCGCGATTTCATTCTTCGTGCGGGAGGAAGTCCATGCGGTGACGACCGCTTCGGTCTCTTCCATATGCGCGGCCCGTTCCGGATGCGATTTGAAGCGCGGGTCGTCGAGCAAATCTTCCCGCCCCATGGCGCGCAGCAGATTGGGCCAGTGCTCCTCGGTCACCACATGAACAGCGACGAAGCCATCGGACGTCTGAAACGCGTTGTATGGCGCGGCCGAAAGCCCCGCCTGGCGGTTGCCGGCGCGCGGCGGCGCCTTGCCGGTGCGGCGATAATAATCGTAGCTGGAGGCGAGCGTCGGATACACAGTCTCTTGCATCGCCACTTCGACCAACTGGCCCTCGCCGGTCGCCATGCGCTGGAACAACGCCGTGACGACGCCGGCGTAAAGATGGATGCCGCCCATGAAGTCGACCAGCGTCGGTCCGGCCTTCATTGGCGGCCCGGACGGATCGCCAGTGACGCTCATGATCCCCGAGGCGGCCTGAATGGTGAAATCCATCGCGAGGTTGTCTCGATCCGGTCCCGAAATGCCGAAGCCGGTGCCGGTGGCGTAAATCAGCCGCGGATTGACCGCTTTCAGCACGTCGTAACCGACCCCGAGACCGTCCATCGTCCCCGGCGAGAAATTCTCCAGCAGCACGTCGGCGCGCGCCGCCATCTGTTTCAGCAATTCCTTGCCGCGGTCCGACTTCAAATTCAGCGTCACGCCTTTCTTGTTGGCGTTCAGCATCGCCATCGGCAGCGTGGTGTCGCCGCCGGAGGCCATGACGCGGCGGCGTAACGGCTCGCCTCGGGGCGGCTCGATCTTGATCACGGTCGCGCCCGCCTTCGCCATCAGCATCGTGGCATAGGGGCCTTGATAGATCTGGCCGAAATCGAGCACCGTGATGCCCGCCAAAGGAGTCGTCATACTGGACCTCTGCCGCGTTCCGGGGCCAGGATAGAGCGTTCCGCCAGCTCTGGCGAACCAACGGGAGGGGACGGGTCTTGATCACTCTGTATGGGTTGCTGCGAGCCGTGCACGTTCTGTGCGCGGTGGTGTGGGTGGGCGGCATGTTCTTCGCCTATGTCGTGTTGCGGCCGAGCCTGCCCGTGCTGGAGCCGCCGCAACGCATGGCGCTGCACGGCCAGGTGTTCCGGCGGTTCTTCCTGATCATCTGGCATGTGATGCCGTTGATCATCCTGACCGGACTGGCGATGATCTTCACGGTGTTTGGCGGCATGGCGGGAGTGCGCTGGAACGTGCATCTGATGCTGCTTCTGGGCCTGGTGATGGCGGCGATTTTCCTGGCGATCTTTTTTGGACCGTATCGAACGTTCCGCGTGACGCCCGCTCCGGCCGCGCTTGACTCGATCCGCAAGCTGATCGGAATCAACCTGGTGATCGGATTGGTCGTCATCGCGATCGCGGCGCTCGGGTAAGCAAAGGGAGGGTTGCATGGTCGACCGATCGAACTGGGATCCCGAAATGGCCGCGTTCAGCGCGGCGGGCGAGGAAGAAGCAAAGAACCATCCGCCGATCCGGTTGGAAATCCCGTTGGAGCCGCATCGCCGGGTCAATGACGCGCTCAGCATGCGAACCGCCGTGGGCGGACCATCGGTCGCGGAGACCTCGGATCGCTGGGTCACGGCGCGCGGGCGGCGGATTTATTGCCGGGTGTATCGTCCGCGGACCGACAAACCGTTGCCGGTGCTGGTGTGGTTTCATGGCGGCGGCTGGGTCTGGGCTTCGGTCGACACGCACGACCGGTTGTGCCGCGAATATGCCGCCGCCGCCGATGTCGCGGTGGTGAACGTCGACTACGCGTTGTCGCCGGAAGCGAAGTTCCCCCAGGCATTGGAGGAATGCGCCGCCGTCGTGCGCCATGTCGCGGCGCACGGCGCCGACTGGGGCCTGGACGGGTCTCGCATTCTGGTTGGCGGCGATTCGGCGGGAGGCAATCTGTGCCTCGCCACCGCGCTGTCGCTGCGCGATACCGGTGGGCCGGCGTTGAAGGGGATCGTCGCGTATTATCCGGTGTGCGACAGCCGCTTCGACACGCCGAGCTATGAGATGTTCAGCGCCGGCGGGTACGGATTGAACCGGCAGCGGATGGAATTTTATTGGAGCGTCTATGCCTCGCATGAGGGCGATCGCTCGCATCCTCTGGCCGCCGTGTTGCGCGCCGATTTGCGCGGATTGCCACCGGTGCTGGTGCATCTGGCGGAACTGGACGTGTTGCGTTCGGAGGGCGAGGCGTTGGTGCGGAAACTGCGCGAGGCGGGCGTGACCGTGGAGACCGAAACGTTCAAGGGGTTGCTGCATGGTTTCGTGCGAACGACCGAATTCGTCGCCCAGTCGCGCGATGCGATGCGCAAGGCGGTTGGTTTCATGAAGCGGGTGGTTTGATCTCCCCCACCTCACCCGGCCTCTCCGCCCCCAGGGGCGGAGAGGAGACCATGCTGACCGGCCCGCTCGCGCCCCTCTCCGCCCCTGGGGGCGGAGAGGCCGGGTGAGGCGGGGGATCGGTGCATAAAGCTCCCTAAACCAGAAACGCACTCGCATCGAAACCGTCCGGCACGCGTCCGGTTGGTTTGATCATGTCGTATGGCGCACGCGCGAGAAACTGACCACTGCCCGGTTCCGCCTGCACTTTACCATCGCGCATGACGATCTCGCCGCGGCGGATGGTGGCGACCGGCCATCCCGTGACCTCCAGCCCTTCGTACGGCGTGTAGTCAATCACGTGCTGCAGCAACGCGTTGGTGATGGTGACTCGTTTCGTCGCGTCCCACGCCACCAGATCGGCATCCGACCCCGGCGCGATCGTGCCCTTGCGAGGATACAAACCAAACAACCGAGCCGGATTGGTCGATGTCAGACGCACGAATTCGCACGCGTCGATGCGGCCTTTGGCCACGCCCTCACTAAACACGATCGGCAGGCGGGACCCAAGCCCAGGAACCCCGTTCGGAATATCGCTGAACGGCGCGTTGTCGCCGTGCAAACGCTTACCCACCGGAGAGTCGTAGCCAAAGCCACTGTGATCGGATGAAATCACATCCAGCGTGCCGCGACGTACATCCTCCCAGAGCCCTTCGCTCGCGGCGCCATCGCGCGGCGCCGGGCTGCACATGAACTTCGCCCCCTCGAATCCGGGCCGGTCCATATGATCGGCGGACAGAACGAAATACTGCGGGCACGTCTCGCCCCAGACCTTGACGCCGCGCGCCTGAGCGCGGGCGATTTCTTCCGCGACCTCGGGGCAGGACACGTGGAAGATCTGGATCGGCTGATCGACCATCTCGGCCAGTGCGATCGCCCGATGCGCCGCCTCGCGCTCCACCATACTGGGCCGCGACCACGCGTGATATTTCGGACCCGTGCGTCCGTCCGCCAGCAACGCGGCGATACGCCAGCGGATAGCTTCGTAGTTCTCGCAATGCACCGTCACCAGCGCCCCGGTGCGCCGAGCGGCGGCCAGCACGCGCAGGAACTGCCGATCGTCCAAATGCAACGGGTCGTAAGTAAGGAAAACCTTCAGACTACGGATGCCTGACGCCACGACCTCTGGCACTTCGCGAAAGATCACGTCGTCGGAGGCGTCGGTGATGATCTGATGAAAGCTGTAATCGACCATCGCCGCGGCGGCGAGACGCCGGTACTCCGCCAACGGCGCGCTGATGCCATGACCTTTGAACTGGGCTGAGAACGTTATGACACTGGTGGTGCCTCCAGCGAGCGCGGAGGTGCTGCCAGTGACAAAGGTCTCCTCATCCGTGGTGCCGTCCGCCCGCAACTGTTCGATGTGGCAATGCGTGTCGACGCCGCCTGGCATCACCAACATGCCGCTCGCGTCGAACGTGTGCGCGCCTTTCAGACCAAGTCCGATCGCCTGCACGCGGCCACCCACGATGCCAATATCGGCTCGGAACATATCGGCCGGCGTGACGACCGTGCCGCCGGCGACGACGAGTTCATAATCGGACATGGATCAGACCCCGATCGGTTCCCCGAACGGCACCCAGGCCTTGCCGTCGAATCGTTGCAAACGCATCTTTTTCATCCCGTAATAATCCGTCGCGGTCGTATGGAACCGGATTCCCTTGTGCAGCATCGGCAACTCGATATCCAAATTCGCCGCCTGAGCCAGGATGTTTTCCCGCGACAGATTCTCCCCGCACTGCTTCAACATGATGGCGAGCGTCTGGGTCACGCTGTATCCGTACACGTTGCTGCCGTCGGTAAGATCGCCGCTCGGCTGGTATTTCTTCATGAACGCCAGCCAGTCTTTGAACCCTGGATCGTCGGCCCATTGCGGGTCTGACGGATCCTTCAGATAAGCGCCGGTAATCAGGCCGATCGCTTTCTCCAGACCGACGGGCGCCAGGCCGGATGAGACCGAGGCCCCGACGCTGGCGATGATGTAAAGCGGGTCCCACGCCAGTTCCCGGACCTTCCGCAGCGCCATCGCCGTGACCTTCGGAATGCTGGCGGCGAACAAGACGTCCGCGCCCGAACTATGCAGTTGCACGACCTGGGAATCGACGGTTGGATCGGTGGGTTCATAGCTAACGGCGGCAACGATCTGGCTTGATTTGTCGCCCAGTCCGTCTTTGAAGCCTTTGAGGAAGTCTTTGCCGGAATCGTCGTTTTGATAGAGTACGGCGATCTTCGCCTCCGGTTTCTCGTTCATGACGTAGCGCGCGTAAACGTGACCCTCGATCTGGTAACTGATTTGCCAGCCCATGGTCCACGGGAAGTTCTCGCGGTCGCCGAACTGCGTGGCGCCGGATGCGACGAACAATTGCGGCACCTTTTTCTGATTGAGATACCGCCGGGTCGCCATCGACGTCGGCGTGCCAAGCTGCTGAAAGATGAAGGCGACGTTTTCTTCTTCCACCAGGCGGCGCGTCTGCTCCAGAGTTTTCGGCGGACTGTAGCCGTCGTCGAGCGACAGCAGCCTGATCTTGCGACCATTGATTCCACCGAGATCGTTGATGAAATCGGTGTAGGCGACTTCGACATGACCAATCGGCGCATAGCTGGACGCCGGACCGCTGTACGGCATGGTCTGGCCAAGCAGGATTTCGGTCGCGGTGACGCCCGGCGCCTGGCTCATCTGCGCGATGGCGGGTGTGGCCAGGGCGGTCGAGCCAGCCAAGGCCAGTGCCCGGCGCCGGGAAAGCATCGCCATCGATCAGCCCTTCCGAACGTATTTCCTGAGGCGCAGCACCAGAGGATCCCGGAAATGGGTCCGCATCTTTTCGGTCCACGGCGTATTGGCCGCTTTCGACCAGGCGTCGGACCGCGACACATCCACCGAAGTCAGATGATATAGCGCCAGGTACTTCTTCTCGATGTCCGGACCCGCCGACTGGAAGCGCCGCGCGGTCAACACGCCAGGCACGGCGGCAAGTTGCGGCAGGTGTTCCGTGTTGTACCACTCGTTGAACTCGGCCTCCGCCGCCGGATCGACGTTCATCGTCGCGACCAGCATTCCGTTCGCCTCCGCTGGTCCGGTCAGGTCGCCCGGGACAATCTGGTTGCCCTCAAAGCGCAGGATACGCTTCGCGATCGCCGTGACACGTTTCGTCCAGACCGAGCCGTTGGCGCCGCCGATCGCCTGATACGCCGGACTGGTCATCACGCCGTGCGTTTCCAGATCATAGGTCGCGACGGCGATTTTCGGGTTCTCTTCGCCCACCCAGCGCTGCGCGTTGAGGAAGCCTGGCACCCGCAACCGCTCCGGCACGTGCTCCAGATCGTACCAATCGTTGAACTCGTCCTCCTGGGCCGGCGAATAATCGAACGACGCGAACAACAGACCTTTGGCCATGGGTGCCTCCCTCGTGGGCTGATTGGGGCAATCCTGCCATGAGGCTGGATCGGTTGCCAGCCGTGTTGCTTTGCGGCATGACCTTGGCCAACGACCTCTGAGGACAATCATGGCCTTCCTGACCGAGCCGGAACCCGACCGCGGGGCGAATTTGCCGATTATGCCGGGCGTCAGCCGCATCGTGGCGAATAACCCTGGCCCGATGACTTATTACGGCACCAATACGTACCTGATCGAAACCGAGCAGGGTCTGGTCATTCTGGACCCGGGTCCCGAAGACCATCCCGAGCATGTCGACGCGATCATGCGTCACACCGGCGGTCAGATCTCGCTGATTTTGATCAGCCATACGCACCACGATCATGTCGGCGCGGCCGAGGCGTTGAAGCAGAAATCCGGCGCCCCGACGGTCGGGTTCAAGGTCTCCGGCCTCGATACATTCGACGCCGATATTAAATTGAGCGATGGCGACACGATCGCCGGCATGGCGGCGGTGCATACGCCGGGACATGCGCTGGATCATTTATGCTTCTCGATCCCCGGCAAGAACGGCGACAAGGTGCTGTTCAGCGCGGACCACGTGATGTCCTGGTCGACCAGCATTGTCAGTCCGCCCGGCGGCGACATGAAGGACTATTTTAACAGCCTCAACGTGCTGTTGAAGCGCGACGACGATGTGTATTTGCCCGGCCACGGCCCGGCGCTGCGGGAGCCTCGGGATCTGGTGCGCGCCATGCTGGCGCATCGGGTGATGCGAGAGAACGCGATCGCCGAGAAACTGAAGCAAAGCCCTGCCAGCACCTACACGCTGATGGATACGTTGTATTCGCGGGTGAACCCTCGGTTGCGGCGCGCGGCGGAGCGTAACGTCCTCGCGCATTTGTTGAAGATGGAAATTGAAGGGAAGGTCGCTCGCGATGGAGAGAACTGGCGGGCGGCGTAGGCGCGCTTAATACACGAAGGGAATGAGGCGCCAGGTGTGGCTGCGGTACTCCTCATATTCGGCGCCAAAATGGGCCGCCAGCAACGCCTCTTCCGAGTCTATTCGCGCCACGAGTGGCGGAATGAGCAATGCCGCGGGCACCACGCCGATGGCGGAGCGGAACGCCAAACCCCAGCCGAGTGCCATCACCAACGCTCCCAGATAGCTAGGGTTTCGGATGACGCGATAAATGCCGTTGGTGACAAGCGTGTGACCTGGCTGAATGGCGACCAGGCCGCTGAACCGGTTCCGGAGAACAAAAACCGGCCAGAGCCGCAGGACACCACCGATGGCGAACAAAGCGACTCCAATCCAGCGAATGGTTTCGCCATCGATGATCCAGAATTCATTCCGGTCGGCCCAGGCTGGCAGGTAGCCGTCGACGAAACCGATCAGCAGGAAGACCCAGAGGACCCAGCGGTTGCCGCGGTCTTCCTTTTCCCCGGAACTTAAGTTTCCGCCAGCGAAGACCGATGCGACGATCATCAGGCCAAGCACGCAAGTGAGCGCGATGAGTGCCGGATGGGAAAAGTACGCCTCGAATCCACCCGACCCGAGGACGGCCAGGCCGAACCAGACTCCGGTGCCAAACAAAACGATTAACACTCTGAGGCCCATTGTCTCCATGTGGCTCTCCCGGTGTCTTTATGATGGGCGGAATGCGCGAGACGCCTTTGCATTGCCCGCGGTCTCGCGTTCACTCCATCCGCCAGCCGCGATCCTTCAGCACCAGGACATGGCTTCGCGCACCGCGTTCCGTTTCGCTCATGACCAGCCAGGCGCGCAATTGTTCCAGCATTCGCCGCGTCGGGCCCGCGAGGTCGAGCGCCAGTGCCTCCGCCATGCCGTAGAAACGCAGGTTGTCCAGTTCACCGTCGCCGCCGAGTGTGCCGGTGACACGGGACACATGGACGCAGAAAAACCGGGCGTTGAAACGGATCGGGCTGTCCGCTGGAGTGACCGCGCGCGCCAGATAATCCAGCCCGTCCAGCGCGGGCGGCTCGCCCAACGAAAGCCCGGTTTCCTCCAGCAGTTCGCGCGCGGCGGCGATGCCAAGGGCGTGCGCCAGTTTCGTGTTGGCGTTGCGGTGCAGGGCCGCTTCGGTTCGATGCGACAGGCCGGTGGCGAATGGCGCGGAAAAGTCGGCCCGATCAACCGCACCGCCGGGAAACACCAACCGGTTGGGCATGAAACGATGACGCGCGCCGCGCATGCCCATCAGGATTTCGGTGGCGTCTCCGGCCTCCCGCCAGACCAGCAGGCTGGCGGCATGGCGGGCTCGCACCGTCTTGGGCCGAGGCGATTCGTGTTGATCCACCAACGTCGCGTGGCGGTGGAGGTCTTCAGGCAAGATCGAAACCTTTCGTGCGCAGGTAAGCGGCGAAGCCGAAGCGTTCCGGGACGGACAATTGACGGGCGACGTCCTCGCTCCAGCCGACACCCTCGCGTGGCGGGTAGATGTCGGTGTTCTTCAGGCTGCCGGGTGCTTTGGGTTCACGGTCCCGGCGGCGCGCGTCATACGCGGCGGCATCGCGTTCCAGCGCACTGTCGTCGTAACGTTCTCGATGCACGACGACCGACGGAGGCAGCCGCATCGACACTGGGCGGCGGAAGACCGGCCAGCCGACTGTCAGACCGGCGACGGGATAGACTCCGGATGGCAGGCCAAGCAGGGGCGAAACACGCTCAATATGACTGCGAACATAGGAAATCGGGCAGGTACCAAGGCCGGCGGCTTCGGCGGCGATCATGAACTGCGCCATGGCGAGAGAACAGTCGACGGCGGTGTTCAGGAACGTGTCAAGGTTGTTGTTGGCGTGCGGCATCTTGTGCAATTCGCACAATCTTTGGCCGCGCCGCATGTCGCCGCACCAGACCAGGAAGACCGGCGCGGTGGCGATCCAGTCCATGGTGCCGATCCAGTCGGCGATCTGCTTGATCCGCTGCGCGTCGCGCATCACGACCACGGAATATTGTTGCAGATCTGATTTCGCGGGCGCCGATTGCGCGGCGGCCAGCAACGCGTCCAGCAGCGAATCCGGCACCGGCTGATCCGTGTACCGGCGCACCACGCGGCGGTCGAGCAAGGGAGCGATCGCATCCGGCACCTCGACGCCCGGCAGGTCGATGCCGAAGCGGGCTTTCAGCAATGCGTGTCCATCCGTCATGACGCGTGTCCTCCTGCCGCGGGTGCCGGGTCACCCTTGCCGGAACCCCGGGATCGCGCAAGGTTGCGGCGATACGGAGGAAACCCATGCCCGCGACCTATGAGAAGCACCGCGCCCAGTTGAAAGCGATTTTGTTGTCCTGGGGGATGCCTGAGGACAATGCCGAGACCACGTCCGAGATTCTGTCATGGGCCGATCTGCACGGGGTGGACAGCCACGGCATGTCGATGATCCCGGGCTATGACGGGCTGCGGCGCTCGGGGCGGGCGAAGATGGATGCTCGGCCGAAAATCGTGAAGGAAACGCCGGTGTCCGCTCTGGTCGATGGCGGCGGCGGGCTGGGCCATGTGCCGGCGCATTTCGCGATGAACGTGGCGATCGATAAGGCGAAGAAAGTCGGGATGGCGATCGCGGCGGTGCATAACTCGGCGCATTTCGGCGCGACAGGGTTTTATACGTTGATGGCGGCGAAGGCGGGGTTGATCGGGATGGCCTGCACCTCGGCCTCGGGCATTCAGGTGGCGCCGACGTTTGGCAAACAGGCTCGATTGGGCACGGACCCATGGTCGTTCGCGGCGCCGAGCGCGGATGGGGTGCCGTTCCTGCTGGACATGGCGACGACGACGGTTGCCGCTGGGCGGATCAGGAACAAGGCGAACGAGGGATTGCCGACGCCGGATGGCTGGGTGTTGGACAAGGAAGGACAGCCGAGCAACGATCCGTTGGTGGCACGGCAGAAAGGGGGATTTTTGACGTCGTTGGGCGGGTCGCCGGAGAATTCTTCGTATAAGGGTTATGGGCTATCGGCGATGGTGAATATTCTGGGATCGTGTTTGTCGGGGGCGACTCTAATCACCGATCCGATGCATACGAAGAAGCCGACGGGAATGGATATCGGGCATTTCTTCATGGCGATCGATCCGGGATTGTTCCGGGACGGCGATGATTTCGAGAAGGATGTGGCACAGTTCTGCGGCGACCTGCGGGCGACGACGCCGATGGACCCGGCGCAGCCGGTGATGGTGGCGGGCGATCCGCAGTGGGCCTATGCGAAGAAGCGGATGGCGGATGGGATTCCGGTTGGGCCGGGATTGTTGAGCCAGGTAAGGCAGATCGCGCAGGCGAGCGCGGCGGCGTGGGTGTTGGATTAGGGGGGATTTTTTACCAAACCGCGACACGCCAAGGTCGTCAGACAATAGTTCGTAAGATGCAACGCTTGCAATTCGGAAAGGTCTCACGACGGGCTGCCTACGCTGGAATATCATTCGTTGCCGATGTAATCCCTGCAACTTTGACGTATGAACCGGTTTTGATTAACGGCCATGCTTCTTCATATGTCATCACATCATTATGCTTGGCTCGCCAATGTGCATCGATGCCATCGAAGCCATTGCCTTTGAATGAATGACTACACTCGGGACAGATGTTACGAACTCGCTCTTCGACTTGTTGCACTTCCGGCCATGCGCGACGAGCGATCTGCTTGAATTCGCTAACACCCAACGCGCCACGCTCCCGGGCCTTTGACCCGGGGCGAGCCAAGAGCAAGGCGACGGAAGAAAACGGGGCCTCCCACATCTCGCGCGGCTCCAAAGTCGCGTTGTCCAAAAGCACAAGCAACACCTTGTCACAGGGGGCATCTGCCTTGATGCGCGAGATCCGTTGTCCGGGCTTTGCATCCTCTCCATAGGCCGAGCCTTTGATCTGGATACGTTCGGTGCCGCGCAGCGCGTCATAACCAGTTGTTCGGGCAGGCGCCAGCGCTAAACCGAGAATCTTTGCCGCGACATATTCGGCAACCTCACCAGTCACACCTAAAGGCTTCCCGGTCAGACGATAATACTCCGCCGCGAGCGGTTTCACGGCCGCAAGGATCTCCCGCACGCGCCCCTCATTTTCGCTGCTCATTCTGCTAACCTCAAAGGCACCGCCACTCTGGCATTCTAAGTTAGATAATCCAGGTTTCGATCGATCCATCATAAAAACCATACTTTCGAAATCGTAACGTATTGGATACCACAATATTGCGCGAATCTTCGGAAAGGTTCAATCGCTTATTTTCAGTTCAGAAACCTGCCCATTGCCGAAACGAGTCACGATCGTCACTGAAACGGTATAGCGACCTCGGCGTAGCTACCGGACGTGGCCTCGTTCACGGCCAGGTCAACGCGGTCGCCGTACAGTCTCACGATTGGCCACGCTGAATTGCCAAGCACGACAATAGCAATTTTGCGCCCGGTCAGGTTCTGCTGATATCGGATTCTCTTGTCGGTTGTCAGTAGGACATCAAACCCCTCGTCCTCAGCCAGTTTCAGCAGTTCGCCATTGGATGTGCCGTGGTCAAACAGAATGCGCATCAGCTAGTCTTGCCGCGCCAGCGGGAACGGACGGTGCATCAAGACTACGGGCAGCAAACTCAAGCACGGCCCGAATCTGCTCCCGCGTCACATCAAACTGCTCGCTGATTTCCTCCAGGCTCGCACCGGCCTCGAGGTTTTCAAAAACCGTGGCGACGGGCATTCTGGTATCGCGAAAGACCCATGCGCCGCCGCGTCTGTCAGAAACCCTTTCGACGGCGTGACATTCGGACCAATCAAGTTGTGCCATGCTCCATCCTCCGCTTGTCATAATTCTTAACATGGACCGCGAAACTCGTCACGCAGACACGCTCATGTCGATATCAGCCCCAGATCCATCCCAATCAGTCGTCAGCGTGGTTCCGTGCCGCTCGATCAGACCGGCCGCCAACAATGCATCGACGTCGCCATGGACGCGCCGGTAGTCTCGGCCGACGGCCTGCGACAGCGCCCGAACGCTCCGGACGTCATGGGCGTGAATATGGCCCAACAACGCGATGCGTGCCGGAGACAGCACGCGAAAGAAGGTTTCCCAGTTTTCGAAGCTGACGTGAGTCTCTTCCTCAATTGGCTCCCCGGCCTCCGCCCTCGCGGCCGCGGCCAGAATTCGCGCGGCGTCGTCCGAGAAAGAACCGCCAACGTGAATGTGCAATTTCGTCATGGCGATATCCCTGTCTCCTGTTCGATCGATTCCGACAAATCCGCGAGCAGCTTTTTCAAATCCGCTTGGTGCTGATCAGCCTGACCGCGCCCACGGCCTCTATATGTCATAACCGACATATGCTATAAATGCCATATACTGAATAACACCAACTCCATTCCTCCTGGCCTGGGAACACTGAACCAACTATATAGTCAGCTAGTCAGATTGTAGGTCACGCACCATGCCCCATCATCCTGCCTCCAACTCTTCCGGCCGTCCGCGGCAAGGCCAAACCCGGCATCCCGCCTGGAAACTCGAAGACGCCAAGGCGCGCTTCAGCGAAGTGGTCCGGCTGGCGCGCTCGGAAGGTCCGCAGCGCGTCACCGTCCGCGGCAAGGACGCCGTCGTGGTGATCTCCGTCGAGGCGCTGGAGAAACTCCTCCCGCCCGAGGCGCCGCGTCAGAGCCTGGTCGCGTTCCTGCAAGGCCTGGGCCTGGACGACCTCGATCTCACCCGCGAACGCGATACCGGCCGCGACATCGCTCTGTGAACGGCTGGCTGCTTGACACCAACGTCATCGCGGAACTGACCAAAGCCCAGGGCACGACCCGGGTCCAGAACTGGGCTGCGGCGCAAGAGGAGCACAGTCTGTTTCTCAGCATCCTGACATTGGGCGAGTACGATAAAGGTCTCCACAATGTCCCAGTGGACAACCACCTGCGCCTGAGGATCTCCGCTGGCATCGTCGCGCTGGAGGCGCGATTCGCGGGCCGGGTTCTGACGCTGACTGACCCGATCGCACGGCGCTGGGGTGCCATCAGTGGCGAGACGAAGCGTCTGACCGGTCACGCGCCACCGGTGATCGACACGCTGCTCGCCGCGACAGCGATTGAGCACGACCTCTGTCTGGTCACCCGCAACATTCGCGATGTGCGGCACAGTGGCGCCAGATTGCTCAATCCCTGGGACCATGATCCTGGCGGTTGGAGAGCAGCCTCAACCCGGCGTTCCGACTGAAATATCGACCCTCGGCCCGTCCCCCCCTCACTTCGCCAAAATCCGCGCCAGCTCCACCAGTTCCGTATCCATCGGCTTGGTCCGCCCCACAACATCCGCCAGAGGCGTTCGCGTAACCCCATTCCTCTGCCACCCAATCAGCACGCCCGTCTCGCCATCGCCCAGAGCCTTCACCGCTCCCACCCCCAGCCTCGTCGCCAGCAGCCGATCGAACGCACTGGGCGGAGCCCCCCGCACCACATGCCCCAGCGTCGTGGTTCGTAGTTCAAATCCCGCCCGCTGCTTATTGGCCTCGACATAAGCCATGATCTTCGCGGCGTTTTCCTTCACGCCTTCCGCGATCACCACGATCGCGTGCGTCTTGCCCCGCTCGAACGCCGCGTGCAGCCGCGCGGCGATCTCGCTCGCCGGCACTTCCAATTCGGGCGTCGAGATCACCTCCGCGCCGCCCGCCAGACCCGCCATCATCGCCAGGTAGCCGCAGTCGCGTCCCATCGTCTCAACCAGGAACGCACGATTGTGTGACGAACCGGTCGTGCGCAGGTGATCGATCGCCTCCAGCGTCACGTTGATCGCGGTGTCGCAGCCGATGGTGACATCCGTCCCCAGCAGATCGTTGTCGATGGTGGACGCGATGCCGACCACGTGCACCCCAAGCTGGCTCAGCATGTACGACCCGGTCTGGGAGCCGTTGCCGCCAATCACCACCACCCCGTCGATCCCCTGCTGCGCGAGGTGGCGCAGTGCCTTCGACCGGCCGCTCTCCTCGCGGAACTCCACCGAGCGGGCGCTGCCCAGGAAAGTGCCGCCGACCTGGATGATGCCGCCCACGTCGCGTGCGGTGAGTTGCCGGAACTGACCGTCGACCAGTCCCTGCCAGCCCTGGCGCACGCCGTGCACCGTCATGCCCTGATCGAGGGCACTCCGCGTGACCGCGCGGATGGCCGCGTTCATGCCGGGTGCATCACCACCACTCGTAAGGACCGCGATGTGTTTCATGATTGCCCCCTTGCGTCAGGGAGTATGCAAAAAACATGCTAACCAGGCGCGGGACGCCACTGGCCTCATGGTGGCCACACGCGAGGAGACGCGTCAGCTCAGGCGGTCCGTGCGGTTTGGCCGGCGTAACCGCGGACCGCGTCCGATCCGTGAGTAATCCGTGATCAATTATACAGGCCACACGGCACCGGCGCCCAGGGTGTATACTGATCGCCTCGCCACGGTTGACCGGATTCGCGTTCATGACCAAACCGATATGATAGCCCAGTTGACCGGCCTGGTTGACACTCTGGAGGATGGACGCTGCGTGATCGACGTCGCGGGCGTGGGGTATCTCGTGCATGCCTCCTCGCGCACGCTGTCCGCTCTGCCGCGGCCGCCGCAACCGGTCAAACTGCTGGTCGAAACCCATGTGCGGGAAGACGCGATCCAGTTGTTCGGCTTCTCCGACACCGCCGAGCGGGACTGGTTCCGCCTACTGACGACGGTACAGGGTGTCGGGCCGAGGGTTGCTCTGTCGATCCTGTCGGCGTTGGCGCCGCGCGATCTGATCGGCGCCATCGCGGGGAGGGACCAGGCCAGCCTCACCCGGGCGCCTGGTGTCGGCGCGCGCCTGGCGGCCCGGCTATTGACGGAGTTGAAGGACAAGGTCGGCGCGATGCCGTCATCGGCTGGTCCACCGATCGCCACGACGTTGGCCAGACCCGCGGGCACCGCCGGAGATGCGCTCTCGGCGCTGATCAACCTGGGCTACCGCCGGCCGGAGGCGCAAGCGACCGTCGCGCGCGTCGTCGACCGGTTGGGCGAGGATGCCGCGTTGGATGCGATCATCCGTGACTCGCTGAAGGAACTGGCCAGCAGGACCGGGGTATGAAACGGCCCCAGACGCCTCCGGAGCGGGATGACGCCGGCGACCGCGCCGTCTCGCCCGCGCGCCGGGACGAGGATGCAGCCGAAGCCTCACTCCGGCCGCAAACCCTCGCCGATTTCACCGGCCAAAAAGCCTCCCGCGAAAACCTGGCCACCTTCATCCAGGCGGCCAAAGCGCGCGGCGAGGCCTTGGATCACGTCCTCCTCCACGGTCCTCCCGGACTGGGCAAGACCACTCTGGCGCAGATCGTCGCGCGGGAACTTGGGGTTGGGTTTCGCGCCACCTCCGGCCCGGTCATTCAGCGGGCCGGCGATCTGGCGGCCATCCTGACCAACCTGCAGCCCCGCGATGTGCTGTTCATCGATGAAATCCACCGTCTGCAACCGGCGATCGAGGAAATCCTCTATCCGGCCATGGAGGATTTTCAACTTGACCTGATCATCGGTGAGGGACCCGCCGCGCGCAGTGTTCGCATCGACCTGCCGCCGTTCACGCTGGTCGGCGCGACCACCCGCTCCGGCCTGCTGGCGACGCCGTTGCGCGACCGGTTCGGCATCCCGCTGCGCCTGGTGTTCTACACGCCCGAGGAATTGCTCCGGATCGTGACCCGTGGCGCCGCGTTGCTCGGCCTGGTCCTGACCGAAGATGGCGCGACCGAAATCGCCCGCCGGTCCCGCGGCACGCCTCGCATCGCCGGCCGGTTGCTGCGCCGGGTGCGTGATATCGCCGCGGTGTCGGGCCAGTCGCCGGTCAACCGGGCGGTCGCCGATGCCGCCCTGACGCGGCTGGAGGTGGATCAGCGGGGGCTGGACGAGATGGACCGGCGCTACCTCCGCCGCATGGCCGAGCATCACGGCGGCGGTCCGGTTGGCGTCGAAACTCTGGCCGCCGCGTTGGCGGAAGCACGCGATACGCTGGAAGACGTCGTGGAGCCCTACCTGATCCAGGAAGGCCTCATTCTCCGCACCAGCCGAGGCCGGGTACTGGGCCAGCCTGGTTGGCGTCATCTCGGCCTGACGCCGCCGCGCGCGCCGGCCCAGGGCACGCTGCTGGATGAAGCGGATGCCCTCGGTTCGGATGCTACCGGTTCGGATGCCCCCGGCTTGAATGAATGACGATTAACCCTGCTTCCATCCCGCCAGATGGCCGCCATCGTTATGCCATACGGGTTTACTACGAGGACACTGACGCTGGCGGAGTCGTTTATCACGCCAACTACCTGCGTTACGCGGAACGGGCCCGCACCGAAGCGCTGCGCGATCTTGGCGTGCCGCACGCGGAACTTGTGAACCAGTTTGGCGTGATGTTCATGGTGCGCGGCCTGGAAGTGGACTATGAGCGCGGCGCGCGTCTGGATGACGCGCTGACGGTCGAGACCGAAGTTCTCGAGGTCGGTGGCGCCACGTTGCGGTTGCGGCAAACCGTCCGGAACAAGGACGGTATTTGCGCGGTGCTGGCCGTCCGGCTGGCCTGCGTGCGCCTGGAGGGAAACAGACCTGGCCGGATTCCGCCGTTGTGGCGGGAACGGCTGACGGCCATGCGAAATAGCCGCGTGGGCGAGGGGCCGGCTTAGCGAAGGGCCGCCGACTGTCCCCCGTCACGTCATGGCCCGGCTTGTCCGGGCCACCTGTAGCCGCGAGGCGCGTGGAACAGAGGGCCGGGTCGAGCCCGGCCATGACGATGATGGGTTGTTTGGATCGGGTGGCCCGGACAAGCCGGGCCATGACGAAAAAAGAGCGGGCCATGACGGTGGCGAAGTGTTTGGATCGGGTGGCCCGGACAAGCCGGGCCATGACGATGAAGAGAGTGGGCCATGACGATGAAGTAAGCAGGCCATGACGGTGAAGAGAGTGGGCCATGACGGTGAAGAGAGCAGGCCATGACGGTGAAGAGAGCAGGCCATGACGGTGAAGAAGAGCGGGCCACGACGCTGAAGAGAAGGGGACATAAGACGTGAATTCGACAGTTGACGCGGCCAACCTGGTCGCGGCGGGCACTGACTTCTCGCTTTGGGGGCTGTTCGTCGAGGCGAACTTCGTCGTGAAGCTGGTGATGCTCGGCCTGCTGCTCGCCAGCGTCTGGGTCTGGGCCGTGGTGTTCGAGAAAGTCGTCAGCCTGCGCAAAGTCAACCGCGAGGCGACCGCGTTCGAGGACCGGTTCTGGTCCGGCGGCAGCCTTGACGAGTTGTTCGACCAGGAAGGCGACAACCCGAAACATCCGATGGCCTCGGTGTTTTCCGCCGCGATGAACGAATGGCGGCGATCCAAACGCGCCGCCGGTGCCGACATCGCGCATTCCTCGGTGCGCGAGCGGGTCGATCGCGCGATCTCGGTCACCGTGACCCGCGAGATGGAACGGATGGAACGCTGGATGGTGTTCCTGGCTTCCGTTGGAGCCACCGCGCCGTTCATCGGCCTGTTCGGCACCGTCTGGGGGATCATGCACAGCTTCGCCGCCATCGCGCAGATGCACAACACCAACCTCGCGGTGGTCGCGCCCGGCATCGCCGAGGCGTTGTTCGCCACCGCCATCGGCCTCGTCGCCGCGATCCCGGCGGTGCTCGCCTACAACAAGATCAGCACTGATCTGTCCCGCTTCGCCGGACGGCTGGAGGGTTTCGGCAGCGAGTTCAGCGCCATCCTCTCACGCCAAAGCGAAGCCGCGCTCGGGGCGGGGGTCTGAGCGATGGCGTTCTCGCTCAATCAGCGCGGCGGCGCGCGCAGCCGTTACCGGCCGCTGTCTGAGATCAACGTCACACCGATGGTCGACGTCATGCTGGTGCTGCTGATCATCTTCATGGTCACCGCGCCGCTGATGACCTCGGGCGTGTCGGTCGATCTGCCGAAGACCAACGCGCAACCAATCAACAACGACAGTCAGCCGCTGACGATCTCGGTGCGCGCGAATGGCGACATCTATCTACAGGACGAGCAAGTGCCGCTGGAGGACGTCGTCAGCAAACTCAAAGCGATCGCCAGCAACAATCCGGACCGGCGCATCTTTGTGCGCGGCGACAAGGACCTGCCGTACGGCCGCATCATGCAGTTGATGGGGATCATCACCCAGGGCGGCTTCACCCACGTCGCGCTGCTGGCCGAGCAAACCGGCCCGACGCCCGCCTCCCCATCCGGCGCGAATCCGCCGGCGCGTAGCGGGCCAGGCTGACTCTGTCGCGATGCTGCAACGGTCTCCTCCCGTTCTGACGGCGCCGGTGCGGCGGTTGCTGTCGCGCAATCCACGTCTGCGCACGGGCGGCATCGTTTCGTTGATCGGTCATCTGCTGGTGATTCTGGCGTTGGTGATCACGTTGCCGAACTGGACGCCCGAGGAAGAGAAGGAACCGGACACCACGGTCGAAATGATTTTCGACGGTAAGGCGCAAACCACGATCAAGGCCCCGGCCCCCGCGCCGGTGCCCGCGCCATCGCGGGAAATCACCCCGCCCGCGCCGCCGGTGACCGAGGCACCGAAGCCGGAACCGATCGAGGCACCGCCGCCGCCTCCGCCGCCTCCACCGCCGCCGGAGCCGCCGCGGGTCAGCGCGCCAGTGACCGCGCCGCCAACGAATTTACCGCCGCCGGAGCCGAGTCCGAACGAGGCGCCCATTATTCCGCCACCGCCCGCGCCTCCGTCGATCGCGCATGAGGCACCGCCTCAGTTGATCGCGCCGCCGCCGGTACCGCCGCCGTTGGTGAAGCCTCCGCCGATGCCGCCAAGCCAGACCGCGCAACCGAACACGACGCAGAACATGACGCCCAACAGTTCGGCGATGGAGGCGACGTTGTTGAAACTGCGGCAGATGCAGCGGCAGACCCAGCCGCCGCGGGCGCGGCCGAACCCGCGGGCCGGCGGTCAGCCCGACAGTGGCGGCAACCCGGCCAGTGACGACACCGAAGCGCTGAGCGCGGCCCAGAGAGGCGACATCGGCGCCCATGTGCGGGAATGCTGGACCAAGGATGCCGGCGCTCTGGGCCTGGATAAAATGAGTGTCGTGCTGAATGTCGTCACCGACGCGACCGGCACGACACGGGTCGCGACCGTGGCGGATGAGGACAAAGGCAAACTCTCCGATCCGGCGTTTCAGGCATTCGCCGAGCGCGCGGTTCGCGCGGTGATGGACGTCCGCTGCGCCACCTTGCCGCTGCCGCATCAGATGCTTGGGCGCGTCAACAACCTGACCTTCCGGTTCCGGCCGTGAGTGCGGATGTCATGCGTTCCGGGTTCATGGTCCCGCTCGCCTTCCTCGCCACGGCCCAGTACACTTCCTCGTCATGGTCCGGTTCGATCCACGACGGTCCGGTTGAGCACCTGTCGAATACTCGAGGCGATACTGGCAGGCCGTTGCATCTCGTCATGGCCGTTCTTGTGGCGGCCATCCACGTCTTTGGCGAGGCCAGTAAAGTCGTGGTTGGCCGGGCCAGGTCCGGCCATGACGTGCAAAAAGCACCAGTCGTCAACACAATATTCAACCGGACAGAAGTGGGCTCGACCGGACCATCTCTCGCCGCACGGTCCTGGACCGGATGGCGGGATCAGAACCCGTGCCACCACCGCTTTTTCCCACCTGAGGTGACCCACCGATGATCCTGTTGCCGTCTTTGGAATTTCGCCGGCGCGATTTCATTTGGAACGCGCTTGGCACGGCCGCGATGCTCGCCGCGCCGGCCCAGGTTCTGGCGCAGACGCCGGCCGCGCCCGCTCCGGCGCCGGCCGCCGCTCCAGGGGGGCGCACCGCGGTGATCGATGTGAACAACGCGCGCAACGCGCCCATTCCGATCGCGGTCACCGATCTGGGTGGCGGACCGCTCGGCGCCAATATTTCCGCTATCGTGACGAACGACCTGGCGCGCAGCGGACTGTTCCGGCCGCTCGATCGTGCCGCGTTCATCCAAAGCGGACCTTCCGACAGCGGCATGCCGAATTTCGAAAACTGGAAACCCACCGGCGCGCAGGCGCTGGTCACCGGTCAGGCATTCGATGACGGCGCCCAGGTAAGGGTGGAGTTCCGGCTGTGGGATATTTTGCCGGGGACGCAAATTCAGGGCACGGCGTTCACCGCGCCCAAGGCGAACTGGCGGCGCGTGGCGCACATCATGGCGGATGCGATCTATGAGAGGCTGTTGGGTGAGAAAGGCTATTTCGATACGCGGATCGCTTATGTTTCCTCGCAGGGCCCCAAGGAGAAGCGGATCCGGCGGCTGGCCATCATGGATCAGGACAGCGAGAATCAGCGTTTTCTCACCGATGGCTCCTGGCTCGCGCTGACGCCGCGGTTCAGTCCGAAGGGCGATCAGATCGTTTTCATGAGTTACGCGAACAACCAGCCGCGGGTCTACGCGCTGAACGTGGCGACGGGTGCGCAATCGTCGCTTGGGCGGTTCAATGCGATGACGTTCTCGCCGCGGTTTTCGCCGGACGGCGGGACGGTGGTGATGGCCACCACCAATGGCGGCGGATCGGACATCATCGCGGTCAGCGGCGGTTCAGTGCGGCAACTGACGAACTCCGGTGCGATCGATGTCAGCCCGTGCTACAGCCCGGACGGTGCGCGCATTGTCTTCGCCTCGGACCGTGGCGGCGATCAGCAAATTTACATGATGGGTGCCAGCGGTGGCTCGGCGCAGCGCATCAGTTTCGGTAGCGGACGATATGGCACGCCGGTCTGGTCGCCGCGCGGCGATCTGATCGCCTTTACTCATTATGCCGGCGACACGTCCAATTTTTCCATCGGCGTGATGCGGCCGGATGGCTCGGGCGAGCGGTTGCTGGCCGATGGCTGGCTGGTCGAGGGACCGACCTTCGCCCCGAACGGTCGCGTGCTGATGTTCTGGCGTGAGACACGAGGCGACGCGCGCGGCAACGGGTTCTCGGCGCGGCTGTACTCGATTGATGTTACCGGGTTCAATGAACAGCCGGCCCCAACGCCGACCGATGCCACGGATCCCGCCTGGTCGCCGTTGGGGACCTGACGTAAGAATGTGACCAATCAGGAGGGTTGGACGTAATCCTGTTACCCGATTTTGCCGGCACGGCGGAATTCCTGAAAAAAGCCGCTTGCATCCCACCTATAGATATGGCAGAAATGCTGTCCTATATGGCTACCCCGAAACCCCGCCGAGAGGCTCCCATGTCAGACATCGCCATAACCAGGACCAGTTCACTGAAGACGCCGCCGTCGGATGATTCCCTGACCTTCGGCAATGTCTTCACCGATCACATGTTCCTGATGAACTATGACGAGGGGAAAGGCTGGCACGATCCCAGGATCGTTCCTTATGGGCCGTTCACGCTCGATCCGGCGACCTGCGTGCTGCATTATGGGCAAGGCATTTTCGACGGGTTGAAGGCGTTCCGCGGGCAGGACGGCCACATCCGCTTGTTCCGCCTGCCGGACCATGCGCTGCGGCTGAATCGTTCGGCGCATTATCTGTGTATCCCGGAACTCGATCCGGCGATGGTCGAGGAATCGATCCGAGCTCTGGTGGAAATCGATCAGAACTGGGTGCCGAAGAAGCCCGGCACATCGCTGTACATCCGTCCCACCGTTATCGCCACCGAAACGTTTCTCGGTGTGCATCCGTCGCATTCATATCTGTATTACGTGATCATCGGGCCGGTCGGCGCTTATTATAAGGAGGGCATGAATCCGGTTCGCATCCTCGCCTCCGACCAGCACGTCCGAGCCGTCAAAGGCGGACTGGGCGCGGCCAAAACCATGGCGAATTACGCGGCGAGCCTGTACGGCGCCGAGGAGGCGCAAAAAGCAGGCTATACGCAAGTGCTGTGGCTGGATGCGGTCGAGCACAAATATCTCGATGAGGTCGGCACCATGAATATCATGGTGAAGATCGGCGATGAGATCATCACGCCACCGTTGGGCGGCGCGATCCTGGACGGAATGACGCGCAGGTCCGTGCTGACACTTTTGCGAGACTGGGGCATGCGGGCGTCGGAACGGCAGGTTTCGATCGATGAGGTGATTGAAGCGGCGAAAGCCGGCCGGCTGGAGATGTGGGGCACCGGCACCGCGGCGGTGATCTCTCCGGTGGGAGAGTTGGGCTACAAAGGCGAACGATATGTGATCAACGACGGGAAAACCGGCGCGCTGACGCAAAAGCTATACGATACGATTGTGGGAATTCAGTACGGCACCGAGCCAGATCCGCATGGGTGGACGCGGCTGTTGGGGAACTGACACCGCTCACCGTCATGGCCGGGCTAGACCCACGGCTGTCCGGTTAAATATCGTGTTGGCAACTGGCGCTTTTTCCACGTCATTGCTGGGCTCGGCCCAGCCATCCACGTCTTGAGTGGCGGCGCCAAAGTCGTGGATGGCCGCCACGGGGGCGGCCATGACGAGATGCGACAGTCGGCCAGTATTGCCGCGCGATGTTGATGCCGATGGAACGCCTCGCCCAGACCATGACGAAGCCGGGCGCTACAGCACTTCCTTCACGTCGGTGGCGTGACACAGTTCCTCATCACCCGCGTTGCCTTTGCCTTCCGGCACGGTCAGCAGCCGCACCTTCACCCATTCGTCGTCGATCTTTTCGATCACCTCGGCGGTGATATCGCCGATCAGGCTGAGTTTCGCGCCGATCGGAACCGCGATCAGTTCAATCATTCCGGGGCTCCGTCAAAACAGAATGCTGAGATTCTTGGCCAGCAACACGTTCTGCTCCAGAATCAGTTCACGCCGCGCGATCAGCCATGCCTCGCCGTGCCGTCGCAAAATGTCGGTGCGGCGGCCGATGAAGGTGTAGTTCTCGTATTCCACCCGGCTCTGATACACCAGGAACCGGCAGCCGACCGTGACCTCATGCGGGTCTTCGACGGAAGGCTTGACGTCGAGCAAGCGCACATTGCTGATCATATGGGTGACGCGGGACAGCGGTTCCTCAGCGTAATGCACGCCGGTCAGGATCTGTTCGACGCGTTTGGTCACCGTCCACTTATCTTCGTCGAACCAGGAAATGCCTTCGCCCTGACGGGTATTTTCCAGTTCCTCATGCTCGCCGAACTTCACGTTGCGACGGATCGGCATGAAGTAGACCAGATCGTCCGCCAACAGATCGAGCCAGTCGCGGAACTTCCTGCCGTCCAGCAGATCGGCCTCATGACAGAGGAATTCCTCGATCTCCTGCTTCAGTTCGAAATACGCGAGGCTCCGTTTCATTCCGCCGCCCTTTGGATCGGCTGAAGGTCGCGGCCAAGCAGAGAATCCCACGCGTCGCCCTTCATGTAGCGCGCATACACCCGGTAATAGTTGCGCGGCGTCTGGTCGGTGATCTGGGTCGAAACCATGCCGGGGATTGGATCGTCGACCTTGTACGCGCCCATCGACATCTGATAATTCAGCGGATAGCGCCGCGCGATGGTGCCCTTGCTGGCCTGCGTCGCGTAGAGCCAGTTCTCCATGTCGTCCTGCTCGGTCATGCCGGCGGGCCCGGAATAGCGCATGTAAAACCGCCGCAACACATCCTTCACCGCGGCGGGCGCGTCGGCGTCCACCAGGAAGAAGCGCCACGCCTCGGTTTCCGTCGTGCTGTGCGGATGCCAGACGCACAACGCGCGCGGCTGGCGTCCGTGCCAGGAGGTGTTGGGAAACAGGTTGCCGGTGAACGGCAAAAGTCTCGCTTTATCGCCAAGCCGGCGCTGGCGCTCGTAAAACGCCTGACGGAAATATTCTTCCACCTCGGGGTACTGAGCGTAACCGGGTTGGTAGTCGAATTGCTTCGGCATGTGCACGCTGTGCATGCCGTGGCCCTGCGGAAACCCGACCCAGACATGCTGGCCCTTGGCATATTCATTGTCGCGCCGCTGGCCGCGTTGGGCCGAGGGGCCAATGCCGATCATGTCCACCGATCGGTGCGACGGATTGTGATACGTGTCGCCAAGAAAGTTCTCGGCGGCGAATTTCCAGTTGGACGGAAAGATCCATTTGTGCATGCCGATGACCTCTGACCCGCCGGGCCGGCCGTCGCGGCAATCCAGCACCTGATCGAGATGATCGACCGCATCGCCGAGATAGGTCATCAAATCCGGCGCATCCTTGTCCCAGGACGCCCAGACGGTGCTTTTGTAAATCTCCAGCTTCGGCGTTTCGATCAGCGACCACTGCGACCGGTCCAACGTGCCGTCGTACAACGCGCGGTACATCGGCACACCCTGTAATTTGCCGTCGGTCGTATAGCTCCATGAATGGTAGGGGCAGACGAACAACGACGTATTGCCTTGTTCGTACCGGCAAACCTTCATGCCGCGATGCCGGCAGGAATTCAGAAACACATGAACCTTGCCGTCCGCGTCGCGGCACAGGATCACGGATTCGTCACCCATGCGAGATACGAAATAATCGCCCGGCTTCGGGATCTGGCTTTCGTGCCCAACGAACAGCCATGCGCGGCTGAACACGCGTTCCAGTTCCTGCTGATGGAACTCGGGCGAGACGAAGATCTCGCGGCTGATCAGCCCGCGGCGCGGGTCGATCAGTTGATCGATCGGCAGAGACGTCATGCTCCGTTCCTCCGTCCTTTGACCCGACTGTGCGCCAGCGGCGACGGCGCGCGCAAACTAACCTTGTAACGTCCACCCCTGTAGAGCGGCGGCTTCCTCCCGGCAACGTACCGGCCCGCCAGGCACCTGCCGGTTGAAGCTGATGCGCTTGAACAAGTAGTGCGGTCCAGGCAGATCGGTGAACCCCACGCCGCCATCGTCTCAGTGGTCATCCTGGCGACCTCACGCGCGGCATCCGCGACATGGACCTTCGCATGGCACGCCGTAGCCTCGCTTCCGGTCCTTTTACTCGAACCGGAAGCCTGGAGCGTGATCGCTTGAGGCTGCCTGGTCGAAAAGCGTGAATCACGCTCTCAAACATAGTCGCGTCAGAGCATGATGGCTTCAACCTGAAGCAATCAATGTCTGACGCGCGCGGACGCGGGACGACACAGGGGGAATTTCATTGACGCGGTCCGGCGTTCTGAAGAAATTCCTTGATCACGAAAGACGACGTCCATAACAGGGAATTCATTACTAAATGAAGACTTTTAACATCATCATAAGAACGCGCTCGCCATGATCCGAGCCATTCTGGGAATTCTGGTCGTGACCATCGCCGCGCCGGCCGTGGCGCAGACCGTCGCCAACGCCAGCACGCTCGATCTCTCGGTCATCGTCCAACCCATTCTCGCCGTCACCGGCGCGGTCATCGCCAGTTTGCTGGCGATTTACGTCCCCAAAGCACTCGCGGCATTTCAGGCGCGCACCAATATTCAACTGACGGATCAGCAGCGCGCGACTGTGCTTGGCGCGGTGCGCACGGCGGCGGGCGTGATCGAGACGTCGTTGGATCAGGGCGTACTGCGGGTGGCCCACGTCGATATCGCCAATCCGACGGTACGGGCTGAGGCCGCCGCCGCGATCAACGCCGTGCCGGTTGCCGCCGCCGCGCTGAACATGACCGTCGATGGCGTCGCCCGCATGATCGTGGGCGCCGTCGATACCGGCGCGCACGGCGTCATGACGCCGGCGCCGATCTCATTTCAACCAAAGGATTCACCATGACGCGCCGTATCATCGCCGGGCTGACCGCCATTGCTGTCTCGGTCGCCTCTTTGGCGGGCTGCGCCGAATACAACGCCGCCGTGTCCGGCGCGACATCCTATGCTTCCGGTCAGGTCACGATCCAGCAACAGAACATCCAGGCTCTGAATGACGTCAACGCCAAGGCATGGGCGGATGCCGGGTGCGCCGTGCCGTACGGGGAACTGGTGCGCAACGGCTCCGGTCACACCGGGTTTGCCCAGGCCATCGTGGAACTGTGCGGCGCTCCGGCGGGGACGACGCTGATTCACAACATCGGGACGCCAACCGCCACCACCACGATTCCAACGACCACGGTTGTCGTGCCGGCCGCCGCGGCGAAATGACCTTCCCCGCCTGGCTTGCATTTCTCCTGGCGTGGCTTCTGGGCCGCGCCAGCACGAAAGGAACGACTGATGCCCTGGAAAGCCGCGCCGCGACTGATGCCAGCATTGCTGGGGAGTCTGATGCTGATGTCGATCGCCAGTTGTCAGAGTGGGATCGCGACAGACAATGACTGCGTGGGCTGGGAACCGATTTATCCGTCGCGGGACGACCGGCTGACGGCGGAAACGGCACGCGCGATCCTGGAGCATGACCGGCATGGAGAGAAGCGCTGTGGGTGGCGAAAATAACCACCCGGCTGACCGGCGGCGAACCGGCGATCATTCGGCCGGCCCTCGATCTGACGGTTCAGTGGCGTGGGGGAACGCGATAGGGTATGCGCGTCCTTCCATCGCGCTTTCCTCACGGTCTTCCCCTCCCTTATGTCGCTGCTCGTTCTTTCCGGTGCCACCATCCGCCTCGGCGGGCGAACGCTGTTGGACGGGGCCGATCTCACGGTCGATCCCGGCCGCCGCATCGGCCTCGTCGGCCGCAATGGCGCGGGCAAAACCACGCTGTTGAAGGCCATCATGGGCGACCTCCCGCTGGATGGCGGCGACATGCGGTTCGCCCGAAACACCCGCGTCGCCACCGTGCGGCAGGAAGCGCCCGAGGGTCCCGCCAGCCTGTTGGATACCGTGCTGGAAGGCGATTCCGAGCGCCTTGCCTTGCTGCATGAAGCCGACCACGCCGACCCGCTGCGGCTCGCCGAAATCCACGAACGCCTGCTCGTGATCGGCGCCGAGTCCGCGCCTGCCCGCGCCGCCACCATCCTGGCCGGCCTGGGTTTCGACGAGGCGGCGCAGGCGCGGCCAGTGTCGTCATTCTCCGGTGGATGGCGGATGCGCGTGGCGCTGGCGACGGCGCTGTTCGCCAACCCCGACCTGCTGCTGCTCGATGAGCCGACCAATCACCTCGATCTGGAGGCGACCTTGTGGCTGGAGGGTTGGCTGGCGCGTTTCCCCGGCGCGGCGCTGGTGGTGTCGCATGACCGCGGTCTGCTCGACCGCGCGGTGGAGGCGATCGCGCATCTGGATCGCGGCAAGATCTCGCTGACACCCGGCGGGTTCGACGAGTTTGTCCGGATCCGCACGGAAAAGGCGATGCAGCAAAATCGCGCGGCGGATCGGATCGCGGCCGAGCGGGCGCACATCCAGTCCTTCATCGATCGCTTTCGCTACAAGGCCAGCAAGGCTCGTCAGGCGCAGGCGCGGATCAAAGCTCTGGCACGCCTGCCGCAAATTGAAACGGTGATTGAGGACGCACCAACTCGCTTCGCGTTTCCCGAACCGTCGCGCATCGCTCCGCCGATCCTGGCGCTGGAGCATGTCGATGTCGGCTATGATGGCGTGCCGGTGCTGTACGACCTCTCGTTGACCGTCGACATGGATGATCGCATCGCGTTGCTCGGCGCCAATGGCAATGGCAAGTCCACTCTGGCGAAACTTTTGGCCGGCCGGCTGGATCCTTTGCGCGGCGAGTTGCGTCGTGGACCGAAATTGAAGGTTGGTTATTTCGCCCAGCACCAGACCGATGAACTGATTCTGGATGAAAATCCAATCGATCACATGACGCGCGCATTGCCGCGAGCGGCGCCGACGATGGTGCGCGCGCAGCTCGCCAGGTTCGGTCTGGACGCGGCACGCGCGGAAACGCCCGTGGCGCATTTGTCGGGCGGCGAAAAAGCTCGGCTGCTACTGGCGCTCGCCACCCGGGACGCGCCGCAACTGTTGATCCTGGATGAACCGACCAATCATCTGGACATCGACGCGCGTGAAGCTTTGGTGAAAGCGCTGGCGGACTTCGAGGGCGCGGTGCTGCTGATCACGCACGACCCCCACCTTGTCGAACTCGTCGCCGATCGTCTCTGGCTGGTGGCGGATGGCACCGTGCGTCCATTCGACGGCGATCTGGACGACTATCGCATACTGTTGTCCGAGCACGGCCGCTCCGTGAATAAAGCCGAACCGTTGCCTCGCAAGGACGATCGGCGAGAGCGGGCGGCGGCGCGGGCGGCTCTGGCGCCATTGCGCAAACAGGCCAAGGACGCGGAGGCGCTGCTGGCGAAACTTACCGCCGAGCGCGCCGCGATCGAGGCGAGGCTCGCCGATCCGGACCTCTACGCCCCTGGGCGCGCGGCCGACATCAATGGGGCAAACGCACGGCTGGCATCCATCCGGCGGGAAGCGGCCGCGGCCGAAGCCGCCTGGCTCGCGGCGGAGGAAGCGTTGGAAGCCGCGTCGTGATTCCGCGAATCGCCAACTATTCCGCCGCGAGTTGGATTTACTCAGAATTCACGATACATACACGTAAACTGCCAGTTGGTACTGCCAGTTGGTATGGTTGTATGCAATTGAGGAAATGTCCCGGCTTCGGGGCTGAATGGAACCAAGGGCTTGCATCGGGCCTTGGGATGAGTTAGGGGGTCGATGCTTTACTTAGTGGAATCGATCCGCTCCAACAGCCAACCGCGAGCCCAATTCAATTTTCGGACGGATCGACATCTGACAGGTGCGGCTACGAAACACAATGTGACACATGTTGGTCCTGAATCGTCGCGAGACAACGTTAGACGCGTCTCGCAGTGGTGGCGGGTGGTTGCGAATCCCCTTCGCGCATGTCGAGTTACGACATGCATCTTCGAAATCTGACCGGGTGAACGACTTGAACGAGCAGTTAAAACCGAACGCGGATCAAGGCCAACGCATGAGCCTGCCGCGCGAACAGCCCCAAACTTCCACGACGCAACCGCCGGTGGATGATGCCGAACTGGCGATGCGCAAGGCGCTTGGATTATTTGGCGACGCACCGCGAGCGCGCCCCGAATCCGATCGCCAGGACTCCGGGCAACGCGCCGGTGGCGGCTTCATGCAAGGCGTGCATCGGCGGCGCTTCGTGCAGGATGGTGAGGTTCCGGTCACCGTCGTGCGGCGGGATAACGCGGACGCGGCGCACGCCGGCGCCGGGCAGGCGGGTCCAACGTCCAGCCGTTTGCAACGGGTCGAAGCCGCGCTGGCCGCTGAAACCGCCGGCCGCGAACGGGCCGAGCGGGCATTGCACGAAGCCCAGGCGGCGTTGCAGGCATCGCAGACGAAGATGGGACATAACGATCTCGCGAAGAATGAAGCGGTGGCCGCGAGCAAACGCCACGCTGAGGAAGTCGTTTCGTTAAAAGAAGAATTATCCGCCGCGACGGAGCGTTTGCACGAGCTCGAAGCGCGTACGCATGAACAAGAAGAAGAATTGCGCAACGTCCGCGCCGAACTGATGGAAGATCGTCGCGGCCGCAAACTGGCCGAGCGCCTGTTGCGCGAAGCGACCGAGGGGGCCGCTCTCGGTCCGACCCATCAACCGCGCGATATGGCCGCCCGCGCCCAGGTCGAGCATGTGGCGCCGCGCCGTGGCCGCCCGCCGATCGTTCGCGCCGCCGAGCCGGAAGAAGAGGCCGAACCCGTCAAATGGTGGCTGCTGCCAACCAAAACGGCGGCGAAACGGCGTTAATCAGCCGCCCTTTTCCCAGCCGCGCGGACCCTGCTTCCAATAGGTCAGTGCATGACCAAGGTTTTTCGCGGCGGTCCAACGCAACCGCGCGGCGGCGACTTTTTCGGTGTCATTGCCGTCGAACAAATCGAACACACGCTCGAACTCGCTGCTTCGGTTGGTGTCCGCGCCATCCACCAGAAACAAGTATCGGGCGCCATTGGCGGGCTCCGGCTCGGTGCTGAGCCAGACTTGTTGCAGATCGGCATCGCCATCGGCTGGCGTGCCGTGCGGGAGCCAGGCGGGCTCCGGACACGCCCAGAGCGCGGTGTCCAATGCCTTCAGCCGCGCCGCGTCGGGGCATAGCACCAACGCGCGCTGGCCCGCCTGCAGCGTTCTGCCGAGCAGCCGCGCCAATGCCTCGGGCAGCGCAATGCGGGTCAGGTGATAGAAGCCGATCTCGGGCACCGTTCGTATTGTCTCCTTTGGTGCTACCCCTCGTAATGATCGGCCACCAGCCGGTTGAGCAGGCGCACACCGAACGCCGTCGCGCCTTTTGGCGTGCAGGGGCCGTCCTTGCTGCTCCAGGCCATGCCGGCGATGTCCAGATGCGCCCAGGGCTTTTTGTTCACGAACCGCTGGATGAACTGCGCCGCGGTGATAGAGCCGGCGGGCCGGCCGCCAATATTCTTCATGTCGGCGATTTCCGAGCGGATCTGCTTGTCGTAGTCGTCGTTCAACGGCATGCGCCAGACTTTCTCGCCGGTCGCCAGTCCGGCTTCGGTCAGTTTCTGGCAAAGTCCATCGTCATTACTGAACATGCCAGCATGTTCGTGGCCCAGACCGATAATGATCGCACCCGTCAGTGTCGCCAGATCGACCATGAATTTCGGGTCGAATTTTTCTTGCGCGTACCAAATGACATCGGCCAGCACAAGCCTGCCTTCAGCGTCAGTATTGATGACTTCAATCGTCTGGCCGGAATAACTTTTCACCACGTCGCCGGGCCGTTGCGCGGTGCCGGACGGCATGTTCTCAACGAGGCCCACCAGGCCGACCGCGTCGACTTTCGCCTTGCGGCCAGCCAGAGCGGCCATCAGACCAACGACGGTGCCGGCGCCGGCCATGTCCCACTTCATGTCTTCCATGCCGCCAGCGGATTTGATGCTGATGCCGCCGGTGTCGAAGGTCACGCCTTTGCCGATGAACGCGACCGGTTTTTCTTTCGTCTTGCCCTTACCGCCATTGCCGCCATTCCACTGCATCACCACCATGCGCGGTTCATTCGCGCTGCCCTGGGACACGCCAAGCAGCGCTCCAAAACCCAGTTTCTGCATCTCCTTCGGGCCGAGTACATCGACTTTCAGGCCGAGCGAAGTCAGTTTCTTGCAGCGTTCCGCCATTTCCGCCGGATTGAGCACGTTGGCCGGCTCGCTGACCAGGTCACGGGTCAGGAACACGCCTTCGGCCACCGCCTTGTTCGCCTCCCATGCCGGGCGGGCTTTCGCGGCATCGTTGGTCAGCACTGAGAGTTTTGTCAGTTTCGGTTTGTCCTCGGGTTTTTCTTTCGTGCGATAGCGGTCGAACCGATACGCTTTCAGAACGGCACCGAACGCGACGTCGGCGGCCTGTTGCGGTGTCAGTGTGCCGGTTGAGACGGCGGCCGTGGAATCGCGCGACAACGCCGCCACCGCGGCGCCACCGGCTTCGTTCAGGCCGCGATCGGTGATCTCGGCGGGTTTGCCGAGACCGATCGCGATGACGCGGGTCAGACCGGCGCCTGGCGCCAGGATCGAGACACTCTTGCCTTTGCCACCCTTGAATTCGGCCACATCCAGCGCGCGGGCGATCGCTCCACCGGTCGCCTCGTCGGCCTGCTGCCATAATCCGGAGGGCTTTTCGCCTTCATGCGCGAGCAGCACGAGCGCGCCGGATTTCGGCAAGGACGGCCTGACAAAGGCGATGTCGAGCATGATCCTGGATCCCCCCATTGGTTACGGCGGGGGACCTTAGACCGTGAGCGGGGGCTTTGCCATGGCCTGACAGGCCGCTATTGCACCTTTCATGACGGAGTTGTTGCAAGCCAACCCCGAAGGCATCGCGCGCGCCGCGGAATTGTTGCGCGGCGGGGCTCTGGTTGCGTTCGGTACCGAAACAGTTTACGGACTGGGAGGCGACGCGACCAACGCATCCGCCGTGGCGGCGATTTTCGCCGCGAAGGAACGCCCTTCGTTCAACCCGTTGATCAGCCATTATCCAGTTGCCGCCAAAGCCTTTGAGGACGTCGAAGCCAACGCGTTTGCCCGCACGCTCGCCGCCGCGTTCTGGCCGGGGCCGTTGACAATGGTGTTGCCGCGGCGTTCGGGATGTCGCGTGGCGCTGATCGCCGGTGCCGGATTGGATACACAGGCGGTACGAGTGCCCGCGCATCGGGATGCGTTGCTGTTGTTGACCGCGGTTGACCGGCCCGTCGCGGGGCCGTCGGCCAATCGCTCCGGTCAGGTCAGTCCGACCACGGCGGCGCATGTTCTGGATGGGTTGCGTGGCCGGATCGCGGCCGTGCTCGACAGCGGCCCATGCGATGTCGGTGTTGAGTCCACCGTGCTCGATCTGACCGGCGCGCGGCCGATATTGCTGCGGCCGGGCGGTGTGACCGCGGAGGCGATCGAAGCTGTGATCGGACCGGTCGAAGCCGGAGTGTCCGTCGCGGGAGCTATACGATCGCCCGGCATGTTGTCATCGCACTACGCGCCGTCATTGCCGGTGCGCCTGAACGCCGTATCCGCCACGCACGATGAGGCGTTGCTGGCGTTTGGCCCGGTTCGAGAAAGTGCCGGTGTGATCTTTCAACTGAGCGAAGCCGGTGACGTCGTCGAAGCCGCCGCTCGCTTGTTCGACGGGTTGCGATGGCTGGACGAGGAGGGCCGGCGCGGTGGACTGCATTGTATCGCCGTTATGCCAGTTCCGGAAGCCGGCCTCGGGCGCGCGATCAACGATCGGCTGCGCCGTGCCGCCTCGCCTCGCGGCTGATGTTGCGCGGTCCGCGTGCCGGGACGATGATCGCTCGCATCGTGTAAGGCGCCGTCCAATAACAAACGAATCGAGAGGCAGACGCCTTTCCCCGTCATCCCCGGGCTTGACCCGGGGATCAATTCAAGCACCGTGCCGCGATTGGTCCCCGGGTCGAGCCCGGGGATGACGGTACAAGGCACTCGGGGATGACGACCGGGGGACTGCCCGACTGACGCGTTTATTGTTGGGTGTCGCCCAAGCGGGAGGAATCAATGCGTCTAAAAGACAAAGTCGCCATCATCAGTGGCGGCGCGCACGGCATGGGAGAATGCGAGGCTCGACTGTTCGCGCGCGAGGGCGCCACTGTCGTGATCGCCGACGTGATCAGCGAAGGCGAGGCGGTCGCCGCCGACATCAGCGCCGGTCAGGGGCGGGCGCGCTTCATTCGTTGCGACGTCACCTCGGAGACCGGCTGGAAGAACGTCATCGCCGAAACGATACGGGAATTCGGCAGGCTGGATATCCTGGTCAATAACGCCGGGATCAGCGGCAGCGCGGTCGGCGACCACGATGATCTGGCCGGCTGGCAGAAGTTGCTGGACGTCAACGCGACCGGCGTTTTCCTCGGCACCAAACTGGCGGCCGCTGAAATGATGAAAACCGGCGGGGGATCGATCGTGAACATTTCCTCGATCATGGGGTTCGTCGCGAACGCCGAGGGACATCCCGGATATTCCGCGTCGAAAGGCGCGGTGCGGCTTTATACCAAGGCCGCGGCATGCCGTTACGGCCCGCATGGCGTTCGGGTGAATTCAGTGCATCCAGGTTATCTGCCGCCGATGCTCAACGCGACCAATCAGGCGATGCGCGCCTCGAAGATCGAGGCGACTCCGCTGCGTCGACTGGGCGAACCGATCGACGTCGCCAACGGCGTGCTGTTCCTGGCTTCCGACGAGGCGTCGTTCATCACGGGAACGGAACTTGTGATCGACGGCGGTTTTCTGGCGCAGTGATCAGGTCCGCTTCACGTTCCAGAAGATCGGAAATCCCTCCGGCACACCCGTGATGTCGTGGCGGAACGCGGTCGGAAGTTGTGCCACGCCGAGCGGATAGTACGGCACGTTCTCGAACGCCTGAAGCTGGATATCGACGCCGATTTTCTTCTGTGCCGCGGCGTCCGGTGCGTTGAACCAGGCTTCTCGGAGCGCCTCGATCTTCGGATCGTCTGGCCAGCCAAACCAGGCGCCCTTGCCATTGCCGCGCAACGGCAAATGGCTCGCGGGCGTGAAGAAATCGAGCCCGGAGAAGCCGGTGCAGAACAGGTTCCAGCCGCCCTCCGCCGGCGGCTTGGTCAGCGCACGGCGCTGCACCACCATGCCCCAGTCGGTGGCCTGATAGTCCACGTTCACGCCGACCCGCTTCAGCATTTCCAGGGCGACGTTGCTCAGCGCGTTCAGTGTCGGCTGATCGGTGCCGACCATCAGCACGACTTTCTCGCCCGCGTAGCCGGCGGCCTCCAGCGCCTTCTTCACCGCCCCGTAGTCGCGCTTGCCGGTCACCGCCGCCATGCCGGCATCGCTGGCGAGCGGCGATAGCGGCGGGAAGAACCCGTTTGGAACCGACCAGAGCGAGGTGTCCTCGCCCATCATCGCGATCATGTATTCCTTCTGATCGATCGCGCCCATCAGCGCGCGGCGGACGGCGGGCTTATCGAACGGCGGATACAGATGGTTCGGCCGCAGCAGGAACGGCGTGCCGGTCAGATCGGTGACCGGCGTGGCGATGTTGTGGCTCCGCAACAGTGGCAGCAGGTCGGCGGTGGGATTTTCCCACCAGTCCATCTCACCTGCTTGCAGAGCCGCCGCCTTGGTGGCGGGATCGGGCTCGACGTGCCATTCGACCCGGTCGAAATTGACGATTTTCGGACCGGCCGTGAAGCTGACCTCGCCGTTTTCGCGCGGCTTGTAGCCATCGAAGCGTTCGTAGACGAACAACGAACCCTGCACCCGCTCGTCCGTCTTGAAACGGAATGGTCCACTGCCGACGACCTCGGTGAATTGTTTGAAGGGGTCGGTCGCCGCGATGCGTTCCGGCATGATCGCGCACATGTTGGAGGCACCGTGGCAGAGCGCGTCCGGCAACAGCGCGAAGGGTTGTTTCAGCCGGAACATGATCGTTTTGTCGTCCGGCGCGGAAAGTTCATCGGTCCGCTGCATCAGCGCCTGGCCGAACGCGTCGCGCGCACCCCAGCGTTTGATCGAGGCCACGCAGTCGCGCGCCAGCACCTTGCTGCCGTCATGGAACATCAACCCGTCGCGCAGAGTCAGCTTCCAGGTCTTGCCGTCATTTTCGACGGTGTGACCGGCGAGCATCTGCGGCTCGGCCTTGAAACCGCCCTTCTGCCCGGTCTGCCCGTACAGCGTGTCGAACACCATGTAGCCGTGGTTGCGCGTCACGTAGGCCGTGGTCCACACGGGGTCGAGCACCGCCAGGTCCGATTGCGGGATGAATTTCAGCACCCGCTGGTTCGCCGCGCGCACAACCGCGGGCAAGGCGAGACCAGCGGCCGAGGCCGCCAGGAACGCGCGTCGTTGCATTTCTATGTCTCCCAGGATTGGCCCGCCGCCGGTCGTCACGAAGTGGGCGTTGGGAGGCTATCGCGGATCGCGGCGGGATATCAATCCGGGCGGGTAGTCTTGATCCGGGGCAATGGCTCTGATCGGCGTTGAGTGTCGACCGTCACGGGTCGGGACTGTTCGGCGAAAGCAAGATTTTTTAGCGCGGATAAGAAAGGGGATGTCGCGGATTCACGCGGATTTCATCGTGAATTGGAGGCCGTGCCAACTCGCCAGGAGGATCGCGATGCCGCCAGCGAGATGCCCGGCGGGATGGGCCAATCCTGAGGACCGGATTTGAGATTGCCGGTGGAGTTCCAATGAAATCCGCGTGCTTTCGGCCTTATCGCCTCGCCTTATCCGCGATAAAAATCCTTCCTTCCCTGTCACCACCCGCGATACCCATTCAGGTGATCGCCCTGTGCCCCTTGCAATGGACGTTCGGCGTATCTACAGTATATCCGTTGATATACAAAGGTATGTTCATGTCCGGGGTCATGATCCGCCCGAGCAAGGTCGCTCAATGGGGCAACAGCGCGGCGGTTCGCATCGCGGCAGCCGCACTTGAACGAGCCAATCTTCACATCGATGACGCCGTGGATGTTATCGCGACCGAAGACGAAATCGTCATTCGGCGTCGGCGGCCGCGGGTGACGATGGATGAGCTGCTGGCGAAGTTCGATCCGAAGAAGCATCGGCACGATCTGGTATTCGACGTGGATCCCTCGGGCACTGAGACGCGCTGATGGCTTACGCTCCTGAGCGGGGCGACATCATTCTGATTGAGTTGTCGCCTCAGGCCGGGACTGAGATGGCGGGTGAGCACCGAGCCATTGTGTTGTCCGAACAAAACTTCAGCGTGGCGACCGGATGGGTGGTGGTCTGCCCAATCACGACGAAGATCAAGGGCTCGCCGTTCGAGGTGCTGATCCCGCGCGGCCTGAAGGCGCACGGGTGCGTCGTCGCGTCGGAATTGCGGACGATGGACTATCTGGTGCGGCGGGCGAGGTTCATCGAGAAGGCGTCTCGGCAGTTGGTTGAGCAGGTCCAGGCGATCGCTTGCGCGACGATTGGGTGTGGGTGAAGCCAAATCAGAGTCCGGTAGGCGAAATTGGTGACCCGGTGTCCAGGCGCCTCACACCTTGTCCAATACCGCCTGTGATACTACATCTCACGCATGGAGATGGTGAACCATGGCCAGAGGCGACAAGACGCTCGCGTCGATGCGAGCGAACCCGCGCGACTGGCGGATCGCCAGTTTGGAAGCTGTCGCCGCGGCCTCAGGCGTCAACGTCCGCAAATCCGGCGGCAGCCATGTGGTGTTCGAGCATCCGGATCTGCAAGAGGCTTTGTCGGTTCCGGCTCGGCGGCCAGTCAAGCCGATCTATGTCCAACGATTTGTGCGATTCATCGACGCGGTGAGGGAAGCAAATGAGCGAAATTGAATATCGTTTCACCGTGCGTCCCATGACGGCGCAAGAGGGTGGCGGCTACCTGATCGAATTCCCTGATCTGCCAGGCTGCATGTCGGACGGGGAGACGGTGGAGGAAGCCATCGCCAACGGCGCGGAAGCCAAACGCGATTGGATCGCCGCGATGCGCCAGGCCGGGCGTGAGCTGCCGCCTCCGACCGCGGAGGCCACCGAAGCCTATAGCGGCAAGTGGGTGGTGCGGACGCCTAAGTCGCTGCATCGCGGCCTGGCGGAGAGGGCGCGTGAGGAGGGGGTTAGCTTGAACACGCTGGCCATCGCGATGCTGGCTCAGGGGCTGGGACAGGGGCTTGCGCCGGAGGGCAAGCGAGGCGGGCGGTCTCGGAGCCGGGTCAACAGCGTGGCGCGGTGATCGCCTAAAATGGGAAGCTATCACCTGACTCGTGTGGCAACGTAGAGGTAAGTGACATGAATCATGACGAATATGCGCAAGCGGTCGGTAAAGTTGTTGGTAACCTGCAAGCGTTGGAAGTGCTCATTCGATTATTTCCATGCGATGAGAATGGCGATGTTTCGGCTTGCGGCAAGGCACGCGGCTACAAATCATCGTCGTAACCGGCTGAAGCCTCCGATCAGCGTCGGCCGCGTTCCCCGTTTCCCCTCACGGATCAATCCGCGCCGTCGCTGTCCCCGTCACCACTTCCTTGCCATCCTGATTGGTCGTCGATAGTTTCAGATCGACAACCTTCCCGCCATCCTCGTCCCGGATCGCCTCGACGGTGGCCTCGGCATCCAACGTATCCCCCGGCCAGACCTGGTTGGTGAACCGCACGCCGAACTTCTTCAGCCGTCCCGGTCCCACGTAATTCGTCAGCATCTTCGACGTCAGCCCCATCGTCAGCATCCCGTGCGCGAACACGCTCGGATAGCCGCCAACCTGCGTCGTATAAACCTCATCCGTGTGCAGCGGATTGTAATCTCCCGAGGCGCCCGCGTACTGGACGATCTGGGTGCGTGACAGATTTTCGCACACGCGTTCCTTGTGCGTGTCGCCAACCTTCAGCGCCGAGGCTTTGAGTGCCATGTCGTTCTCTCCTCAACCCTGATCCACGGGACGTTCCGTCGTCACACCGACACCGCGCGCGGTGACCACGAGTTCGCCGCGCTGATTGCGATATTCGGTGACCCGCTCACGAAACGTCAGCTTGCCGGCGCGCTTGCTCTCGCGCTCCCAGGTTTTGCCCGGCGTGGTCTCCGCCGTCAGCACGTCGCCTGGATGGATCGGCAGGTGATATTCGTAATGCTGCTCGGCATGCAGCCCGCCGGTCGACTTCGGCCTGTCCTCGACGCCGGTCGGTCCCTTCCCGGAGCCGAACCATTTCTCGCCCGGCTTCGGGCGCAGGAAATAGTCCGGATCGAATTGCGCCACCGCCTGCACGAAGGTGGGCGGCGGAATGATGCCCTCGGTCTCCGATTTCTTCGCCGCCTCGGCGTCGTGATAGACGGGGTTGGTGTCGCCTATGGCGCGCGCGAACATCATGATGTGGCTCGCTTCGACGGGGAATGTGATTTTGGCCAAGGGTTTCCTCCGATACTTCTGGCTCGCGCAGCCTGGCACTCTCTGCGAAAAGCGCAACTGTCGGTGCTCCGCCCCGAATCTGGCCAGGAGGCCCATCGATCCGCTTCGCGGCTCGATCCTGGACCTCCGTCAAAGGGCGAGGCCCTTTGAAATCTGTCAATTGGGAAGGTGTGGGAGGAGGGCCGACCGTGACCTGGCAAGGTCCGTGTTGGCCCTCCTCCCACACCTTCCCAAATTAATAGGTCCCAAGGGGCCTCGCCCCTTGGCGGAGTTCCAAGAGGCAGAGCCTCTTGGTGGGGTCCGGGGTGAAACCCCGGCCGTCGCCTTCGCATGAGACGTCCCGTCCGCCGAGGCGCGCGCGTGCGCGCCGCCCTGGACGCCGCGGCGATCCCGACCTGGAGTGGTCCTCGCGACGTCGCGTCGTCGGCTGACGCGCTCCACTTCGTTCGCGCGCCCGGCTGGTTGCCGCGCGGCCGCCGCGTCTATGCGATCGGCGACATTCATGGCTGCCTCGCGCAACTGGCGCATCTGCATCGCGAGATCGTCCGCGATCTGGCCGCGCGGCCGGTTCCCGCTCCGCTCCTGATTCATCTGGGTGATTATATCGACCACGGACCGGACAGCGCGGGGGTGATCGAGTTGCTGGTCGCGCGCCCACCTCCGGTCCCGATGATCAACCTGCTCGGCGATCACGAACGGATGCTGCTCGACGCTTTGGCCGGTGATCGCGCGGCGGCGACCGACTGGCTCTGGGCTGGCGGCAAGGCGGCGTTGGCGAGCTGGTTGCTCGATCCGGATCTGCCGCGCGAACACTGGGAAGCGACTTTTCCCCCGACTCACGTCGCGTTCCTGCGCGGCCTGAAGCGAATGCATCGCGAGAACGACTACCTGTTTGTCCACGCCGGCATCCGGCCGGACGTGGCGCTGGAGGAGCAGACGCTGGACGATCTCGTCAGCATTCGTCAGCCGTTTCTGTGGACCGAGCAGTCCCTTGGCGTGATTGTCGTGCACGGCCACTCGTCAAATCCGTCAGTGGTTCGCACCGGCAATCGGATCGGCCTCGATACAGGCGCCGGGATGGGGGGCAAGCTGACCTGTGCCGTTCTGGAGGAAGACCTTATCGGCCTGATCGCGGTCTGACCCGCGCCCCGCCGGCGGCGCAACAAAGTTGTTACCGCGAATTTGTTACATTTCGCACCATGGCGGGCAGATTCAGTCATCAGGTTTCGCCAGACAGCGTCCCGGCGAAATCGATCTCTTCTCGCCTCCGAAATGACAGGAGCCGGTCATGGTGAGCCGCCGCGCGACCTTCGCCGTGGCATCGTTGCTTTGCCTTGCTTACGCGTTTGACGTGATGGCGGAGCGCGTCCCTGAGCACACCGCGAGTTACCCGGTCGAGCACCGGCCGGTGGTGCCTCGCCAGACCGGCCTTGGCGTGCCGAACGCCCAGTCTGAACGGTGGCGGGCGGAGCGGGAGGCGCGGATCGCGCGGCAACGTATCCGCGAAGAGGAATCGCGCAACGCGCCCGCAAGATTTTTCCAGCAGCCCGGGCTGAACCAGCAACTGGACCCGCATGCGGTCCGCATCGACGACAGGCGTTAGAGGATGATTGCTTCAGGTTGAAGCCATCATGCTCTGACGCGACCCTGTTTGAGAGCGTGATTCACGCTTTCCGACCAGGCGGCCTCAAGCGATCACGCTGTAACCGCCGCCGCCGTCATGCGAGCCCGTTCGGAAACGCTTCTCGCCGGAGGCCATCGGCGGAATAATCGATTTCCTCTGGCCAGGTCAGTCCGATCCCTCCGGGCAGCAGGATCATGGTCGCCACGAAATAGTCGGGATCGCGTAGCGGCGTGAACCAGCCGCCTCGATCGATGATTGGCAGAAAATCGACAACCCGGGTCGCACCGTCGGACCAGGTGATGGTCACGGTGTGGTCGGGATGCGGGATCGCCGCCACGATTTCATACAACACCACCAGCCCACGCCTCCCGAAGCCTCATACGCACCGCCGCGCATGGAATAAAGCCATCGTCGGACGCCGTGCACGGCTGGCGTGAGGCGGGAGCAAGGCTCGGGGCTTTGCCCCGAGACCCCACCAAGAGGATCGGGCCGCGAAGCGGATCGATGGGCCTCCTGGCGGGTTTCAGGGCGGAGCCCTGAACCTTCCTCCCGCCCCACACAGCCCGCGCACGGCGCGCGCTGATGCGCTTGACTCCCCGCGGGCCGGCGACTAGGTAAGGCGCCCTCGGCCGGTCCCATGGTGATTTGGGGCAGTCGACGTTCGCAGGCAACGGATGCACGCGGTGCCGCTTCCCGGATCCGGGTAAGCCAAGGCCGTATGTCTCATGTAACCCGTGGGGTGGATCGTGCCACCCTGACGGGTCATCGCTTGTTTAACGTCGGCTTCTCAGCGTTTGGGCCGGGTTCGAGGCTGTAGACATAAGGGTGACGCAAGCCAGATGCCGACCATCAATCAGTTGATCGCCAAGGGGCGGGAGCCGCAGAAGACCCGGAACAAGGTTCCGGCGCTGCAAGGCTGTCCGCAAAAGCGCGGGGTATGCACCCGCGTCTACACCACCACGCCGAAGAAGCCGAACTCGGCGCTCCGCAAGGTGGCCAAGGTGCGGCTGACCAACGGCTATGAGGTCGTGAGCTACATCCCCGGTGAGGGTCACAATCTGCAGGAGCACTCGGTGGTGCTGATCCGCGGCGGCCGCGTGAAGGATCTGCCCGGCGTGCGGTACCATATTCTGCGCGGCGTGCTGGACACCCAGGGCATCGCCAAGCGCCGGCAGCGCCGCTCGCTGTATGGCGCGAAACGGCCGAAATAAGGGAGCGCCCGGATGTCTCGCCGTCACCGCGCCGAAAAGCGTGAAATTCTCCCAGACGCCAAGTTTGGCGACGTCGTGCTCAGCCGCTTCATGAACGCGCTGATGTATGACGGCAAGAAATCGGTCGCCGAGACCATCGTTTACGACGCGCTGGACGTGTTGAAGCGGCGCGGCGGCGCGGCCGCCGATCCGATCCGCATGTTTCATGAGGCGTTGGACAACGTGAAGCCGGCGGTGGAAGTGCGGTCCCGCCGGGTCGGCGGCGCCACCTACCAGGTGCCGGTCGAGGTCCGCATCGACCGGCGGCAGGCACTGGCGATCCGCTGGATCATCGACGCCGCTCGCAAGCGCGGCGAGCATACGATGCAGGACCGGCTATCGAACGAACTGCTGGACGCGGTGAACAACCGCGGATCGGCGGTGAAAAAGCGTGAGGACACCCACCGGATGGCGGAGGCGAACAAGGCCTTCAGTCACTATCGGTGGTAGACGGAAAGACCACTTCAACGGACCCCGCTCCCGCGGGCATCCACGGAGAACACGACGATGGGTAAGGCTAAATTCGAGCGCAACAAGCCACACTGCAACATCGGCACGATCGGCCACGTCGATCATGGCAAGACGTCGCTGACCGCGGCGATCACCAAGGTGCTGGCGGAAACCGGCGGCGCGACTTACACGGCGTACGACCAGATCGACAAAGCGCCCGAGGAAAAGGCGCGCGGCATCACCATCTCCACCGCGCACGTGGAGTATGAGACGAAGAACCGCCACTACGCGCACGTCGATTGTCCCGGCCACGCCGACTATGTGAAGAACATGATCACCGGCGCGGCGCAGATGGACGGCGCCATCCTGGTGGTGTCCGCCGCCGACGGTCCGATGCCGCAAACCCGTGAGCATATCCTGCTCGCCCGTCAGGTCGGCGTGCCGGCGCTGGTGGTGTATCTGAACAAGATCGACCTGGTGGACGACCCCGAGCTGGTCGAACTGGTTGAGATGGAACTGCGCGAGTTGCTGTCGTTCTACGAGTTCCCGGGCGACGACATTCCGATCGTCAAGGGCTCCGCGCTGTGCGCGCTGGAAGGCACCAAGCCGGAGCTCGGCCATGATTCGATCCTGGAACTGATGAAGGCGGTCGATGCCTATATTCCGCAGCCGGAACGGGCGACCGACCGGCCGTTCCTGATGCCGATCGAAGACGTGTTCTCGATCTCCGGCCGCGGCACCGTGGTGACCGGGCGTGTCGAGCGCGGCATCGTCAAGGTTGGCGAGGAAGTCGAGATCGTCGGCCTGAAGCCGACCGTGAAGACCGTCGTGACCGGCGTGGAAATGTTCCGCAAGCTGCTCGATCAGGGCCAGGCCGGCGACAACATCGGCGCGCTGCTGCGTGGCACGAAACGCGAGGATGTGGAGCGCGGTCAGGTGCTGGCCAAGCCCGGCTCGATCACGCCGCACACGAAGTTCAAGGCTGAGGCTTATATCCTTACCAAGGAAGAGGGTGGCCGGCACACGCCGTTCTTCACCAACTACCGGCCGCAGTTCTACTTCCGCACCACCGACGTGACCGGTGTGGTGCAGTTGCCGGAAGGCACCGAGATGGTGATGCCCGGCGACAACGTGACGATGGATGTCGAGCTGATCATGCCGATCGCGATGGACGCGCAGTTGCGGTTCGCCATTCGCGAAGGCGGACGAACCGTGGGCGCGGGCGTCGTCGCCAGCATCACGGCCTGATTGGGAAATGGTTCCCCGGCGCTCGGTCATCATGGCCGGGCGCCGGTGTGTTTTTTCGGCCCCCGGCATCGGCCTGGGGTCAATAAGGTGACCGGACTGTAGAGCGAACGATGGACAACCAGAACATACGCATCAGGCTCAAGGCCTATGATCACCGCGTGCTGGACAACAGCACGAAGGAGATCGTGAACACGGCCAGGCGTACCGGAGCCCGCGTTCGCGGACCAATTCCGTTGCCGACGCATATCGAGCGTTTCACCGTGAACCGCTCGCCGCACGTCGATAAGAAAAGCCGCGAGCAGTTCGAAATCCGTACCCATCGCCGCCTGTTGGACATCGTCGAGCCGACCCCGCAAACGGTGGACGCGCTGATGAAGCTCGACCTCGCCGCCGGCGTGGATGTCGAGATTAAGATTTAGGGGCGGCGAGGATGTTCCACACCGGCAACCCCACCCTTCCCGTCATGGCGGGGTGCTCCTTCCCCGTCATCCCCCTCCCCCGACTTGATCGGGGGATCGTCCGGGGGACCTCTCGCGGCACGATGTTGGTACAGGTGGCCCGGACGAGCCGGGCCATGACGAGGGTGTCATGACCAAACAACGCACTGGCATTCTGGCCAAAAAGCTTGGGATGACCCGGATCTTCCGGGAAGATGGCACGCACGTGCCGGTCACCGTTCTGCAACTGGATCAACTCCAGGTGGTCGCCGCCAAAACCGAGGAAAAGGACGGCTACAACGCCGTGCAGCTTGGCCTGGGCAAGGTGAAGGTGAAGAACGTTACCCGGCCGAACCGTGGTCATTTCGCCAAAGCGAAGGTTGAGCCGAAAGCGAAACTGATGGAATTTCGCGTCGATGCTGACGCTCTGCTGGAACCAGGCGCCACGCTCTCGCCGGCGCATTTCGCGGTTGGTCAGAAGGTCGACGTCTGCGGGACCAGCAAGGGTAAAGGTTTCGCCGGCGGCATGAAGCGCTGGAACTTCTCCGGGCTGGAAGCCAGCCACGGTGTTTCGATCAGCCATCGGTCTTTGGGTTCCACCGGTAACCGGCAGGATCCCGGCAAGACGTTCAAGAACAAGAAAATGGCCGGCCACCTTGGTGTCGAGCGTATCACCACGCTGAACCTGGAAGTGGCGGCGGTCGACTCGGACAAAAGCCTGTTGATGATCCGCGGCGCGGTGCCCGGTGCCAAAGGCGGCTATGTCCGCGTGCGCGACGCGGTGAAGAAGCCGCCCAAGGACGCGGTCTTCCCGGCGGTCCTGCTCGAAGCGGCGGGTTGAGGAACGGACGATGCAAATCGACATCACAACTCTCGACAAAGGCACCGCCGGTAGCACCGAGCTGCCGGATGAGTTCTTCGCCGTCAAACCGCGCGCCGACATCATGGCGCGTGTCGTGCACTGGCAGCTTTCGAAGCGCCGCTCCGGCAACCACAAGACCAAGGGCATGGGTGAGGTTCAGGGCACTACCAAGAAGCCGTATCGCCAGAAGGGCACCGGCAACGCGCGGCAAGGCAGTTTGCGCGCGCCACAATTCCGCACCGGCGGGCGTGTTCATGGCCCGGTCGTGCGCTCCCACGAATATCGCCTGAACAAGAAGGTGCGCCGCCTGGGCCTCATTTGCGCGCTGTCGCAAAAGGCCGCCGACGGCAAACTGGTGGTGCTGGATGCCGCCGCCGGCACCGCGAAGACCGGCGAGCTGGCGAGGAAACTTAAAGCGCTTGGCTGGAACTCGGCGCTGATCATCGACCGCGTGGTGGATGAGGGTTTCCTGCGCGCCAGCCGCAACCTGCACAAGATCGACGCGCTGCCGACCAAGGGCGCCAACGTCTACGACATCCTGAACCACGACGTGCTGGCGATCACCGTCGCCGGCATCTCCGGGTTGACCGACCGGTTGAATGGCGTCCTCGAAGCCCCAGGGGCCGATGGCGCGGGAGAAGCGGCATGAGCGAGACCGCGACCGGGAAAAAGCCGAAGCCGCCGATCAAAATGTCGCGCGAGGAAATGTACCTGATCATCCGCGCGCCGGTGATCACCGAGAAAGCGACGCTGCTGTCGGAGAAAAACCAGTACGTCCTGCGCGTGGCGCTGGATGCCACCAAGCCGCGGATCAAGGCGGCGGTGGAGGGGTTGTTCGGCGTCAACGTCGTCGCGGTCAACACCATCGTCCGCAAGGGCAAGACCAAGCGAGTGAAAGGCCGTCCCGGCCGCCGCTCGGACGTCAAGAACGCGATCATTCGTCTGGCGAAAGACCAGGCGATCGATTTCACCACCAGCCTCTGACAGGGCGCGCGATATGGCACTCAGACAATTCAATCCGGTCACCGCCAGCCTGCGTGGCACGGTGCTGATCGATCGCTCCGATCTGTGGAAGGGCAAGCCGGTCAAAGGGCTGACCGAAGGCCAGCACAGCCACGGCGGGCGCAACAATCACGGCCGCATCACCACGCGGTTTCGGGGCGGCGGGCATAAGCAATCCTATCGCATCGTGGATTTCCGGCGCCGCAAGTTCGACATGCCGGCGGTGGTGGAGCGGCTGGAATACGATCCGAACCGCACCGCGTTCATCGCGCTGATCAAATATGCCGACAACGAACTGGCTTATATTCTGGCACCGCAACGTTTGAAGGTTGGCGATTCGGTGATCGCCGCCGCGCGGGCCGACATCAAGCCGGGCAACGCGATGCCGCTGTCGGCGATCCCGGTCGGCACGATCATTCACAACATCGAAATGAAGATCGGCGCCGGCGGCAAAGTCGCCCGCTCGGCCGGGACCTACGCCCAACTGGTCGGCAAGGACGCCGGTTACGCGCAGATCAAGCTGACGTCCGGAGAACTTCGCGTGGTGCGGGCCGAGTGCATGGCCAGCATCGGCGCGGTGTCCAACCCGGACAACATGAACCAGAAATTCGGCAAGGCCGGACGCACGCGGTGGATGGGTTTCCGTCCGCATAATCGCGGCGTGGTGATGAACCCGGTCGACCATCCGCACGGCGGTGGCGAAGGCCGGACCTCGGGCGGGCGGCATCCGGTGTCGCCGTGGGGCCAGCCGACCAAGGGCTACAAGACACGGACCAACAAGCGGACGGATGGGTTGATCATTCGCCGCCGGAATAAAGGCAAGTAGGATGGCGCGTTCCGTCTGGAAAGGTCCGTTCGTCGACGGCTACATGCTGGCCAAGGCGGAGGCGTCGCGTAACTCGGGCCGCAACGAGATCATCAAGATCTGGTCACGCCGCTCGACGATCCTGCCGCAATTCGTTGGCCTCACCTTCGGCGTCTACAACGGCCACAAATTCCTGCCGGTGCAGGTGAACGAGAACATGGTGGGCCATAAATTCGGAGAATTCTCGCCGACCCGCACGTTCACCAGTCATTCCGGGGACAAAAAGGCGAAGCGGGGCTGACATGAGCAAGCCGAAACACGCGCGCGCTTTGGAACTTCACGAGGCGCAGGCAATCCTCAGCAATGTGAGGACGAGTCCGCGCAAACTGAATCTCGTGGCGGCGATGATTCGCAACATGCCGGCGCAGCGCGCGATCGCGACGCTGACCTTTAGCAAGCGGCGCATCGCGCATCAGGTCCGGAAAACGCTGGAAAGCGCTATCGCCAACGCCGAGAACAATCATCAGCTCGACGTCGACCGGCTGGTCGTGACGCGGGCCGAAGTCGGCCGTTCGATCGTCATGCGGCGGTTTCACGCACGTGGCCGCGGCCGCTCGGCGCAGATCGAGAAATGGTTCAGCCACATGAAGATCGTGGTCGCCGAGCAGCAGGAAGACGCTGACGACGACGTGATTGAGGCGACACCGGTACGGACCGCGCGAACCGTGTCCCCCGCGACCGATCACGCGACGACCGATACAACGCTCTCCGTGCCGGAGACGGAAGGAACCGCGGCCGAGGCCGCCGAGCAGTCGATGTCCGCCGACGCCGCCAGCCACGCGACCGCGGGCGAGCACTCTCCAGGTGCCGGCCAGGGCGCGATGACCGACCACGCGCACACGGAACCCACGCTTGCCGTTCCGGAAACCGAAGGAACTGAAGCCGAGGCGGCCGAACAGGCGATGTCCGCCGACGCGGCCAAGGCCGCGGATGATGCCGCCGCGCCCGAAACACCGCCCGAAACACCGCCCGAAACACCGCCCGAAACACCGCCCGAATCTGGGCAGGGAGCCACATAGGATGGGTCATAAAGTCAATCCCGTCGGGCTGCGGCTCGGCATCAACCGGACCTGGGACAGCCGCTGGTTCGCCGGCGCGGATTACGCGAAGCTGCTGCACGAGGATCTGAAGCTGCGTGAGCATCTGCGTACCAAGCTGCGCGGCGCCGGCGTGTCTCGCGTGGTGATCGAGCGTCCGGCGAAGAAGCCGCGGGTGACGATCTACGCGGCCCGGCCCGGTGTGGTGATCGGCAAGAAGGGCTCGGACATCGAGGTGCTGAAGAAAGAGCTCGGCAAGATGGCCAACGCCGAGGTCTCGCTCAACATCGTCGAAATCCGCAAGCCGGAAATCGACGCGACGTTGATCGCCGAGAACATCGCGCAACAATTGGAACGCCGCGTCGCCTTCCGCCGCGCCATGAAGCGCGCCGTGCAGTCCGCCATGCGACTGGGCGCCCTCGGTATCCGGATTAACTGCGGCGGCCGGTTGGGCGGCGCGGAAATCGCCCGGGTCGAGTGGTACCGCGAAGGCCGCGTGCCCCTGCACACGCTGCGCGGCGATGTCGATTATGGCGTGGCCACCGCGAAAACCACCTACGGCACCTGCGGCGTGAAGGTCTGGGTGTTCAAGGGCGAAATCATGCAGCACGACCCGATGGCGCAGGATCGCCGCGCGGCCGAGCAGGCGCCACAAAGGTAATACGACGATGCTATCCCCCAAGCGCTCGAAATATCGCAAGCAGCACAAAGGCCGCATTCACGGCCTGTCCAAGGCCGGCTTCTCGCTGACCTTCGGCAGCTATGGGCTGAAGGCGTTGCAGCCGGAGCGGATCACCGCGCGGCAAATCGAGTCGGCTCGCCGTGCGATCACCCGCGCGATGAAGCGTGCCGGACGTGTGTGGATCCGGATTTTCCCGGATGTCCCGGTTTCGACCAAACCAGCCGAGGTGCGCATGGGCTCGGGCAAGGGCTCACCGGAATTCTGGGTCGCGCGCGTCGCACCAGGCCGCATCATGTTTGAGATCGACGGTGTGTCCGCCGAGCTGGCGAAGGAAGCTTTGACTCTCGGCGCCGCCAAGCTGCCGATCAAAGCCAAATTTATCACGCGGATCGGAGATTCCTGAGATGGCGAAGGCCGCGCTGCACAAAATTGGCGACATTCGCGCGAAGACGCCCGATGAACTCGCCGCTTTGCTGCTGGAACTGCGCAAGGAACAATTCAATCTGCGTTTTCAGCGTGCCACCGGTCAGAATGAAGGTCTCGGCCGGGTCAAGCAGGCGCGCCGCGAGATCGCCCGGGTCAAAACGATCCAGGGCCAACACAAGCGAGACGCGGCGAAAACCGCGTCTCAGTCATAGGAGACCGCCGGCGATGCCAAGGCGCGTGCTGACCGGACGTGTGACGAGCGACAAGATGGACAAGACCGTGACGGTGCTTGTCGATCGCCGCGTCATGCATCCGTTGTACAAGAAGTTCATCCGCCGCTCGAAGAAATACGCGGCGCATGATGAAGACAACATCTGCAAGATCGGCGACACCGTGCGTATCGAGGAATGCCGCCCGATCAGCAAGCGCAAGACATGGACAGTCGTGGAGCGCAACGGTCAGACGACCGTTGAAGCGCCCGCCGCCCAGGTGGCCGAAGGAGTCGCGGCATGATCAGCGCTGAATCCACCCTCGACGTCGCCGACAATTCCGGCGCGCGCAAGGTGTTATGCATCAAGGTGCTTGGCGGATCGAAGCGCAAGACCGCTTCGGTCGGCGATGTCATCGTCGTATCGATCCGCGAGGCAATCCCGCGCGGCAAGGTGAAGAAGGGCGACGTGCATCAGGCGGTGATCGTGCGCACCTCCTATCCGGTGCGCCGGCCCGATGGCTCCGCCATTCGTTTCGACCGCAACGCCGCCGTGCTGATCAACAAGCAGATGGAGCCGATCGGCACGCGTATCTTTGGGCCGGTGGTGCGTGAACTGCGCGCCCGGAAATTCATGAAGATCATCTCGCTGGCGCCGGAGGTGCTGTAGTCATGGCCGCGCGCATTCGCAAAGGCGACACCGTCGTGGTGCTGACCGGCGTCAACAAAGGCCGCCGCGGTGAGGTGGCTCTGGTGATGCCGAAAGCGGAACGAGCGATCGTGTCCGGCGTCAATCTGGCCACGCATCACGTGAAGCCCACCCGTATGGGCGACCAGGGCGGCATTCAGCGGCGTGAGGCGGCGATCCATCTGTCGAACCTGAAGCTGATCGATCCGAAAACCGATCAACCCACCAAGGTCAGCTTCCGCGTGCTGGACAACGGAACCAAGGTCCGCGTCGCCCGGAAGACCGGCGAAGTGATCGAGAGTTGAGGCGCGAGCGATGAGCGGAACAAAGAAATCAGGCGGCAAGGCGGGCGCGAAATCAGGCGCCAAAACCGGTGCCAAAAAGGCGGCGGGTGGACGCGGCGCACAGGGTGCTCCGCCGCCGGGCCGTGAGGAACGCCGCGCCGCGCGGATGCAGGAAACCGGTGGCGTCGCCGAACCCAAGGCGTCGTCGGGTGAGATGACGCGCTTCCACAAGCGCTACATTGACGAAGTGCGCGCGAAGATGACGGAAGAGTTCGGCTACAAAAACCCGATGCAGGTGCCGCGGCTGGAAAAGATCGTCATCAACATGGGCGTGGGTGAGGCGACCGGCGATCAGAAGAAGCTCGACAGCGCCGTCGCCGAACTGACGCTGATCGCGGCGCAGAAGCCGGTGAAGACGGTGGCGAAGAAAGCCATCGCCGGCTTCAAGATCCGCAAGGGCCTGCCGATCGGCTGCAAGGTCACGCTGCGCAAATCGCGCATGTATGAATTCATGGACCGCCTGGTCACGATCGCGTTGCCCAGAGTGCGCGACTTCCGCGGCATTCAGGGCAAAGGCTTCGACGGCCGCGGCAACTTCGCGATGGGTCTCAAGGAACAGATCATCTTCCCCGAGATCAACTACGACCGTGTCGAGGACGTGCGCGGGATGGACATTCAGTTCGTCACCACGGCGAAGACCGATGCCGAGGCGAAAGCTTTGCTCAAGGCTTTCGATCTACCGTTCGCCAACCAGGGTTAATGGAAAACCGTCAGGCCTGGCCTGACAGGTTCCGGAGGTAAAGAAGACAGGATGGCCAAAACTTCGCAGGTCAACCGCAACAAGATGCGTGAACGCCTCGCCGCCCGTGACAAAGGCAAGCGTAAGGCGCTGAAGGATATCGTCATGGACCGGACGTTGCCGGTCGAGGACCGCTTCAACGCGACGATGAAACTCGCGCAACTGCCGCGCAACGGCGCGAAAGTGCGGGTGCGGCTGCGCTGTGAACTGACCGGCCGCGCGCGGGGCAATTACCGCAAATTCAAATTGTGCCGTATCGCGTTACGCGACCTCGCCAGTGCCGGGCAGATCCCCGGCATGGTCAAAGCCTCCTGGTAAGAAAGGGACCGGACCACAATGTCACTCTCCGATCCCCTGGGCGATATGCTCACACGGATTCGTAACGCGCAGCGCGCACGCCACTCGATGTGCATGTCGCCCGCGTCGCAACTGCGCGCCAACGTGCTCGGCGTGCTGAAACGCGAAGGCTTCATCCGCGGCTACTCAGCCGAGGAACTGCGGCCCGGCGTGGCGCGGTTGAAGATCGAACTGAAATATAACGAAGGCGAACCGGTCATCAAGGAGATCACCCGCGTCTCCCGGCCCGGCCGCCGCGTCTATTCAAAAATCAAGGAATTGCCTCGGGTCTACGCCGGCCTGGGCATTTCCATCCTCTCCACGCCGCGCGGCGTGATGAGCGATGCCGAGGCCCGCGCCGCCAATGTCGGCGGCGAAGTCCTCTGCCGCGTGTTCTGACGGAGACGATCGAATGTCACGCGTTGGCAAATATCCGGTCGAACTTCCCGCTGGCGTGCAGGTCGCCATCGTGGAAGGAATCCTGACCGCCAAAGGCAGGCTCGGGGAACTGGCCCTGACGTTGACCGATCTCGTCGAGGCGAAGGTCGAAGGCAACAAGGTCTCGATCGCGCCAAAAACCAGCGAGACGAAAGCGCGCATGATGTGGGGCACCACGCGGGCGCTGATCGCCAACATGGTGAAAGGCGTTTCCACCGGTTACGCGAGGTCGCTGGAGATCACCGGCACCGGTTACCGCGCCGCCGTCGCCGGCAAGAACCTGGAAATGAACCTCGGCTTCTCGCACCCGGTGGTTTATCCGATCCCCGCCGGCATCAAGATCACTTGTGAGCGTCCGACCGCGATCAAGGTCGAAGGCATCGACAAGCGCCTGGTTGGTCAGGTCGCGTCGGAGATCCGCTCGTTCCGTCCGCCCGAGCCCTATAAAGGCAAAGGCGCGCGCTACACCGACGAGACGATCCGGCGCAAGGAAGGCAAGAAGAAATGAGTTCGAAACAAGACCTGCGCGACCGCCGCAAGCAGCGTCTGCGCTTTCAGATTCGCCAGAAATCGCACGGCCGTCCGCGTCTGTCGGTGTTCCGCTCGGAGCAGAACATCTACGCGCAGGTGATCGACGACGACAAAGGCCACACGGTCGCCGCCGCCTCGTCGTTGGACAAAAACCTGCGCGGATCGTTGAAGACCGGCGCCAACAAGGATGCCGCGACCGCGGTGGGCAAGCTGCTCGCCGAGCGCGCTCTTGCCGCCGGCGTGAAGCAGGTCGTGTTCGATCGCGGCGCCTATCTCTATCACGGCAGGGTCAAGGCCCTCGCCGATGCCGCCCGCGAAGGCGGGTTGGATTTTTAGTCCCGCGGAAGCGGGTGGGAAGTTAAAGGACCAGGCCAATGGCACGGGAAGCAAGGGAAGGCGGCCGCGATCGCCGTAACCGCAACGAGGATCGGGAACCCGATGATGGGATCATCGAAAAGATGGTCTCGATCAACCGCGTCGCCAAAGTGGTGAAGGGCGGCCGCCGTTTCGCGTTCGCCGCGTTGATGGTGGTGGGCGATCAGAAAGGCCGCGTCGGCTATGGCGCCGGTAAAGCCCGCGAAGTGCCGGAAGCGATCCGCAAAGCCACCGAACGCGCCAAGCGCGCCATGATTCGTGTGCCGATGAAGGAAGGCCGCACACTGCATCACGACGTCGAAGGTCATTACGGCGCCGGCAACGTGATCCTGCGCTCGGCCGCCGCCGGAACCGGGATCATCGCCGGCGGCCCGTTGCGCGCCGTGTTCGAAACGCTTGGCATTGGCGATGTGGTCGCCAAAAGTCTCGGCAGCCGCAATCCGCACAACATGGTCAAGGCGACGTTCGACGCCTTGAAACATTGCGCCAGCCCACGCTCGGTCGCCACCCGCCGCGGCAAGAAAGTGTCCGAGATTTTCGGCCGCCGCGACACACCGGCGACCGGCGCCGCGCCGGCTGAGGAGCAGCCGAATGCCTAAGGTTCGCGTCACCCAGATCGCGTCCGCGCTTGGCCGCAAGCCCGGCCAGAAGGAAACGCTGACTGGCCTCGGTCTGAAGAAAATCCGTGCCACTCGGGAGCTGGAAGATACACCTTCCGTGCGCGGCATGCTTCGCAAAGTCGCCCACCTGATCAAGGTGGAGGAGTTGACCTGAGATGCCGATACTCAATGAATTGCGCGACAATCCGGGCGCGCGCCTGAAGTTCAAACGGCTTGGCCGCGGCATTGGTTCGGGCAAGGGCAAGACGTCGGGCAAAGGCGTGAAGGGCCAGAAGGCGCGCGAGGGCGTGGCGCTGAACGGCTTCGAGGGCGGCCAGTTGCCGATCTACCGCCGCCTGCCGAAGCGTGGGTTCCACAATCTGTTCCGCAAGAGCTACGCGCCGTTAAACCTCGGCACGCTCGATGCCGCGATCGAAGCGGGCAAGCTGGACGCCGGCCAGATGATCACCGAGGAAATGCTGATCGCCGCCGGTCTCGGTAATCACCAACTGCATGGCGTTCGGTTGCTGGGGAACGGCGAGATCAAACGAGCCGTCAACATCACGGTATCCGGCGCCTCGGCGACCGCGAAGGCCGCGATCGAGCAGGCCGGTGGAACCGTGACGACCACCGTGGTCCGGCCGGAGCCGACCGCGGCGGCCTGAACGCCGTCGTCATGGCCAGTCCGCGTATTCTTTACGGGTTGGACCGGTTACCCAGCACGCTTGCCGCCGACGACCCGAGATTGCCCGCCGTCGATCTCGATGCGGTACCGTTACGGCTGAATTCGGTGCCGTTGCCGGTTGATGCCTGGGATTCCGGTGCGGCGGATCACGCCGCGAGGGTGGCGGCCGTGCGGGCCTGGTTGCTCGCGAGCTGCGGCGATTACAATGCGGCGCTCCACCGCGGTGTCACCTGTTACCTCGATGCTATCGCGCGCCATGCCGAGGAGCATCACGATGCTCTCGCGGCGGATTTGGCGCGGTTCCATGGACTGTACCGGGTGGAGGATTGGTGCTGGGCGGCTTTGCGTCCGTTGCCGCGGGCGTGGTGGCAACAGGATGGCGGCTGGATGCGCGCAGATCTCGCGTTCTGGGATGGCAACGAAGTGATCGCTATACGGTCTGGGGATTTCGCGGACGGCGAACTTCCGGTCGCGTTCCAGAACTTCTGGGTTGGCGAGGCGTTGCCGGTCAGCCCGTTTCGGCGTGCATTCGCGATCGAGCCCGAGGCCCGCGCCTGATGGCGTTCGACGTGTCGTGACGCCAGAGAAATGGATGATCCCGAACCGTTTCGACGACTGCAAGGATTCTAACACGGAGAACACGGAGAACCACGGAGCATGCACGGAGAAGTAAGAAAATATAGCGCTTCGCGCGGTGTCTGATCGCACTCCGCGCGAAGCGCCTGAAATTCTTACTTCTCCGTGCATGCTCCGTGGTTCTCCGTGTTCTCCGAGTTAAATTCTTGCTTTGCCCGCCCCAGACTCCGGCCGTGCCAGTTCTCGAGCCCATCGGGCACGCAACGGCTCGCCATCACCCCGTCATCTCGAGCACATACAACCCGCCAACGAAACGATCCACCGTATAAACCAGTTGATTCTCATCGACATAAACATCGTTGATCTGGATCGCCGGGCGATCCTTCGACGGTCCCTCCGGCACGTAATACGCGACTTCCTTTGGCTGGAACGGATTGCTGATATCGTGCACCCGCACCCCGCCATTGAAGTACGTCCCAAACACCAACGTATCCGACCGGAACGCCGGACCCGGCCGGTTCTCATGCATGTTGTGCGCGCCATACCGGCCGCCGCGGAACTGATGTTCCTCGACCGGCGGCAGCGGCAAAGTCGAGATGCACACAAGATTGCTCTCCAGCCGCATATCCAGCACCCACACCAGCTTCGGCCAGTCCGCGCCACCGTCGCGCACGCACTCATCGCTGACGATCAACAGCTCGCGGTCGAACAGCGGCATCGAGGTATGCGTGAAACCGGGGAACGGCGGATGCGGATTCCAATGCCCAACCATCTTCGGCGCGCTCAGATCGCCGATATCGAGAATGATCGCTCCGCCATCGAGATAACCCAGATACGCGCGATCCGGACGTTCCGGATAGACATTGGTATTGTGCGCCCGCCAGCCGCTGTTGAATTTCGGATGCCGCGGCGGGGGAGGGGCCGTATCGCCCTCGGCCACGCCAGGGTACCACCAGCGGCAGATCTCCCGCGGTTTGGTCGGATCGCTGACGTCGATCGCGCGGAACGGTTGGTCGTCCAGCAGATTGCGCGGCGTGAAGTCCGGCGCACCACCGGCGAAATACACCGTCTTGCCGTCGATGAACCAAAGCTGATGCACACCGCGCGAACTGGGGCCGGAGCAGTCGAAGAAACCGATCGCGCGCGGCGCCTCCGGATTGGAGATGTCGAACATCTCGACGCCTGCCGGCTGCAATCCGTGCGTGCTGGTCTGATACGCTACCGCCATGATGTCGCCGCACACTTCCAACGAATTCGACCGCACGTTCCGGTGCGGCAACTCGGTCTGGCAGATCACGCGTGGACGCGCCGGATCGGTGACGTCGACACCAGTGAAATTCTTCGGCGCGGATTCATGCGCCAGCCACAGGATCCGCCGGCCGGAGCCGGTGACCTGCATGCTCATCCCCTCGCCGACATTGCCGAATCCCGCCAGCTTGTCCCGCGAAATCAGATGCATATTATGCGATTCAGCCGCCATGGTCGTCTCTCCTCCCGAGCGAAGTTGACGCCACTTTGAAGGATTTCACCGACAATGCGAAGTGACGACGGGCGTAATTCCGTGCCGGTCACGGTCATCACCGGATTCCTCGGCAGCGGCAAGACGACCGTGTTGAACCGGTTGCTGCGCGCGCCCGATCTCGCCGACACCGCCGTGATCATCAACGAGTTCGGTGAGGTCAGCCTGGACCATCTGCTGATCGAGCAGGCGATCGAGAACGCCGTGCTGCTGAAGAACGGCTGCATCTGCTGCACCGTGCGCGGCGACATCCTCGACACGCTGGACGAATTGTTCCGTAAGCGAGACGCCGGCGAACTGCCATGGTTCCGGCGCATCGCGATCGAGACCACTGGCCTCGCCGATCCCGCGCCGGTGGTGCACACGCTGACCGGCACGAACCAGCCCTGCCACCTCGACGGCATCGTGGTGACCGCGGATGCCATTCACATCCGCGGCCAACTCCTCCAGCAGGAGGAAGCGCGGCATCAGATTGCGTTCGCCGATCGCATTTTGCTGACCAAGACTGACCTCGTGACGCCAGCAGAGGCGGACGCGGCGGAACCGGCGATCCGCGCGTTCAACGCCAATGCGCCCATAAGCCGCGTCGTCGATGGCGATGTAACGCCGGAAGATGTCTTCGGTCTGGGGCCGGAGCAGCGCCCGTCAACCTGGTTGCATGCGGACGGCCACGATCACCACCACCATCATCACGACCACGACGCCATCACCTCGCACGTGCTGCGCGCCGAGCAACCCATCCCTGGACCGGCCCTGAAACTGTGGCTTGATTCGCTGTTGTCGCTGCACGGTGCTGACGTTTTGCGTCTGAAAGGCATCGTGCGCATCGAAGGTGCCGAGCGGCCGGTCGTGCTGCAAGCCGTGCATCACGTGCCGCACACCCCGGTCCCTCTGTCCCCCGAGGCCGAGCTCGTTTGGTCCAGAACAACCAGTGGTGCCGGCGGCGAAATTGTCGTGATCCACCGCGGCCTGCCGGAAGCCGGCCTGCGTGAGAGTTTCGCGGCGGCGCTGCACTCTGGGCGATGAACCGGTCAGTGCAAGCCACGATCGAAAACGCCAATGTCTCGATTTGGCCTCGTGTTGCGGCCAAATGACGACGCGCTTACCATCGCCGCGGGGAAGAAACGGAGAACGAGGCCAATGACCGTTCGGACTCTGTACCTGGCGATGTTGACCAGCACCGCCATCGTTTTGGGCTGTGGCGTCGCCCATTCCGAACAGGTCACCATCAAGATGTGGATGCATGAGCATCCGCCGCGCATCGCCATCGACAAAGCGATCATCGCCGAGTTCGAGAAAGCCAATCCCGACATCCACGTCGATTATTCAGTGCTCGCGGTCTCCGAATTCACCACCAAGCTGTTGACCGCGTTCGCGTCTGGTTCGGGACCCGATCTGTTCAATCAGTCGGTGGTTCGGGTCGCGCAGTACTACACCTCTCGCATCCTGGCTCCGATCGACTACGCCGCCATGGGTTATGCCGACGAGAAGGCGCTTACCAGCAATTACCTGACCGGCTTCGAGGGCATCCGCTTCGCCGGCCAACTTTATGGTTTGCCGACGGAGGTCAGCAACTACGCTTGCTATCTCAACAACGCGATCTGGAAAGCCGCCGGCCTCGACCCCAACCGCGACTTTCCGAAAACCTGGGAGGAGATGCCGGCGATCGCCGAGAAGTTGACGATACGAGACCGCAACGGTGTGCCGCGCCGCCGCGGTTTCGATTTCGATTGGCCCAGTTTGCCGGCATATTGGCTGACGCTGAACACGATGATGCATCAGCGGGGTGTCAATCTGTTCGACGAGGCCGGCTATAAGGCGACGTTCGACGGGCCTGACGCGCTTATCGTCATGCAATATCTGGTCGACTGGGTGAACAAGTACAAGCTCGGCGGCCCGCAATACACCGACACGCGCACGGATTTTCTGGCGGGCAATCTTGCCACCGATTGTAGTTTTGGCATCTGGGGCATCCCGCAGATGCACGATGCGAAGCTGGATTACTCGGTGAAACCGTTGCCGCGGTTCGCCGACGGGAAGAACGACAATGGCTATGATGCGTATGCGTATTACATGATGGTCAACGCCCGCTCGACGCCGACGGTACGGACGGCGGCATGGAAGTTGGCACGGTTCTACACCGATCACGCGGTCGAATTGTTCACCGGCGCCGGATTGTTCGTGCCGCGGCAAGACGTGATGGCGAAGACCAGCGACGTCGACAGCCAGGTGTTCCTGACCGAACTGAAGAAAGCGAGATTCGCGCCCCGGGTCGTTGGCTACAATCAGATCGTTGACGTTCTGGCTCGAGGCCGTGATGCGATGATGCAAGGCGGTCAACCCGTCGCCAGCGTGCTTCCACAAGAGAACGACGACATGAACGCGGTGCTGAAGCGCGAGAAGGCCCGCGCCGAAGCCGCGTTGAAGTAGCGCGCGCCAGGGACCGGTGCGGAGACGCAAGCCGATCAATCGACACTGGTGGGGCCTGATCTTTGTCCTGCCGGGCGTTCTGTATTTCGCGGTGTTCAGCATTTTCCCGGTGCTGTTTGGTTTCACCTTGAGTCTGACCGACTACGACCTGCTGGACCCGCCGAACTGGGTCGGTCTGGACAATTTCCGCGAGCTGTTCAGCGACCGGCTGTTCCTGACCGCTCTTGGCAACACGTTGGTGTTTGTCGCCGGAGCCACCGTGCCGGTCTGGGTCGCCTCGCTGCTGGCCGCCTTGCTGTTCGACCAGGTGTTTCGCGGCCGAACCGTTCTGAAGACGCTGTTCTTCCTGCCCGTCCTGCCGCCGGTCGTCGTGGCCGCCGTGGTGTGGCGGATGTTGCTGCATCCGAACGGCGTGATGACCTGGTTGTTCGGCGCGTGGCGCGGCGTGACCGAGATCGACTGGCTGTCCAACACCGTGCTGGCGCCTTTGTCGATGATCGCGGTGCACGATTGGGCCGCGATACCGTTCTTCATGCTGATCTGGCTCGCTGGCATCGTGGGCATTCCGCCGGAGTTGCGGGACGCGGCCCATACCGACGGCGCCACGCCGCTGCAGACCTTTTGGCATGTCGATCTGCCGCAGTTGCGCTCGACCGCGGTGCTGGTCGCCACGCTCAGCACGATCAACGCGTTTCAAACTTTCACGTTGCAGTACGTGCTGAGTACCGATCCGGGAGGGCCGGCCAACTCCACGTTGGTACTCGGACTGTTGGTGCTGAAATACGGCTTTCAGTATTTCCGGATGGGTGACGCGGCAGCGGTATCGGTGGTGCTGTTCGCGATGATACTCGCGGTGACGGCGGGCCAGTTGTGGTTTAATCGCCGTGCGGGGTAGTGGGCGGACGCGTCTGGTGTGGTTTGTTTGCGCGGCCCTGGCGGCCACCGTGTTCGCGTTTCCGATCTGGTTCATGGTCACCTCCGCCTTCAAGGCCGAGCCTGAAGTGCAGGCCATCCCGATCCACTGGCTGCCGCACGATTTTCAGTGGTTCGCGCGATTTCGCGAGGCGGCCGAATTCGCGCCGCTCTGGCGGTATTTTTTCAACAGCACGTTGCTGTCGCTGGTCCACGTCGCGGTGACCGTCTTCTTCGGCGCGCTGGCCGGCTTTGGTTTCGCCAAATACAAATTTCCTGGGCGGAGCTTCCTGTTCCTCTTCGTGATTTGCACCCTGATGATCCCATTCCAGATTCTGGTGGTGCCGCTGTTCATCGAGGTGAAAGCGTTCGGCTGGGAGAACAGTTATCCCGGCCTGATCATCCCCGGCATGATGAACGCGTTCGGCGTGTTCATGATGCGGCAATACGCCTCCGACCTGCCAGACGAACTGCTGGAGGCCGGCCGTATGGATGGCGCCGGCGAGTTCCACATGTTCCTGCGCATCGTCCTGCCGCTGTTGCTGCCGGCGCTGACCAGCCTCGCCATCATCGTGTTCATCTGGTCGTGGGGAGCGTTCCTCTGGCCGTTGGTGATCGTACAGGACCGCGAACTGAACGTGCTGGCGGTCGGGCTGACCAACTACAGTCAACCGTACCAGCACGCGCCGATGTGGGGTGCGGCCATGGCGGCCTCGACGGTCGCCACCATCCCGATCGCCTGCCTGTTCGTGTTTTTTCAACGCTATTTCATCAAGGGGCTGACCGCCGCCGCCGTGAAGGGATAGCGGCGCGAAGACTGCTCGCTGAGGGTTGCCGGCGGCATCGCTGCCCTGGACGTTGCTTGCAACCTCTGCGACCGTCGCGGCAGGCGCGCACCGCCCGCATCCAACCGAGAGGCACCAAAATGTGTCGTTTCATTGCTTATCACGGCGAACCCATTTTAATGGAAGACCTGATCTCGTCGCCCAGTCATTCTCTGATCAAGCAGTCGCTTCACGCCACCGAAAGCCGCAGCGAAACGAATGGCGACGGTTTCGGTCTTGGCTGGTACGGCGAACGCGGAGAACCCGGTCTCTACCGCGAGATCACCCCGGCCTGGTCGGACGAGAACCTGCTGTCGATTTGCGCCCAGGTGCGCGCGCGGATGTTTTTCGCGCATGTTCGCGCGGCGACGGGCACGGCCACATCGCGCGCCAACTGCCATCCGTTCGCCGTTGGACGGTATTTGTTCATGCACAACGGAGAGATCGGCGGTTATCACGCCATCAGGCGGCGGTTGGAGGCGTTGATCCCTGACGAACTCTATAACGACCGCACCGGCACGACCGACACGGAAGCGCTGTTCCTGATCGCGCTGGCCAATGGTCTGGAGCAGGACCCGATCCAGGCGATGGCCAGGACCGTCAGCCTGGCTCTGGTCGAAATGGATCGCGCCAGCATCGGCGCGCCACTGCGTCTCACCGCCGCGCTGACCGATGGACAAATGATCTGGGCGTTTCGCTGGGCCAGCGACATGGTGCCGGCGACGCTGTACCACCGGCGATCCGAAACCAATACGATTGTCGTTTCGGAGCCGATCGATCAGCAACGCGACGACTGGTCGGAGGTGCCGCCCAATCAGGTCCTCGTCGCCCGGCACGGAGACCCCGGCACGCTGCTGCCGTTCAATCCCGCGAGGCCGTCCGGATAACAGGTGACGGGCGCGCGATCATCGGATGCCTGTTCTTGCTGACCGGTCCTCGTATGTTATGTTGCCGCTCAGGTAGGATCAGTCGTCCCCATGGCCCGCCGGCCATGCATTGCCGGGGTATTTACCGTTGCAGCACCCATCAGGCAGGCCGGCGTCGTCTGGCCGCGATCCGTCTCCGGGACCACGCCACCAAACTTATGGCCGTCCTTACGCGGTTCTGTTCAAGACCCATTTCTGGGACGGCTTCGTCGCCTGTCGTTTCGAGGCGCTGAAATCGAAATGTCCTGGCGCCGATCTTTGGATCCATATCGACGAGACGTCTGGCCCGGCTGGCGATATTCCTCACGACAAGGTTTTCCGCACGCGCGACAGCGACATGTACGCGCTTGGATTGCCGCGACAGCCGGGCTTCAATCTCAACTGGTACAATGTGGATTATCCATTGCTCGCATTCCATGAAGCGCACGCGGATTACGCGTTCTATGTCATGGTCGAATATGATGCGGCCGTGCTGCGCGATCTCGACAGCCTGGCCGCCGAAGCGTTGCACCGTGGCATCGATCTCATCGCGTTCCCCTCCGGTCAGCCGGTCGAGAAATGGTCCTGGACCAAAACGCTGGAGGCGCTTTGGCCGCTCGATCAGATCAGGAGCCAGTTGCTCTGCGTCGCGGGGTTATCGGAGCGCGCGGTTGCCCACCTCTTGGCGACGCGCCGTGAACACGCGGCGCGTGACGCGCGCGGGGAACTTCAATACTGGCCATTCTGCGAAGGGTTCGTTCCGACCGCGTTGCATGCGGGGGGATTCAAACTTGAAAGCCTGACGTCGTTCGGCGCGACCGATTACTACAACTGGTGGCCGCCGTATCACGAGAGCGAACTGCCTGAAGTGCCGGAGCCGGCGTTTATGCATCCGGTGCTGAGCGGCGAACGTTATGTGCGGTCTTTGCTACAGTTTCAGAACATGGCGGAGACCTGGCTGGCAGAACCGGACTCCCCGGTCACACTGAAGCTTAACCTCGAGCCGCCGGAAGTTGTTGTTCCGGCGCTGATCGACGCTCTTGTCAGAGATAAGAACCGGGAGGGGCTGAGAGCGCTCCGTCAGGTTGTTGACGAACGCGGTTGGCGCGACCCGGCGTTTTTAATCGCGATCGCCGCGGCTCTGGAAGCGCATCGCTCTGGAGAAGCAAGCTCCGACTCGCCCTGACGTCATCTGGAATCTTTAGTGTCCGTTCGGGAACAAATTGTCTGACAATAAGGCGTTGGATCTGACCCGGAACGGTGCAACCGCACGACCACATCCGCGTGCTCCGCGTGCATCCCTTTCTTATCTGCGCTAAGATTCTTACTACGGGCCAATCGTCGGCATTTGGGCGACGAAAGGAATCTGGCGCAGATAAGAAAGGGATGCACGCGGATGCTCTCGAACCATGTTCCGATCCGGGGAAATGCCAATGGGATATGGCCAGTTCCCGGCGCCTATTCAGGATTAATCACCGAGTGGGTCCCTGACACCAAAGTCCGGCCCACGGTTTCACGTGCGTCCACCATTCCGGAGGCGTCGTAATTCGAAGGGCAATTGGCCCATCGCCTCAGACAATCCCATCCCTCCTCAACCCCGCCACCGCATCGGCATCGTAACCAAGCCAATCGCCCAGTACCTCCCCCGTATGCTCCCCCAGCAACGGCGCCGGCTTCACCTCGGCGGGCACACCGTCGAACCGCACCGGCCATGTCGTCATCGCCATCGTGCGCTCGCCATGCGTCATCGTTTGCAGAATGCCACGCTTACGGAAACTCGGTTCGCTGGTGATCTCCATCGAATCCAGCACCGCACCCGCCGGCACACCCACGCCGCTCAGTTGCGCCATCGCCTCGTGCTTCGAGCGTTGGCTCGTCCAGCCGGTGACGATCTCGTTGACCTCCGCCTCCCGCTCCAGCCGCAGGTCGGGCGTGGCATAGCGCGCGTCGCCGATCAGGTCCTCGCGCCCGATCAGCTTCAACAGCCGGGGCCAATGCTCCGGATTCGCGCGGCTGGTCAGAATGTAAACGTAATCATTCGGCCCACCCGGCGCGCACGCGAAGATTCCACTGGGCGGGTTGCCTCCCGGCGGCCGCCGAGGCGCCGCCGCCCCCGTCCGCGCCTGGGTCACGAACATTCCGCGGCTGTAATGCATGACCGAGTCCTGCATCGCCACCTGCAGCTTCCTCCCCTTGCCGGTCCGCGTGCGATCGAACAGCGCGCTGACGATGCTGAACGCCATCAGCAT
>Ga0182018_10000169_pt1 | contig 85074 bp, 86 predicted proteins | sample 812P2MmetaG_FD_120490 | JGI IMG/M metagenome (GOLD analysis project Ga0182018, IMG submission 120490) | Permafrost microbial communities from Stordalen Mire, Sweden - 812P2M metaG | ecosystem: Environmental > Terrestrial > Soil > Wetlands > Permafrost | place: Sweden: Stordalen | collected... | reverse complement strand
AGGTCAGAGGTCAGATTGCAGAGGTGAAAACCGCTCGCCCTTGGTTCTTACCTCTGCAATCTGACCTCTGACCTCTGACCTTATTTGAAGTGCGGAAGAACTTCATCACCAAACATCCTCGCCTGTCCGGTGCGATCGTCGCCCCAGATTTCAAGCATGATGTGAGTGCATCCAGCGGAACGATATTCTTCGATCCTCTGAATACACTCGTCAGGAGTTCCCGCGATAGGACAGGCTTTGCGGAGCAGTTCATCGCTGACTGCCTGAGCAGCGGCTTTGCGACCGCCTTTTTCCATGGCGTCAGCAACCGGCTGAAGCTCTGCGAAAGTGATGCCTGCCGATTCGAGCAGCACATCCGCTGAACCTTTGATGTTCTGCACTTTGTTGGCAAGATACATGGCAGCCTGCTCTCGCGCGCCCTCTTTTCCTTTTTTCGAATCGCGCCCGATACTGCCGACGATCACAGAACCCAGGATCAGTTTGGAAGCGTCTCGACCAGCGTTCGCCGCGCCCTCTTCCATATTCTGCTTCGAGTAGCGCACGAATGCAGGAGTAGTAATCGACGCGGTGAGCAGTCCATCACCGAGCGAACCGCCGAGCCTCTGCATCGCAGGTCCGGTTCCCGCAACATATACAGGAGGAACTTTGCGCGAGGTGTGCGCGTCGCTCTTGAGCGCCGGAACGCTGGCGGTGAAAACCTTCCCCCGATATTCGAACGCTTCGCCCTTCAGCACGCCGCGGACGATCTCAATACTCTCTCGCATCACCGTCGCAGGCCCGACCTTCTCGCCTTCCCCTTCGCCGATTTCTTTCATGAAGATCTTCGACGCGCCAAGGCCCAGAAGAAAGCGATCGCCGGCAAGATCCTGCATGACGCGCGCCTCCATCGCAATCTCAACGGGATGACGCGTGTACGGAGAAATAATTCCCCAGCCCAGTTGAATGCGCCGAGTCTGGCTGGCGATGACGGCCAGAATTGCAGTCGAAGAACGAGCCTCAAAGGAATGTTTGCGCCACCATGGATAGGCTTCCGCAATCCAGAATGTGTCAAACCCCGCGTCCTCGCAGGCCTTGGCCATGCTCACGGTTTCGTGGACTGGCTCCATGCTGAGTTGCAGGACTCCGATGTTGAACGGGATGCTCATGGGATCGGGTTATCTTTTCTTAGTCTGGATCGGTCTTTCCTAGTCTGGATCGCTCCAGGAGTGCTCCAAGCCCTTCACCAGTTCCCAGACAGCTTTGTTCAGCGGCGTGGGAACGCCGGTTTTCTCACCCCAGTTCACAATCGCGCCGTTCATGAAATCAACCTCCGTCTGTCGCCTGGCAAGAACGTCCTGGAGCATGGAGGCGCGATGCTTGCCCGGCGCGTTCGCTCCTTTTTGCACGAGCGCGCGCGGATCACCGTGCAGCTTGATTCCCAGCGCATGCGCGACTGCCTCGCCTTCGGCAATCAGACTGTTAAATAGCTGGCCAGTCGGTGGGAAGCGAGCGGCCGCCCCGTGATGTAGCAAAGTCAGGGCTCCGACAGGATTGGTCGCAGCATTGAAGATCAACTTCGTCCACTGCGCGCCACGGGCATCGGCCAACGGAATTACATTCATCCCGGAACGCGTAATCAGGCGAGCCAACTCTTCGACCTTGGAGATCGGCGTGCTCGTCGGCTCAAAAGGACCAACCCAGGTATCGCCTTTGATGTCGAAACCGATGTGGCCGGGAGCGATGAGATGTCCCGCGGGAAATGTGGTGCCGCGAATCACGTACTTCACATGCTCCGCGATGATCTCTTCGTTGCCGACGCCGTTTTGCACGGAGCAGACCGCGCTGTTTTCGTCGAAGGCGCCCGCCACCTGCGTGATGGCGGCACGAGTGTGAATGGCCTTGGTGGCGACGATGCCAAATTCGCAGTGCGGAAGGTCATTCGGATCGCTGGTGGCATTCAGTCGCGCGGTGAATTCGGCGGCTCCGGAGATGCGCAGTCCATGTTGGCGAATGGCTTCGACGTGATCTCTCGATACATCATAAGCCCAGATTTCGGCCTCGCCCTTTTGGGCGAGGTGCGCTGCGAAGAGACTGCCAACCGCGCCGCAACCGACAATGCAGACTTTCAGCAACCTATAACTCCAGACTCAGTGATTGAAGAGGTCAGAGGTCAGATTCGCAGAGGTGAAGAACTGATTCAGCCTTTGCAATCTGACCTCTTACCTCTGACCTTGCTTCACGCTCTCGCGCGTTTCTCCGCCGTTAAAGAACTTCCACGGCACATCGGCCAGGCACTCGCCTTCGGTCTTGCCGATTCGATAGGTGTCCTGGGTGTAAAGGCAGACCTTGCCGTCGCTATCGACGACCTGCGGATGCAGCGAGAAGATCATGTTCTCTTCGAGCGCAACGTCACTGGTCGCGCCGATGGCGGGATACTCGAGCATGGTCATTCCGATACTGTGTCCCGAGAGGTGGCCGAGGGCAAAGCCATGCCTGGCGAATATATCGGCAACCGTGCGATGGACGGTGGAAGCTAGTTCACCGTGACGCATCAATTTGCGAGCGCATTCTATGGCGTGCGGATAGGCATCGGCCATCTTCAGCGTCGTTGGACTGGGCTTGCCCTGAATCAAGGCGCGGGAAAACTCAACCCAGTAACCGCCGGCTCCGGTGACTTCCAGCGAATATAGAAGCAGATCGTCGGCTGCTACTCTGCGATGACCGGGAACCTTGAAATAGGCGTTGGCCTCTCCGTGTGCGCCCGACAGCAGAATGTTCATCATGCGCGGGCCGGCGCCGCGGGCGAAAAAACGCTCGACCGCCGGAGCCATAATTTCGGCTTCGGTCTTGCCTGGTTTATAGCCGGCAATCAGCGCCCAGAAGCCGTCGACGACGATGTCCATGGCGTCGCGGACCTCGACAAGCTCTTCGTCGCTCTTCACCGCGCGCGCCATGTCGAATTCCCGATCAAAGGGCACGAGCTCGAACGAACCTTGCGCGAGTTCCTGGTAATCGCGCACAGCCATGACGAAGTTCATCCCAAACGTGCCGATGCGCTTCCATTTGCGCTCAATAGAGCGGTCACGCAGCCACTGACCGGGAACTTCGGGCCAGACCTGATCTTTGATCCATGGCTTTTGTTTGTCGCCGATCCAGCGAGCTTCGCGCGGAAAGACAAGCGCGGGTTCGCCCTCGAGCGGGATGATGACGTAAACGTAACGATGAACGATTTCGAATCCGGAGGTGTAGAAAACGGCCCCCTCGAATCCAGCGTACTGACTGCCGCAGACGATGAGGGCGTCGAGCTTCGCGGCTTGCATGCGGGACCGAATGTTTTTGTGACGGCGATCGATTTCTTTCTGACTCGGCAAAATGACCTCAGCGGCTGCTGACTCCGCATAACTCGGCGGCGGTAAGAGCATAGATCTTTGTAATTTCCACTAACGTTTGTATCCGAACTTTTTCTCCTTCTTTGTCGCGAGGGCCACTGGATGGACCGTAGTTCACGGTCTCGATGCCATAACGGCTGAGGACGCTGGCATCGGAGCACCAGGTGACGACTTCCCGCTCCGGAGTCTTTCCGGTGATGCGCTTGTGACTGCGATCGATGGCGCGGATCATGTCGTGCTCCTCGCTGATGCGCGCGCCGGGAACCGAGACGTAGGTTTCGAATTCGAGACCCCAGTCAGAATGCGTTCTTGCAAGCAATAAGAAGAGACGCTGAATGTCGCGACGCGCCGCCGCAATGGGGATGGTCGGCGGTACCCGCACATCGAGGAACAAATCTGTTTTCTCGGGAGTGCGACTGGCGCGCCAGGCGTGTCCGCCGTGGATGCCGCCGAGATTCACCAAGGCCTTCTTGCCGCCGTAGCTCGCTTTTTTCTCCCATCGCTCAATCCACTTCAAGATCGGCGGCATGAGTTCGACCATGCGGCGGATGGAATTCATTTCTTCACGGCCCTCGCAGAAGGCGGTATGCACATAAATTCCCTTGCATGAAATGCGCACCCACATGGAACCGAAGTGTTCGAGAACGACATGCATATCGGTGGGCTCGCCGAGGATGCACATATCGGGCAGCACTCCATGATTTACCAGGTAGTGTGTGCCGTATCCATAACCGCGATACTGCCTGCCGTTGAATTCACCCCACTGCGCTTTTTCGATCTCGCCAACCACAGCGGCGATGATGACATCACCTTTCAAACGCACACCGGCGCGCTGCAGCGCTTTGACCGCGTTGGTGTAGCAGACCAGCGCGCCCTTCATGTTGTAGATGCCGAGGCCGTAGATGAATCCGTCTTTGATGACGGCCTGCGGCTTGTATCCGATGCCCGTGAGAAATTCTTCGCGGCCGGTGTTGGAGGTATCCATGTGGCCATTGAACATCAGATTCTTGCCGCCGCCTGAACCCTTCCAACGGCCGACCACATTGGCACGCGATTCTTCGATTTCCTGCCAGGTAACGTCGAGGCCGATCTTCTGCAGCGCGGATTGCATGTACTGCGCCATCAGCAGTTCTTCCCCGGTCGGGCTGGGAATATCAATCACGTCGGTCGACATGGAGACGATTTCGTCTTCGCGCACTTCAGCGAGAATGCGCTCGATGAGTTTGGGGTCGATGGAGGGCCTCGAGTTTGTGGTTGCGATGGACACTTTAGTCAGTTCTCAGTTCCCGGTTCTCAGTCTTCAGCTCTAGTTTCAACGACGTCTTGCCAGACGGAAGTCGTCGGGGTCGGTACACATTTTTTCATTGCCGGTTTCGGTGATCAGAAAATTGTCTTCCAGCCGCAAGCCTCCACCGCCGGGCCAGTAAATGCCGGGTTCGATCGCCAGCACCATTCCTTTTTTTATTGTGCCGGTGCCTGCCTGGTGCGCGTAGGGCCACTCGTGGGCGCGAGCACCAACGCCGTGGCAGATGGGATGGGAGGGCTGTCCCGGATAACCGCCCTCGCCGATACGGGCGCGGATGAACTTGTCGAGCTCGGGAAAACTGGCGCCGTGACACGCGAAGGAAATAGCGTCCTGGAAAACTTTAAGCAGAAGATCGAGCAGTTTGTGATACTCAGGCTTCAATTCGCCGGGGCAAGCATTCTTGGTCAGATCGGTCCAGTAGCCGTCGGTGCAGACCCAGATCTCGAAGAGCGTTGGTTCGTCTTTCTGAATCGGGCGATCTCCGGTGGCGGTGAAGGTGGCGATCCCCTTGCCGGACCACACCAGGGTGAAGGCGCGAGCCATCTCGACTTTACCCTTGTACCCAACGCCGAGTCCGTGCACGAAGCCTTCATACATGGCTCCAACTTCGCTCTCTTTCATGCCGGGTCGCATGTGCTCGCGAGTGTAATCCATCGCGAGGGCTGCGAGTTCGTTGGCTAAACGCATGCGCTCGATTTCCTGACCGGTCTTGATCGAGCGGGCTTCGTTAAGCAGCGGTGTGCTGTCAACGACCTCGCCGCAAAATCTCTTGAATGATTCGAAATAGGACAGCATGAAGGTAGTCGGTTCGCCCACCATGCGGTCGGCAGACTGCGTGCCCATGTTAAGTTCGACGGCAACCTTGTCGGTCAGACCGCGCTGCTTCAGGACTTCATAGACACGGTCCCAGGCGCGGAACTGCGGCGGCCGCGGATCACGTTCGTCATAGCCTTTGAAATAGAGAATGTCTCTTGTCCACGAGTTACGCTCGGCGTCGGCCTGCTGCGGCTCGAGAGCAATCAGCGTCGGCTCGCCTTCGCTGGGGAAGACGACGGCGTCATATCCCTTCATGCACCAGTAGTTGGAGAGATAGAGAACGTTGTCAGGCGCGCGGCAGACCAACGCCGTGAGGTTCTGATCCTTCATCAGCGTGCGAACACCATCGAGCTTTATTTTGTCTGCCGGCCAAGCCATAGCATTCTTACAATTCCATCTCAATGCACGGTTACGGGTTTATTTTCGTCCTGGAAATTCCAGGCAGCTTCTTTTCCCTTGATGAGCCGATAGACCGCGGTGTGCAGCGGCGCCGGCACCCCGACGCGTTCGGCTTCGCGAGCGATAGCGCCTGAGAGAAAATCGATTTCGGTCGTCAACCTATGGCGGATGTCGTGAAGCATGGAGGGCGGGTGATTCGTCATTGCGCCGACTCGGTTCATCTCCCAGGGATCTTCATGCAAGCGGACACCGGCCGCCTCGGCCACCTTCTTGCCCTCGTCGATCAAGGCATGCAGCAGATGGCCCAGGTCAGAGAACTGCGCTTCGTCGGAAAAGTTCGGCGAGTGCGGCAAGCCGGTTAGGGCGGACACGCTGTTCACCGACGAATTAAAAATCAGCTTGGACCACTGCGCCGGCCGCGCATCTTCGAGCGCCTCGGCTTTGAGTCCGGCGGCAACGATGAGATCGGCGGCTTCTTTGACCAAGGAGAATGGCGTGCCGGTCGGTTCGAAAGGACCCATCCAGGTCGGGGTGTCGAGTTCATACTGCACGTGGGTATCGTTGTGGCGCGTGCCGCTCATGAAAGTGGTGGCGCGAATGACATAGCCGCGAGTGAGGGTGGCGATGATTTCCTCGCTGCCGACTCCGTTCTGCGCGGAGAGGACGGCTCCCTTATCGAAGCGGCGGCCCAGCAGACGAAAAGATTCTTTGACCTGTGTGGCTTTGGTTGCGACGATGCCGAGATCGCAATCCGGCAAGTCTTTTGGGTCGGTGACGGCCTTTAACGGGACGGCAAAGTTGTGGCTTCCAGTAACGCGCAGGCCTTTTCGGTTGAGTTCGGCGGCATGATCTTCGCGACGAACGAAGGCCCATACCTCGGCGACGCGCGCCAGATGCGCAGCATAGAGCGAACCGATCGCGCCACACCCGATGATGCAGACTTTCTTCATTTCTTCCTTCGTCTTTGGTTTCGTTGACCGACCGCTACGCTCGGACGGACGAATGCGTCCGTCCCTGCGTGGCTTATCTCTTCTCCAACTTTACTAACTGAGCTAATTGTCCGCCTTCATGATGCTTGAGCGAACGAAAAATGCTGTCGCCGTTGTTGAAGGAGTCGTTGATAAAGATACCTTGCGCAAACAACGCGTCCTGCAGCGCCGATGAAATCGTGTGCACCGGAGCCGCGCCTCCTTCGCCCATGCCTTTCGCACCGCTGTAGCTGTGCGGAGAAGGCGTGGTGGTATGGCCGTATGTGATCTTCGGAATGTTCATGGAGGTGATCGGAGTGTAATCGCTGAAGGTGCTGGTCATCATATTGCCAACCGCATCATAAACACAGGTTTCCATCAGCGCCGCGCCGATACCGTGCGCGGTCGCGCCATAGACCTGCCCTTCGACAATCGGCGGATTGATCACCGTTCCGCAATCGTCGACCGCCACGTAGTCCAGAATCTTCGGGACGAAAGTCTCGCCGTCGACTTCCACAACAGCGATGTGCAATTGCGAGGCATAGGTCAGCGTGAGGCTGCCGTATTTTGCTTTCGTATCCGGAACCTTGAACGGCGCACGCCATACGTAGCGGCAGTTGAGTGTGACATCGTACAGTTCGGGCGGGAGCACAGCGCTATTTACGTTCACAATGTTTGCCAGGCCCCAGTAGTTGATGGATTTTCCGGTGCTCTTTGCCTTGATCTCCGGCCCCTGCTGGCCGACTCCGAATTCGAGATCGTCTTCTTTGGTCTCGAGCGTAAAGGCCGCCAGACGCTTCATTTCAGTCTTGAGCTTCTGCGCGGCGCCGTGAACTGCCGACAAACCGGAAACCGCAAACTGGCTGGCATAGGTTCCGGAGAAACCGGTGTGCACGTTGCGCTCCGTGTCGAAGCCGGTTCGCACCGTGATCAGGTCGGGATGAATGTTGAGTATGTCGGCAACGACCTGCGCCGAAGTCGTTTCATGTCCCTGGCCTTGCGGACACGAGCCGACCGACACAACGACTTCGCCGTAAATATCGAGTTTGCAATTTGCACCCTGAGAGTTGCCGGAGAAAGGCGCGTAGGGGTTGATGATCTGCGACTGCCCAAAGTTATTCGTTCCGGAATCAAGTGTGGTACCGATACCAATGCCGACCATGCGGCCTTCTCGACGCGCCTCGGCCCGCTTCTTCAGCCAGCCTGCCCAGCCGATCAGCTCTTTCGCAACTTCGAGCATCCGGGGATAGTCGCCCGAGTCGTACACGCAGCCGTTCGGGGTGGTGTAAGGAAATTCTTCGGGACGAATGTAATTGCGCAGGCGCATCTCGTCCGGCGCGATGCCGAGTTCGTGTGCGCAGATGTCGACGACGCGCTCCAGAAACCAAAGATGCTGCATGCGCGAGTATCCGCGATTCGGTCCGACGGGACACTTGTTGGTGACGGCCTGCCAGAAATCGATGCGAGCATTCTTGAAACGATAAACCCCGCAAAAGACCTGCGACCAGATCACACAGCCGAGCGGTTCATAGCGCGGGTAGGCGCCGCAATCGTCGATGTGGCGCGAATCGATGGCTGTGATGACGCCGTTCTGGTCGAGGGCTACGCGCGTGTTGCGGAATGTCCGCTCGTTGCCGTGAGCGCTCGAAACCATGTGTTCGGAGCGGGTTTCGACCCACTTGACAGGCCGTCCGCCCGCCTTTTTCGATGCCAGAGCGCAGACCGCCATCTGCGGGTAACTGGTGATCTTGATGCCGAAGCTGCCTCCAATATCGAAAGTCTGAACTCGGATCTTATCGATGTGAATGTTCAAGTGCGCGGCCAGAAACTGGATCGCGAATGAAGGGAATGAGTTGTTGCACCAGTAATAAATGCGCTCATCTTTAGGATTCCATTCGGCGATCACAACGTTATTTTCGAGTGGCGTTGACGAGAATCGATGGAAGTGCAGGCGATCGATCTCGACGACATACGCCGCATCCTTGAACGCCCGCGCAACGTCGCCATATTCCCATACGCCATTCCAAACCCGGTTCGTGCCGGCTTCTTCGTGCAGGATGCTGTGGTCGGTGAGCGCCTGCTCTGCCTCTACAACAGGATCGAGCGGATCGTACTCGATCTGGACGAGTTCAGCGGCATCGTCGGCGAGGCTCGCGGATTCGGCGACCACGGCGGCAACCGGTTCACCTTGATAACGAACTTTGTCCACGGCCATCGGAAAGTCGCGAATTTTCTGCGCATGGTCCGGACCGATTTCGATGAATGGTTGCGTCTGCGCGCCGACTTCTTTGCCGGTAATTGTGCATACTACGCCGGGCAACGCCTCGGCGGCGGAAGCCTCCACGCTGACGATACGCGCGTGCGCGTAGGGAGAACGCACGAAGCGGAGATAAAGCATCTCGCGAAGCTTGATGTCGTCGGCGAACTTGCCGCGCCCGCGCAACAGACGGTCTTCTTCTTTGCGGGGGAGCGCGGCGCCGACCCAGCGTCCGCTACCGTTCTTCTTTTCTTCATCAGCCACGATACTGCTGCCTCCGCAAGCATTTCGCGGGCGGGGGCGCCCGCGCCACACGATCTTTCACACGATCTTTCACACGAACTTCCACACGAACTATGCCAGCGCCGCCTGCAGTCCGTCGATCAATTTCTGAATCTGTTTCTTGCCCAGCGGTTCGAGCAGGCCACCGGCCACGGACGCGAGACGGCCGAATATCTGAGCCTCACATTGCCAGTTGACTCTGGTTCCGTAAGCTGTCGGCGTCAGGTCAAAACCCGCGAGCACGCTGACGTTTCCTCCGGCGACGGCTCCCTGTCCTTTATATAGAGCGCGGCGCGGCCGATCGGCTTCCGCCAGTTCCATCTTCACATCCGCGCTGCCCTTTATATAAGAAATGCCGACGTTCACCTTCACCGCGAAATGCGTGGCGTCCTGCACGGACAGACCCTGAAAATCCGGGAGCAGCGCCGCAAATTGAGTGGGATCGGTAAGAAAGTCGTAGATTTCCTCGGGCTTTTTCCTGACCTCGAATACGCCGGAGAACTTCATGGCCATCTCAGTCACCCTTCATGTTCCGGCCGGCGAGTTCAATGGCCTTGAAGACGTTCATATACCCGGTGCAGCGGCAAGTGTTGCCGGCGATCGCGCGCCGAATTTCTTTTTCGCTCGGCTCGGGATTCTCCGAAAGCAGCTGATGAGTTGAGAGCATCAGACCGGGCGTGCAATAGCCGCATTGCAGGCCATACGAATCGCCGAAGGCTTTTTGAATGGGATGAAGCTTGCCATCTTTTTCGAGGCCTTCGACGGTAGTGATCTCCGATCCGTCCGCTTGCACCGCAAACATGGTGCAGGACTTTACCGCCAAGCCATTCATCAGCACGGTGCAAGCGCCGCAGTACGTCGTGTCGCACCCGACGTGCGTGCCGGTTAGGTCACATGCCTCGCGCAGAAACTCAACCAGCAACATGCGCGGCTCGATCTGCCGCAAATAGGATTTGCCGTTCACACTGATATTGACGGCAATTTTTTCGATGGTTGCGGTCGCGACTGCGGCTTCAGGCATAGAGATGCGCCCCTTCCACTTGTTCTCCGCGCGCCCGGCGCGCAGCAATTTGAATGGCGCGCTTCACCAGGGCTGCAACAAGTTGGCGTTTATATTCGGCGGATCCGCGCATGTCAGGCTGAGGATCGGCGGCGTTGCGAGCCGCTTCGGCGGCGGTGGCGATCGTCTTGTCGTTCAGACTTTTTGCGCGGAGCAGCGCTTCGGCCTCGGTCGCCCGAATCGCGGTGAGTCCCACGCAGCCGAGAGCAATGGCGGCATCCTGACAGACGTCATCCGCCATCGTGAGTTGTACAGCAGCGCTGGCGCTGGGATACACGGGAGCACTGCGTTTGAATGCAACGTAGGCGCCGCCACTCCCCGCGGGTGGAATCTTCACTTCAATTTCGGTTACAAGTTCGTCGTGCGCCAGCGCCGTTGTGTAGGCATCTTTAATAAAATCTCGCAACTGGATGACGCGCGCGCCGCGCGGCCCAAGACAGTGAACGGTGGTGTCCAGAGTGATCAGAGCGTTCGCCCAATCGCCGCTGGGATCGGCCTCAGCGAGCGATCCGCCGATGGTGCCCCGGTTTCGCACTTGCACGTCGGCAATTCCGGCGGCGCAGTCGTGCAATAGCGGGATCTTTCCCGCGAGCGCGGAGTGCTCGATCTGGGCGTGACGGGTCATCGCTCCGAAATGAAGCGCTCCCGAGTCTTCTTTAATAAAGGAGGTGCCCGGGATGAAGTTCAAGTCCACCAGGTGTTCGGGGTTGGCGAAGCGAAGCTTGAGCAAAGGAATCAGACTCTGGCCGCCGGCGAGAAACTTCGCACCCTCGCCGAATTGGCCGAGCATAGAGACCGCTTCCTGCAGCGATCCTGCCCTGTGATAGTGAAATGATCGCGGATACATTGCAGTATCGTTTCCTCACTCGCCTGGCCTGTCCGCTGCCGAGACGCGGCAAGCCGCATCTCTACCGATGTGCGTGACGCGTTCGCTCCAACAAGTGAACACGCTACCACAGTTGCGAGGTCGAGAGCGGTCCTACAGTCTGCCATGCAGGGACAGGGATTAGTTCAGTCCGTTATGATCGTTCCCAGTATTATCAGCCAGTATTATCGTCGAGGGCCCGAAGGAGTTTGCGGCGAGTTCGAACGCAACGAGTTTTCAAGTAAAGAGAAGTGACGTGAAGACGTATGGTCACCTTTGTTCCAGATACGTCGTCTGCGATGCCCGCTGAATTGGCGAACGCGGGCGTGGAGCCGATTTCTCGTGAAGCGGCCTGCAGTCTGCTGCGCACAGACGACAACATGCTGCCGCCGTTGCTCTCCGCTGCACAAGCGGTTCGCGCGAGATTCAAACCAGGAGTCGTCACCTATTCACGCAAAGTCTTTCTTCCCCTGACGAATCTTTGCCGCGACTATTGCGGCTACTGTACTTTCCGGCGCGATGCGGGCCAGTCCGGCGCGCACACCATGATGCCCGACGAGGTAATGGAAGTCGTGCGCGCGGGCGAACGCATGGGATGCACGGAAGCGTTGTTCAGCCTGGGAGACAAGCCGGAGCTGATTTTCCCTGAGATGCGCGAGACTCTGCGGCGATTCGGCTACAAGTCCACGCTTCATTATCTGGAAGCGATGTGCGAGAAAGTGCTTCGTGAATCGAGCTTGCTCCCGCATCCGAATCCCGGCCTGATGAGCTCCGAATGGCTGGAACGGCTGTCACGCGTGGCTCCCAGCATGGGGCTGATGCTTGAAACTACCAGTACACGGCTGCTCGCGAAAAACGCGGCTCACGATAATGCTCCCGACAAAGAACCGGCGAAGCGCCTGCGTGTGATTGAGGATGCCGGACGGCGGAAGATTCCTTTTACTACGGGAATTCTGATCGGAATCGGCGAGACTCCAGAAGAGCGCGTGGATGCCCTGATCGCGATTCGCGACCTGCACGCGAAGTATGGCCACATTCAGGAGGTAATCGTGCAAAATTTCCGAGCCAAGCCGGGGACGCCAATGGCCCACTGGCCCGATCCGGATCGCGGGGAAATGCTGCGCACGCTGGCGGTGGCGCGCCTTCTGATGCCGCAGATGAACATTCAAGCGCCGCCAAATCTTTCCGATCCACACTATGCCGACCTGCTCGATGGCGGCATCAATGATTGGGGCGGAGTGTCGCCGCTGACGCCCGATTTTATCAATCCGGAAAGGCCGTGGCCGCATCTGGAAGAATTGCGCGAGCGGACAGAAGCGAAAGGATTGAAACTGCGCCAGAGGCTGCCGGTTTATCCCGAATTCGCGGAACAGGCGGCAGCCCACAGCGCTTTGTTGGCGCACCGCCTGTGTTCCGCCGCCGACGCTGAGGGCTATGCCCGGAGGGCGGCATGATTACGGTTCTGACTGGCGGCACCGGAGGAGCCAAGTTCGTCGATGGACTTCGGCACATCGTTCCTCCGGAAGAACTCACCATCATCGTGAACACGGGCGACGACTTACTGTGGTGGGGATTGTACGTTTCGCCTGATCTCGATTCCATCACTTACATGCTGGCCGGGAAACTGAGCCAGGAGCGCGGCTGGGGCGTGAAGGGCGACACTTTTTTTTGTCTGAGTGCGATGGCGCAGTTGGGACAGCCGACGTGGTTTCACGCCGGGGATCGCGATCTTGCGACGCACATTCTCCGCTCGAAGCTGCTCGCCGACGGCAAGACGCTCAGCGACGCCACATCCGAGATCGCAGCCAGGCTTGGCATCAGGGCGCGCATCCTGCCGATGAGCAATTCACGCGTGGAGACGCGGGTCTTGACTCCGGCAGGGGACTTGAGCTTTGAAGAGTATTTCGTTCAGCGCTGGTACCAGGATGCTGTGGAATCGGTGCGTTTTGCCGGCGCCTCGGATGCGGAGCCGGCGCCCGGAGTAATCGACGCGATCCGCTCGGCAGATCTCGTGCTGCTGGCGCCGAGCAATCCGGTAAGCAGCATCGCGCCGATTCTCGCCGTGCCCGGAATTCGCGAAGCGCTGTGCGAGAGCCGTGCCCGCATCGCGGCCGTGAGCCCGATTGTCGGGGGAGCGGCTGTCAGCGGGCCCGCGGGAATCCTCATGGCGGCGCAAGGCTTCCCGGTTTCGATTGCCGGCGTTGCCCGCTTCTATCACGACTTCCTTGATCTACTGGTCGTTGATTCCGAGGACGCGACCGCCGCCGAAGAATTGCGCAAGACCGGCATGCGTGTGCATTGCACGTCGACCATCATGCGCAAACATGAAGATCGAATCGCGCTGGCAAAAAACGCGCTGGAGGCGGCGATGGAGCCGCCTTCCGCGCAAGCAGCGTCGGAGCCGACATGATTCTGGTTCCGGTAAAGAATCTCGCCGACGCCAAGCAGCGGCTGTCCCCGGTTTTAAGTCCAGAAGAACGTTTCGCTCTGGCGCAGGCCATGTGCGAGGACGTGCTGCAGGCGCTGGCGAGCTGGCAAAATCGGCCGGCGGTTGCGGTGGTGACCAGTGATTCGTTTGCCCGCGACCTGGCTGCGCGTTTCAATTTCGATATCGTCGCTGACGATCTCAACTCGGGAGAGACCAGCGCCATCGAGAGGGCGACCGCGGTGTGCAGAGAACGTGGAGCGAAGAGCACGCTGGTGGTTCCGGCGGATATTCCTTTGATCGAGAATTCGGAACTACAAAAGATCATCGATAGCTCGCCTCCGGGTGGTGCGGTCCTGGTGCCGGATGCGGCAGGCCGAGGTACGAATGCGGCGTGGCGATCTCCGGGTGATTTGTTTCCGCTCCGCTTCGGCAATGACAGCTTTTTGCCACACCTGGCCGCAGCGAAGGCAACCGGGATGCCTTGCGTGGTGCTCAAACTGCCGGGGATCGCGCGGGATGTCGATCGTCCCGAAGATCTGCGCGAACTGGCGGATGCGCGCGGAGAGCGGCGATCGCAGAAGCTGGTGCGCAGCTGGAATCTGAGCCACCGGAATCAGGCCTGACATGGGCCGAGCTAACACAGGCCGATCTGGCGCGCGGTCGAACGCTGTTGAGCATGGCGGCAAGCGCGTAGTTGGCGAAGTTCGCATTCTTCCAATCGCCGTCAGCGGAGAAATCCGTGCCGGTGAATCGCTGTGTGCGAAGTTGCTAGCGGCCACGCGAAGCTCGGGATTGCGCTTTCAGAATGGCGACGTCGTGGTGGTCAAGCACAAAGTTGTTTCGAAGGCGGAAGGTGCGGTGGTCGCGCTGGAAGAGATTCGCCCTTCAGCGGCGTCCAGGATCTGGGCCCGGCGACACGGACTCGATGCGCGGGTCAGCGAATTAGCGATCCGCGAAAGTCGTCGAATCGTGCGGCAAAAGCACGGTGTGCTGATCTCCGAGACTCGGCACGGGTTTGTTTGCGCTAACAGCGGCGTAGATGTGTCGAACGTCGACGGCGGGCGGCACGCGGTGTTGTTGCCGGTGGATCCGGATCGATCCGCGGCGCGATTGCGACGGGAATTCAGGAAGCAGCTGGGGATTGAGATCGCGGTCATTATCAGCGATAGTTTCGGGCGTCCGTGGCGCGAAGGCTTGACGGAAGTGGCCATTGGCGTTGCCGGAATGCGCCCTCTGATCGACTATCGCGGACGGCGCGATTCGCACGGTTACGCGTTGCACGCGACGGTTGATGCGGTAGCGGATGAACTGGCTTGTGCGGCGGGACTGGTTTGCGGCAAGCTGGCGCGCACTCCCGCGTGCATCATACGCGGCTATTCTTACCACCGAGGAAGCGGTGGAGCGCGGGCACTGATCCGGCCCGCGCAGAACGACCTTTTTCGATAGAGGCTCCATAAGAGTTCGATAGGAGAGTGATATGGACTGGCGGACTTCAGAACTCGAGCAATTCCCCACGTTGGCCTGGGATCAGATCGCGCCACAAGCTTCCGGGGCAACTCGCAGCGCCCTGGAGCGCGTGCTGGAAAAGCAAGACGGAGCCTGCCTGAGCGACGAGGAGCGTTACCGCCTGGCCAACTGCGATGGCGCGGACTTGCTGGCGCTGCTCGTGGCCGCGAATATTCTGCGGCGTGACCTGGTCGGCAACATCGTCAGCTACGTGGTGAATCGCAATATTAATTTCACGAACATCTGTTTTGTCGGCTGTAAGTTCTGCGCCTTCAGCCGCGGGCCGCGCGAGGCCGATTCTTATTTTCATTCGCTCGAAGATATGGGGCGCAAGAGTAAAGAGGCATGGGAACTGGGCGCTACCGAAGTCTGCATTCAAGGCGGCCTGCCGCACGGTCTGTCTCCATTTTATTATCGTGACATTCTGCGGGCCGTGAAGAACGCCGTGCCGGAGATGCACATCCACGCGTTTTCTCCGATGGAGATTGTGTACGGCGTGGAACTCACCGGCATGACGCTCCGCGACTATCTAATGATGTTGCGCGATAACGGACTGGACACGCTGCCCGGCACGGCGGCCGAGATACTGGATGACGAAGTACGTCACGTGCTCTCGCGCAACAAGCTTTCGTCGGCGCAATGGCAAGAGGTGATCCGCACGGCGCACGCCTGTGGAATCCGGAGCACTTCGACGCTGATGTATGGGCACATGGAAACACCCGATCACTGGGTGCGGCAGTTATCGTTATTTCGACACATTCAGACGGAGACCGGCGGCTTTACCGAGTTCGTGCCGTTAGGATTTGTCCACCAGAACACGCTTTTATTTCAGCAGGGACTGGCGCGCTCCGGGCCGACGCTTGCCGAACACCTCAAAATTCATGCGCTCGCCAGGATCATGCTCGCCGGCTCGATTGATAACATCCAGGTCTCGTGGGTGAAGCTGAACCGCAAACTTTCGCAGCTCTGTCTGCATGCCGGCGCCAACGATTACGGGGGCACGCTGATGGAGGAAAACATCTCGCGCGAAGCCGGAGCGACCGCGGGCCAGTACACCAGTCCGGAAGATTTCCAGGCGCTGATTCTGGAGCTGGGACGGATTCCGGCGGAGCGCAACACAAAATATTCGCGAATAAAAATCAATCTGCCCGCCGAATCGGTTTCATCCGAATGGTCTCTGGTTTCCGAGTTCGCATGAATGATCGCATAAAAGATCGCGGCGGCCGCGCCATCGCCATCCTCGGAGGCACCGGCCCGGCTGGCACCGGATTGGCGTTGCGCTGGGCGCGCGCGGGAGAGACTGTCATTATTGGCTCGCGCGATGCCGCCCGGGCAGAGCAGATGGCGGAGGCAATCCGCAAGCGGGCGGGCGCAAGCGCTCAGGTTTCCGGGATGGAAAATTCCGCAGCCTGCGCGGCCAGCGATCTGCTCGTGCTCACCGTGCCGTTCGAAGGGCAGGCCGCGCTGCTGAAGCAGTTGAAACCTGCGTTCCGTTCCGGCAGCACTCTGATCGATGCGACGGTTCCGCTGGCTGCTACCGTGGGCGGGCGCGCCAGCCGCACCCTTGGCGTGTGGCAAGGCTCGGCGGCGCAACAGGCGGCGGAGCTGGTGCCGAAGGGAGTTTCCGTCGCCGCCGCATTTCACAACGTTTCGGCGGACGTGCTCAACGGGGACGAAGACGTGGATTGCGATGTGATCGTGTGCAGCGATGATCCGAATGCCACGCAGATTGCGATGGAACTCGCCGCGAAGATCCAGCGGGTGCGAGCAATTGATGGCGGCAAGCTTGAGAATGCGCGCATTGTCGAGCAGATCACCGCACTGCTGATCGGTCTCAACATCCGGCACAAGGGGCACGGCGGAATACGGATCACGGGTTTGCCCGATGGCGCGTATAAAACGTAGCCTGACATGACTGCTTCTCCCAGCCTCGGATCGCCTATCGAACGATCGGCTAGCGAACGGCCATCCATCGAATTTGATCATGCTTCTTTCCGCTTGAACGGGCGCCCTCTGCTCAACGATCTCGTGTTATCCGTGAAGCAGGGTGAAACCCTGGTGCTGCTGGGTCGAAGCGGCTCGGGCAAAACTACAACTTTAAAACTGATCAACCGTTTGCTCTTGCCTACCACTGGCGAAGTTCGGGTCAACGGAATTCGGACCAGCGATTGGGATCCGATCCGTCTGCGCCGCAGTATCGGATACGTCATTCAGGACGGTGGTTTGTTCCCGCACTTCACCGTCGAGCGCAACATCGCCCTGGTACCGCGAATTGAAAACTGGCCGCGAGCGCGGGTGGAGGCGCGGGTGCGCGAGTTGCTGGCCACGGTTGGTCTGAATCAGGACCTCGCGTCCCGATATCCCAGCCAACTCTCCGGAGGGCAGCGCCAGCGTGTGGGAGTGGCGCGGGCTCTGGCTGCGGATCCGCCCATCCTGATTCTTGACGAGGCTTTCGGCGCGCTTGATCCGATTACGCGGTCGGAGATGCAGAAAGAATTTCGCGCCCTGCAACAACGGATGCGAAAAGCTGTCATCTTTGTTACACACGATCTGCGGGAAGCGATGCTGCTGGCCGATCGCATCGCGCTTTTGGAAGAGGGCAGTCTGATCGTGGATCTTCCAGTGGCGCAGTTTTCGCGGTCCGAGCATCCACTCGTTCGAGCTTACGAAGAAGCATTCTCCGGATTGCCGGATCCAGAATAATGACGTGATCACGAGGTGATCGGCATGAATTTTTGGCAGTTCATGATGACAAATCGACAGCAGGTGCTCGACCTTACGCTCGAACACATTACGCTTGCCGGAGTGTCTACGCTGCTCGCGGCTCTGGTCGGGATTCCGCTCGGCATCCTGATCACGCGCGTTCCCAGACTCAGCAAGCCGGTGCTCGGCGGAGCGAATATCATCCAGACGATCCCGAGCCTTGCCTTGTTCGGCTTTCTTCTTCCCGCGCCGTGGATTGGAGAACGGGCGGGCCGTCTCGCGATTCTGGCGCTGGCTTTGTACGCGCTGTTGCCTCTGATTCGGAATACCTATGCCGGAATTCAAGGTGTCGATCCGGCGGTGGTCGAGGCCGGACGCGCCATGGGATTGACCGACCGTCAATTGCTCCTCCAGGTGGAGTTGCCGCTGGCTTCGGGCATCATTGTCGCTGGGGTGCGCATTGCGACCGTTGTCTCCATCGGGCTGGCAACGATCGCGGCGGCCATCGGCGCGGGCGGACTGGGAGAATTTATTTTTCGCGGACTGGCCATGGTGAACAACCAGGTGATTCTGGCGGGCGCCATTCCTGCGGCCCTGCTGGCGCTTTTTGCCGACTTCATGCTGGGACGGTTGGAGCGGCGCTTAGGGTCGCTGCGTTCGAAATCGTAGCTGGAAGACATCACTCACGGGACCTCATTGACCGCGACCTCATTGACATGACGATTGATTCCATCCGCGCCCGCGTTGCGCAAATCATTTGCGCGCTTCTCGTCTACCTGCTTCTTTTCCCGAGCGTTGGTTGCGAACGTCATGCCGATCGGATTGTGGTTGGATCCAAGAACTTCACCGAGCAACTCATTCTGGGAGAACTGTTCGCTCAAGTCATCGAAGCCCGCACTCATCTGCCGGTGGAGCGCCGCTTCTACCTGGCGGGCACCTTCATCTGCCAGCAGGCAATCCTTGCCGGACGGATCGACATCTATCCGGAGTACACGGGGACGGCGCTGACTGCGGTTCTCAAACAGCAACCGAGCGGCGACAAGGCGGAAGTTTATCGACGCGTGAAGCAAGGCTACGAAAAACAATTCGGCCTCATCGCTGGTCCGCCGCTTGGGTTTGACGACAGCTTTGCCATGGTGATCCGCGGCGAAGATGCGCGCCGCCTGCACTTGCGGACGTTATCGCAGGCTGCTGCTTTTACGCCGCAGTGGCGCGCCGGTTTCGGATACGAATTCATGGAGCGTCCCGATGGATACAAGGGCCTGGTCGCGAGCTATGGCCTGCGCTTCGCCGAGGCGCCACGCATCATGGATCTGGGGCTGATCACACGAGCGCTCCGGGAGCATCAGGTCGACATCATTGCCGGCAACAATACCGACGGATTGATTCCGGCGCTCGATTTTTTTGTGTTGGAAGATGACCATCACTATTTTCCGCCGTACGAAGCGGTGGCGGTGATGCGCGGAGAAATGCTGAAGCAGCATCCCCAAGTGGGAGCGGCGCTTGACGCGCTGGCGGGAGCGATCTCCGACGAAGACATGCGGCGGCTGAATTATGCGGTCGATGGAGAGCACCGCGACGCGGCTGTGGTGGTGAAAGAATTTCTGCGGCAGCGCGGGCTGATCCGCTAAATTGTTGCCGTCGCAGTCAAATGCTGCTTCTTAATAGCATCCCGAACTTTCACAGTTTGTCATCCTGAGCGGAGCGGGGACTTCACGAAGTGAAGCCCCTGCGGAGTCGAAGGACCCCTGCATCTTCACCACAACATCAATTTCAACGGCAACATCAACTTCAACTTCAGCGGACAGGAGTGTCCGCTCTACACTGGCTACTCCTCCACCGGCTGCGCATCCAGTTCCTGCTCGGGTTCGCCTGCGGCGAGGCCTTGGGCGATGATCAGGCGGTGGGCTTCGATGCGCATGGCGGGTAGGGCTCGTCCGAACCAGATCGCGCCGATTACGCAGGCCACTCCTCCGCTGGCTACGGTGATGGGCGCGCCGATGCGGTGGGCCAAGGCTCCGCCGAAGAAGGCTCCGAAGGGGGCCATCCCCATGAACATCATCGAATAAAGCGACATGACGCGCCCGCGTAATTGATCGGGGACCATGGTTTGGATCAAGGTGTTCGAGCAGGCCATCTGCAACATCATCGAATAACCGGCCGGAAGCAGAAGCGCAGCGGATAACCAGAATGAGGTGGAAAACGAAAAAAGAAACAGGCTGATCCCGAGAGTTGCGCAGGTGATTGTCACCCAGCGGCCGAGGCCGGTCACTCCGGTTTTAGCGGCCAGCGTTAGCGCGCCAAACAGTGCGCCCACGCCGGTGGCGCCCATCAGGATGCCGAGTTCGCGCGCGCCGCCGTGCAGAATTTGGTCGGCGAAGACCGGCATCAACACGGTGTAAGGCATGCCCACCAGACTCACCAGTCCGATCAGCAACAGCAGCGCACGAATGACTTTCGTCTGGTTGACCCAGCGGAAGCCTTCGATGATGTCTTCGATCGGCGATTGTTTGCTGGCGCGTGGCGGACTCTGCACTTTCATCAGCAGCAGACCGACGATCACCGCGATGTAGCTGATCGCGTTCGCGGCAAAGCACCAGCCTTCACCAATTCTCGCCACCAGAATTCCGGCTATGGCGGGGCCGATGACGCGCGCGCCATTGAACATTGAGGAATTCAGCGCGATGGCATTCATCAAGTCCTCTTTGCCGACCATGTCGACGAGGAAGGACTGACGGCCGGGAATATCGAATGCGTTGACCACCCCGAGCAGCGCCGCGAGCACAAAGATGTGCCACACCTGGACGCGTCCGCTGATCGTGAGCCAGGCCAGAATCCCGGCCAGAATCATGGATGCGGTCTGGGTGGCGATCACCAGGTGCTGGCGATTCCGGCGGTCGGCGGTAATCCCGCCGATCGGAGCCACGAGGAAGACGGGAATCTGACTGGCAAAGCCGACACTGCCCAGCAGCAGGGCAGATTTTGTCATGCGGTAGACGAGCCACGCCTGGGCCGTGGTCTGCATCCAGGTGCCGGTGAGAGAGAGGAGCTGTCCGCCGAAGAAGAGCTGGAAGTTGCGGTGGCGCAAAGCGCGCAGGGTTGTGGCCCACTTGGGCGATGACGCGGTTTTCACTTCCGTTTCTGTGTGCGTGGTGGAATTCTGTGCCTGAGTCACTCTTCTAGAACTTTTTCACATCTTGCGGCGGACAGCAACCGGCAAGAAGATGCGGGCCCGCCCAAGCGAAGCTTGGACGGGGCACCCGGCTGTTTACTTTAGATACGAATTTCCACAGCTTGTCGATGTGACCGACTTGCAACTCCCGCGGCGCCTCGATCCGCGATAGAGTTAATGTCCGCGATCCGGCGAGACCGGTCCGGCAAAGAATTGAGTTTCAGTTTCCAGTTCTCAGCGGGTCAGCTTGGCTTTTACTGAGAGCTGATAGCTGAGAGCTAATGAGGGATGAACGATGAGCACAGATCCTAATCGTCTCGAACGCCGGGGCGCGCAACGTTTCGAGGTGCACCAATCCTTGGCCATTCACTTCGAAGGACGAACTGTGCCCGGATTTATCCAGAACCTGAGCGGCCGTGGAATATTCTTTTACGCCGAGACCGCGCTCGCGGACGGGGCCGTCGTGGAACTGACTTTTGCCATGCCCTCGGAAATCACTTTGGCGGAAGACATGCCGGTCCGCTGTCGTGGCCGGATATTGCGCGCCTCGGCTTCTTCGACGGGCCAGCGAAATGGGGTCGCCGTTCAACTCGATTCCTACGAGTACTTAGCGGCGGACGAGCCCATTTCTCAGTTCGTGCGAGTTTCGACCGCAACTGCCGCGGGAGCGGCTTCGGGCCGGTGAAGCGCGGAGCGTGCCGGCTGCACTCGGCCACATTTGTTTAGCTTAAAACACGGCCCAGGCAACTTTGGTGCTACTTACCTCAGCGGCTTAAAGCCGCCCCTAGAACAATCCGGTATCGCAGCGGTAAACCGCTGCGCCACCCGAAAGCGCGGACTAACCCGCAGTACGCCGAATGGGTGAGCACAACTCACTCCCGGGCCGCTGACTTTTCCTCAGAAAGCGATCGAGTAACTGTCTTTTCAAGCGCTCACCTTTGCCTTACAATTGGGTAACCCAGCAGCTTGGCGGTTTCCTTGTTCCCCCAATTGAAGCCCGCAGGCAACCTGCCGCTTCGTCTGTGGTCCCCTTCGATTACGAAGGTCATTTGGCCCCGACGCTGGAAGTTCGTAGCATGACAATGAACACTGAGAATCGAGTCATGCCCGGGATCGCCGTCGCGCTCCTTACCGAGGACCGCGAACAATCCGTTGTACTGAATAGCCGCGTCGAGAGCACCAATCTGGCTCGTACCGTATTGAGCCACGTGGGTTTCCCCGTGGGGCCGAGCGATGCGATATTGCGTCAATTGCAGGATCAGCGCGCGGAAGTCATTCTGGTGAGTATTGATCCCAAGAATCCGCAGCGGGCGATCCGCGCCATCGAACTGATTCACGCCAGCATTCCCGAAGTCACGATTTTTGCCGTGGGCGAGATTAACCAGCCCCTGAACATTGTTTCCGCCATGCGAGCCGGCGCGCGCGAATTTGTGGATCATGCCGCCACCCGCGAGACCCTGATCGAAGCCTTTGCCCGCTTCACGGCCACATTGAGCCGTGCGCAACGCAGCGCGAGCACGGCGCGTGTCTTTACTTTCCTGAACGCCAAGGGCGGAGCCGGCGCCACCACAACCGCGGTGAATACCGCCGTCGCATTGCAGGAAACTCACGGGCGCGTGGTGCTGGTGGATTTCGCGCCGATCGGCCATACCTCCCTGCAACTGAATCTGCGGCCTCAATTCACGCTGATCGACGCGTTGCAGAACCTGCATCGCATGGATGGTTCGCTGCTCGATGGCCTGATGACGCCCTACCGCAATGGCCTTCACCTGCTGGCCGGCGCGCAGCAACCGCATAACGCAGTCCCGACCGCGTCGGAACTGGCTCGCCTCTTCGACCTGCTGGTCAATCAGTATCACTTCGTCGTACTCGATTGCTCGGGCCGCATGGATGCCACCATGCAAATGATCTGCGACCTCTCGAATGCGGCGCTGCTGGTGGCGCAGACCGACGTCGTTTCACTGTGGAGCGCCGGCCGCATTCACGCCTTCCTGCAGGAAGGAGCGGGCCGCGATCGGCTGCGCCTGGTGCTCAACCGCTATAAGAAAATTCCCGGCTTCACCGACGAAGATGTGGAAAAAGCCACCAACTGTAAAGTGCTCTGGAAGGTGCCGAACAATTTCCAGGTGATCGGACCGGCGATTGACAAGGGCAGCCCGGTGGCCTCCCAGGGGAATCACGACGTTGGCCGTTCTTATCAGGGCCTGGCGGCGGAATTGGCCGACGCTACTACGTCCTCCGAAGGCGCCCTGTCATTGCTCTACCAGCATGAGAAGGGCGGCGACAAGAAGCGAACCGGCGGCCCACTGATCGTCTCGCCTATCCGCGCCGGGCAATAGATTCGGCTGCGGCAATCTTTTCGATCCCTCCATTTTCTGATTCTTACCGTTGCCGTCGGACGTCATTCCTCTGCATTCCTCTGCGATTTTTCCGGGCTTTGCTAGAATCAGTGTTCACTGATCCGTGTTCACCAAGTCAGTGTTCACCAGGATCAGTGTTCACCCATGACGCCGAGAGTCGTTGAAATCCTTTATCAGATGATCGCGTTTCTCTTTGCCATCAGCGTGCACGAATCCGCGCATGCCTGGACCGCGTCACGCTGTGGCGATCCGACGGCTCGCATGCTGGGACGCGTAACTCTCAATCCGATTCCGCATATTGATCTGATTGGAACCATCATCTTGCCGCTGCTCGCGGCCTACAAATTCCAAGGGTTGATCGGTTGGGCGAAGCCTACACCGGTTGACCCGCGGAATTTTCGTCATCCTGTGATGGACGACATTCTGACCTCGGTGGCGGGTCCAGTCAGCAATTTTGTCGTTGCTACTGGAGCGCTTTTGCTGCTGGGTGGCATCTCGCTATCATCGGCGTCCGGGCACGGCATTGTAATGGGATTATCGAATGGTTTCGACCGAACTGCTGCCTCGGATTCGATGTGGGCGCCAGTAGCTATGCTGCTTTATACACTTATGGTAATCAACATCTGGCTCGCAGTCTTCAATCTAATTCCGGTCCCGCCTCTCGATGGCAGCCACGTCCTGCGGCACTTCCTACCGGATTCAGCGCGAATGGTGTACGACCGCATCGGCATCTTCGGACTGATGGCGTTGGTGTTGCTCGCCCCAGGCCTTCTGAACAGCTTGATCGACCCGCCTGTTAGTTTCTACCGTCTAATGCTGGGCAAATTCTGAATGACAACTCCCTCGACCAAGAAACGCGTGCTGAGCGGCATGCGGCCGACCGGCAAACTGCACCTGGGGAACTACGTTGGCGCGCTCGAAAATTGGGTGCGCATGCAGGAGCAGTATGAGTGCTTTTTCGTCATTGTTGACTGGCACGCGCTGACCACCGACTACGCGGACACGTCACATCTGAAAGAAAACCTGGTCGACGTGCTGCTCGATTGGCTGGCGGCAGGACTTGATCCCGAAAAATGCGTGATGTTCATCCAGTCGCATGTGCCGGTGCATGCGGAATTGCATCTGCTGCTTTCGATGATCACTCCGCTCGGCTGGCTGGAACGCGTGCCAACGTACAAAGAGCAGAAGGAGAACATCAAGGAAAAAGATCTAGGCACATACGGGTTTCTCGGCTATCCCGTTCTGCAATCGGCGGATATTTTAATTTACAAGGCCGACGTCGTTCCGGTCGGCGAGGACCAGGTGGCCCACGTGGAACTGACCCGCGAGGTCGCGCGGCGGTTCAACGGGATCTATGCGCAGCCAATCGTAGTCAGGAACTCAGACCGTTTGACTCCAGTTCAAAGAGATTTCTTGACTTCACTTGGACAGCAAATAACGCAGGATGCCGATTATGTCTTCCACTGGGCCGTTTTCCCCGAACCGGCGGCCTTGCTGACGCCGGCGCCCCGCCTGCCGGGCACTGACGGCCGCAAGATGTCGAAGTCCTACGACAATACGATCATGCTCACCGATCCCGAGCCGGTGGTGCGGCAAAAATTGAAGACGATGGTCACCGACCCGGCCCGGGTGCGGCGCACCGATCCCGGCAATCCTGATGTGTGCCCGGTGGGCGACCTACACAAAATATTCAGCAATCCGGAGACAATGGCGAAAGTAAACGAAGGCTGCCGGTCGGCGGGAATCGGCTGTATCGAATGCAAGAGCTGGGTCGCCGATGCTCTCGTAAAGATTCTTCAGCCCATGCAGGAGCGCAGAAAAAAATACGAGGACAATCCGCGGCTCGCCTGGGATATTCTGGAGGCTGGCTCGGCTCGCGCCCGCGAGGTTGCGGGCGCCACGATGGACGAAGTACGCAAGTCGATGGGGCTGGACTATAGTTCTAGTGCCAATGGTGCGCCAGCCAATGGTTCTACGAAGTGACGGATTTGACACAACCCATCTCAGAACAGTTGCCGGCTTCTGGACACAGCGCGGCTCCGGCTGAGACGCGGCAAGCCGCGTCTCTACGAGAGAGCGAATCCCCCGCTGCCAGGTCCGCGAAAGACAATGCCAGCGACTTTCCATTCGCTATCGCGCTCGGCGAAATCTATGAAGGGCCGCTCGACCTGCTGCTCGACCTGATCCGCAAGCAGGACATTAACATCTACGACATTCCCATCGCCAGGATCACGGCGCAGTATCTCACCTACGTCGAGCGCATACGTGAACTCGACGTGAATGTCGCCTCTGAATTCATTTATATGGCTGCGGTGCTGATTCACATTAAGTCGAAGATGCTGCTGCCGCGCGATCCGCTGGCGCCCGCCGATGTTCTGGAAGATCCGCGCAATGAACTTGTCAACCGGCTGCTCGAGCACGAAAAGTTCAAATCGGCGGCGCAGATGCTGCTGCAGAAACAGCAGATTGAAGACGCGGTGCTGAGCAATCCGGCGATCCGCGAGTTCATGGACGCCGAGGGCACTGAGCCGGAACTCGCGACCGATGTCATCGACCTGGTCAAGACGTTTCAGCAGATATTGGATCGGGCGCGCAGCCGGCCGATTCTAGAAGTCAATGAAGAGACCGTAACGGTCGGCCAGATGATCCAGTATCTGCACCGCCGGCTCTCGCTTGAAGATCGTCCCCTGCGCCTGAAGCAGATGCTTCGCAATGTGCCGTCGCGACAGGCGCTGGTGTGCATGTTTCTGGCATTGCTCGAACTGGTCCGCCTGCAGGCGATTCAGGTGAGGCAAGACCACGTCTTCGGCGAGGTGCTGGTGCGCAAACATTCTCATTTCGAAGAAGTGATGACCGAGCAAGCCGCGGTGCGCGATGATTGGAAGTGAAAAAGAAGTTCTCAGCTCTCAGTTTTCAGTTCTCAGTAAAGGCCCGTGGCCTATGGGCTTTTCTGAAACTGAAAAACTGAAAACTGAGAACTGAGAACTTTATGAGTCTTAGACCCCAACTCGAAGCCATCATTTACGCCGCGGAAATTCCGATTTCGCTGGAGCAGATTTTTTCACTGGTGAAGGAGTCTGTGCTCGCCGAAGCTCCCGGGATCGACGCCGCGGAAATCAAGTCGCGTATCCGCGCGGCGGTCGAAGAACTGATCGTGGATTATTCTGGCGCAACTCACGGAATCGAAATCCGCCAGCTCGCTGGTGGATACCGCATGTCCACCAAGCCCGAGCAACACGACGTGGTGCGCGCCTTCGCCAAGAGCCTCAAGCCGCCGTTCCGGCTGTCGCTTCCGGCGCTCGAAACGCTTGCCGTTATCGCCTACAGGCAGCCGGCCACAGTTCCCGAGATCAGCGAAATTCGCGGCGTCGATGCCGGCGGAGTCATCGCCACGCTGCTCGACCGCAAGCTCATCACGACGGCAGGCAGAAAAGCCGTAATCGGCCGGCCGATTCTTTATAGAACCAGCAAGGAATTTCTACTGCGCTTCGGGCTCAAGGACGTCAACGAGCTACCCAGCATGGAGGAATTCGAAAAGCTGCTGTCGGAATCTTTCCAGAGCGACCTGATTCCGGGCGAGGCCGCGCCCGTGGATGAGTCTTCCGAGCTGTCAGCCGAGGATTCTTCTGAAATGGAAAACGACGCCGAGGATTCGGAAGAAGCCGAAACGCCAGCCAGCACGAAACCGGAGTAGCCATGCCAGCCGAACGCCTGCAAAAAATTATCGCTGCCGCCGGAGTCGCATCCCGCCGCAAATCCGAAGAACTGATTACCTCGGGCCGCGTGGTGGTCAATGGCCAGGTGGTTACGCAGCTCGGCACTAAAGCCGATCCCGAACAGGACCACATTCGCGTCGATGGCAAACTGCTGCACGGGCCCGAGCGTTACACCTACGTCGCGCTCAACAAGCCCAAGGGCTACGTGACCACGGTCAGCGATGAAAAAAAACGCCCGACGGTGATGGACCTGGTGCAGAAAGTCAAAGGGCGCGTGTATCCCGTGGGCCGTCTGGACTGGGCCAGCGAAGGCCTTCTCCTGATGACCAATGATGGCACGCTAGCCAACGCACTGATGAAAGCATCCTCCAATGTGCCGAAAATATACGTCGTGAAAGTCGCGGGCCAGCCCGACGAGACTAAGCTCGACAAGCTGCGCCGCGGAGTTTCTATCGCGGAAAAAGGCGGGCGGCGCGTGCGTACGGCTCCAGCAAAGATTCGGCTGATCCGCGAAGGCGATAACCCGTGGCTCGAAGTGACCATCATTGAAGGCCGCAACCGCCAGGTGCGGAAAATGTTTGAAGAAGTAGGACACCACGTGGAGAAAATCCGGCGCGTGCAATACGGGCCGCTCGCGCTCGACGTGCCGCCGGGAGACTGGCGCAACCTGACTCTGCTGGAAGTGGCGAAGTTGAAATCCGCCGCGTCCGGACAGAAAGTTGCCTCTCCTCCGAGCCCGCAGATTGCGCTGCGCGCGCCGAAGCCGCTTCACGTGTCGCGCGCAAAGAGGCCGGCGCAATCGTCGAAGCGGGTGCGCGTCCCGAAGGCGCACGCGGCGAGGCCCAAGCGCGGTTAGTTCGCGAGTCGACTCGGCTCCGGGTCTCGCTGGACGGGCGAGAGCGCCCGTCTCTCCACTTTCGGCTCTTCGGCTCCGCAATCGTCTCTAGGCAATCATGGGCAAGCGCGCCGCGCCATACAGGCCGGCATCGCTCCCGAGCAGCGCGCGGGTGATGATGGTCTTGTGTCCGGGGCCGGCCTCCACGTGCGCCGAAGCGCCCTGATTCGTGGCCGAAGGATCGTGCGGCGCGGTGGCGCAATACACCAGGGAGCGCCGCCGCAACTCTTCGAAGATCGCGGGAGAAAAAGCTTCCCAGGCGCTCGAAACTCCTCCGCCAATCACGTAAATCGGCAGGTTCAGGGAATTCACCATCGACGAAAGCACAATGCCCAGACAACGGCCGACGTATCGGAAAATGCGGCGCGCATCTTCATCGCCTTGAATCGCGAGATTGTAGATCGATTTTGCGCTGAACTCCGGATCGGAGTGAGCCGCGCTTGCCAGCGCCGACGCGCCATTGTTCGCGATTGCTTCTCGTGCCAGCCGGACCACCGCCGTCGCCGACGCGTATTGCTCAAGGCATCCGAGATTCCCGCATCCGCAAAGCTGTCCGTCCGGCTCGACCGTGGTGTGTCCGAACTCGCCCGCCATGCCATTCGCGCCGCGCCAGATCGCGCCACCCACAACCAGTCCGCCGCCGACGCCGGTACCGAGGGTGAGCATCGCCATGTCGGCAAAATCCCTGGCCGCGCCCAGCCATTTTTCTCCCAGCGCCGCGACGTTGGCGTCATTTTCCAGAATTACGACTGTCTTCAGGCGCTGCTCAATCGCGGCTCGAGCCGGATAGTCGACCCAGTCCGGCAGATTGGGCGATTCGCGCACCAGTCCGGTTTGCATGTCGATGATGCCGGGCACGCCAATGCCAATCCCGAGCAGCGGAGCAGAATCCCTGAACTTATCCGACATGCGCTGGATGGCGTCGCACATGTCAGCGATGACGTGTTCGCGTCCCCGGGAAACCTTGGTGCCGAGTGTGACTTTCTCGACGAGCGCGCCTTGCTCGTCCACGGCCGCGATGCGCAAGTTTGTGCCGCCGAGGTCCACGCCAATTGAGAATTTATTCATGCTGATTGTCTGGGCAGTCCGTTCGATGTGGCATTTGAGCCCTGCACTTTTTTACAGGGCCGACTTCAATCCGTCAATATTAAATCGTTCTATTAGGGCTATTTTTGACAATTCGAGCAGTAGTGGCTGCTGCGACCGGCGAGCACAACGCGGCGGATCGCAGTTCCACACACCAGGCATGGTTCCCCTTCGCGGCCATAAACGCGATGCTGCAGCTGGAAGAATCCCTCTTCGCCATCCGCATCCACATAATTGGAAATAGAAGATCCGCCCAGCGCAATCGCCTCGCGCAGCACTTCGCGTACCGCAGCGTGTAACTTGCCCAGCCGCTCGCGGGTGATGGTCGCCGCCCGCCGGCGGGGACGGATGCCGGCCCGAAACAACGACTCGTCGGCGTAGATATTGCCGACACCGCGCAGCAGCTTCTGATTCAGAAGCGCGCTCTTGATGGGAGTCTTGCGGCCGCGAAAAAGTTCGGCGAACTGCTCTTCGTTCACCCCCAGCGGTTCCACTCCGCCAGGATCGAAACCGCCGGGATGAATGCTGAGTTTGCCAAACATCCGCGGATCGATAAAGCGCAGTTCGCGTCCGGAAGCGAGCTTCGCGATCAGGTGCGTGTGCTTGGCGATGTCCGCCGCAGGTTCGGAGACGACCATGCTTCCGGTCATGCCGAGATGTACGATCCACTGCGCCGTCTCGGCTTGGGAATGGGGTAGGGACGCGGCTTGCCGCGCCTGGCCGCGACCGGTGCGGTTGGCTTTCCTGGGTGGCGTCTGTAATGCCTTCGACGCTCCCTCGAGATCGAACACGATATGCTTGCCCGCGCGATGCACCCGCACGATCCGCTTGCCTTCGAGCGTCGCAGCGATAACAGCTGCGGGCGATTTGAGCGGCTGTTTTCGCGAACCGATCCACACCGATTCGACGACGTCTCCGGCGACTCGTTTGTCGAGCCCGCGCGCAATGGTTTCGACTTCGGGAAGTTCTGGCACGCTGTCAGGATACAAGATCGGCGCAGTTATAGAATTGGACCATGCTTGGGACTATGCCCGCGACAAATCGTTCCCCGGAAGCTTTGCACTATCTTCTCACTCGTCACATCATCGAAACCGGACACGCGCCGGGATTACAGAAGCTTGCGGACCTGGCGGGACTGACTGAGGAGAGGACCGCGGAAGTCTTAAGAAAGTTAGAAGAGATGCACGGGGTCATCCTCGTACCAAATTCGCTGCGCATCTGGAGCCTGCACCCCTTTGCTCTGAATCCGACTTCACTTTGGGTAAGCACCGCAACCGGCGGCTGGTGGGCAAACTGCGCATGGTGCTCGCTTGGAATCTGGGCCGCCATTAAGCAGGATGTGAAGATTTTTACGTCCGGCGGAGGCGAAGAACTTTCCTTGGAGTTCTCGATCGAGAGCGGACAAACGAGCCGCAAGGATCTATTGATGCACTTCCCCTATCCGCCACATACCTGGTGGGACAATCCGTTCGCTCCATGCGCCAATATCCTGTTCTTTTCTTCCGAAGCGCAGATCGATTCATGGTGTTTGCGCCACGGGCACCCACGCGGCAGCGTGCTTCCAATCGATGTTGCAGTCCGGCTCGCGGATCTTTGGTTTGGAGATTATGCGTCTCCGGGTTGGGTTCGTAAAACGCCCGCCCGGGCGACGGAAATTTTCAACGAGCTCGGCCTCGAAAAATCCTTCTGGAGGATGTCTGACACCTTCCGCTGAACGTAGCGGTGCAGTTTGACGATCGGCTGCCCACGAAAACCTGAACCACCAACGGCACGAAGGTACACGAAGGAACTTCTGAAGGCCAAAAGCCTTCGTGATACTTCGTGCCCTTGGTGGTTAACAATCTCGCAAACGCTGAATTCCGGTTTGCTCCTCCACAGCCCGATTCGGTATGCTAGAGCGTACACACCAAGTACCGCCGACTTTCCCGGTTTTCCAGTCTTATTCAGCAGCAGCGGCGCAACCCGTGTGTGCGACCCTGGGGCGGGCTTCGGTTTGCGGTCGCGCCATAATCCAAGTGGAGTTTTGCATTGAGTAGCGGCGTAACGGCTAGAGGCAGAACTGCGGTCATTGTCGGAGCCCAATGGGGCGACGAGGGCAAGGGCAAGATTGTCGATGTACTCACGCAGACTTTTTCGGTGGTGGCTCGCTACGCCGGTGGCCACAACGCCGGACACACGGTCATTATCAACGGGAAAAAATTCGTGCTGCAGTTGGTGCCCGGGGGCGTTCTGCGGCCCGAGTGCACCAGCGTCGTCGGCAACGGCGTAGTGATTGCTCCGCTGGCTTTCCTCAAAGAGGTCGCCTCGTTGCGCGCGGCCTGCGTGAAAGTGGATGGCAATCTTTTTGTCTCGAACCGCGCCCAGGTCATTCTTCCCTACCATCGCATGATGGAGCTGGGGTCGGAGAATGCTCCGGGCCGCGTAAAAATTGGAACGACCTCACGCGGCATCGGCCCCGCTTACGAAGACAAAATGGGACGCCGCGGATTGCGCGTTGCCGATCTGCTCGATCGCCAATTGCTGCGCACACATATCGAGAACGCATGCCGCGAAAAAAACATGATCGCGCACGCGCTTTTCAATTCCGACCCGCTCGATGCCGACAAAATGTTCCGGGAATACGCGGATGCCGCCGAAAAGATCCGTCCTTTTGTCCGCGACACGGCGCTGCTGTTGAACCGGGCGCTGGCCGAAGGTAAGTCGATCGTATTCGAAGGCGCGCAGGGCACGATGCTCGACATTGATCACGGCACTTATCCGTTCGTGACCTCTTCGAGCGCCACATCGGGAGGCGCCTCCACCGGAACCGGCGTGCCGCCGACAGCGATTGACACGGTCATCGGAATCACCAAAGCCTATTGCACCCGCGTCGGCAGCGGCCCGTTCCCGACCGAACTGCTCGACGCGCAAGGCGAAGAGCTGCGCAAGCGTGGCAACGAATTCGGCGCTGTCACCGGACGCCCGCGCCGCACCGGCTGGCTCGATTTGCCTCTACTCCGTTACGCTGGCATGATTAACGGAATCTCCTGGCTGGTGGTTACTAAGCTGGATGTGCTCGACCACCTGACCGAGATTCCAGTGTGCGTGGGGTATAAGGTGGACGGCAAAGAAGTCGACGAAGTTCCGGCTCAGGCATGCGGTTACGACAACATTGAATGCATCTACCGCGAGCTGCCGGGCTGGGCCAGCCCAACGCAGTCCATTCGCACGGTCGAAGGATTGCCTAAAGCCGCCCGCGAATACCTGGCTTTCATCGAGAAGGAAACCGGAGCGCGAGTGGGAATGATTTCCACGGGGCCGGATCGTGAGCAGACGATTTTGGCGCAGGATTTTATCAGCGCGTTGGGCCTAAAGAGCTCGGCCGCACAAAACTAATTTAACGAAGAGAGACAGAACGGAGCGAAGGATGGTGGTGTTGGCCGTAACCTGGATGGCAAAGGCCGGACGCGAGTCCGAAGTGGCGGCAATCTTCGAAAAACTTACCGCCGAATCGCGCAAAGAACCGGGCTGCATTATGTATCAGGTGCATAAGCACAAGACCGATCCGCGCCGGTTCTTTATCTACGAACAGTACAATGACGACGCCGCTCTCGAGGCCCATCGCACCACGCCACACTTCTTGCAGATGGGCAAGAAAGAATTGCCCAAAATCGCAGACCGCACGGAAGGGCATTTGTTCGAGCCGCTGGGATAAGCGCGGAGTTCCCCGGTCCCAGTTCTCAGTTCTGAGAAAACCCGTCATCAGATTGATCTTACTGAGAACTGGCAACCGGGAACTGAGAACCGCTTTACTGCGCCAATTCATATCCCGCGAAAAAGAAGCTTAACTCGAAGCGCGCCGTTTCATCCGCGTCCGAGCCGTGAATCGCATTATGTTCAATGTTGCTGGCCCATTTCTTGCGGATGGTGCCCTCCTCGGCGCTGGCCGGGTTGGTCGCGCCCATGAGCTTGCGCAAGTCGGTGATGGCATTTTCCTTTTCCAGCGCCAGCGCCACGATCGGCCCGCTGGACATGAAGATGGTCAGCGAATTGTAAAACGGCCTGCTGGCATGGACGGCGTAGAACTGCTCCGCCTGATGCTGGGAAATTTCCAGCATCTTCATGGCCAGAATGCGGAAGCCGTTCTTCTCGAACTGCTCGATAATATCTCCGACAGCGTTCTTCTTCACCGCGTCGGGCTTGATGATGGTCAGTGTGCGTTGCAGTGTTTTCATGAATCCGTCGCTAGTCCTTAGTCGTTAGTCGCTAGTTCAAAAACCTAAACTTGTCATCCTGAGCGGAGCGAGATGTTCGCGAAGCGGACATCTCGCGCAGTCGAAGGACCCCTACTCCCAAAAACAGTCAGTTACGCCCTCGCTCCCACTCCCAGCGCAGCCGCTAGCGTCTCCCCTATGTCGGCCGGCGATTTCGCTACTTTGAGGCCAGCTTTCTCCATGGCGGCTATCTTCTCGGCTGCCGTGCCCTTGCCGCCGGAGATGATGGCTCCGGCATGGCCCATGCGGCGTCCGGGAGGCGCTGTCTGTCCGGCGATAAAACCCACTACCGGCTTCTTCATGTGAGTCTTGATGAAGTCCGCGGCGCTTTCTTCCGCGTTGCCGCCGATTTCTCCGATCATGATTACGGCTTCGGTCTGCGGATCGCGGTTAAACAGGTCGAGCGCGTCGACAAAATTCGTACCGATGATGGGATCGCCGCCGATGCCGATCGCCGTCGATTGTCCGATTCCGCGCTGGGTCAGCTGATGCACCGCCTCGTAAGTCAGCGTCCCGGAACGCGACACGATCCCCACATTGCCTTCTTTGTGGATGGACGCGGGCATGATTCCTACCTTGCATTTACCCGGCGAGATGATGCCGGGGCAGTTCGGTCCAATCAGGCGCGAGCGCCGGTTCTGCAGAAACTCCCAGGCGCGCACCATGTCCAGCGTGGGGATGCCCTCGGTGATGCAGACGATGAGTTCAATTTCGGCGTCGGCTGCTTCCATGATCGCGTCGGCCGCGAACGGCGGCGGCACAAAAATGATGGTGGCATTCGCGCCCGTCTTGTCCGCGGCTTCCTGAACAGTATTGAAAATCGGCCAACCTTCGTGGGTGGTTCCGCCCTTGCCGGGAGTGACGCCGCCCACGACCTGCGTGCCATACGCCGCGCACGCCTTCGCGTGGAACGTGCCTTCGCGGCCTGTCATGCCCTGCACAATCAATCGCGTTCTTTTATCAACCAGGATTGCCATAATTGCTCACTCTCAAAAAAACTGTCGTCGGTCGTTAGTCGTCAGTCGTTGGCAACCTAGACCGCGCCCTTTGCGGCTGCCACAACTTTGTCGGCCGCGTCTTTCATGTTTTCTGCAATCGTGAAGTTCAGGCCCGATTCCATCAGGAGTTTCTTGCCTTCCTGAACATTCGTGCCTTCCAGTCGCAGAACCACCGGCAGTTGGATATTTGTTTTTCTGGCCGCCTCTATCACTCCCGCGGCCAGCGTATCCACGCGCAGGATACCTCCGAAAATATTGATCAACACGGCGCGCACACTCTTGTCGCTCAGCAGGATTTCAAACGCATGCGCCACCTGCGCCGCGTTGGCGCCGCCGCCCACGTCCAGAAAGTTCGCCGGCAGGCCGCCCGCGTATTTGATGATGTCCATCGTGGCCATCGCGAGCCCCGCGCCATTCACCATGCAGCCCACGCTGCCGTCAAGCTTGATGTAGTTGAGGTTGTATTTCGACGCCTCCACTTCCAGCGGATCTTCTTCAGTGACGTCGCGCAACTCGCGCAGGTCGGGATGGCGGAAGAGGGCGTTATCGTCAAACGTCAACTTGGCATCGAGCGCGAACAACCGTCCATCCGCGCAACTGATGAAAGGATTGATTTCGACCAGCGAAGCATCCGTCTCCAGGAACGCCCGGTAAAGACCGATCAGAAACTGCACCGCAGGATTGATCTGCTGCGGCTTCAGCCCCAGCATAAATGCGATCTTGCGCGCCTGGAACGGCTCCAGTTGCATACCCGGATCAATGTATTGCTTCAAAATCGCGTCGGGCGTCTCGGCGGCGACTTGCTCAATATCCATGCCGCCCGCGGCCGATGCCATGAACACCGGCTTACCCTCGCCGCGATCCACCAGAATTCCGAGATAGAGTTCCTTCTCGATCGGTAGTGTCTCTTCGACGAGCAAGCGGTGGACGATGCGACCTTCGGGCCCCGTCTGATGCGTGACGAGTGTCATACCCAGCATCCTGGCGGCGATCTCACCCGCCTCTTCCACCGATTTTGCGATCTTGACTCCGCCGCCCTTGCCGCGTCCGCCGGCGTGGATCTGTGCCTTCACCACGACGCCGGTCGCGCCCGAGCGCAGCAACTCCTTCGCCACCGCCTCAGCTTCTTCGCGTGTCGTCGCCATGGTTCCGCGCGGCACGGCAACGCCATACTTCTTCAGAATTTCTTTTCCCTGATACTCATGAATTTTCATAATGATTCCAAAGCACACTCACTCGATTCAAACTAGAAGAGACCCCGCTTGCGGATTGCACTGCGGTATAGCAAACCATTGATTCTATAGGACGAAAGCACAATCGGCAAAGGCGAGCCCGTCACCATGGATGCCCGAAACAGCGACGGCCGAGAACCATCACGCGACGCGAACTCGGTTTGAAAGAAATCTCGTCTCTACTGTAGCTTGGATGCTGTGATTCTTGACGCCCTCCATCGCATTGCCAATCATCGCCAGTCGCTCTCTCGCGAAGAAGCCCGCGCGTTGATGACCGAGATCCTCACCGGCCAATGCTCTGACACGCAGATTGCGGCGGTGCTCGTGGCCTTGCACATGAAGGGCGAAACGGTTGAGGAAATTGTCGGATTTGCCGAAGCCATCCGTTCCGCCGCCGTTCCGCTCGAACTCCAGGCCAACTCCGTTCTCGACGCCAGCGGCACCGGGCGCGATGCGCTGGTCGATACCTGTGGGACCGGTGGCGATGCCAGCGGCACATTCAACATTTCAACGGCGACAGCGTTCGTGGTCGCCGGAGCCGGCGTGCGCGTCGCCAAACATGGAAACCGCAGCGTGACTTCGAAGTGCGGCTCCGCCGACGTGATGGAAGCGCTGGGTGTGAACATCCATCTGCCGGTTACGCAGATCGCAGCCTGCCTGAACCAGGTGGGAATCGCGTTTCTCTTCGCCCCCGCCATGCATTCGGCAATGAAGCACGTGCAGACCGCCCGCCGTGAATTGCGTCTGCGCACAGTCTTCAACCTGCTCGGTCCGCTGACCAATCCCGCGCGCGCCACTTGTCAGGTTGTAGGTGTCTATTCCGCGGAGCTTGTCGAAAAACTTGCGGAAGCGCTCAGCATGCTGGGTTTGCGTCGCGCACTCGTCGTTCACGGAAGCGACGGCCTGGACGAGATTACGATCACCGGCCCCACGCGCATCGCCGAAGTCCGCGACGGGCAAGTTCACACTTACGACGTCACACCGGAAGAATTCGGTCTGCCGCGGGCGGCGCTGGAAGACATCGCCGGCGGAGACGCCGCCCTGAATGCCACGCTGATTCGCGAAGTGCTCGCTGGGAAAAAATCTGCCCGCCGCGACGTGGTGCTGCTCAACGCCGCCGCCGCCCTCGTCGCCGCCGGACGCGCCGATCATCTGCGCGATGCGGTGCCACTGGCCGCGACGGCGATTGACTCGGGTACGGCGGAACGAAAGCTGGACGCGCTGGCGAAATTCTCTAAGTCCACTTAGTTTTTTGCGCTTCTTGATGCCGTCGTGCGCTGACCCGCCAGCCATTCAAGCTACTGGGCGGAAATCTTGAACACATTATTCGACAAATCAATCTCCGGAACGCTGCCATCGTTGATCATGATTTCGCTCGCCGCGCCCTGCAGTTGAACTCGCGTTGTCGCCGTGGCTTTTGCGCGCACTTCAATCCGCTGCGTGATCTCGCCACCTTCGCAAACTATAGTGAACGGGACTTCCGCCCCCGCGTTGCCCAGGTTCTCGATGGTTACGGTGAGAAACTGCACGCCTTTTTCTGTGGTCCATGGATGCACGGACTGCACGCGGAAATCGGGTAGACCACGATCCTGATACACCCAGTCGTCGAAAAACCAACTCAGGTCGCGCTTGGCGGGGGACTCGATCAACTGCTCGACATACTTTGGATCCTTGTCGTCCGCAGCCCGATATTGGCGGATGGCCTGCTTCAACGGATCGTCTCCTACCATGTCGCGCAACATCCACCACACATACGCTGCCTTGGTGCGATAGTAAATTTCATCAAAAGAACCGGCCAGCGGTGGGCCGGCATTTTTCTGCGGCGCGGCCGCTACTTCTTTTTCCGCATCAAGAAATGCGGCGGAATGCAGCCCCAGAAGCTCGAGCGCCGCGTCACGTCCACCCTGGCTCTGGCGATACATCGCCTCCGCAAAGTGAGCCAGACCCTCGTACACCCACGGCCGCGACGAGGGCAAAGCGGAATGCACCAGTTCGTGAACCAGGTTGATGCCCGCGAGATTCGAATCCTCCGCGGCCATCGATGCCATCAATAACGTGCCGCTTTCAAAAGGAGGGGAATTGGGGTCGGCAAAATCGGCGATGGCGACCGGCGCGGTTGGCTGGCCAAACCATCCGCTTACAAACTTCATCGCCGGCTCGAGCGCGTTGGAATACTTCGCCGCTCCTTCCTCGTCACCCGCCAGACTGAACAATTTCAAAGGCGCTTTGGACTGGTCCACATAGTCGGCCACGGCAAACGTCGGAGTAACCGACCCCAATGGATTCCATCCACATTGCACTTGAAGCCCGCGATCTCCCGCCTTGGCGGACGAACCTTCATCTTGAGCGCCGCACAGCAGAGTCGGATTCCCATCCGCATTCCCGGGCTGCATGCTCAACGCGAGCTTGAATTCACTCGCCGCTTCCCGCGCCTTCCATCGATCGGCAACCTCGAACAGACTGTTTCCCTCCGAAAAATCCGCCGACTCCGTCGTGATCGGATACCACGCCACATATCCCGCACCGCGCACCGCCGTGAACAATGCACCGATCTGATCCCAGCTTGAATGTTTCGCCATCTTTTCCGGCACGCCGACTCGAACCAGCCGCGTCGCATCCAGTGGGATTACGCCCTCGTAGCCGATTTCGAGCTCCACGGAATCTTTCGGCTTAACCTCGGCGGGCAAGGTGACGACCGCTTCTGAAAGCTCTCCCGTGTGATCGATGTCCGAAACAAAAGGTTGCGAAACATATTGAACGGTTTTGCCATCCACTCGAATCGAACGCCAATTGAGAGAAGAGGAGAGCTGCAGCGCGACGATCTTCTGCGGGTGAGCCGAGTCGTTGCGCAATGTGATTTTGCCGCGAGCGCCGAGCCTCTGCTGTTCCGGCTCCAGGCGAATCTCCAGGTCGTATTTTGCAATGGTGAAGGCTTCGCGATCCAGGGCGGCGGCAAAAAAGCTCGCGCCACAGAGGACCCAAAGAACCCAGAGGCACTTCATATTTTCTTCGATGCGGCCAACCGCCTCTGCCGCACAACTTCATAAAGCACCACACCGGCAGCCACGGATACATTCAGCGACGGCACTTGCCCCAGCATCGGAATCGACACCAGGAAATCGCAGTGTCGGCGCACCAGGTCGTGCACTCCCTTGCCTTCGGCCCCGAGCACGATGGCGCAATGCATCTTGTAGTCCACCGTCTCATAAGTTTTCTCAGCGTGCTCGTCCAATCCAACGATCCACAGATCCTTCTCCTTTAAATCCTCGAGAGCGCGCGATATGTTCGTGACCTTGGCCACCGGAAGGTGTTCGCTTGCTCCCGCTGAAACCTTCGCCACCGCCGCCGTCACTGCGGCCGACCGGCGTTCCGGAATGACCACGCCATCGGCTCCGGCAGCGTCCGCAGTACGCAGAATCGCTCCCAGATTGTGCGGATCTTCGACTCCATCCAGCACCACGATCAGCGAGTGCTCGCCCCGACGCGACGCCACCAGGTCGCCGAGATCGCTATATTGTTTTGCCGATGTTGCGGCCACCAGCCCCTGATGGGCAGCGTTCCCGGCAAGTTCGTCGAGTTCCAAGCGCGACAATACGCGCACCGGAACGCCGATCTTGCGGCACTCGTCAATGACTCGCCGCAGGCGAATATCCTTCCGCTCCTTGGCGACACCGACCCACTCGAAGTTGCGTCCCCGCGCTTTCAGCGCTTCCGTAACCGTGTTGATTCCGTAGAGAATATTCACGTCGAGTAGTTTACCGCGTGGGCCGCCCGCCCAGTCCCGATCGGCACATTCTTACCACCCAGGGCACCGAGAAACAGAGGGTAGGAATCGCGCTGGCGGCCTGCCCACTGTGGTAGTTATACTCAGGTAGACACTATGGCCATCGCCGCCGCAACCGCCGGTTTCGCCAGCTCGGCCCGGACCCCTATGCCCCTCTCCGCCCTCATCGTCGACGACGAACAACTGGCGCGCGACGAGCTCGCTTACCTGCTCAAGAACCTCGACGACGTCAACGTGGTCGCGCAGGGCAAGAACGGCCTGGAAGCGATCAGCCTGATTCGCGAGCACAATCCGGACCTCGTATTTCTCGATGTTCAGATGCCGGGCCTCGACGGTTTCGGAGTCATCAAAAAACTGCTCGACCGCAAGGTTGTCCTTCCCAAAATTATCTTCGCGACCGCCTTTGATCAATATGCGGTGAAGGCATTCGAGGTGAATGCGGTGGACTACATTCTGAAGCCATTCGATAAGAAGCGAGTGGCCCTGTCCATTGAGAAAGCGCGGATAAAGATCGAGGCGGGCGCCGGCCCGGAAGAAAAATTCGAAACGCTGGTGCGGATGCTGGAATCGCAGAAGCCGCAGACGGCGAAAATTCTGATTAAGGCCGCGGGGAGGTTATTCCTGACCGACCCGAAGGATATCTGCTACGCCACCATCGAAGATGGCGTAATCAGCGTGGCCACCAGTGGTCATTCCGGCATGGAAGGACAGTCGAACTGCCGGACGCTGGAGGAGCTTTTCGAGAATCTCGATCCCAATTTTTTCTGGCGGGCGCACCGGTCGTTTCTGGTCAACATTAATCACATCCGCGAAGTCGTGCCTTGGTTCAAGAGCTCCTACCAGTTGCGCATGGACGACAAGAAACAGACCGAGATTCCGGTGAGCCGCGCACAGACCCGCCGCCTGAAGGAACTGTTCAACCTCTGACATTCAACTTCTGACGTTCAATCTCCAAGAAAAAATTGGGCGGACGGATACACGTCTCCGTCCGCCCGGGGAGGGATGTCTCAGGACGCGATCGCTTGCAAGGCGATCCGGTTGGGAATCACCAGCGTCGCGCCTTCAAGCCGAATTAACTCTTTCCGTTTCATATCGCTCAATAAGCGGGTTACCGTTTCTCGCGACGATCCAATCATCTGGGCAATTTCTTCGTGCGTGAATTCCGTGGCCACGCGGAGTTCCCGGTTACGCGACTCCTGCGATACCCAGGAGAGCAAAAGGCGTGCGAGCTTCTCCGTCGAACTGCGCGCGAGCAGCAAATCGTATACATCGTCGAATGAATTCATCACTTCGCGGGCGAGCATGGTGGCGCACGCGAGCGCGGCGTGGCTGTCGCGTTCGATCAGACGCAGAATGCTCTCGCTTTCCACGAATTTGATCTGGCATAGCTCGATGGTGGTGACCGTGATCGGCGAGGGCCGCCCGGTAATAACCGCGCTCAGACCCATTACCTGGCGGTCTCCGACAATCTTCAAAATAATTACCTTGCCGTCGCGGGACTCGACCGACAGTTTGGCGCGGCCGGAACAGGCGATATAAACTCCGCGCGGCATTTGACCTTCCGTCAGCAAAGCGGCATTGCCGAGATAGAGGGTGACGTGTCCCATCGCACTGAACTCATTCATCAGCGGCCGTGGCAAATTGCAGAAATCGCCGTTCTGCCTCAGAGTGCAGCTTAGACAGTCTTTTGGAATCGCGAAGCGCCGCAACATACCCATAGCAAACTCCTGCTTGTTAACCAAATTTGGCTGGCGGAACCGCTCGCCGGGGGAGTGCGCCATCTCGCAAAGCGATGCACACCAACTGCCAAACGTCGATTTCGAGTAAGTGGCTGTAACTTCGATGCTTAAGATGGCTTGCATGAGCTGCGCGCCAAAGGAGACGCCGTAAAACTGGCTTGCTTCGCCGAGAGTTCGGCAGACCCTCGCTGCGGGTAAGTCTTCCTGGGTAGTTATACATACGGCATCGCCCCATCGAGGCTGTAATACAAGTCCGCCGTTTGTCCGCCCCGCGAAGAGGTGGGGCATGCTCACGATTCGCACTTAGGGGGGTGCCTAACAGGCCTTGGAAGAAGTCATTTCTGAGCGAGAGCTGCGCCCCCGCCTGTTCTTACTCGAACATAGGTCACGGATGGCCCGAGACGGGGCGAGCCCCGTCTCTACACGACATCTTTTTCGGCAAGCAAGGCCGGTTCAGGACCAACGCAGTTACCGCAGCGCAGCCTGCTAATGCAGATAGTCCATGCGCGAGATTCCCAGCCGCTGCATCTTGTACTGCAGGGTGGTGCGCTTAAGTCCAAGCCGGGCCGCGGCACCTGCCGGACCCGACAGCACGCCGCGCGTCTGACGCAAAACTTCGATGATGTGTTCGCGCTCTTTGTCGCGCAACGTGCCGTCATGCTGGGGCAGCTGCCTTGACATCTCTTCGCGCAACTCGCTGAGCGGCGGGTTCAACCGGTTGCCTTCCGAAAGGATCACCGAGCGCTCGATAAAGTTTTCCAGCTCGCAGACGTTTCCCGGCCATCCCCAGTGCATCATGGCCGCTACCGCCTCATCGGGGATCACGTCGATCTGCCGGTGTTGCCGGGCCGCGCACTTTTCGACGAAATGGCGGATCAGCATGGGGATGTCCTCGCGGCGTTCGCGCAACGCCGGCAGATGCAGGGGAAACACGTGCAAGCGGTAGAACAGGTCGCTGCGAAACTCCTTCTCTTCGACGGCACGCGCCAGATCGCGATTGGTGGCGGCTAGGCGCTCGAACTCCTGGTCCTCAAGAACGCGCAGCAACTTGAGCTGTAACTCCAAAGGGATCTCTCCAATCTCATCGAGTAAGAGAGTGCCCTTGTCCGCCAATTCCAGCCGGCCGAGCTTCTGGATTACAGCTCCGGTGAACGCACCTTTTTCGTGGCCGAACAATTCGCTTTCCAGCAGTCCTGTAGGAATGGCGGCGCAGTTCACTTTAACGAAGTTGCGGTCTTTGCGCCGGCTCGTGCTGTGAATCAGGCGGGCGATGCGGGCGATGCGTTCCTTGCCCGTCCCGGTTTCGCCGGTGATCAGTACCGTGGAATCCGTATCGGCAACAATAGCAGCGTAGTCCAACACCCGTTTCAAGCTCGGGCTGGCGCCGACGATATCGTCGGGCCGGTTCGCGCTCTGGATCTCATACTCCAGATAACGCTTTTCCTGGACAAGGCGGTCCTTGAGTCGCGCGATCTCTCCGTAAGCGTGCGCATTCTGCAGTGCAACCGCGATCTGGTTGGCTACCAGCTGCACGTATTCAATCTCCGGCAGTCCGAAAGCGTCCTCCATGATGCTGCTCGGATTCAGCGCTCCCCACACCCGATTGCCCGCGATCAGCGGCACCGAGCACGCGGAGCGAACCCCGATTTCATACATGGCTTTCGCCAGGGGATCATTCATGTTCCGCAAATCAGCCGCGTCGAAAAATGTCGCCTTTTGCGTCCGGACCGCTTCCGCCGAAATTGATTGCTCGATCGGAATCGTAGTTCCGTGATTGACGAAAGGCTCCCATTCCAGAGCGTCTCCATACCGGTGCAGGCCACGGCCATCTTCGTCCAGCAAGGTTAGGATGGCCCGGTCGTAGCGCGCGATACTTCTGATGCTGGTAAGGACGATAGGCAGCAGCTTATCCAACTCGAGGCTGGAACTCAGTGCGCGGCTGATCTCGACCAGGCTTTGCTGTTCCTCAAAGGCGTCATAGGCTCGCTCCTTTTCCAAGGCCAGCGCTCCCATCAGCGCGACCCGGGAGAGGAATTCGACGTCCTCATGGTCGAGCGCCTCGGGAACCCTCCTGCCCAGTCCAAGCGCTCCAAAATGACGCGACGGCGTGCTTACCGGAAGCACGGTGTACGATCGGACGCCATGATTGAGCAGCACGGGCACGCAACTGGGAAAGCGCTGCTCGCGCTCCGTATCGGGAATCGCGATCCGCTCCTGATGTTTCCACGCCCACCCGCTCGCATCTTCGTCTACCGGGAAAGCTTCGAACTCTCCACTTTCGTTTCTTTTCCAGTATTGCGTCAGCATGCAGTCCCGGTACGGGTCGTGGAGGGAAAGGTTCAGCAATTCTCCCCCGGTCAGGTCCAGCACCGGAGGGGCAAGTGTTTTGAACGCATGGGCAGGCTCTTGGCGCGAGCAACTAAGTCGGTAATCGCAAGTAGCAGGCGATACCGGTTGCGTTCGGGCGAGAGGCTTCCCAGCGTTTGGAATTCGCTCTCTGACATGACAACTCCTGCGCCTGCCAGTACGATCTGACGGGCCGCTTATTTTGAGCAGGGGTCAGCGCGGTTTGCCGAACCGCGATTTCTGGTCTTAACATTTCGTGTCTGCAGGGCGTCGATTCCTTATACTTGGGAACCGATCTTATACTCCCCGCCCTCTGCGTCTCGGCGGTGAAAGCACGGTGGCGCTGACTGGCTCCTACCGCTCGCAGGCAAGCGGTTTCTTGTTAGCACCATAAGGTCGAGGTAATATTCATAAGATGGCGCGAGGCTGGGAAAGTAAATCCGTAGAACAGCAACAGGAGGAAATGTCGGAGCGGCGGAACGCCGTCTCCGCACCAATCCCGCCCGAGGAGCAGGAACGCAACCGGAAACGCGAAGGCCTGCGTCTTTCTCACGAACGCCTCACCCAACAGTTGCAAGCAGCCAGCAAGCCTCGGCACCGCCAGATGCTGGAGCAGGCGATCGCGGAGGTGGAACGTCAACTATCCTCCTTTGAGCAGGTTACGGATCCGAGGTCACGAAAGTAGTGGCCCAAGCGCATACCCTCTATAACGAAAACCGCAGTCCTGCCCGCTGTCAACTGACGTATAATTGAGAAGTTAATGAAAGCCTCCGTCTACGTGTCATTGAAGAAGAGCGTTCTGGATCCTCAGGGTAAGACGATCCACGGCGCGCTTACGAAAATCGGCTACAAGAATCTGCACGATGTCCGGCAAGGAAAGTATTTCGAAATTACTCTCAACGGCGGCATCTCAAAGGACGAGGCGCAGGCCGAAGTAGAGCGGATAGCGCGCGAAGTTCTAACCAACCCGGTTATTGAAGAGTTTCGTTTCTCCCTCGAAGACGTGTAGAGACGGGGCTTGCCCCGTCTGCTCTGGGCGTGACGGAAGACGCGGCAAGGCGCGTCTCTACCCGACAGGTTCCCCCCACCGAACGGTTCGTCGATTATCAAGGAGCCAATTCCCAAATGTGCGGCATTGTTGGATATGTGGGCAAGAAGCAGGTCGTCCCGGTCATCATTGAAGGTCTGAGAAAGCTGGAGTATCGCGGCTACGATTCGGCGGGAATCGCGGTGTCCGGCAACGGCGCCGGCCTGCAGATCCGTCGCGCCGAAGGCAAGCTGCGGAATCTGGAAGAAGTTATCCGCCTCAAGCCGCTCGATGGCACCTACGGCATCGGACACACGCGCTGGGCCACGCATGGCCGCCCCACCGAAGAGAACGCCCATCCCCATCGCGACTGCACCGGCAAGATCGTCGTGGTGCACAACGGGATCGTCGAGAATTATCTCTCGCTCAAACGGAAATTAACTGCCGAAGGGCACAAATTTACCACCGAAACCGACACCGAAATCATCGCGCACCTGGTGGAGAAGCACTACCTGCAAACCGGAAACGGCCATCGGCCGCTGCTGGAAGAAGCAGTGCGTAAAGCGGTGAAGGAACTTACCGGCGTGTTCGCGCTGGTGGTGATCTCGGTTGACGAACCGAACAAGATTGTCGCGGCCCGCAACGGACCGCCCGCCGTGATCGGCATCGGCAAAGATGAATACTTCGTCGCCTCCGACGTGCCCGCGCTTCTCGATCACACCCGCGATCTTTTCTTCCTGGCCGATGGCGATCTGGCCGTGATCACGCAAGATGGCGTAAAGGTTACCGATTTCGACGGCAATCCGCTGGAGCGCAAATCGCAGCGCATCACCTGGGATCCCATCATGGCGGAGAAGGGCGGCTTCAAGCACTTCATGCTCAAAGAGATTTATGAGCAGCCGCGCACCGTCCGCGACACTACGCTCGGCCGCGTCTCGCAGGACACCGGCGCCATCTTTCTCGACGAGATGCAGGTCAGTGAAGCCGAGTTCAAAGCTCTGAAGAAGATCAATATCGCCGCCTGCGGCACCAGTTGGCACGCCGGACTGGCCGGCAAGTTCATGATCGAGAACCTGGCCCGCATTCCGGTCGAAGTCGATTACGCCAGCGAATGGCGCTACCGCGATCCAATCCTGGGTACGGATGAGTTGACGCTGCTGATTTCGCAATCCGGCGAAACCGCCGACACCATCGCCGCCCAGCGTGAAGCCAAAGCCAAGGGCTCGAAGACGCTGGCCATCTGCAACGTGGTGGGATCCATGATCACGCGCGAGGCCGCTGGAACCATCTACACGCACGCCGGTCCGGAAATCGGCGTGGCGTCGACCAAAGCTTTCACCGGACAACTGACCGCTCTATATCTATTCGCTCTGTACCTGGCGCAGGTGCGCGGCACTATCACCCCCGAACAGGCGAAGGCTGCGGTACAAGAGCTAACCCACATCCCCGGCAAGCTGGAACAGATTCTCACCCACGATGAGGCCTGCGACGAACTGGCGAAAACCTATGTTCGCGCGCAGGATTTCCTTTTCCTCGGACGCGGCATTCACTATCCCATCGCCCTCGAAGGCGCGCTCAAGCTCAAGGAAATTTCCTACATCCACGCGGAGGGTTATCCGGCAGGCGAGATGAAGCACGGCCCCAATGCGCTGATTGACGAAAATCTTCCGGTCGTCATCATCGCCACGCGCGATGTGAACAGCCCGCAGTCGATGATCCGTTACGAGAAGACGATGTCGAACCTGAAAGAAGTGAAAGCGCGCTCCGGCATAGTCATCGCGCTCGCGACTACCGGCGACAAGGAAATTGCCGAAGAAGCCGATCACGTGTTGTTCGTCCCACCCGCGCCGGAAGAGCTGTCGGCAATCCTCGAGATCGTTCCGCTGCAGTTGCTGGCCTATCACATCGCCGTGCGTCGAGGATGCGACGTGGATCAGCCGAGAAATTTGGCGAAGTCGGTGACGGTCGAGTAGGGAGACGCTCACTCAACGAGTGAAACGGGCATCTTTGGACAGTGATCAGAGACATCGTTCGAGTTGATGAAAGACTGAGACTCTCTTCAGAATGTCTGAACCATTCGTATCGGCAAGCTCATCTTTTGACTTCGGATTGAATTCGAAGGCAACGTAGACGTTGTTCTCGCTGCAAAACCATGGCGCGCGCTCCTCGCCGATTTTGACTAGATCGTCCCAACCCGCACCGGCAAGGCTCATGTGTTGGCCTCTGAAATTCGCAACACAGCACATCTGCCTGAACCGTGTCCCGCCGGTCTGAAGATGTTGCTCGACCTGCTCACGAATCATTCCGGGTTTTAATGCGGAGGAGTATTTTGCTAAGACGATCTGGTAATTAATTTCGCGTTCCGCAGCTTTATGCCGCTCTCGCACATCACGCACCAACCAGAGGGCCAAGATAACTACAGCTATCGCTGCAATGATCATCAGCGCCTCCACGCGCTTTCCAGACATCGTGCGATTATCGCCTAGTGGGGCTTAGTGTTGCTTCACCAAATCGTTCTTACCACTTTAGCCCGCCGAATCTCTCGGTCCGCAGTGACCAACCCGATCCCTTCCACCAGCGCCGTCGCCCCAATCACCCGGTCCGCCGGATCTTTCGGATAACCCGCGGGCAATGACAACATGCGAGCACAAATGCGGGCGTTGATCGGCAGCACCACAAACCTGCGCTCCAGTTCGTCTAAAAAGGACTCTAAACTCAGTGTCAGATGAAACTGCCGCCGGCCGAAGAGAGTGGCTATCTCCACCAGCGTCATCGCGGAAATCGCCAGCCCAGTCCCGTTCCCTCGAGCCTCATCAATTACAGCGTGCACCCTCTTTGAGATTCTTCCTGGTTCGAACGCCAGCCAAAGGACGATATGGGTATCGACGAGGATCAATACAGGTCGCCCCACTCTTCCTTGGAAATCGCGGGCGAGATCACATCGCCAGTTATTTTCCCCTTGCCCTTGAGAAAGCCATAAATATCGTCCTTCTCCGCGTCTGCCGGAACCAGCTTCACCACCGGTTTACCACGTTTCGTGATCACAATCGCCTCGCGCTTCGCCTGTACTTCATCCATGACCGCAAGGCAATGCGCCTTAAAAGAACCCGCCGCCATCGTTTTCATGCCAACCTCCGTTATGTTCATAGTCATTGTACCATGGTCATAATGGTTGAAAGGAAATCGTATGCCGTCAACCGGGGCTCTTGTTAGCGCGCGTAGATGAAAAACACAGACCTACTTTGGCATCACCACCGAATCGCTCTTTGGTATGGCGTCGAGCGTCGCCTTATCAATCCCTAGATGCGCCAGCACGAGTTCCGGCGGTGTGTGCGTGAGCCATTCCGAAAGCGACAGGTCCTGATAAACATTGCTCTTGAACATCTCCAGAAATTTCAGGTCGGTCTCGCCCGTATTCTGGATGTAGTGAGGCAGCGTCTTCTGGATATAGCCAACGTCGCCGGCCTGAAAGTCCGTGGTGCGAGCGCGGCCTCCGGTGGCAAAGACCGTCATTCTTCCCTTGCCGCTGATGAAGTACTGCCATTCGTCGGCATTGGGGTGCCAGTGCAGTTCGCGTATTCCACCGGGATGGACGGTAACGATCGCCGCCGCGATCGTGGTTGACGCTTTGAATTTGCTCGAATCGACGATCCGCACCTCGCCTCCCTTGGTCCGCTTGTTAACCGCTTGCTGCGTCGTGCGGAAAGCGAAATCCTGCGACGACGCGCCCAGCGATCCAGCGGCTACCTTCTGGTCCGCAGCCAGCGGGCCAGGCACGGGAGCCTGAAAAATAAATTTCTCCTTCTTCGGCATTTTTTCCATGGACTGTTCGCTCACGCCGAAGTTGGCTGAGAGCACGTCGTGGGGGGTGTGCGCCATCCAATCGGTCAGCAGCACCGTTTCATATTCCGAGAAGGCGCCGTCGTCGAACACCAGCAGAAATTCACAACCGTCGGGACCCAGCCCTTGAATGGAATGTGGAACTCCGGTCGGAAAGTACCACAGATCGCCTTCCGTTATGTCGGCAACAAAGCTCTTACCCTCCAGATCAACCGCCGTGATGCGTGCGTTTCCGTAGAGCATCAAGGACCACTCGGCAGCGGTGTGCCAGTGCAACTCTCGTATGCCGCCCGCGGTCAATCGCATATCCACGCCGGCGATCGTCTTGGAAATTGCAAGCTCCCGGACCGTAACCTCACGCGACCATCCACCCTCTTGCATACGTTTGTGAGCAAGTCCAAAAGGGTACTTGAACGTTGGCACGCTGCCTGCGTCGGAGGCAGGAGGCAGGAAAGAATCCGGATTTTGGGAATCGAGCGTCGGGTTGCCCGGACCAGGAGCGCTGGCGCTTCGATCGTTCGCAGTCGGGTATGGCTTCTGATCCTGACCCGCGGCATCCGCCGCCGACAGCACTCCTGCAGCCGCCAGCGCCGCCGACCCCATCCCCAGGAATCCGCGCCGCGAAACCGTGCTGTCCTTCGCATCCTCGCTCATACGCCCTCCTTTTTTCTTTAGAGTGTACAAGTGTGAGAGTATCCGCGAAAGAGGAACTCTATCGGGGACGCCTTACTCGATTCCGAGTGGTCTCCCCTGTCACGGCTTCAAAATTAGGCTCTAAAATCGCTTTAGAATCAAAGTGTCCGGCGACCCGCCAAGGTCATCTAGAAACATAATGGCTCAGTTCAAAACTTTCGACGCCCGCGTGCTTCGCTCGATCGCGCTCTCCGAGTTCACCAAACACCTCGAGCTCGAAGTAAACGGCGTAACCCGCTTCGGCTTCGTTCCCGGACAATGGCTCTCGGTGAAGGCCAACACTCCCGACGGCGAGGAGATGACGCGCGCATATTCGATCGCATCGCCGCCGTCAGACAATGGACACTTCGCCTTCTGCCTGAATCGCGTGGAGGAAGGATTTATGTCGAACTACCTCTGCGGTCTCGACGAAGGCGCGCAGATCACGTTTCAGGGACCGTTCGGCGATTTCATTTTGCGTCCGCCCTTGCGAGACACCGTGTTCATAGCCACCGGAACCGGGATCGCTCCCTTTCGCTCCATGCTGCACTGGCTGCTGGCCGACGATAGCCGTCATCAGGGACGCCAGTTCTGGTTGCTCTTTGGCGCGCGCCGCCAACAGGACCTTTACTATCGCGAGGAGTTTGACAAACTCGCCGCTCAACACGCCAACTTTCATTTTCTGCCCACGCTGAGCCGCGCGGACGACGGCTGGAAAGGGCTGCGAGGATATGTCCAGCAACATCTCGGAGAAGTCGTGGGCATGCGCACCGACATGCACGCCTACATCTGCGGCCTTGACAAGATGGTCAAGGCAAACCGCGAGTTGCTGAAAAGTCTCGGTTGGGATCGAACTTCGATCCGTTACGAAAAGTACGACTGACTTGTAGAATAAGTGCCGGTCCTGTGAATAAGTGCCGACACCGTGCTTGGGTGCGGGTGGCGTGCCGCTTCTGTGTTTGGTGTTTGGGCGGCGCAGCGCTCTAGCGCTTTGGTGTTTGGGTAGCGCAGCGCTTTGACTTTGGGTGGCGCAGCGCTTCAGCGCTGCGGTTAACGCACCGTTTTGATTGCGCCTTTAGGCGCTGAGGGAGCCCCACCATGTACGTCGCCAACGACAAGCGTTACGACACCATGCAATATCGCCGCTCGGGACGCTCCGGCATCCAGCTTCCTGCCATCTCAGTCGGTCTGTGGCACAACTTCGGCGGCGTCGATAACTTCGAAAACTCCCGCGCCATGCTGCGCCGCGCTTTCGACCTTGGCATCACCCATTTCGATCTCGCCAACAATTACGGCCCTCCCTACGGATCGGCCGAAGAAACCTTCGGCCAAATCCTGAAAAAAGATTTCCTTCCCTATCGCGACGAGTTGATCATCTCGACCAAGGCTGGCTGGGATATGTGGCCCGGACCCTACGGCAATCTGGGCTCGCGCAAGTATCTGCTCGCCAGCCTCGACCAGAGCCTGAAGCGCATGGGCCTCGCCTATGTCGACATCTTCTACCACCATCGCCCCGACCCCGACACGCCGATGGAAGAATCGCTCGGCGCGCTCGACACGGCGGTGCGCTCCGGCCGCGCGCTCTACGCGGGCATTTCATCCTACGACGCCAGGCAAACGACCGAGGCGGTGAAGATTCTGCGTGATCAGGGAACTCCGTGCCTGATTCATCAGCCGAAATACTCGATGTTCGTCCGCGATCCTGAGCAAGGATTGTTTGATGTGCTGGAAAAAGAAGGCGTGGGAGCGATCGTCTTCAGCCCGCTGGCGCAGGGGCTGCTGTCGGATCGCTATCTGCACGGAATTCCCAGCGACTCGCGCGCCGCTCGCGATTTCTTTTTAAAGAAGAAGGACATCGGCGAAGACAAACTCGCGGTGATTCGCGCGCTGAATGAAGTCGCAACCCAGCGCGGGCAAACGCTGGCGGAGATGGCGGTGGCGTGGGTGCTGCGCGATCCGCGCGTCACCAGCGCGCTCGTGGGCACAAGCAAAGTCTCTCAGGTGGATGACAACGTAGCCGCGCTGAAGAACCTCAAGTTCTCCGCCGAGGAGTTGCGCAAGATTGACAGCATTCTGGCCAGCAAGCAGGCGTCGTGAAGCTCCGATTTTCTAGCGTGCTATAGACGGTCCCTCCAGTATCCGGGACGCCGGTGGCCGTGGGCGATCGCGAGAACAAGAATGTGGGAAAGAAAAGTCGAGTACACCACGATGAACGGAAATTGGTGGACCATGTATCTTCTGCACCCGGCGAGATAGACCGACCAGCGATCAGGAGCTTCTCTGATTTTACCTATCGCTCGATCAAATGCGCCTTCGAAGCCAGTCGCCGCGGCGGGGCTTCGTTCTAAGTACCACGCTAAGGCCGCCAGATACTCCTGTTCCGCTTCAGGATGGAATTCGAGCGGCTTGCTGGACATGGCTTAACTGTTACCAAGCAAAGTTCGGCCCTTCTGTCGGACATCGTCCCATGAAATCGTCTTGACCTTCCCAGACCGAACCTCTTCGAGGCGGCGAGCAATTTCTTCCTGCCAGGCAGCCTCCGCATTTTCATCGACGGCAGCGTCCAGACTCTCTATCAAACTCCCGGCCAGATCGGCTCTTTCCTTGTCGGGCAGGGCAAGGGCCTTCTTGAGCAATTCCTGAGCTTCCTGCATCATGGCCTGGATTATAGTCCTTGGTGGAAAGCCATCCTAACGTCTCAACCGGCTCGAATTCCGCTAGAATCGGCGGACCAGCCTATCCAGGTGGTGGCCGGTTTCCGATGAAAGCACCTAGGCAAAAGAGCAATATTGTTCGCTGCGCCTGGCCGAGCAACGATCTCTCAATCCTCTATCACGACTGCGAATGGGGCGTTCCGCAACACGACGACCGCATGCTGTTCGAGTTCCTGATTCTGGAGGGCGCGCAAGCTGGCCTCAGTTGGGACACGATTTTGCGCAAGCGCGAAAACTATCAAGCCGCCTTTGACGGTTTCGATCCGAAAAAAATCGCGCGCTATGACCGGCGCAAGACCGCCCGATTAATGCGCGACGAAGGAATCGTCCGCAACCGGCTCAAGATCGCTTCGGCAATCCAGAACGCCAGGGCATTTCTGGCGGTGCAAAAGAAGTTCGGCTCGTTCGATCGCTACATCTGGCAGTTCGTCGGAGGCAAACCGCGCGTGAATGCCTGGCACCTCGGGAATAAACTTCCGGCTCGCACTCCGGAATCGGACGCCATGAGCAAAGACCTGAAAAAACGCGGCTTCAACATCGTCGGTTCAACCATCTGCTACGCCTTCATGCAGGCCACGGGGATGGTGAACGACCATGTCGTGGAATGCTTTTGCTATCGCCGCTAGGTTCAGGGTGGTGGCTCCGGTGTTGCACTTGATTTTGGGTGGCGCAGCGCTTCACCGCTGCCGTAACTGCAATATTTTAAACAGGTTCTAGCCGCCCCTTTTTTCATCACAATCAGCCGTGCGCGCCGTCACAGACTTCTAAAGCCACCGAATGCGACAATAATCCCCAAATAGTCCCAAGACTATTTTCAGTGCTCTTTGACAAGCTAAGTCCTTTAGAAGGGATATCTTAGAGCTAAGTCTTTTAATCCCAATAGTTTAGCGCGAATTGGGGGGGGGTTACAAAAGCAACGGTACAGGGCGTGCACATCCCCAACGTCTTCCAGCCACCGAGAAAAACGCATTTGTCCTCACGGTATTTTCTGAGATCCGACAACCGGGAACTGAGAACGTGCAATTTGCGAAATCGCTAACCACAGAGGCCACCAAGGAACACGAAGGAAACTCTGAGGCCATAAGCCTTCGTGATCCTTCGTGCCCTTGGTGGTTCAGGATTTCGTCGGCTGCATCATGAAACTCCTCCACGACCCAGTTCCGGGTAGTGGGCTGTTTGGATTTATTCCGCAAAAATAGAGAAGCAGAGAGTCACCGTATGGAGAACAGGCCATATCGACGCAAGCAGCCAGAGTTTACTCCCTTGTCTCGCCGCACCAACCGAACAGACAACAGTAGCCGCGAGGTCAATCAAGAGAACCAAAAACAATATTCCCGGCAACAGCCACATCGTTAAGATCAGGACGACTGAAACACCCGACAATGCCAAGCTCCAGATGCCTAACTTCTTGCTATTCATGCGGCGGCGCTTTCTGTTTTCGTTTCCAATAATCCCACCAATTCTTTCAAACTCCAAACGTGATCCGTTAGACCAGCTTCCACCGCCGGCGCCTCCCGACATTTCCAGTCTGCCTTCTTTTACCAGCACGGTGCCAATGCTTGCCGAAGGTGGCGACGTGTCGCCGGGGGGCAGTTTCATTTCCGGGGAAGCGGGCGCGGAAAGAGTCGACATGAGCGCGCGCGGCGGAGCTCACATCACGCCGCTCGGCTTCAGCACCAAAGGCGGCGAGGTCCACAACCATTACGACATGCGATAAAAACAGCACTCAGTTAGTGCCCAAGCGCATGGGCCGAATGCTAAGGCGAATCAGCGGCACGGCATTTTTTTCTTGGCAGGGGCTAACTGAGTGCCATTTCAAAACAGCCCACTACCCAGTTCCACACTCATTTGCGAAAACCGCTAAGCTCCGGCATAATAATGGTTTGTCTTACCTCGCCGGACTCTTCCGGGCAAAGGATACCGACGTCTGTGTTAATGATCCGTCTGGCGCGCTTTGGTGCGCGCAAGCAACCTTATTATCGCGTGGTGGTGATTGAGAAGGAACGGGCGCGCAATGGCCGTCCCGTGGAAGTGGTGGGGACTTATAATCCGCGCACCAATCCTGCCACTTTTGATCTGAAACGGGAGCGCATCGAGCACTGGGTTGGGAAGGGCGCCCAATGTTCAGACCGGGTCCGGAAACTGCTGGATCTCCCCGCCCCGGCCGCCGCCGCTTCGATCGCCTAGTCGTTTTGCACTCGCCAATTCAGGAGCAGTGAATGATTGAGCCTGCCGTCAGCCCGCGCGCCATGATTGAGTACATCGCCAAGGCGATCGTCGAGTCCAAGAACGACGTTTTTATTGACGAATACGTAGACGGTGACGAAACCGTCATCGAGCTTGAAGTAGCTGAGGCCGACTTGGGCAAAATCATTGGACGCTCGGGCCGCGTCGCCCGCGCCCTCCGCAACATTTTGAGCGCCGCGGGCTCGAAACTGGACAAGCGTTACGCGCTCGAGATCATTGAGTAAGAGTAACGAGTGAAGAGTAACGACTGGAGACTAGCGGGTAGCAGAGCGTCGAAATGGCGGCACCGGACAGCGGCGAATGGATTACCCTGGCAGTCGTAATCAAGACGCAGGGACGTCGTGGCGAAGTAGCGGTCGAATCGCATACCGATGTTCCGAACCGCTTTCGCGAAGATATGCCGTTGTGGGCACTTGCGAAAGACGGCCAGCGCCGCGAATTGCGGATTGAAGATCTTTGGCCGCATAAGAGTTTTCTGGTGCTGAAGTTTCGGGGCATTGAAACAATTTCCGATGCCGAGCCGCTGCTCGGCGCCGAGCTTCAGGTTCCGAGCCGTGAACGTGGTGCGCTGGAACCGGGCTGGACGTACCTTAGCGACTTGATTGGTTGCACGGTATTCGACGGCGAACGCGAGGTCGGCGAGATTGAGGACGTGCAGTTTGGGGCGGGAGAAGCGCCGCTGCTGGTGGTTCGCGCGAAAGAACACAAGGGAAAGTTACCCTTCGAAATTCCGTTCGCGGAAGCATTTTTGGAAAAGCTGGATCTGGAGCGGCGGCAAGTCCGTATGAAGTTGCCGGAGGGCTTGCTGGATGTGAACGAGCCGCTGGCCAGGAAAGAGAAATAAAGAAACAGAAATAAGAAAGCTGTTAGTCGAGAGTCGTTTGCTGTTCGCGAGGCGCGGGTGGTCGATCCTTAGAATGCCTTACTCGGCGAACTCCGCGTCTCGGCGGTGAGAAAGGTTCAGTCCGCAAATGAAGATCGACATTCTCACGATCTTTCCCGACTTCTTTCGCGGACCACTGGATTACGGCATCGTCCGCCGGGCGCGGGAAACGGGCCTGGTGGAGATTAACATTCACGATCTGCGTGCTTTTACGAAAGACAAGCACCGCACCGTGGATGACCGCCCGTTCGGCGGCGGCGAGGGCATGGTCCTGAAGCCGGAACCGATCTTTGAATGTCTGGAGTCGTTCGGCGACGTGGTGCCGCGTGAAGCACGCCTAGCCCCGGGCTCGAAGCAGTCGGTGATTCTGCTTTCCGCGCAGGGTGGAAGACTCGACCAGACGCTGGCGGCGGAACTGTCGGGGCTCGACAGGATCGTCCTGATTTGCGGACGCTACGAGGGCGTCGACGAACGCATCAGCGAGCACCTTGCGGATCGCGAAGTATCGATCGGCGACTACGTGCTGAGTGGCGGAGAGTTAGGCGCGGCGGTGATTGTAGACACGGTGACACGGCTGATTCCGGGCGCGGTTGGCAATCAGAATTCGACGCGCCAGGAGTCGTTCACCGAGTCGTCGATTACGGCAAAGGCGAAACTTGCCGGCGATGCTCCCAGTTCGACCTGCGGTTCGGGCGGATTGCTCGACTATCCGCATTACACGCGTCCCGCGGATTTTCGCGGCATGGCAGTGCCGGAAGTGCTGGTGAACGGGAACCACGACGAGATTCGCAGCTGGCGCCGCAGAACAGCTTTGGCAAAAACGCTGCGCAACCGTCCTGATTTGCTGGAGCGGGTTGCGCTTACCGCCGAAGACAAGGAATTGCTGAACCAGATCAAGCTTGACGAGATCAGGCTGAACGCGATCAGACCGGCTTAGGACATATTGCTGAGACGCGGCAAGCCGCGTCTCTACGAAGATTAGAGCCAGGAAAGATTAGAATCAGGAAGGAAACGTTATGCGCAATCCGATTATCGAAAAACTATTGGCGAAAACCCGCCGCACCGACATTCCGAAGTTTGGTCCCGGCGATACCATCAAGGTGCAGGTCAAGATCCGAGAGGGCGAAAAAGAGCGCCTGCAGGCGTTCGAAGGCGTCGTCATTGCCCGGAAGCGGGGCGCGCAACCGAGCTTCACCGTCCGCAAAATCAGTTTCGGCCAGGGCGTGGAGCGTATCTTCCCCATCGATTCCAAGGTCATCGACAAGATTGACGTCGTCCGCTCCGCCAAAGTGCGCCGCGCCAAGCTTTATTACCTGCGCGGGCTAAAGGGCAAGGCTGCACGACTGAAAGAAGTCGAACAGCAATAAGTGCGGCATTGCGTGTGACGGGGTTTTGCACCGTCCAAGCGGGGCGGACCGGGCCTTCCACACAACCTCTTGCTTCGCACCTGTTCTTCGGCGAAGATGCTGATGAGCATCCGTGTCCAAGTCGCAATCCAACTCCGCCCGAGCATCGAAGGCCCACACAGAAAAAATTTCTGCTGCCACCGCAAAGTTGCGCCTGCTGAAAAAACTGCGCTGCACTCTTAATTTTGAAAAGCGCGCGTGGGCATCAGGCGCACAACACGTTGCCGGAGTCGATGAAGTCGGTCGCGGATCGCTGTTCGGCCCAGTCGTCGCCGCTGCCGTGATCCTCTATGAGAATGACGATCCTGCACACCGCATTCGCGGCCTGCGCGATTCGAAACTGCTTCCGGCCGAGCGCCGCGAAGAACTCGCGCTGCTGATTCGGCAGCATTCCATTGCCTGGTCCATTGCCGCCGTGGATTCCGCTCGCATCGATCAGATCAATATCTACCAGGCATCACGTCTCGCCATGCTGCATGCGGTGCAGCAACTGGCGCCAGCAGCAGGCTACCTGCTGGTCGATGCGGTCCGACTCGATTGCGAGCTTCCCCAACAGCCGATTATTCACGGCGACGCGCTCTCTCGTTCCATCGCCGCCGCCTCGATCATCGCGAAGGTCGAACGCGACCGCATGATCTCCGCCTGGGATCCGGTTTTTCCCATGTATGGCCTGGCCTCGAACAAGGGATACTGCACGCCACGCCATCTCGCGGCTCTGCGCGAGCATGGACCATCGCCGCTGCATCGGCAATCATTTTCGCCGGTGTGGAACGCGCCGATTCCGCAGGAAGTTCTGGGCTTCATGCTGGATGAGGATCGGCATCCGGAAGCGATTCCGAGTGAAGTTCCGAGCGAAGACGAGCAGCTCGCAGTGGGCTAGCAAGAATCATCTGTAGAGACGCGGCTTGCCGCGTCTCCCCGCGGACGAACGCACGACCGAAGACGCGGCAAGCCGCGTCTCTACACGACGTCTCCTACCTCGCCCTATAGATCTCCGTCAGCACATCCGGCTTCGATTCATCCCGCACCAGATGCGGATACTTCTCGCCATCGTGATAATCGAGTTTCACTACCCGGAAATAATCCGTGTTTTCGACGATCAGCTCAATCGGCGACGTGCTGGTCTTGGCGGCGCGAATGGCATCGTGCCACACCTCCGCGGAAAATCTCCGGCCGTTCACGGCGACCACCTTCATGCCGGGCCCGAGCCCCGCCTTGGCAGCAACCATTCCCTCGACCGTATCGCGAATCACGCCATCGCTCCCGAACAACAGTCCCACCGAGTAATGTGCGCCCACAGCCTTGCCCTCGCGATCTCCGGCACGATCCAGGTCCGACGAGTACTCGTCGTACACCAGTTTCCATCCGCTCCCTTCGACCCCGCCGAGCGGGGCGCCCGGACCATGGTTGGACAGCCGCTCCGTCCAGAACCCGCGCCAGTCATAAGGAGAGACCTGATTCAGCGCACTCACGATGTCGTCAAAGGTATAGGTCTTCACCATCGGCGGACCGCTCGGAGCGCCATGAAACAGTTTGCAGAAATCGTCCAATGACTTCGCGCCCTTGCTTTGCTGCCGGATGATCACATCCGCCCATAGCCAGTTGAGCACGTCTTCGTCGTAATAATCGACCGGCCGGCGATAGTCTTCCCACCCGCGCGGAGCGTCCTGCATGGTCGGAACGCCGTCGGCCGTATCCTGCAAATTGCGCCAGACTCGGCCTGAACGATGATCCAGATCCGCCGCCATCTGCGCCAGCGCATCGCGCGCCAGTGCCGGCGTCCGCTCACCGCTGCGTGCTGAGAGCATGTCTCCCAGGTAGGACGTCAGGCCCTCATACATCCACAGCAAGTCCGTCTGCATCGGCTGTTCGTAATCGGGTGTAGACAGATCCGCCGGACGCCGGTACTTCCCATTCCACGAATGCACGTATTCGTGTGGCAGAAGGCCCGCGGACATCTTTCTTCCGTCCTCTTCGATCAGTGACCGTTCTTCGGTGCGGCTGTCATTCGATTCGTGATGCTCCAATCCGAAATGTGCGACGTGATCGCTCAGCGTCAGCAGAAAGTGGTAATCAAGATAGTGGTGGGCGCCGAACAGAATCCCCGCTTGCTTCACCAGGTTCCGGTAATGTTCCCAGACCTCTTCCGGAGCATCAAGCGCGGCGGCGCTATCGGCCGCAAGATCGAGTTCCGCCGGAGGATTTTCGCCGGGCGGCGTCAGCGGCACCACTTTCAAGTACTCGGCCGTGAGCACCGGACCATCCACCAGCATGGTCAGCGAAACCGGCGCAAAATGTATGACGCTGCCCACCTGGTTGGTGACATGCAGCGATGTGCCAAACTTCCATCCCGCCGGCAGACGCAGGCTCGCGTTATACGTCAGTTGATCGGAAGGGTATCCGGCGGGATAAAGCACCAGCGTGTTCCAGTTGACGATATATAACTTCTCCGTGGCAGCCATCCCGCCGCTATATCCCGCCTCATAGGACGCAGGTGAAGCGTAGTCGAGATCCGCGATCACTTCGTTCTCGCCTGCCGGGACCTCCACGTGGAACGTAAACCCGTCAAGCAGGTCGCGCCGCCATTTCAGCGGCTTTCCGCTCGCCGTGAACTTCAGGCCGGTCAAATCCGTGATCGGACCCGTGGGCCCATGCTCGCCGGGAATCCATTTCGGATAGTAGAGCGTAAGCGTTCCCGACGTTGCCGGAATCCGCAATTGCGCGTGGAACATCTTGCGCGGGGCGTCCGACGCATCTACAGAAAGCGTGACGGTCGGGCCATTTGCCCCAAAAACGGTAAACGACAACAGCAGAAAAATCGTGACACAAAATAATTTACTGGCTCCACAGCGTAAGCCTGTTCCCATTCCGCCTCCGGATTTTCAAGCCGCCCAAAAACTATGCAATGGAATTGTAAGTTGAATATATCAGCCCCCCGAGCCGCTTCGCGATGGAAAGCGGGGGTTTTACCCCTGCAATCTGACCTCTGACCTCTGCCCTGTCGGGAAACTACACCACTACCCGGCAAATCCTCGTTGCCATCGCCCCTGCTATCATCTCCGACGTGCCTGCGCGCGGAAAATTTATCACCTTCGAGGGTCTGGACGGCAGCGGCAAGAGCACGCAACTCGACAAATTGGCTCGTTCCCTGCGCGCGCACGGACTTTCCGTCGTCGTCACCCGCGAACCGGGCGGCACCGCAGCGGGAGAAAAGATTCGCGAAGTGCTGCTGCATTCCGCTACCTCGGGACTTTCTCCGCTGACCGAAATGGCGCTCATGTTCGCTTCCCGCGCCCAGCATATCCATGAGATCATTCTGCCCGCGCTCGCTGAAGGGCGCATCGTGCTCTGCGATCGCTTCACCGACTCGACCGAAGCTTACCAGGGTGCAGGCCGCAAGCTGGGCACGAAGCCGGTGCTCGAGCTGCACGAGATCCTCTGCGGCAACCTGCAACCCGACCTCACCGTCCTGCTGGACAATGACGTGGCTTTCAGCCTGGAGCGCGCCCGGCGTCGCAATCACAGACACAAAGGCAACAAGTCAGAAAAATCCGCGGAGAAAGACGAGAACCGGTTTGAGCAGGAAAGTCGAGCTTTTTTCGGCCGCGTGCGCCACGCCTACCTGGCGATTGCTACCCGCGAACCACAGCGGGTTCACATCGTGAACGCCCGCGGCACGCCCAACGAGACGCATGCGGTTATCATGGGCTTGGTGCGGAAAAAGCTAAAGATCTAGGAAATTTTGTAATCGTACAATTTGGCAATTTTGTAATTTGAAATCTACTCGCAATCGAGACTGCCCTCAAATTACAAAATTACCCAATTACCAAATTGCAAAATCCTTTTTATGCCATTTTCCGATTTCGCTGGCAACCCGGAAACCATCCATCGCCTGCGCGAGATGCTGGCGCGCAGCCGCTTTCCGCACGCCGTCATTCTTGCGGGTGCGCGCGGATCGGGTAAATACACACTGGCTCTCATGCTCGCCCGCGCCATGAATTGCCTGGAACAGCCCACCAGCGACGGCTTGCCCGATTTCTGCGGACGCTGCTCGAACTGCACGCGCATCGCGCAAGCCGAAGACCTCGACTCCCGTTTCGCCGAAGCCGTTGAGGCTCGCGAAAATCTGCGCGATGCGGACAAGAAAGAAACCCGGCTCTTCGTCCAGACTCATCCCGATGTTCTCATCATCCCGCCCGATCCTCCGCAGCTGATGATCAAGGTCGACCAGGTTCGCCACGTAATCCAGACTATCTACTATCGCCCCTCGGAGGCCCGCGAGCGAGTGTACATCTTCACCGGTTCGGCCTTCATGAAAGAGGCTGCCAACTCGTTGCTCAAAGTTCTGGAGGAGCCACCCGAGTTCGCCACCATTTTTCTGCTCACCGAAAACGCCGGAGAATTGCTGCCTACCATCCGCTCCCGTTCCATGACTTTCAATCTGGCCGCGCTCGCCACCACGGAGATCGAGGGCCGCCTCGCCCAGCTTCGTCCCGATTGGAACGCCCGTCAGCGGGCGCTGGTCGCCCGCCTCAGCGAAGGCGCCATCGGACGCGCCTTATCCTTCGATCTGGAAAGCTATGTCGCCGCTCGCAACCATGCCCTCATCATGCTAAGGTCGGCGCTCGGCGGCAATACCCTCGGCACCAACAGCGGCCACACCGAGTTATTTAAAGTCACTGAGAGCTACCGGTCCGGCGCGGAAGGCCGCGAGAAAATTGGCACGCTTCTCCGCACCGTCTACTCATTGCTCGAAGACCTGATGTTTCTGCAATCGGGCGCGCCGCAACTCGTCCGCAATACGGACATTCTGGGCGAACTCGCGAAAATGTCCGAAGCCGCCGACTTCGCCTGGGTGCAGCGCGCCGCCGACGGTCTTGGCGAGGTCGAGCGCGGTCTGCGCCGCAACCTGTTGCGTTCGCTTTCACTCGATGCCTTCGCAACCGCACTCGAACGCGTCTCATGAACTGGAGCATTGCGGACTCTAGCCGCAGAGACGCGGACCTGCCGCCATTCACTCGATGGTAGAGACGCGGACAGGCCGGTCGTCTCGACAGCGTCGGAAGCTGGAGCCCTAAAACGGGCGAACGGTCCGGCCGGCCGGCCCGTCAGGCCTGCACCAAGGGCACTGCACAAATTATTGTCATCCCCTGCCTGCTGTGATACCGTAGCTCACAGTTCACACCTCTGGACCCACAATTCAGGCTCAAGTGTTGTGGCATATTCTGTCCGCCCAGCGGGCAGGGTGGTGCGATTTGCAGGTGGTGCGATGAAAGATGCGCTCGACTCCATGCCAGCCGAACAATCCGCCGATCAGGAAAGCTTCGCGAATCGCAAGCTGATCCGCCCCACCCTCAATCGCGCCGATCACGCGCACAATAGTCATGCCCACAACCACGCGCCCGCGGAACGCAGAGACAGGGACAGAGATCGAGACCGCCCTGCCGCCGCCCCAAAAAAGATCGCGCCCAGTGAGCAGACTAACGCCGAGAATTTTTATTATCAGAAGCAAATGCAGACCAAGACTCCCATGGTCATCGTGCTGCGCGACGGCGAGGAAGTCCACGGCTACATCGAGTGGTACGACAAGAACTGCATCAAGCTGAACCGCAGCGGCGCCGCCAACCTGATGATCTACAAGCCCGCCATCAAGTACATGTTCAAGGAAGGCGAGAACGGCCGGAAGTAGCTTACTCCGCTAAGGAAACGACTTTATTTTCCCGCTGAGCCAGTCGTGCTTTTGCAGAATATCGAGTGCCTCCTCATACTCGGTCGTTCCCAGCTCTAAAGTTGGTCAACCAAAGTGCGGCATCCATGAAATCGAGTTCCTCGTAGCGCAACTGCGCCACCAACCGCGCGAGGTAGACCAATTGGTGCGGTTCTAAACAGAGAAAATTCACCTGAAGGGCTTTCGCCTCCGGGTAATCGAAACGCAGTTTCCTCCCCTCGAGTCGCAAGTGATCGTCCTTGGCAAGAAACTCACGCATTTCCTCTTCCGCCACGACCCGCATCGCTCACCTCATTCTGGGTTGAAGGCTGAGTGCTGACGGCTGAATGCCCTACAATTTCGGCAGCACAATCCCCTTCTGCGACTGATACTTTCCCTTGCGATCTTTGTAGCTGGTCTCGCAGACTTCGTCCGACTGGAAAAAGAGAATCTGGCACAGGCCTTCGTTGGCATAGATCTTCGCCGGCAGCGGCGTGGTGTTTGAAATTTCGAGGGTGACGAAGCCCTCCCACTCCGGCTCGAACGGCGTGACGTTTACGATGATCCCGCAGCGCGCGTACGTCGATTTGCCGACGCAAATGGTCAGCACGTCGCGCGGAATCTTGAAGTACTCGACCGACCGGGCCAGCGCAAACGAATTCGGCGGGACGATCGCGACATCGGAAGTGACGGAAATGAACGAGCGTTCGTCAAAATGCTTGGGGTCGATCACCGTGCTGTTGACGTTGGTAAAAATTTTGAACTCGTCGGCCACGCGCAAATCGTATCCGTAACTCGACACGCCGTAGGAAATTACTCCCGTGCTCACCTGCTTTTCCGAGTACGGATTAATCATGTCGTGCTCCTGCGCCATGCGCCGGATCCAGCGGTCGCTCTTGATCATGAAACTCCTTAGGGTTTGGTAATTGGGTAATTTTGTAATCTGGCAATTTAAAAGCGGATCGCGCGAGAGGGATTCGTGCCGCGACGGTTTTCAAATTACAAAATTATCAGATCACAAAATTACAAAATCTCTCTCGGCTGGTGCAGCCATATTACGAGATTGATCCCCGGGTTGACAATCCGTCCTATCTCCCTTAGCATCAATAACTTGAGGCACACCAATCCGGGAGAGACGGGAGACAACGCGTGATCAAGCTCGATATCATCAATGAAGTGGTCAACCGTACCGGGATCACCAAGACCAAGGCGGAGCTGGCTGTCGAAACCGTCTTCGAGAGCATGAAGAAGGCGCTCTCCACCGGCGACCGCATTGAATTGCGCGGTTTCGGCGTGTTCAACGTGCGTCCGCGCAAAACCGGCATCGGGCGCAATCCGCGCACCGGAGCCGAAGTTTCCATTCCGCCCGGCAAGGCGGTCCGCTTCAAGCCCGGCAAGGAACTGCAATCGATTGACTAGCTGCGCCAGCCATTGCAGAGGGCAGAAGTCAGATTGCAGAGGTGACTACTGCAATGGCTCTTTACCTCTGCAATCTGACCTCTAACCTCTGACCTCAGGTTTGTATGTCCGAACCCACATCCACCTTTCCGGCCACCCTTGAATGGGATGATCAGCCCCAGCCCGGTGTCTGGGTCATTCCACCACCGCGGCAGCGCTGGTGGCTCTATGCACTGTTCCTGGTCCTGACCCTGTTCAGCACCATGGTCGTCGGGGCCCGCATGCAGTTCAACTTCGTGCACCGGCAATCGGTATTCTCACTGAATGACGCCTCGCTCTCTTTATTCCCCATCGTCTGGATCGCGCAACAACCTGCACGCCTGTTGCTGGGCCTTCCCTTCTCGCTCACGCTCATGTTCATCCTCTTCGCCCATGAAATGGGGCATTACCTTTATGCCCGCCACTATCATGTGTACGCAACGCCGCCGTTCTTCGTGCCCTTTCCCAGCCTGATCGGCACACTCGGCGCCTTCATCCGCATCAAAAGCCCGATCCCTTCACGCGCCGCGCTTTTCGACATTGGGATCGCCGGGCCGATCGCCGGATTTATCCCGGCCTGTATCGCGTTAGTCTACGGGCTCTCAATCTCGCATCCCATCGCCCGTGCGGCAGCGTCCGAAATTCAACTGGGATTTCCGTTAGTCTTCTACCTGGCTGCAGGCTTACTGCATAGCGCGGTACCGCTCGACGCGCTGTCGCTCCATCCGATTGCCGCTGCTGCATGGGTCGGAATGTTCGCCACGGCGCTCAACCTGCTGCCAGGCGGCCAACTCGACGGCGGCCACATCGTATTTTCCATTTCGCCCCGCCTGCATCGCTGGATCTCGTTGCTCACCATCGTTGCGCTCGTTCCGCTCGGATATTATTTTTGGACAGGATGGTTCCTCTGGACCGTGATGCTGGCCATAACCTTGCGGCATCCGCGCGTTCCCCGCTATCCCGATGTCACGGGCCGGCGCAGCGCACTGGCCCTGTTCGCCGCGCTGATGCTGGTCCTAACGTTCGCGCCCGCACCGTTCACGCACAGTTCCGGTCGAGAAGTGTGGCCACAGATCCGCGACGGGAGCCGCGACACGTTGCATGATCTCCGCGACGAAGTTCGCCACCTGCTACATCGCAAATAAACGCGGCTCACGCTTTTTCGCCCGGCGAAGGACGCTGTTATCGTGGGAAAGCCGCGAACGACAAACGACCAGCGACCAACGACTCCTCACATCAGCCAGACCGCGTCCACATCCACAATCACCTGCGTGCGCGGAATTTTCCGCGCCGCCGCTTCTGCCAGCATCGCGCGCAAAAGCGCATTCATCTTCTCGCGGCTGGGCGACTTGAGAATAAAGTGATAGCGATAATCGCGCTTCAGCCGAGTAATCGGCGCCGCTGCCGGCCCGAGCACGCGGATGCCTTCATGCCGCGTCTTCTCAAACCAGCGCCCGAGTTCGCCCGACCAGGTCAGCGCCTCATCTAATTTCTCGGAAGGAATCAGCACATTCACAATCGCGCTATAGGGCGGGTAGTGCATCCAGGCGCGAAATTGCAGCTCTTTATCGTAGAAGCCGGCAAAGTCATGCCGCGCCGCAAACTGCACCGCGTAGTGCTCCTGAAAATAAGTCTGCAGCACAACCTTCCCCGGAGACTGCCCGCGTCCGGCGCGCCCCGCCACTTGCGTCAGCAACTGAAAAGTCCTCTCCGCAGCGCGGAAATCCGGCAACCCGAGCGCCATATCCGCTCCGACCACGCCAACCAGCGTCACCCCGTGGATGTCGTGGCCCTTGGCGATCATCTGCGTGCCGACCAGCATGTCAAGCGCGCCTTCATTCAGCGCATTCAGCGCATGTTCGAAATCTTCGCGTCCGCGCACAGTATCGCGGTCGAGCCGGCCGATTCTTGCTTGCGGAAACATGCCGTGCAGCAGCTCTTCCAGCTTTTCCGATCCCGTCCCGACAAAATGAACATACTCGCTTCCGCAATGCGCGCACTTGTCCGGGATGCGCTCAACATGCCCGCAATAGTGGCATACCATCTTGTGTTCGCGCTTGTGGTGAGTCATGGAGACGGCACAGTTTTTGCACTGCAGCGTCTTGCCACAGGCCCGGCACAATACCACCGGAGAATATCCACGCCGGTTGAGCAGCACCATGACCTGCTCTTTTTTCTCCAGCCGCTCGCGAATCTCCTCCGCCAGTTTGCGCGAGATGACCTGCTCCTGCCCCGTCTCCTGGAATTCCTGCCGCATGTCGACGATCTCGACTTCGGGCAGCGGGCGGCGTTCTACGCGGTCCGGCAATTCCACCAGCGCGTATTTATTTTTCTTCGCGTTGTAGTAAGACTCGAGCGAAGGCGTGGCCGAGCCCAACACGACCACCGCGCCCGCCATCTTCGCCCGCATCACGGCCACATCGCGGGCGTGATAGCGCGGCGTTTCTTCCTGCTTGTAAGACGAATCCTGCTCTTCATCGACAATGATGAGCGCCAGATCGCTCACCGGCGCGAACACCGCCGATCGCGTTCCTGCCACCACTCGCGCCTCGCCACGCCGTATGCGATGCCATTGCTCCGCCCGCTCAGCATCCGACAATCCCGAATGCAGAATGGCAACCTCGTCGCCGAACACCTGGTGCAGATCCGCCGCCACCGCCGGTGTCAGACCAATTTCAGGAACCAGCAGAATCGACGACCGCCCCTGATCCAGCACCTCGCGCATGCAAGCCAGGTACACGGCCGTCTTGCCCGATCCCGTGATGCCATGCAACAGCAAGCCGCCGAACTTGCGCGAGGCAACGGCCTCGACAATCTTCGCGAGCGCATTTTTCTGTGCCGCACTGAACTCGAACTCAAACGGAGACTGCCGAGGCTTGAGCCTGGGGCGCGACCGGTCCTGCGGTTCATCCACCAACTCAATCAACCCGCGCCGCACCAGCGTGCCCAGAGTAGTGCGCGGAACATCCAGCCCATGCAGAGCTTCGACGGGAACCCGCCCGCCCGAAGCCGCGAGCGCCTCAATCAAAGTACGCTGATTCTGGTTAAGCTTCGTAGCGCTCGTGTGGGGACGGGCGCCTCGCCCGTCCGGTGGAGGCGAAGCCTCCGCCGTCAGCAACACCGCGACCTTCACCAGACGCGCCGCATCCCGAGCCGCCGACACATCCTCGCGAGCAATCCACTTCTTCCGCACCATCCCCGAGAGCAGCGCCTTCGAAACCCGAGCCGCCCCGCGCAAACTCCCTTCACGCACGCCATCCCGCTCCGCCAGATAATCGAGCACGCGAAATTCAACCAGTTGCTGCTCCGGCGTCCGCTTCGACCGCGCCGGAGACCCCGACACCCCCGCCAGATGCAGCGCCATCCGCCCCTCATCCGTGATGCGATACACGACCGAGCGTTTAAATTCGGCGGAGAGCGGCAGCATGGTGCGAAACACTTCACCCACCGGCGCGAGATAGTAATCGGCAATCCACTTCCCAAGTTTCAGCAGTTGTTCATCGAGAACCGGCGAGAGGTCGAGCGCCTCGATGACTTTTTTCGTCTTCACTTGCGGCGGACGGTCATGCAACTCAACCACAATACCCGACAGCCGTTGCTGCCGAAACGGCACCAGCACGCGCCCGCCAACTACCGGTTCCATCCCCGGAGGAATCGCGTAGGTGAACACCATGTCGAGCGGCACGGCGAGGGCGACGTCGCAGAAGAGAGGCATGTGGGGGACTGATCAAATCCTACCGCATTTCGGATTACACCTAAGAAGCGGAGTGCTTATGCGAACTTGCCGAGACCCGCTGAAGTCCCTAGGTGTTTTCCCGATCCCCGTGCGATGGCGGTTGCGAAATCACAAGGAAATGAACCTCGTCCCCCGAATCGTTCCGCATGTGGTGCGATGCGCCGGGCGGAATCCAAATCCCTTCCCCGGCAGTCAGAATAATCGGACGCCCATCTACTTCCATAACGGCCGTACCCGCAAGCATGTAGAAGAACTGCTGCGCGCGACGGTGCAGGTGCCGAGCTTCCGCCGTGTTCGCCGGCATGCGCTCCTGTATTACGCTCAGCTGCGGATTCTTTACCAGGTGCCAGCCATCACATTGGCTGCCCCAGATGTAATGCTCGGCGGTTGATTTGCTGATTGCGCTGATGTCCATATGGCTCGGTGAAAGTTAGTAATAATCGCTACGGAAACCGTGCGTTTCGCCCGACTGGACGGCCGAGGCTGCCGTCCCTACGTGTTTGATTTTGGCGCGTTCAGGCCCAACTCCTTCATCACCATCTGCAAATCTTTCCACGCCTCCCCCTTCTGCCGCGGATCGCGCAGCAGAAACGCCGGATGATAAGTAACCGCCAGCTTGCACCCATCCCAATTGGGATCGTTGCTGCGAATGCCCGTCGGCCTGAAATCGTAAAAACGCCCGCGCAACTGCATCATCGAAGAATTCATCGCGAGCAGCGTCTTGGCGGCGGTAGCGCCGAGAGCCACAATCACCTTTGGCTTGACCACCGCGATCTGCCGCATCAGAAACGGCGAACAGGTGTCGCACTCCTCGCGCTCGGGCGTGCGATTGCCCGGTGGACGGCACTTCACTATGTTCGCGATGTAAACCTGCTCGCGCTCGATCCCCATCGCTTTGATCATGTTGTTGAGCAGCTGCCCGGCACGTCCGACGAAGGGCTCGCCCTTTTCATCCTCATCGGCGCCCGGTCCCTCGCCCACGAACATCAGTTCCGCTTCCGGATTCCCAACGCCAAACACGATCTGCTTCCGTCCCTGCTTGTGGAGCACGCAGCGCGTGCAATCGCCAAGGTCTTCGCGGATGATCTTCAGAGCTTTCACTGGATCGCTGACACTCTGCTCGGGCTTCAGCGCGATCACCCCCAAAGTATTTTCCTCAACAACCGGCATGGTGGCCGCCGCGGTCCTTCGTGGACTCATTTTTTCTCCTGCCTCAAGTGTGTGCTCCAAAATAGTGAGTGCCACTTCGTCCACTGCAATCGTCGCAGCTTCCCCCGCGTATTCCGGCGCAGGACGCCGGTAAAAATCGTAGATCCCCATTTCGTTGTAATAGCGAATACGCGCGGCAAATGCGCGACGAAGTTCAGGGTCAAGCGTGCGGGGCATTGCGGATAAGGATAACAACTTTTTCACCACAGAGACACAGAGCCAAAGAGAAATCTCCAGAAAAAGATTGGCCCTTCTCCGCGTCTCTGTGACTCCGTGGTGGGTTTGGTTAGCGGATCGCCACGCCGCTGCGCTTCCGCAGCTTCACGACCTGGTCGAGCACGCGGTGCGCAACTTCCCACTTCGAGGTTTCGGGAACCTCGATCACTTCGCTCTGAGAGATGATCGTGACCGCGTTGCGGTCGGAATCGAAACCAATGCCTTCGCGCGAAACGTCGTTCACTACGATGGCGTCGAGCGATTTCGACGCCAGCTTCTTGCGTGCGTTTTCCAGCACGTTCTCCGTCTCCGCTGCGAATCCGACGACGATCTGCGAAGTCTTCCGGCGCGCAAGCTCAGTCAGAATATCCGCCGTCGGTTCGAGTTCGAGCGTCATCTCGCCCTTGCGCTTGATCTTCTGCCCGGCCGCCGCTTTCGGCCGGAAGTCCGCCACGGCCGCGGTCTTGATCACCACCGTACTCTCAGGGAGCAATTTCAAAACCGCCGCCAGCATCTCTTCCGCTGTCTCCACCGGCGTCAGCTCCGCCGCGCCCGGGGCGGCAAGCGCCGTCGGCCCGCTCACCAGCAGCACGCGCGCTCCGCGGCGCAGCGCCGCTTCGGCAATGGCATAGCCCATGCGCCCGCTCGACCGATTCGTCAAATAGCGCACCGGATCGATCTTCTCCCGCGTCGGCCCCGCGGTCACCAGCACCGTTTCGCCCGCCAGATCCTGGGAAGCGCCGAGCGCTTCCAACACCGCCGCTATAATCGTTTCGTTCTCCGCCAGCCGGCCCGATCCCGTCATCCCGCACGCGAGATAGCCCTGGCCGGGCTCCACAATGCGAACACCGCGTTTGCGCAAAATTTCCAGGTTCGCCTGCGTGGCCGCGTGATTCCACATGTTGACGTTCATTGCCGGAGCCACTACCACCGGAGCGGTGGTCGCAAGATAAAGAGTACTCAGAAAATCGTTCGCGATTCCCTGCGCGAAGCGCGCCAGCACATCGGCCGTAGCCGGAGCCACCACCAGCGCATCAATGGTCTGCGCCACCGCAATGTGCTCGATCGCCGAATCGATATTCGCCTGCGCGGCTTCAGCACCGGACTCCGCTCCGAAAAGGTCGGTGATGACTTTTTCACCGGAGAGCGCCGCGAAAGTAAGCGGGCGGACGAACTCCTGCGCCGCGCGAGTCATTACCACTTGCACGCGAATGCCAAGGTCTTGCAAAAGGCGCACAATCTCCGCCGCCTTATAAACTGCAATCCCGCCCGACACGCCCAGCGCAATTTTCATAGAAGGAAGACTGCGGCCGCGGCTTCAAGATCAAGACACGCCTACAGAATGGAGCCGCCAACCGGCGCGAGATTCACACTTGCGCCAGCAGCCGCTGGCTCTCGGAAACTGCTGGAAATTTGAAAGATATATTTATGATCGATATATCAATGATCTACGCGTCTTCCAGAAACACCTTGCTCAGGGTTTCGCTGGCAGCCTCTACCGGCAATTTCGGAAGCTCCGGAATCAGCCATTTCACCTTGCCAGCCTTGATTTCATCCTGCGCAATGCGGCAAGGTTTGCGCGAGCCGGTATCGATTACCGGCGGTGCCCCGCCTTGCAGTTGACGCGCCCGCCGTGCCGCCACCAGAATGTAACGGTAGTTGCTGTCGAACCCTTCAATCAGCTTCATACTCTTCTCTCCCCCAAAACTTCAAGTACGCCTTGCTTCTTGCGGGTGAAATGAAGCCAGTATCGGTTGCACCCGCTCGCGCGCCTGTTCCAGGCGGCAAGCTTCTGCGGCCTCCACCAGCTGCTTTTCTTCCCCGGAAGGTTCTGTCCCGCTTTGCCGTAGCCGCTCCGCCAGCACGATGTCTTTCAGTTGGTCCGCGGACTGCTGAAGCAGGTTGTTAATTAAAATGTAGTCGTATTTCGAGTAATTCTCAATCTCTCGTCGGGCCGTGTCCAACCGGCGGCGAATCACCGCCTCCGCATCCAGTCCGCGGCTCCGCAGGCGGCGTTCCAGAGTCTCCCAGTCGGGCGGAAGAATAAAGATGCTCACCGCGTCCGGAATTCTCCGCATGATCTGGCTGGCTCCCTGCACATCGATATCGAGCAGCAGGTCATGGCCGCGCGCTTCGGCTTCCCGCAGAAACCGGCGCGCCGTACCGTAATAATTTCCGAAGACATCGGCGTACTCCAGAAATTCGTCGGCCGCAATCATGGCGTCGAATTCTTCCCGGGAGACGAAAAAATATTCCTTGCGGTTCTGCTCGGGTCCGCGCGGCGGGCGCGTGGTATACGAGATCGAGAAATCCAGGTTGCGAACCATCTTCAGCAGTTCGGCCACCAGCGTGGATTTCCCCGAGCCTGAGGGTGCGGAAACAATGTAAACGATGCTCATTCCAGATTCTGTACCTGCTCCCGCGATTTCTCGATCTCCGACTTCATCAACAACCCCATCTCGGTAATCTTCAAGGCCTCGCCGGCCAGGCCCGAAGTTTTCGACAGCAGCGTATTCGCCTCGCGGTTCATTTCCTGCAGCAGGAAGTCCATCTTCTTGCCCACCTCGCCGCCCTGGTCGAGCAGGCCGAGAAAATGCTTCACATGCGCGTTCAGACGGACCAGTTCTTCCTGAATGTCGCTGCGATCGACCAGCACCGCCACTTCCTGCAGAATCCGTTCTTTATCCACCTGCGCGCCCAGCACTTCCTGCATGCGCGATTGCAGGCGTTCCGAGTAGCTGCGCAGAATCGTGCTGCGATGGGCTTCCACGCCCGCCGCCGCTTTTTCCAGATTCGCCATGCGAGCGCGCAACTCGGTGTTGATGCTTCGGCCTTCTTCTTCGCGCATCTCATTCAACCGGGAAAGCGCTTCTTCCACCCGCGTCATCACCGCGGTTTCCAGTTCGTCTCCCGATCTTTCCGCTCCCGATTCCATCGCGCCCGGCATTCTGAGAACCACGTTCAGATCGGGCTCGCCCTCAACCCCAAATTCGTCGGCCGCCGCGCGGAACGCCTCCACATAGCCGGCGATCAGTTGCCGGTTGAGCGCGACTCCATTTGTGCCCGAGCGATCCAGGTTCAGGATCACTTCGACGTGGCCACGAGCCAGCTTCTCTTTCAAAGTCCGGCGCAGCTTCATCTCCAGCGAGTCGGTATCGGACGGCAGCCGGAAGTGAAGGTCCAGAAAACGATGATTCACCGATTTCAGCGACAGTGCAAACGCCATCTGGGCGTTGGCCTGTCCCCTAACCTGCGCGAATCCCGTCATGGAGCGAAGTGGCATATCGTTTCCGATCAACCTGCCTTGGGCGCCTCTGCTTCCGCAAACTGCAGCTCGTAAAGCCGCCGGTACGTGCCCAACTTTTGCATCAGCTCCTCGTGCGCGCCCATGTCGCTGATCGTGCCGTTCTCCAGCACCACGATACGGTCTGCCCGGCGCACCGTCGAGAGCCGATGGGCAATCACAAACACAGTACGCCCACTCATAAGATTTTGCAGCGCCGACTGCACCAGTGATTCTGACTCGCTGTCCAGCGCCGACGTCGCCTCATCGAGAATCAGAATCGGCGCATTCTTAAGGATCGCGCGCGCAATCGCGATGCGCTGCCGCTCCCCGCCCGAAAGCCGAACTCCGCGCTCCCCAATCATGGTGTTGTATCCATCGGGGAGCCCGCGAATGAACTCATACGCTCGCGCCGCTCGCGCCGCCTCTTCCACCTGCTTCTGCGATACATGCGGCTGGCCGTAGGCGATGTTGTTTCTCACCGTGTCGTTGAACAACACGGTCTCCTGCGTCACAATCCCAATCTGCGAGCGCAGCGACTCCAGCGTCATGTCTCGCACATCCGCGTCGTCAATCAGAATCCGCCCGCCGCTGACGTCAAAGAAGCGCGGAATCAGGTGCACCAGCGTGCTCTTGCCCGCCCCGCTCGATCCCACCACCGCCAGCATCTCGCCCGCCTTCACGTCCAGATTGATGTCATGCAGCACGACCGGCGAGTGCTCCGCGTTCTCATAGGAAAAAGAAACGTCCGCAAACCGGATGGCACGCGTAAACTTCCCCATCCGCTTCGCTCGCGGCTTCTCCCGCACTTCGTCTTCGATATCCATGAAACGGAAAATTTCCGACGACGCTCCCACCGCCTGCTGAAAATTGTTATTGAACTGAGCGAACTTGCGCACCGGGTCGTAGAGCTTGAACACCGCCACAATGAAGGCCAGGAATGTTCCCGCCGTGAAAACGTGATGGTTGATCTGGTCCCGGCCCATGAGGATGAGCAGCGCGATGGCAATCGAACCGAGAATATCCATCAGCGGAGAACTGATGGCGAACGCCGCCACCAATCGAAGATTCGCGCGGAACAAGCGTCGCGCGGCGGCGCGGAAGCGTCCTATTTCCCAGTTCTCCATGCCAAACGCCTTGACGATCCGGTTGCCGGTAATCGTCTCGTGCAGAATGTTCTGGATCTCGGCCAACTTATCCTGGCCGCCCCGCGTGGTGCTGCGTACCTGCCGGCCGATTTTTCTGGACGAGTACAGAATGGCGGGAACGAACAGCAGCAGCACCCAGGCCAGCTTCCCTCCAAGTCCAACGACCACCCAGGCGAGAAATAGAAAGGTAAAAAACTGCTGCAGGAATTCCGCCAGCACACTCGACATCGCGTATTGCACCTTCTCGATATCGTTGACGATGGTCGAGAGCAATGTACCAGTGGTGTGTTTTGTAAAAAATGCCGCCGAACTCCGCAGGATGGCGTTATACAAATCGTCCCGCAGGTCGGTGATCATGCCAAAGCCGGCGTAGTTTACGAGGAGAGTTCCGATGTAATCGAAGATCCCCTTCAGTATCGTGGCTGCCACCAGCGCGAAGGCCACCATCGTCCACGGATTGTGGAAGTGGGACGGAACCAACTGTTGGAGATCGAGAAAGCGCCCGCTGCCGGGCAGCTTGAATAACGGTATGGTTTTTTCCTGGGAATCCGGCTTCAAGACGCTGTCAAAAATCGGGCCAATCAGCAGAACCCGGCCGGCATCGAGCAGCCCCACCAGCGCCATCAGCGTTACCGAAGCAAGCACCTGCCACCAGTACGGCAGCGCGTAGTGCAGCAGACGGGCAATGGGACGCGACGGATGGGGCTGTGCCGGGGTTCGTTCACTCTTCGCGCCCGCCACTGTGGAGGTTGCCATTCGAGTAAGGCTCAATTCTACATGTGATCTGCGGTAGAGACGCGGCTCGGCGCTTCTCTCGTCACGGTACCGAAGTTACCGCAAGTCTGCGTTGCGCAACCTATTTCGGACTGTCCCGATGCATCACTTTCACTTTGTATCCCGCTTTCCGCAGCCGCTTGCTCACATCCTCGGCGATCATCACCGAGCGGTGCTGTCCACCCGTGCATCCGAAGCTGATGGTCAGGTAGCTCTTCCCCTCGCGAATGTAGTGCGGCAGCAGGTAGACAAGCAGCTCTGAAATCCGGCTGATGAATTCCTGCGTCTGCGGAAACGACCGTATATATTTGGCCACCCGCGGATGCCGCCCGGTCAGCCCACGAAACTCCGGCACGAAATGAGGATTGGGCAGAAAGCGCACATCGAACACCAGGTCGGCATCCTCCGGCAAGCCGTGTTTGTATCCGAAACTCACGCACGAAACCAGAATTGTCTGCTGGCTGCCGGAGTGGTGCGTGAACCGGGCGATCAGGTGCGCGCGCAGCTCATGAACATTGAATTTGGAGGTATCGATGACCAGGTCGGCGAGAGCGCGAAGCGCCCGCAAATGCCGGCGCTCGGCTCCGAGCGACGCCCGCACCGTGGTGCCCGTTCCCAGCGGATGTGGCCGCCGAGTCTCGCTGTACCGGCGCAGCAACGCCGCATCGCTCGCTTCCAGATAAATCACCCGCGTCGGGATCGTCCTCTTCACCGACTTGAGAATCGCGGGCAGCTTCTCCAGCTGCGAACCTTCGCGCACGTCCACCACCAGCGCCGTGCGCGGAATTTCTCCCGACTGCAATGCCAGTTCGGCAAAGCGCGGAATCAGCTCTACCGGCAAATTGTCCACGCAATAGTAGCCAAGGTCTTCGAAGGCCTTCAGCGCCGAAGCCTTCCCCGAGCCGCTCATGCCGGTTATGATGACCAGCTCCGTGGCGCGCGTGTCCCCCTTGCGTCCACGAACCACCGCTCCCGACCCATGCGTGGCTTTCCTGGGTTTGCTGCGGGCAGGCATTCCCGAAATCTTAGCATTTCACGAGGGGAAGAGAGGCGGAGAGCCCCGCATAATGGAGAGCCGGGCGCCCCCGCCCGGCCCGAACGGCCGAGGCGCCCGTTCCTCCACCACATGTCGCGGCCGCAGCAGCCCTTTACAGCGAGCGCAGGAAGTTCAGCAGATCCTGAACCTGCGACGGGCTGAGTGCTTTGAAGTTGCGGATTACGCCGTCTGCTTCCGACCCCCCACAGCCTTGCTGCTGGCCACCGAATCGGAAATGTTGATCCTGACAGTTGCCCGAATCGCCGTGCTCTTTGATGGCCTGCAATAAATCGGAAGTGCGGCCGTCATGCATAAAGAACAGACGCTGGCCGACGCCCCATAGCGGAGCCGTTCGGAACTGATCCGGCCCGGCTGCGCCCTGATTGATGCCATCCGCCAGATTGGGGCCCATATGGTGGAGAGCGAAATCCGAATAGGGATTGTAAGTCACAACGCCCATGCCGGTATAAATGGAAGCGCCCGAAGTCAGCGACGGTGAGTGGCACAAAGCGCACCCAATTTTATTAAACAGAGCCGAACCATTCTGCGTGGATAAAGTCGGAGCGGCAGGAGCGGGCGGAGCCGAAAGCCGTGAGAATACGGCGAAGTTGACGATATCCGATGACATCTCCGACACCGTTCCCAGAGTCGTGTTGTAATACGAGCTGTATGAGTTTTCATTCAGAATGTTGCTCGCGTCATCGGGCGTAGGATTGAATACACAACCCGCCACGGCGCTGCGTTTGTTCGGAAATAGTTCATTCGAGATTCCGATTTCGACGTTGTAGGCTTCGCCCGCGAACATCAGGAGCGACTTATTCTGAGCCTTCCAGCCAAAGCGCGTGATCGTTCCGTCGTTGCCGCTGGTATTGAAACTGCCGCCGATGCCGAGCCGCGCCCGTGCCTGCGCAGTCGACGCCAGGTTGGCCTGCAGCACGGCATCCGGCGTGTTCTCGACGAGGCCCAGACCGAAAGTGGGTGTCGGGATGCGGAAGATCACATTGTTGGCGGCAAGCTGCTGTGGGAAGTTCGGCTGCGCCAGCGTGCAGCCCGGAGCGTCGCTGCGGCCGGCAATCGTAAACAAGCCGTGAACTCCGCCGTCGAGCGAGCCATCTGCATTCTGGATGAAGCGCGCCTCGCGCACCGGCCCGTTCGAAGTGATGAACGAAGGAACGAAGTTGGTGGCTCCGGCAAGACCCGCCAGCGCCACTTGCGGATTCGGAACCGGATTCTGAGGACTGCTCAACCCTGGGCCGGAGCCACCGAAAAAGGGTTGCGAATGGCACATGGCGCAACTGTTGCCGTTGAACGTCGGGCCCAGGCCGGAGCTCGGCCCTTGCACCGCATCCACTTCCTGGAAGCGCTGAAATGCCTGCTCGAAGTAAGCCTGTTCATTGGCGTTAAGCGTGGGATAAGCCCCACCAGCGGCCGCGGGGCCCGGTCGTGGACCCGGATCCTGCTGCGCCCATGCTCCAACGGAAATCCAACAGGTAATAAACAAAGCGATGCTGCACGTGTTCCACCTCATTTGACACTCCTTGGTCGGCCAGACACACTTCGGCTGTACGCCGATTTGTCGAGACGATAGCGCCGTGGCTAAATCACTCGAGCGAGCACACGTCGGCCAGCGACCGCTGACCCTCCTGTTCGTACGAGTTACTTTTCCACCCTGGGCCTGAGCCGCCCGAGGGGGTTGGAATCATCCGCCAAGAACTAACTCCGCGGATGTTTTGAAAACACGGTTAACAACATTGATGGCAATTTACGACCGAAGCTAAACGCGGTCAATGTGCCCTTAGTGCATCGCGAACCACGCCGCCGGACACATAAGTGCATCGCTTGGAACACTCAATGCAATGTCCGGATTCCGAGATTGCCATCGGTCGAAAATCGCTTTGCTGGGGCGAATAGCGAGCACCGAATAGCAAAACGCCGGCGAGGAATTAGCGCATGACTGTGGCAGTGCGAAGGAGTCTCTGGCCGAAATTTAACCGGAAGTCAGCGCGACAACTTACAGGAAGTTAGCCTTCGCGTATCTTGTGACCGGCCAGATTGCCGAGCCCTTCATACGCAGCGTATTTATAGGTCTCGCTGAGCGTAGGGTAGTTGAAGACCTGTTCGATGAACTCGTCAATTGTTTGTTGGTGGTCGAGAACCATCATTCCAATGTGAATCAGCTCGGTCGCGCTCTCGCCGATAATGCTCACCCCAAGAAGCTTCTTGTCAGCGCGCGCGAAAACAAGTTTCAGCATTCCCGCGGTGTCGCCGATGATGTGGCCACGGGCGTTATTGGAATAAAGTGCCCGCCCGACACAGTAGTCGATCTTTTTCTCTTTGCATGATTCTTCCGTCTCGCCCGCGGCCGAAATCTCCGGGATGGTATAGATCCCCATCGGCAGCATGGGGGGCAGTCGCTGCTTGTATTTGAAACCGAAAGCATGGCACACCGCGACGCGTCCCTGTTCCATCGACGTCGAAGCCAGCGCCGGAAATCCGATGACGTCCCCCGCGGCGTAAATATGCGGCACCGCAGTACGATAATTCTCATCCACGGATATGTATCCGTGCTCGTTGACGGCCAGACCCGCCTTTTGCAGGGACAGACCGTCCACCGCGGCGCGGCGTCCGGCGGCGAACAGCACCGATTCGGCTTGCAGCGTCTTGCCGCTCTTCATCACCAGCTGCACGCCCGACGCCGAGGTTTGCACCTTCGCCGGCCGTTCATTGAACCAGAATTCCATGCCCAGCCCGTCGAGCCGTACACGAAGTCTCTCCGAAATCTCCCCATCGAGGAACGGCAGCAAGCGGTCCCGGCCATCCACCAGTGTGACCTTCACCCCGAGCGCGACGAAGATCGACGCGTACTCGCAGCCAATCACGCCCCCGCCGATCACGGCCAGGCTCTGCGGAATGCGCTCCATCCGCAAGAATGTGTCGGAGTCAAAAACCCGCACATCGTCGAAAGCTATTTCCGGCGGACGGTGCGGCTTGCTTCCGGTGGAGACCAGAATCACATCGCCCCGCAGTTGCCGTGTGCCATTCGCACCGGAAACGGACACGGTGTGGGCATCTTCGAAGGCAGCGCGACCGCGAACCAGTTCGATGTGATGAAGCGCCAGATTCTTCAGAATCCGCTGGCGCTCCATTTCAACCACTTCTCGCTCGTGGTGCATGAAGTCATTGACGGAGAGATTCTCTTTAAGCGAATAGTCGATGCCGTAGAGGCCGCGCTGCTTGAGACCGGAAAAGTAAAGTGCGGATTCACGAAGCGTCTTGCTGGGGACGGTGCCGGTATTGATGCAGCCTCCGCCCACATGCTCGGCGCACTCGATGACGGCGACCCGTTTGTCAAAATAGGCCGCCTGCGCTCCAGCCTTTTCGCCCGCAGGCCCGCAACCGATCACGATGAGATCGAAATCTTCGCTGGTAGCCGCCATGGGATTGGAATGGTGGGCGCTGTAGGATTTGAATCTGCACTGAAATGTAGATTCAACAAGATACAGAGCAACGGACGGCAATAGTAGCAATCCTAGTATATGCAAAGCAATGCCAAAGGCAGGTGAACGGCAGGTGCAGTGTTCTACCTCTCAAATCCTGCCGTTAAACCCTTGATTTCTCGCACCTTTTCTGGCGCAATCAAGATGGGGTAACTGTTCATGAAAAAGGCTGCGATCTATATAAGGGTGTCGACGACGGAACAGGAGACCGGTCTGCAAGAAAATGAACTCCGCGAATTCGCCGAACGGCGGAGATGGGAATACCAAGTTTTCACCGATAGAGGCCAGAGCGGCGCGAAGGATAGCAGGCCTGCTTTGAATCAGCTGCTGCAACAGTTGCGTAGAAAGAAATATGATGTGGTGTGCGTCTGGGCTCTCGACCGGCTGGCGCGATCACTGCGACAACTGCTGACCATTTCAGAAGAGTGCAAAGCGCTGGGGGTTGACCTTGTTTCGCTGAAACAGAACATTGACACCACGTTGCCTGCGGGTAGGCTGACTTTTCAGGTGCTGGGGGCAGTCGCAGAATTTGAGCGCGAGATGCTGCGGACACGGGTGGTCGCGGGGATGGCGCAGGCACGTCGATCCGGAAAGCACATTGGAAGACCGGCGCGACGCAGGTTGGGTCCGGCCGAAATTGAAAAAATACGATTGCTGCGATCGCAGGGAAAAAGTGTGCGACATCTCGCTAAAGAACTCGGAGCTAGCCAATGGATGATTGCGAGATCGACTGATTCTGCCTAGCGAGCTGCGATCACACTTGACAGTGAAAATAGGGTAGTGGCTGAATTTGGCCCTCAGCGGTCGTTCAACTCTTTGAGAATGGCATCCAACTTGCCCTCGATGCGATCTAACCGAGCATAGATTCCATGTAAGCGTTCGACCAACACACCTGTCCGACGAGCATCGTCTGTGCTGATGATTTCCGTTCATCCAACCACTTCAGAGTAGCGAAACATAACGGCTAGTGTTCGCATATGGCGCTGCAGGCGGCTATTGCCTGAAGCATTGGCCGCCTCGTTTTCAGCTACGCTGTTCATCTGCTGGCAGCGCTTACTTGGACTCAGCAATACCGGCGCATCTTTGCCGGGAGAAGCCGACTCTCGCCGGTCGATCAACCATCCCAAGATTGGGAGGAGACTGAGAACCCGCCTATGGGACCCAGCCTTCCAGCCAAATAGGGTTAAGCACCAGATTCGTGGCATTCACCGTGCCTATGCCGGTCGTGAAGTCCCAGCCCACGCCCGCTGTGAAGGCCGGCTGGTACGAATGGTCGGACAGCGAAAGTACGCCTGGAACTCCCGCGCTGGCATCAGGGTCGTAGCAGTTGTAGGGTCCGATGCAGTCAACGTCGTTGTCGCCGACGGTGACATCGTTGAACGTGCAGGTCAAGGCTGGGCCGCCGACGGCGAAGCTTTGGCAGCTCTTATTGCCGTGCGTGCCATACTCCTGCCTTGCGAGGGCGTAGTAAATTGGGGCCGGATTGCCTTGGCGCCCGCCCCAGATTTCGTTCACCAGAGCCTGCGTTCCGGCCATGATCGGCGACGCAAACGACGTGCCTCCGCCCAGAGTCCAGTTGCTTGGCGCTCCCACGCAGCGGGCGCCGCCATTAGCCACGTCCGAGTAGCAGACCACGTAGGCGTGGGACCACGGGCCGAAGGATGCGAATAGCGAGACATCAGGCATGTCCCGGACGCCGTCCTGCGGGTTCCCGAGAACGTTCTGCCAGCTTGGTTTTTTCCATCCCTGGCAAGTGCCGTTGGACGGCGTCGCTCCGTTGCTCTCGGGGATTGATACCCCAGTGGCGCAGTTGCTGGGGCCGCCACTGCCAGCCCAGAGGGCGAGAAAACTAGCCCCAGAGGCGCTGGCGCAGAAGCCGTTGGCTCCGTAGGGGGTCGCGTAGCCCAAGTAGCTTGAGAGCAGCGTGCTCGCGCAGGTGGCGTTCCAGGAGATCTCGGGCACATAGCTCAGGGCTGAGCCGTAGTTGGGGCCGTTGGTAGCCGACCAGTAATTGGCGGTCGTGCCTGCATAGTAGTCGCCGAAGTCAGTTCCCCCAACCGCGACGTTGTAGGCGGTCGACCCCAAAGCATTGACTGCCACTCCGGATTGAGCCTCAGGGGGGGCCAAGCCATCGCCCGGATAGTCACAGACAGCAGCGCCGTTGTCCCCCGCTGCCACGAAGACCGACACCCCCTCAAGCACCGCCTGCAGATAAACCGTCTTGTAGGCTGCATTCGACGTTGCGCCGTTCTGAGCTTCACAATTGGCGTAGCTGAAGCTGATGATAGGCGGCACCTGGCGTTGGTTCACGAGGTTTTGGATGGCGATGAGCCCGCCAAAGACGGTGGTGGTGTCAGCGCAGGTGGCCAGCAGAAGGTCGGCACTGGGAGCTGCGGCGCTGGACCACTCGGCATCCAAGATCGCCTCAAAATCATCCCCGTTGACGCCAGGGTCGGGGCAACCCCCCGGGTGCACCGTCGTAAGCGACGCCCCCTTGTAGACATCGAGCCCAAACGTCTGCCGAAACGTTTGCCAGTCGTTGGGGTTGTAGAGGTCGCTGTCCTCGACCAAGGCAATGGTCTGCCCTTGGCCCCTGATCCCGAACGAAAAGAGCGGGTTGAAATGGTAGATTGTCGCGAGATCCGCCGGCGCCACAGCCCATTCCGTAGAGCCATCCAAGGTCATCGTGTATTGCGGCTTGGCGACGGCCATCACCCGCGGCCGAAAGTCGTTAAGAGACACAATGCCTTCGATGGCCGGCGCGAGGGCGGCGGGGATCGAAGGGTTGCGCACGTTGGCGATATGCGGCACGCCTTTGACGTCGAGCGCGTGAATCTCAGTGCCGAATGTCTCGCGCACCTGGCCGGCGGTGCCAGAGAAGTCAATGGTCATCCGGCTCGGGCTGGGGGAGTGAACGGTGAACCCGTGGGCGCGAAGCCACTCGCTGATTTTGGCGATGTCTTCCAGGGCGACACCAAACTGTTCAGCGTACTGGTCGGCGGTGAGCCACTGATGAAAGCCGGGGGAACCGGCCCGCTCTAGATCGTCGGCCAGATCTTCAGCGGCCTGCTCGCGCTCGGGAGACCGCCGCAATTGCAACTGCATCCCGTTCAGGGGAAACGAGTCGTCAACCGGGCCGCGGTCAAACTCCCGAACCTCGCCGCGGGCGTTACCGGGTAGCACGATTCGCTTGCTGTCATCGATTGGGTCGACGATGAGGGGGACCGCCTGAAGCGACAGTCCCTGCGCCGACCCTGCTCCAGGGAGCGACCCGCGCCTAACCTCCCCGTAGGCGCTGGTCAACAAACATAGCGTTGCAAGCAACAGTATGGCTAACTGCATCTCTAAGTTCTTCATGGCACGCTCCGATGTTCTTATCTTCTTGCGATTTTGTTGTTGATGCACAGTGTTAGCGATTGCCTTTTTCAATCGGTTGACAATGGTGGGCGTACTATGTTGCTCGGTGACGGCGATCTTGCTGCCCTTGGATTTGCTCGTGTCTTCCTTGTGCAGGCGAACCATCATAGTGTTCAGCACCGCGACGCGCAGGGTGTGGAGGTAGGACGGCGTGATGTGATCGCGATCCATATTGAGCGGCACCTTGCGCTGGGAATTGCGCTTCATACGTAGCCTCCTAAAGGAGAATCAAAACCGGAGCTCCGCAACGACATCACTGATTTCCGGCACTTTAGCTTCGGAATTCCTCGTCATCACCTAAACGAAATTCGCCGGGGTCTCCTATTTCGCGGAATCGTTTGTTTGAGCCGGCTGCGACTCGCGGATAAGTTCGCCATCCACAAGCTTGCGAATGGGAGTTGAGACTGTCTCCCGCTCGTCAATGTTGAAAGCGTTGAACGCAGTCGTCGATTTTGGATATGCAGATTGAGGCGGATTTCCAGGAATCGTGATGTTGCTTTTGACTTTCACTGTATTCTCCTTTTACTGACAACTTCAGTGCCGATGGGTACTTGGTTCTCTTGGCCGTCCTCAACTCCAGTTCGCCAAACCAGCAGTTAATATCCTTGTCATTAGCTAAAGCGAAATTTTCCGGAGGATTGGTCGCGAGAAAACAAGAATTTCTTGCCTAGGGTAAGAATTCCGGCGCTTGCTCGACGAAATACACGTCTTTTCAGGTGGTTGACATTGGTTGGAGGTGAAGCTACCTTTAGACCTTCTGTTCGGCATGAAGGGGATTGGCGGGGATTTTCGTTCTTATCAGTGGGAAGCTATCCTTTCTTCACCTCGATTCTGGGGCTCCGCGTTAGAGGGCCAGTTGTCGCAAATTTCGCCTAAGACGGTGAGCGAATTACTGGCGAACTGGCACGCCGGTGACGACGATGCCCTTCGCGCGGCCGTTCCTCTTGTCTACAACGAGCTTCGCCGCATAGCGCATCATTACCTGCGGAACGAACGTCCCGACCACACTCTGCAAAGTACCGCCGTGGTGCACGAGGCTTATATGCGCCTGGAGAAGCAAGGTGCAGCTGAGTTCAAGAACCGTGAGCATTTCCTAGCCATCTGCGCTCAATTGATGCGGCAGATTCTGGTCGAGTACGCCCGCAGCCGCAATGCCGGTAAGCGAGATGGTGGATTCCGGCTGGAGCTGGACGACGCGCTTGCCTTCAAGACCCGCAGTGTGGACATGGTTGCTCTTGACGACGCTTTGAAGGAGTTGGCGAAACTCGACCAGCAGCAGAGTCGCATTGTCGAGCTGAGATTTTTCGGCGGGCTATCGATCGAGTGGCAAAGCTCGAATTGACTGTCCCGACATCCCATAGGTACCTTATCTTGGCATCGACAAAGGATGGAGGCACACTCGCCACCTGAACCAAAGTAGAACTGCGCGCCTAACCGAAGGCGCGGCGAATGTGGAGTTTTCCAGTTTGTCAGTTTTCTCGCACTGCGACTATGCGTGTCACGGGAAAGAAATATGCTTCACAGATCAGCTCTCATGAAGGGAGAGGCTATGGAAAGAATAAGGAAGTCCAAGGGCCGGGGAGTCACTGTTAGAGACGAGGCTACTGGAAAGAGTCAGGTCGAATTCTTAACCGATGACGAGCTCGAAACTGCATTTTTTCCGATACGGAGGGACGAAAGCTGGGAGGACATCTCCCGGGATTTGCCTCGACGCGGCACGCCCAACGCGTTGACATACAGACGGTCGGGAACCGAAGGTTGCTTGGGCGCCTACGATGCAGGCGGAGAGCTAGTCGGCGCCTTGTGTTACCACTTCGCCACTGGGGAAATCGACGTCCATGTACGTAAGGAAAAAAGGCGGCAGGGCTTTTGGGAAGAAACTCTTGATTGAGGCGATGCGGCGGTGGCGTGTGGACTTTACTAAGCAGCTTTTGACGACGGAAGGATCGTATCTGAGAGATTCGATTGCGGTTGGTACAGATCGATCAGCAAAGAAAAGAGAAAAGGGAAATGCCCCATGATCATACGCTCGCCGAAAGTGACTGAAGAGGCGACTCGCCGGGAAGCTAAGAACCAACGCTGGATTGGTGCTTTTGGCGCATGCGCCTTTCGCAACAACTTGGCGGTATGCCACGATCTCAGCACGCTGCAGGTCGCACTATATGAGTTTCAAATTGACAAATTGCGGTTCTTCCGCCACTTGAGCGAGCTCTGACAGAATCTTTGGCGACGTGGCCACCCAAAATGCCCTGTTGCGAGTCATACCCGTCAACAGGGGGCTAATTACCAAGTGAGCGAATAAACACCCTGAGAAGCATCTTCGTCCCTGCGAACACTGGAACTCTGCCCGAGAACAACATCACCCCACGCTTGCTCGTGCACTATATAAAGGATGACTCTCCCTCTAAACGCCCCCACAACACCTATCTCTGGCGAGCAGCATCACGAAATCTGCCGAGGGTGTTTATTCGCTCACTAACGAAAGAGAGCAAATGGAGCGCCCAGAGTGCTCCTGCACCAGCAAAAGCAATTCCAGTTTTGCAGTTTTAACAGTTTTACAGTTTTCTCGACGGTGGCCCGATCTTACTCTGTGCTCGAAATCAGAACGGCGAGGATGGGAATATCAAATCTTCACCGATAGAGGCCAGAGCGGCGCGAAGGATAGCAGGCCTGCTTTGAATCAGCTGCTGCAGCAGTTGCGCAGAAAGAAATTTGATGTGGTGTGCGTCTGGGCTCTAGATCGGTTGGCGCGATCACTGCGACAGTTGTTGGTCATCGCGGAAGAGTGCAAAGCACTGGGAGTCGACTTAGTTTCATTGCGGCAAAACATCGACACGACGTTGCCAGCAGGTCGGCTGACTTTTCAGATTTTGGGCTCGGTCGCGGAATTTGAGCGCGAAATGCTGCGGACACGGGTGGTCGCAGGAATGGCACAGGCACGTCGAGTCGGAAAGCACATTGGAAGACCGGCGCGGCGCAGGTTGGGTCGAACAGAAATTGAAAAAATCCGAATGCTACGATCTCAGGGGAAAAGCGTGCGACAACTCGCCAAAGAGTTCGGAGCTAGCCAATGGATGATCGCCAAATTGGAGCCCGCCTCATGACGAGCATCCAGTGGTTGTTGGATCACGACCGGGTCGATGAGTGTAATGATGAGCGTAATGGGGATGTTACGCCAACTTGAACTGGAACATGACCCGCATTAAGCTTTCCCGCATATCAATTGTGGGGGGGCGTCTCATGCGAATTGTTCGACCGAGTCTTGCAGTTTGCGCAATCTTGGTGT
>Ga0182018_10000168_pt1 | contig 85157 bp, 69 predicted proteins | sample 812P2MmetaG_FD_120490 | JGI IMG/M metagenome (GOLD analysis project Ga0182018, IMG submission 120490) | Permafrost microbial communities from Stordalen Mire, Sweden - 812P2M metaG | ecosystem: Environmental > Terrestrial > Soil > Wetlands > Permafrost | place: Sweden: Stordalen | collected... | reverse complement strand
CGACCCCGACCCCGACCTCGACCTCGACCTCGACCTCGACCTCGACCTCGACCTCGACCTCGACCTCGACCTCGACCTCGACCCCCGTCGAGATGAAGTCGCCCATCCCCACCGCAATGGTCGCCGACCTTCAGGCTCTCGGCCTCGACGCGAAGAGCCTTCCTCCCATCGAGAAGCTGGAGCCGAAGACGCTCCGCGGCGTCATGAAGCTGCTCGCCAAGTCGCTGGGAGTCCGTTGTGGCGACTGTCATCAGCAGGGGGACTTCGCCGCGCCGACGCGGCGAAAGAAAATTGCCGCCAGGATGTGGAACGAGTTCGCGGCAAAGCTGGCCATGTCGGATGGGTCGCCGCTCTTCTGCGACTCCTGCCATCAGGGCCGTATCGTTCAGCTCGATCGCCGCGACAAGAAGGCCTTGTCGAAGTGGATGGACGAGAACTTCGTGGCCAAGCTCGGGCGAAAGGACGGGCAGTCGCAGGAGTGCGAGACCTGTCACGTGGACATGGACATGACGTTCTTGAGCGTATGGGGACGGTGATGTCCAGGGAGAATTTGAACAGGGAGAGGAGAGGGGCGAACCGCGAAGGTGCAGAGGGCGCCGAGGAGGAGAAGGCTAAACCTCAGCGTCCTCCGCGCCTCCGCGGCCAATCTCTCTCTCTCGCATGACCCCGCCCCCACGTTTCTTGACGATAGAACGCGCGTTCAGTAGCCTTCGGGCCACGATGCAAGGCTTGACGCAGAGGCAGCAGATGGTTCTCGACTTCATCCGGCAGTCGATTACTGACCGGGGCTATCCGCCAACGCTGCGCGAAATCGGCGCCCGGATGGGCATCCGCTCGACCAACGGAGTGAACGACCACCTCCGCGCGCTGGAGCGCAAAGGCTACCTCACGCGCGAGGACATGAAGTCGAGGGCGCTCCGGCCGACGGGCCTGGGCACCCAGGTGCTGGGTGACGCCGGGACCTCGGCCGAGCCCGCCAATGACGTCGACCTCGTCGAAATCTCCATCCTCGGGCGCGTCGCGGCCGGGCTGCCCCTCCTCGCAGAAGAGCAGGTCATCGACACGGTCCGCATCGATCGCAGCCTCGTGCGTGGCGGTCGCGAGGTCTTCGGCCTCAAGGTGCACGGCGACTCGATGATCGAGGCCGGCATCCTGAACGGGGACTACATCTTCGTCAAAAAGCAGCTGACGGCGAACCGCGGGGACATCGTCGTCGCCCTCATCGGCGACGAGGCGACCGTGAAGTACTACTTCCCGGAGAAGGACCACGTTCGCTTCCAGCCTGCGAACAAGAACATGGCGCCCATCTACGTACGCTCGGTCGACTTCCGGCCCACCATGCTCCTCGGCATCGTCGTCGGCATTTTTCGGAGGATTTGACCTACGAGACGGCACGGCCGGGAGGGTGAACCCCGCTTGACCGCTCGTTCGCGCGGACGCTACCGTTTCGAACCGGGATGCGAGTCCTCATCGTTGCCTTCAGCGCCGCGCTGAGCAGTGGGCTCCTCGGCTGCGGGGGGATTCACTACGCGATCGCCGTCAACGCGGCGGCGTCGCGTGTCGAGGAGGCCAAGGCCCTCGGGGCCGACCAGCTCGCACCGTACGAGTACTACTTCGCGACCGAGCACCTCCGGCAAGCCCAGATCGAGGCGACCGAGGCGAGCTATTCGGACGCCGCGAATCTCGCCGAGGAGGCCGAAGAGCACGCCAACACGGCGATCGAGCTCTCGCAGAAGGCGAAACGCGCTCGATGAACGTCCGGCGCATCGGCCCTGCTTTCTTCGCCGCGCTCCTGGTGACGTCGTGCGCCCAGGGTCCGGCGATGCGCGGCAAGATGCGCGGTCTGTCGACGACGGTGGAGGACGCCGAGAAGAACGGCGCGATGACGTGCGCCCCCCGTGAGCTGGCCGTCGCCAAGAGCGAGCTCGAGTTTGCGGAGATCGATCTCGATCAGGGCCAGCTCTCCAACGCCGAGGCGCACCTCGCCAAGGCGGAGCCCAACGCCCAGGCGGCCTTCGCGATGAGCCCCGCCGACCGGTGCACGTCGCGCGAGTTCGTCGAAGTCGCCGCACCGAAGGTGGAGGACAAGGACACGGACGGCGACGGCATCCCGGACTCGAAAGACCAGTGCATCCTCGAGCCCGAGGACGTGGACGGCTACCTCGACGACGACGGCTGCCCGGACCCGGACAACGACGCGGACGGCATTCCGGACGACAAGGATCAGTGCAAGAACGAGCCCGAGGACTTCGACGGCTACAAGGACGACGACGGCTGCCCGGACCCGGACAACGACGGCGACGGCGTCGCGGACCTCGAGGACTTTTGCCCCAATACGCCGGGCGTCCGCGGGGGCGACAGGCCCGGCTGCCCGAAGAAGAACTCGCTCGTCGTGGTGACGGAGAAGGAAATCCGCATCACCCAGCAGATTCAGTTCGAGTTCAACAAGGCCATCATCAAGCCGGGCATCAGCTACAAGATCCTCGACGAAGTCGGGGGCGTTCTAACCGACAACCCGAAGATCACCCTCGAGGTGCAGGGCCACACGGACAACGTCGGCAACGACGCGTACAACATGAAGCTCTCGCAGTCCCGGGCCGACGCTGTACGTGCGTACCTGGTTGCGCACGGCACCGAGCCGTCGCGCCTCATCTCCAAGGGCTACGGCTTCCACCAGCCCCTCGTCCCGAATACGAGCGAGGCAAACCGGGCGCTCAACCGCCGCGTCCAATTTATCCGTACGGAAGCCGGCCCCGCGACGCCCTGAGTCTTTCAAATCGCCGTCTCTGCGCGGATTTCCTCGTTGCCTGAGCCGTCACGTGCTCTATGCTCCCGCGGCCGCCCTGGAGGAAACCGTCGTGCAACGCATCGCTCTCCCCGCCATTGCGCGGCCGTTTCTGGTCTGTCTCGCGGTCGTCGTCGCGAGCCTCTTCACCTTGCCCGCCTTCGCGGACCCGAAGACCGAGAAGGACGCCCAGGCCCTCCAGAAGAAGGCGATTGAAGAGGACAACCTCAACGTCGCCTACGGCGCTGCCGTCAAGAAGCTGCAGTCCGCCATCGCCAAGTGCGGCGGCGAGAAGTGCAACCCCGGCCTGAAGGCCTCCCTCATCCGCGACCTCGGCGCGATGCAGATCCTCAACGGGAGCGTCGACGAGGGCAAGGCCAGCTTCGCGAAGGCTCTCGCCCTCGACGCCTCGCTCGATCTCGACGCCGCGTACAAGAACCCCATGCTCGATGGGATCTGGAACGAGGTGAAGAAGAAGGGCGGAGGCGGTGGAGGAGGTGGCGGCGGTGGAGGGGGAGGAGCCGCGGCTGCCGGAGGTGGCGGAGGCGGTGGAGGAGGCGGTGGCGGTGGGCCCCCGCCCGGAGGAGACTTCGCGCACTCGGCGCCGCCCGAGGCGCCCGTCCGGACGCCGCTCCCCATCTACGTGGAGTATCCCGGAAGCGAGGAGTTGAAGCGCGTCGTCGTCAAGTACAAGGGCGCGGGGAACAGCGACTGGAAGAGCCTCACGCTCAAGAAGAGCGACAACGGCTTCCAGGGAATGATCCCCTGCAAGGACGTGACGCTGGGGAACGTCCTCTACTTCATCCAGGGGTTCAACCCGCAGAACGATCCGGTCGCCACGTCGGGGAGCAAGAACAAGCCCTTTACCGTGGCCGTGAAGGACGAACTCGATGGGCCTCCGCCAAGCTTGCCGGGGGAAGAGCCACCGAAGCAGTGCGCCGCGGGGGCCGGCTCGGGCGGCGGAGAAGAGTGCCCGCCCGACTTCCCCGGTTGCGCCGGTGCGGGCAAGGACTCGGGCGAAGACTGCGATAAGGACAAAGAATGCAAGAGCCACTCGTGCGTCGACAACAAATGCGCCGAGGGCAGCAAGGCCGAGGGCGACGAGTGCGAAAAGGACGGCGAGTGCAAAAGCGGTTCGTGCTCGGAGGAGAAGAAGTGCGCCGCCTCCAAGAAAGCCGAGGGGGAGGAGTGCGGCGCCGACGACGAGTGCGACAGCGGCAAGTGCAAGGAGGACAAGTGCGTCGGCTCGGCCAAGGGCGGTAAGTTCCCGCGGGTCTGGGTCGGCGTCAGCCTCCAGCTGGACCTTTTCCTTCTGCCGGGCGCGCAGGACGTCTGCAAGTTGAACGCGACGGGCACCGGGCCGCTGCCCGACAACGGGCCGGGCTACGCGTGCGTCGATCCGAGCAACGGCGCCAACTTCCCTGGAAGGAACGCTGCGGGCGGCAAGATCAACGGCATGATCGCTCCCAGCGCGGGGCCGCCGACGAGCGACGAGGTCTCGGGGGGGTTCCGGCCCGGTAACCTCCGCATCCTCGCGAGCTTGGACTATGCGTTTACGCAGAATCTGATGCTCGGGCTCCGGGCGGGATACGAGCTCTTCACCGATCCAGGCTCGAGCCCAGGGGCTGCCTTTGCTCCCGTGCACATCGAGGCCCGGCTCACGTACCTCATCGGACACAATGCGCTGACCAAGATCGGCGTCAGCCCCATGCTCTTCCTCGGTGCAGGCGTGGGCGAGTTCGACGCCTTCGTTCCCGTCACGGTGCTCTCGACAATGAAGCAAGAGCTGCCCGAGAACGCGTGGCTCACGTCGGGTCCTGGTTTCATATCGGCCGGAGCCGGCGTAAGGATTCTGCTGTCACCGAAGGTGGCCGCCACGGGTGCCTTCAAGTTCGAGGGCGGCCTCGGTGGCGCGGCCGGCTTCCTCCCCGGGTTTGCGCCCGAACTCGGGATGCAGTTCGGTCTTTGATCGCTTCTGGCGCTCGCCCAAGCGGGTCGGCTTCATGCCAACCGACATTGAACGCGAGGAAAGGCCGCGCGCGCGTCGCAGAATTGCGGCTCATCGACCCGAGGTCGTGGAAGACCGAGCGAGAGAACCGGGGTCCTGAACGACGGAGCCTCGCTCCCGAACGAAGGCAGCCCGTTACCGCGCTTCGGTCGCGCGATACCTGCGCTCACTTGCGCGGATCCGAGCGAAGGAAGCCCGCGAGTACCGCAGGGTAGCCGGCTACCGAACGGAGAAACCGGACTACCGCGCCGTGGTAGCGCGTCACTGTGCCCTGGTAAGGCGCTACCAACCGAGGGTAGCGCGCGACCTTGCGACAGTACCGCGAGAGCGACCGAAGGTAGCGCGTGACCTTGCGACGGTAGCGCGAGAGCGACCGGAGGTAGCGCGCGACCTTGCGACGGTACCGCGCGACCCCGCGAGAGTACCCGGAGAGTGGGCTTCACTTGTTCGCCACCAATCGAAGGTAGCCGCCGACCTTTGATCGTACGATACGAGGGTGAGCAAGGCGCCTGCCCTCTCGCGAACGGCGTCGGAGATCCGGTCGAGCATCTTCGCGGATCTTGCCCCGCGCATCGAGGCGTTTGCGCGCCGGGGTGGCCGGCTCGTCGAGCTTCACATCGGTGATACGCACCTTGCGCCGCCAGAGGGCGCGAGGTTCTCCTCTTCCGACGAGGGCGCGTTCGACGCGGCGCTGTACCGATACGGCGCGGTCGGGGGAATGGACACTCTCCGGGAGGCGTTCGCCGCGCGGCTCAACGCGTCGGGTCACGGGCCGCCCGGCGTCGACCCTGCTACGGAGGTCATGGTCGGCTGCGGCGCCACGCACGCGATCTTCTGCGCCGCACGCGCGGTCCTGGACGCGGGAGACGAGGTGCTCGTGGCATCGCCCTACTGGCCGCTGACGGTCGGCGTCCTCCGGTCCGCGGGTGCCATCCCGGTGGAGGTGCCACTGACGTCGCGCCTCTACGCCGACCCCGGACTCGATCCCGGCGCGATCTTCGAGGCCGCGCTCACGGCACGGACGCGCGCCATCTACATCACGACGCCGAACAATCCCGACGGCAAGGTGCTCTCGAAGTCGCAGCTTGCCGGCGTCGCGCGCCTGGCGATCGAGCGGAACCTCTGGGTCATCTCCGACGAGGTGTACGCCGAGTACGTCTACGAGGGTGTCCACGCCTCTATCGCGCGGATCGACGGGATGGCGGGGCGTACCCTCTCCGCGTACTCGCTGTCGAAGAGCCACGCGCTCGCGGGCGCCCGGGTGGGCTTCGCCGTGGCGTCCGCGGACGTCGTGCGCGTCGCTCGCCGGGTCGCGACTCACACCGTGTTCAACGTCCCGGTCGCCGCGCAGCGCGTCGCTCTCGCGGCGCTGCGTTCGCCGGAGTCGTGGCTCGACGACGCTCGGCGCGAGTACAGGGCAGCTCGAGACGCGACGCTGAGCGCGCTCGACGGCTCCGGCGCGCGCACGTTCGTGCCAGAGGGTGGCAGCTACGCGTTCGTCGACTTCGCCGCGGTTCTCGGCAAGAGGCCCCTCATGACGCTGCTCGAGCGTGCCATCGACAAGGGCGTTCTCCTCGCGCCCGGCGACGGCTTCGGCGAAGGCTTCGCCTCATGGGCGCGCCTCTGTTTCACCTCGGTCCCCCGCCCCGACCTGCTCGAGGGCGTCGCACGCCTCCGTGAGGCCATCGCGGAACTCTAAAAGGCTTCCCGTCGTCCCGCCTTCCTGTTCAAACTCTCTTTCATGAAGACGTTGAAAGGCAAGGTCGCCGTCGTCACCGGGGCGGCAAGCGGGATCGGGCGCGCGATGGCGGAGCGCTTTGCTCGGGAGGGCATGAAGGTGGTGCTCGCCGACGTGGAGGACAAGCCGCTCGGCGAGGTGCGTGACGCCATCGACAAGGGCGGTGCGGAGGCAATCGCCGTGCGCACGGACGTGTCGAAGGCGGCGGAGGTGGACGAACTCGCGCGGCGGACGTTCGACGCGTTCGGCGGCGCGCACGTCGTGTGCAACAACGCGGGCGTCGGCGCGGGCGGTCTGATGTGGCAGGTCCCCCGCGCGGATTGGGACTGGATCATCGGCGTGAACCTCATGGGCGTCGTCAACGGCGTCCGTGCGTTCGTCCCACGCATGATCGAGCAAGGGGAAGGCCACGTCGTCAACACCGCGTCGATCGCGGGCCTCATCTCCGCCCCGGCGATGGGACCGTACTGCGCGACCAAGCACGCCGTCGTCGCGATGAGCGAGTGCCTTCTCCACGACCTGAACCTGGCCGCCGGAGGAACGGTGAAAGTCAGCGTCCTCTGTCCGGCCTGGGTCAAGACGAGAATCTCCGACTCCGAGCGCAACCGGCCGGCGTCGGCCCCCAGGGTGCAGGGCGCCGCGCGCACGCCGCAAGAGCAGATGATCGAGACGATGTTGCGCGCCGCGGTGGATTCGGGGATTCCACCGGCGGTCGTCGCCGAGAAGGTCTTGCAGGCGATCGTCGAGGAAAAGTTCTGGATCCTTACCCACTCGAAGACCAAGAAGATCGTCGAGAAGCGCATGACCGGCATCCTCGAGGGCCATAACCCCGAGTTCGAAGCGCCCAACGTCTAGCCCCCGAGAGAGGGGAGAGCCGCTAGGCCGCCAAGAGAATTGGGATTGCCCCCACTTCTCTCTTGGCGGCTTCGCGGCTTGGTGGCCTCTCACTCACATCAGGACGAAGTTGTTGAGCGTCGCGACGACGACACCCACGATGCTCTCGCCCGCGATGACCCCCGACGCGATGGGCACGACGAAGCGCTCGGCCTGCCTGGAGTCGATGCGGGCATAGAGCCATGCCCCCGCGGCCCCGAGGACGAACGAGAGCGACGTGGCAAAGGGGAGAATCAGGCCGAGGCCGATCCCCGTCGCCGAAGGCATCCAACGCTTCTCCCTGGGGAAGGCGCGCTCGGTCACGGCCAGCACCGACCCCGCGAGCAGACCGATCGCGATCCCCTCGCGCGCCATCGGGTGCAGGTTGCCGATGCCGAGCCGGAAGATCTCGGCCACGGCCTTCCACTGCTGCGCGGCGGGGGCGGCGAACTGCGGCGGCCGGCCCGGGCTGCCCGTGAGCGCCGTCGCGTCCGGAACGAGGACGAAGTAGCAGAGGACGGACGCGATCGTCCCCGACAGGATGCCGGCGAACTGCGCGACGAACTGCCGCCGAGGGTGCGCTCCGAGCAGGTAGCCGGCCTTGAGGTCCGTGAGAAGGTCCGCGGCCTCCGCCGACGCGCTCGACGTGATCGAGGCCGTCATCAGGTTCGCGGAGTAACTCTGCGGTATCAGCACTCCGTACGTCAGCTGCATGATCTTCCCCATTGCGCCGATGGGGGTGATGTCCGTCTCGCCCGTGGCGCGGCACGCGACGAGCGCCAGAAAGAAGGTCATGAACACCGCGAGCGCCCCGTAGTGAACGGGGATGTCGAACGCGAGCCACGCGAGGACCACGACCGCCGTGCCCGCGATCGCCGTCCCCATGGCGAACCATGCGATGGGCGTCTCGATCGCGTCGGCAATGTCGTCTCCCTCTGCGCCGCGCCCTCGGCCGAATCCCGCGAGGGCGCGACCGATCGTCTTGTACTGGAGTGCGAAAGTCACCAGGCCGTGAGCCACCATGAGGGGTGCGCCGAACCAGATGCCTATCTCCTTCCAGGCCGCGCCCGGGCGTGCGGCGGCCGCGATGAGGTGCCCCGCGGCGTTCGTCCACGTCCACGCCATCGCCGAGGGACCGATCACGAACACCACGAGCAGCCCGCCCGCGGCCATCGACAGCGTCGTGCGAAGACCCACGATGGCCCCCGCGGCGACGAGGACCAGGCTGTGATCGAAAACGACGTTGGCCGCCGACAGCGGGTACGGCTCGTGCGTCATCGCGTGCGTGCGGGCGTCGAGGCGGGCGGACGAGAGGCGCGGCAGCCAGTCGAAGCACTTCGATTGGGCCGGCAGGATCGACGTGCGTCCGACGTTGCCCTCGGCGTCGACGGATCGGACCGCGTTCAGGTTGGTCAGGAGCGGAACGACCGCGCCGATGCACCCCGACACCACGAGAGCGCGGCCCTTCGCGAGCGCCTCGGCGCCCTCGCTATACAGGCTCTGGAGGAGCACGGCGGCCGCCGTCCCGGAGGGAAACTTGAGCCGCTCGCGGTTGATCATGGTGCGCTTCATCGGGATGGCCATGAGCACCCCGAGCGCGGCGACGCAGAGGACCCACGCACCGACGACGTACCACCGCACCTGAGTCCCGTGCGGGTTGCCGTCGGTCACCGAGAGCAGGAGCATCGCCGGGACGGCCGAGACGAGCAGCGACGTCGTCGAGTACCCCGCCGACGAGGCGGTGGACTGCATGCAGTTGCTCTCGAGGATGGTCATCGGCGACTTGGCCACGCCGATCTTCACGAGCGTCGTCCAGATCGTGAACGACGCGATGCACGCGGTGAGCCCTACGCCCAGACCCCAGCCCGCCTTGAGGCCGACGTAGACGTTCGTGAACGCGAGAAAGAAGCCGAGGATCGTACCCATCACGACGGCGCGCGCCGTCAACTGCGCCGCGTCGCCCCGGAACGCGCGCCCGTACCACTCCCGCTCGTCGAGGGAATCGACTTCGAGCGGAGGAATGTCGAGCGGCTTGCTTCGCTCGATCTCCTCTGGCGTCTCGGGTGGCTTCTGGAAGAGCGGCATCGGGAGTTCCTCTCAGCCCATCTTGTAGACGAGCAGGCGGCATTCGATGGGACCGTTGTGGAGGATCCACCACCGCTCGGGCTCGCGACGCATCGCGCGCGAGATCGCCGGGGAGCCCGCCAGGAGCGCAGCGGTGTGCCCGCGCATGCGCCCCAGAGCTCGAGCGAGATCGCCGTAGAGGCCGTCGTCGTGTTCGAGGCGTTCGCCGTAGGGCGGGTTGGTCACGACGGCCCCGGCTGCGCCGGTCGGCTCGAGATCGCGCACGTCGCGACGCTCGACGACGAGATCGACCCCCGCCCTGCGAGCGTTGGAGCGCGTGCGCTCGACCGCGAGAGAATCGACGTCGCTCGCCAAGACGGGTGGGCCTTCGCGGACGCTCGCCGCCCGTGCCCTTTCGCGAAGATCGCGCATCGCGTCCTTCTCGGTAGCATCGTGGCTCGCCCATCGCTCGAAGCCGAAGCGAGCGCGCGCGAGCCCGGGAGCGATGCGACGCGACCACGCCGCCGCCTCGATGGCGATGGTCCCGGCGCCGCACATGGGGTCGACGAGAGGGCTCTCCCGGTCCCACCCGGAGAGCCGAAGTATCGCAGCCGCGAGCGTCTCCCGGAGCGGCGCCTCTCCTCCGCGTGCTCGCCATCCTCGCTGGTGGAGCGAAGCCCCGCCGGCGTCGAGGTACAGCGTCGCCTGGTCCTTCGCCAGGTGGACGGCGACGCCGACGTCGGGGTCGTCCAGGTCGACATCGGGTCGCTCGCCGAATCGGTCGCGCAGAGCGTCGACGATGGCGTCCTTGGTCTTCTGCGCGACGAACTGCGAGTGCGTCAGGCGACTCGAGCGGCACGTCGCGCGTACGGCGAGCGTCGTCCGCGGCGTCATCCACGCGGCAAAGTCGACCGCCCTTACCCCCGCATACAGCGCGTCCGCGTCATTGGCCTCGAAGCGCGCCACCTCGAGGAGCACGCGCACGGCGATCCTCGACCACAGGCACGCGCGCGCCGCGTCCCCCATGTCGCCCTCGAAGTGCACCCCGCCGCGATCGGCGCGCACGCCAGGAAGGCGGAGCTCACGCAGCTCGTCACGGAGCGCGGGCTCGGTCCCCTTGGCGGCCGTCGCGAAGAAGCGCAAAATCAGTTGTCTCCTGGCGGCTTCGCGCCCTCGCGGGCTCTCCCTCTCCGCCACGTGTCCCAGGAGAGCAGCGCCACGCACGCCGCGCAGGCGAAGGCGGCGTCCACGTCCAGCGCAGCACGCGGCCCGATCGCGTGCCAGAGGGCTCCCGTCATCAGTCCGGCAGGAAGGACCGTGACGCCGACGACGAAGTTGTACGCGCCGTACGCCCGCCCCCGCTGTTCGGCGCCGGCGAGATCCTTGACGAGCGCCTTCTCCACGGGTTCGGTCAACCCATAGAAGATCCCGTAGACGAGGAACAGGCTCCACACATGCCAGGTGGCGGTCGCGGCGCCGAGCCCGGCGTACACGATCGCGAAGACGAGCCAGCCCCCGGCGATGAGGGGCGCACGGGGCAGCCGGTCGGCGAGGCTGCCGCCGAGGTAGGCCCAGAGGACCTTCGAGAGGTTCAGCGTGGCCCATAGAAGCGGAATCGTCTCGGTCCGTATCCCGAGCGACCGTGCTCGTAACAGGAGAAACGCATCGGATGAATTGCCGAGCGAGAAGAGAGCGAGGACTCCGAGGTAGGAGAGGAGGGTGGGGGTGAGGAGCGGGGTCGAGGTTGGTGTCGAGGTCGGGGTCGGGGTCGGGGTCGAGGTCGAGGTCGAGGTTCGCCGCGGCTCGCGCACCGCTGCCACCAGCCCTGTCGCAATGATCCCCGGCACCACCGCGATCGCGAAGACCTGTCTCAGCGACAACCCCATTGCGATGAGCGCCGTCGCGACCAGGGGACCGACTACGGCGCCGGCGTTGTCCATCGCCTGGTGAAACCCGAAGGCGCGTCCGGCTCGGTCGCCCGCCGCATCGGCGATGAGTGCGTCGCGCGGCGAGCTACGGAGGCCCTTTCCCACCCGATCGGTGACGCGAACGGCGAGCACGTGCCAGGGTCTCGTGGCGAGCGCCACGAACGGCCGCGCCGCGCTCGCCAGGCCGTAGCCCGCGAGGACCAGGGGCTTTCGTCTCGGCATCGCGTCCGCCATCACGCCGGAGACAAGCTTGACCAAGCTGGACACCGTGTCGGCGGCTCCCTCGATGAGCCCGATGGTGACCGGAGCCGCCCCCAGCACCTCGGACAGAAACACCGGCAGGAGAGGGAAGATCATCTCCGTCCCCACGTCCGTGAAGAGGCTCGTAAATCCGAGCAGCACGACGGTGAGCGGAAGGCTCGTGCGCCGCGCTGTGGCCATCGGCCGGCGAGTGTAGCGCGTGCTAGCTTGGCGGCCGTGTCCGTCGCCCTCTTCATCCGACACGGCAAGGCATCGGCGTTCGCATCGACCGACTACGACCAGCTCTCACCCCCCGGGGTCGAGCAATCGGAACAACTCGGCGAGTGGCTGGCGGAGCAGCGCCTCGCCGTGGACGCCGTCTTCCTCGGCCCCCGCCGGCGGCACGCTCAGACCCTCGACGCCGTGACGCGCGTCCTCGGGACGCGAGGACTGTCGTTGCCCGATCCCACGATGTTGCCCGATCTCGATGAGCATGATGGCCTCGCCGTCGTCTTCAAGCTTCTGCCGGCCCTCGCCGCCGACGATCCAACCCTTCGAGCGATCGTCGAGGCCACCGTACGGGGAGAGAAGCCTTCGCCCGACGACGTGCTCGCCGCCTTCAAGCGCGTCACTCGCCGCTGGGTTCGCGGTGAGATAGGGCACGACGACGTCGAGCCGTGGAACGTCTTTCGCGCGAGGGTTGCCCGGGCCCTTCCGCGTATCGCCGAGATCGGACGGGGGAAGACCGCGCTCGTCTTCACGTCGGCCGGCGTCGTGGCGTCCGCGGTGGCCGACGCGCTCGGAATTACCGAGGAGGAGAGGGTCCTCGCCCTGAGCTGGTCCCTCTACAACGGCTCGATCAGCGAACTCGACTTCGCCGGCAATCGCTGGGGCCTCCGCACCTTCAACGGCACGCCTCACCTTCGCGACAAGCGTTTGGTGACTTCTGTTTAGGTCACCCGGATCACCCTGAGCCTCGCTCCGCTCGACTCGCTGCGCTCGCTCGACTCCGCTCCGGCAACCCGGGTCACGGACGTCACGTCGAGGGAGCGGCGGCCGCTCCTCCTCGAGCACCCCAGCCGGGAGTGCACGCGGGGCGAGGGAGAGAAACCAGGACCCGGGGGGGGAGTTCACCTAGACTCGCGGTTTATGTTTGCACCGACGGAGCGGGCCAGGGAGACGGTTACCCGCGTACGCGAGTTTGTACAGAACGAGGTGTTTCCGGCGGAGGGGAAGGTTGCGGAGGTTGGCATTCGTGAGGCGCAGCCGTTCCTCGAGTCTTTGAGGGATCGCGCGCGCTCGGCGGGGCTGTGGGCGCCCCAGGTGCCGCGCGAGCACGGCGGGATGGGGTTGTCGTTCCTCGAGTACGCCTTTGTCTCGGAGGAGCTCGGGCGGTCGCCCCTGGGGCACTGGGTCGTCAACGCGATGGCGCCCGACGCGGGCAACATCGAGCTCCTGATGCACCACGCCGACGACGCCCTGAAGAAGCGCTACCTCGGGCCGCTCGTGGCCGGGAAGATCCGGAGCTGCTTCTCGATGACGGAGCCCGATCACGCCGGCTCGAACCCCGTCTGGATGTCGACCCGCGCCGAGAAGCAAGGCGACGACTACGTCATCACCGGCCGCAAGTGGTTCACGACGGGCGCAGACGGGGCGGCCTTCGCCATCGTCATGGCCGTCACCAATCCCGAGGCCGAGAGCCCCTACGCGCGCGCCAGCCAGATCATCGTCCCCGCGGATACCCCCGGATTCCGTGTCGTTCGCAACATCGCGGTGATGGGCGAAGCGGGGGCCGGCTGGGCGAGCCACTCCGAGGTGTCGTACGACCAGGTCCGTGTTCCGCAGTCGAACCGGATCGGCCCCGAGGGCGCCGGCTTCATGCTCGCCCAGGAGCGCCTGGGGCCCGGGCGAATCCATCACTGCATGCGCTGGGTGGGCATTTGCGAGCGAGCGATGGATCTGATGTGCCGGCGGGCGGCGACGCGCGAGATCGCGCCGGGGAAGCCCCTCGCGACGAGGCAGATCGTCCAGGAGTGGATCGCCGACAGCCGCGCCGAGATCCACGCGTCCAGGCTCATGGTCCTCGACGCCGCGGAGATCATCGACAAGTCCGGGACGTATGCTGCGCGGGACGAGATCGGGATCATCAAGTTCTACGTCGCCGGCGTGCTCCAGCGCGTGCTCGACCGCGCCATCCAGGTCCACGGGGCGCTCGGGCTGACCGACGAGACCCCGCTCGCCGTCTGGTATCGGCACGAGCGGGCGGCGCGCATCTACGACGGCCCGGACGAAGTGCACAAGGTCGTCGTCGCGCGGCGCACCCTCAAGAAGTACGGCGTCGACGTGAGATGACCGATGGCCGAATCGCTCGATCAGCCCACCCCTGTTCGGCAGGAAGCCAGCTTCGACGTGGCCGCGTTCGCCGGATGGCTTCGTACGAGAGAGCAGGGGCTCGAGGGTGAGCCCGAGCTTCTCCAGTTCGGCCGCGGCTTCTCCAACCTGACCTACCTGGTCCGGTTCGGCCCGCGAGAGCTCGTCGTACGCCGTGCGCCGCCAGGAGTGAACATCAAGAGCGCGCACGACATGGGTCGCGAGTTTCGCATCCTGAGCGCGCTCGCTCCGACGTGGCCGAAAGCTCCACACCCGATAGCGTACTGCGAGGATGCCGCGGTCATCGGGACACCCTTTTACGTCATGGAGCGCTTCCGCGGCGTGATCCTCCGCGCGCGTGTGCCGGACGGCCTGGTTCTCGATGAGGATGTCATGCGCCGCGTCTCCGAGGCCACGTGCGACACCCTGGCCGAGATCCATACGCTCGACTGGCGCGCCGCGGGTCTCGATAGTCTCGGCAAGCCCGAGGGCTACGTCGAGCGCCAGGTCCGCGGCTGGGGGGAACGCTGGCGCAAGGCGCGTACGGACGACGTGCCCCAGATCGAGAAGCTGGGTGCGTGGCTCGAGGAGCATCGCCCCGCCGACAGCGGCGCGACCCTCGTCCACAACGACTTCAAATACGACAACGTCGTCCTCGCGCCGGACATGAAGAACGTCATCGGCGTACTCGACTGGGAGATGGCCACGATAGGCGATCCGCTGATGGATCTCGGCACGGCGCTCGGTTACTGGATCGAGAAGGACGACCCGCCGGTGTTCCAGATCATGGCGTTCGGCCCGACGAACTTCGCCGGCAACCTTACGCGGACCGAGTTCGTCGAACGCTGGTCGAAGGCGACCGGGCGCGACGCCAAGGACGTCCTCTTCTATTACGCCTTCGCGCTCTTCAAGCTCGGCGTCGTCGCTCAGCAACTCTACAAGCGCTACGTCGACGGTCTCACGAAGGAAGACCGCTACTCCGTGATGCTCGCGGGCGTGCAAGCCGTGGGAACGGCCGCGCTCGTGGCAATCGAAAAGGGCCGGATCGACCGTTTGGGTGAATAGGAGTCGCCATGAGGTGCTTCGAGGTCGAAGCGTGCCCGTTCGGCGAGGCCTGGTGACGGTTCACCACGCGTCGCGCTGCCTGCGCCGCGCCCAGCCATCCCACCGCGCATAGTCGTCCATCCGGGTGCGGCCGAGCATGAAGAACCGGACCAGCACCGCTCCGGCGACGAAGCCGCCCACGTGCGCCATGAACGCGACTCCGCCTTGCGACGTGCTCGTGAGGGCGCTCCACAGGTTGACGAGAAAGTAGCCGCCGATGACGATCCATGCGGGAAATTGGAGGAAGAGGCCCCAGAAGATCCAGAAGATGGGTATCGGATTGATCACGGTGATGGGGGATCGCGGATAGAGAAGGACGTAGCCAGCGAGCACCGCCGAGATCGCCCCCGAGGCGCCCACCATCGGGACCAGCGACATCGGGGCGGCGACCGTCTGCGCGATGGCGGCGCCCACGCCTCCGATGACGTAGAAGGCGAGATAGCGTACGTGGCCGAGGGCATCCTCGACGTTGTCGCCGAAAATCCACAGAAAGAGCATGTTGCCGCCGATGTGCTTCAGCCCCGTCGGGTCGTGCATGAACATGCTCGTGAACATCGTCTCCACTCCCACGATGGGATCCCCGAAGAGGCGGCGAGGGACGAGGCCCCACGTCAGGAGCAGGTCGTTCGGGTCGACGCCGTCTGCGAGCATCGAGCGCTCGACGACGAAGCCGGCGATATTCGCCGCGATGAGGGCGTAGTTGATGAACGGCACCGTCCTGGTAGGTAGGTGGTCGCGGATCGGGAGCACGGTCTCGACTGTTGCACGGGAAAAGAGCAGCTAAAAGGACCAACCGATCTGAAGCTGGACGCGCGGGAAGAAGGCGTCGACTCCCGCCATCCGGATGTAGCCCAGCCCGAGGCCTGCTCCGATCGTGAATCCGCCGGGGAATACTTCTTGGCCGCCGACGTCGAACGCCAGGCCCCAGTACGATTGCGCGTGCGACGCGTCTCCGACCTCAGCGTTGCTCGTGCTTCCGAGGAGCACCGATGGCCCGAGAAACGGACCCCGCAACGAGCGTGCCCAGCGCCACCAGTAGTGGTAGCCGAGCTCGACGCCGACGCCGTTGGACGACGGCGACGCGAACCCGAAACCGTTCGACAACGCATGAGGCGTGCCGCGATCCTCGTTGAAGACGAGGAGGTTCGGTGACGCCACGAGCGAGTGCTGAGGCGCGAGCTGTACCTCGACGTTGCCGCTCAGCCGGCCCCAGATGAGCGGCAGCGGATTGAGGGTGATCGCCACCGGAAGCGGCGGGGGGGGCTCCTCGACCACATAGACGACTTCCGGGCGGCGGTGGACGTGAGCGTGGTACGGAGGGGGCGGTGCTGGCTGCGGTGGCGGAGAAGGGGGGCGAGGCGGCTGCGCAGGCTGCTGTGGCGTCGACGGAGGCGGAGGCGGGGGCAACTCCGTCTGCTGACCGATGGGCGGCGGCGGGGGCGGAGGCAGATTGACCTGTGCGTACGTCACCCCCGCGGCGAGCATGACGTGGAGGCCCATGAGGAGCGCGAGGCTCTCGGAACGCGTCCACATCGCCGAAGAGATTAGCCGAATCACGCCGCTCTTGGCTCTGGCGCTGCTGGCATGTCACGCGAGCGCGGCCGGCGAAGCCCCGCTCGCGGCCTCGTCGTCGGCTCCGCCCGATCCCGTCGCCGTCGACGCTTCCGCGAGCGCACCCGCCGCGCCGGACGCCGTCGCATGTGACCCGCTTCGGCTCGACCTGCCCGACCCGACGGTTGTTCGAGGTCTCGATCCGCCCATCGTCGACGTCGACGACCCGCACGCCGCTCTCGCCCGCTTCTTCGAACGCACAGCGCTACTCCTGAGGCAGCGCGCAAAGGAGCCCGTGCGCCTCGCGGTCTATGGCGACTCGAACGGGACGATGGACTACATGAGCGGCGAGATGCGGCGCATCCTGCAGACGTCGCACGGCGACGCAGGGCACGGCTTCGTCGCTCTCGCGCGGCCCTGGCCGTGGTATCGCCACCAGTACGTCGTCGCGGACTATAACCACGACGCGTGGAGTGCTTTCACGGTCACCACGCACCCCACTCCCGCGCTCGATCCGTGGTACGGCCAGGGGCTCATCGTCGCGCAGAGCAAGCAGACGGGCGCGGCCACGTGGGTCGCCACGGCGCCCGACGGCGCTCCCATCGGCACGCACGCCGGCCACTTCGAGGTCTGGTATTTAGCGTGGCCACCCGGCGGTGGCTTCGACGTAAAGATCGACGGCGACGTGGTGGCGGGCGCCGATACGCACTCGGACGGCGAGCCTCGGTTCGCGTTCGTGGAGGCAAACGTCGCCGACGGTCCTCACAAGATGACCGTCGTGACCCGCTCGGCGAAGCCGGTGCGCCTGCTTGGAGCGGTGGTCGAACGGGACGGGGCCGGGTTCGAGGTGGACGGCCTCGGCGTCGGCTCGTTGAACTGCCTGTGCGCGCTGCGCGAGAGCGAGGAACTCGACGCGCAGATCTTGGCTCATCGGCCTTACGATCTCGTCGTCTTCCACATCGGATCGAACACGTGGAACCCCGCGGTGATGGATCCGGTCGCGTGCATGAAGGAGGAGATTGCACGCTTTCGTCGTGCGATACCCGGCGTGAGCATTCTCATCATGACGCCGCCCGACTGGGGCGAGGGGGGGGCCAAATGGACGCCGGGATGGATGCGCAAGGCCGAAGAGCAGCTCAGGCGGGTGGCGGACGAAGCTCCTGCTGCGTTCTTCGATTTCCGGCGTGCGATGGGAGGGGAGGGATCAATGGCGCGGTTCGAGGATCGAGGGATGACCCAAGGAGACGGCATTCACTTCAACCAGAAGGGCGGCGCCTACGTCGGGCAACGTGTGGTCGACGCTCTCGGGAGGGGATTCGCAGCGTGGGCCCATGATCACCCGCGCGCGGGGTGTGAGTGACGATCGACACTCACGCCCTATCAGAGCCACGGCTGGGTCGTAACTGTGCGATGCGGGGTCCAGCGCGATTGGTTCGGTTGTTGCTCTTCCCCATGCCCGAGGTAGCCCCATGAAACTTGGCTTGGCTTTGATGTGTACGGCGGTTCTCGCTACGGCATGCAGCAGCTCCAGCAGTCCGGGCGGCCCGGCCGTCGCCGACGGCGGTGAGGCCGGAGTGGCGAGCGAGGCCGGAGCGATCGGGGATGCCGGCGGCGACGGGGGTGCCCTCGCCGATGCCTCGTCGGGCGACGCGCTCGCGGACGGCGCATCGGCAGAAAGCGGCGGCGACGCGGGGGACGGCGCCGTCGCGTGCAACGTGCTGGCGAACACCGCGCCCCAGGTGACCGGCGCGCAGGTGGCCGAGAATCCGCCTGCGATGCAGGGAGGCACGGTCGTGGACGGCACCTACTTCCTCACGAACCTCACCATCTACACCGGTCCGGAAGGCCCTACGGGTGCGACCGGTACGTCGGACACCACGATCCAGATCACCGGCAACACGATTCAGGTCGTGACCAATGGCACACCGGGGACCCGTACGGAGACGTTCGCAGGGACGGGCAGCACCTTCACGGCCACCGACACGTGCCCCGACGCCACCGTGATCCAGGGTGCCTACACGGCGACGTCCACGAGCTTCGTCGTCCAGTTCCCGGGCGGCGCGGACGACGCGGGCGCTCGCACGGTCGAGGAGACGTTCGCCAAACAGTAGTGCTGTGCATGCTAGGCTCGCCGGCCCGATGAAGGCCCGGGCGCCGCTCGTCGACCGTATCGCGCTCGCGATTGTCGTGGTGGCGACGGCGTGGTTCGCCTTCACCGCAGCGTGGGGAATGTTCGGCATTCCCGGCGGAGGGCACCTCGGGGGCGGCAACGCGGGGACGCTGATGGCGGCAGAGCAGATCGTCCGCTGGAAGATCCTGTACCCGGCGCGGGCCTGGTACTCGGACGTCCGTCCCGAGGGGACGACGCTCATGTGCCACCACCCGTACGGGCAGTACTACGTCCCCGCGCTGCTTTACTTCCTCTTCGGGCACAGAGACGTTCTCGTCCACCTGCCTGCGGTCGCTTTCAGCGTGGCGATCCCTCCGCTGCTCTACGGAATCGCAAAGGAACGACTTGGCGCGCCACTCGGCGCGGTCGCCGCCGCGGCGTACGTCGTGGTGCCGATCGCGGTCGGCTTCTCCACGTACTGGAACCTCGAGACGATCTGCATCTTCGGGGCGCTGCTCTTCTTCTGGGGGCACTCCCGCCACATGGCGACCTCCAGGACGCGCTATCTCGCGGCGAGCCTGTTCGGGCTGTGCGTCGTGTGCTCGGGCGACTGGATCGGCTACGTGCTCGTGGCTCCCACCCTGGCCTGGGCCTTCCTGAGGGCCTTCGTGCTCCCGGCGCGTGCGACTCCGCCCTTCAGGCTGAAGCCCTACGCGCGCTGGTGGGCGATGTCGGTCGTCATCATGGTCGCCCAGCTCGTCTTCTGGGTCGGGCTCTTCCAGCACGTGGACCAGATTGCGCAGTGGCTCGGCGCGGCCGAATATCGAGGCGGCGGGAAGGTGGGGACGCTCGCCGAGACGCTCCATGCCCGGAGGGGTTGGATCGAGTTCAGCTTCACCCCGCTGGCGATCGCTCTCGGCAAGGTGGCCGCGCCCGTATGTCTCCTGCGGTTGCTCGTGGCACGGCGTGACGAGGAGACCTACGCGCCAGGGCTCCTCTTCGGTGCGGTAGTCCAGTACGTGACCTTCAAGAAGGGCGCCGACGTGCACACCTTCTGGCCGCACTATTTCGCCCCCTACTTCGCCCTCTCGCTCGCCGAGCTCGTGGGATCCGGCGTGTCTGTTGTCGTGGCGCTCGTGCGACACTTCTCTCGGTTCCGCGTTCAGTTTGCGGCGGCGATCGGACTCGCGGTCGGGCTGGTTCCGGTCGCGGCGATGGCCCACGACGGCGTGAAGTCGCTCTGGGTCTGGCGGCGAACGGGGGGACGTTACGACGACAACGGCTCGCTCATCCGGAGCCATGTCGACCTCCTCTACGTGCTGCGGCAGGTCGTCTTGCCGCAGACGAGGCGCGGGACGAGCATCGACGTCCACCCCGGTGCCCAGTGGGGATGGGAGTTCCTCTGGACGTACCAGGGGGGCGCGAACGCTGCCGGAGCTCCCGTAGTCGGCGCCTCCGACGTGGACAGGCACCCGTTCTGGATCGCCCGTGCGAGCGGCCTCACGGGCGACGAGCAGCGGAAGATCGCGGCCATGGCCCACGTGAAGATCTTCGGCGACGCGTGGATCGTCGACCAGCGCGAGCGTCCGGCGTCCGTCGACGCGTACGCGCTCGACGAGCGAGAGCCGAACGCCTTCGAGTGGTTGCTCTATGGCGGGACTGAGCCGGTGAGGTCGATCGGCTCTTCGCCCGATGTCCTCCGGACGTGGGAGTGGAGGACGCACCTCGGTCAGCCCGCGATTTTGCCCACGGTGCCCTTGTCTGCGGGCTCGAGCGAATCGCCAGGCAGAGAAGACCTCGAAGAGATGCGGATCGTGCACAACGTGGCGGTCGCGGCGGGCAACACCGGTGCGGCCGACGAGTGGCGGTCGAAGATCTCGCAGTCGCTCGATCGCAGCGTCGCGACGGCCTTCACGGAGGGCGTCGAGCTGATGGGCGTGAGAATCACGGGAGGGGTTCAGCCGCGCGCGGAGCTCTGGTTCACTCTGAAGGGCGACGCGGCTCTCGGCGACGCGTCCTTCAACGTGCGCTCCACCGTCGAGGCGCGCGAGACCTTCAGCCTCATCCCGCCCGATCCCACCGATCGGGAGATGGCGTTTCCGCCGAGCATACCCACCAAGCTCTGGCGCCCCAACTTCATCTACGAGACGGACGTCGTGCTCAGCCATCGCATCGGACGGGAGCGGTATTCGGGCTACTGGCGCTCGCGCGACGGTAGCCGCCCGCCCGCCCGCGTCGACGGGCAGCCTCTGACGAGGTTGCTATTGGTCGAGTAGCGCCGCGGCTACTACTGCTCGGCCTTGAACATGCGGTCGGCGGTCGGGACGACGGCGGCCTTGTCCTTGTGGCCGAACTGCTGGAGAAACGCGCTGAGGGTCGACTTAAGGTGTTGCACCTCGGGAGATCGCGCCTGTTCCTCGTAGAGGTCGTGTTGCTCGTAGTAGTCATTCGTCCAGTCATAGAGCTCGTAGGTGCCCTTCAGACGATTGAGGACGAAGTTGTAATTGCCGCGGTGCAAAGACACGATCTCGAGTGGCTCGTAGCCGTGGAAGAGACGCTCCGGCAGGTAGAATTCGTGAAAGAGGACTCGCTGCGTGTCCCTCTGTCCCGTCAGGATTTCGGGCATGAGGCTCGTGCCCTCGAAATCGGTGCGCGGATCGACCCGTATGAGATCCGCGATGGTCGGTGCAATGTCCATCGTGGTGACGAGGCCTTCCGACCGCGACGGGCGAATGCCCGGACCGTGGACCATCAGAGGCACGTGAAGCGTCGCCGTGTAGAGGTCGTATCCGTAGTGCGAGCGCCCGGGGTAGAAGACCGTGCCGTGGTCGGCGGAGACGATTGCGTAGGTCGGCTCGGGTCGCTGGTCGAGGGCATCCAACAGTCGCCCGAGCTGCGGATCGATGTACCGGAGCTCCGACTCGTAGAATGCCTCTTCGGTGAAGTTGCGGTGGTCAACCCCCGGCGGAGCCTGATACGGCGGGTGGGCGTCGTAGTAGTGCACCCACAGATAAAGCGGCCGGTCGCGCTGCTCGGAGAGGACGCGCAGCGCGGCGTCTGTGATCTGGGACGCGTTGAACTTGGCGAAGGGGACCGCGGACGTGTCGACCCGCTGGAAGCCGCGCGTGACACTCGGCCAGCGAGGCCGGTTGAAGTACTCGGTCGGAAGAACGGCGACGGTCTCGTAGCCGGCGTCGTCCATGACGTCCTGCAGCTGACGCTCGGTCGGCGTAAAGGAATACGGGAGACGCGCCCCGACCTCGAAGGTGAGCTGGGTATCCCAGCGAGAGGTGAACATCGACGGGAACGAGAGCCGCGTCGACGGCCCCGCCGAGAAGCAGTGCGTGAAGAGCGCGGAGCGACCGGCGAAGTCGTCGAGATGCGGAAGGTACGACGACGTGCTTCCGAGCTTCACGAGACGGCTCGCCGCGAGCGCATCGATCGTGATGAGGACGATCGTGGGCTTCTCGGGTAGCGAGGTCTGGCCGACGTTCATCCGGGCCCGTGGACGAAACGTCATCGCCTTCGCGTCGGTGCCGTCGCAGTCCTCGTCCACGCCGTTGTCGGGGATATCCGCCGCCCCTGCATGGCGCCGCGGATCGAAGGGCGCGCAGTCGCCTCCCCCGAGCACGTTCAGCTGCCCGTCTCGATCGAAGTCCAGCGCGGCCGTCAGGACGGCGTACCCGAGCTGACCGCTCAGCATACGGTCGAACGCGAGCATTCGCGCCGTGGTGGACTCGGGACGGAGTCGCAGCGCGAAAACCGCACTCGCCGCGAACGCGACGACCGCCGCCACGAGGCTGACGCGGGGCCAGGGCGGCCCCGAGCGCGACACGAAGACCGTGAGGACGACGCCGAGGACGAGCCCGACGATGGGGATCAGTCCGACCCAGGAGGCCGCGCCGAGCTCGTCTCGGTAGGCGAGGACGAATGTCTTCGCGGCGAAGGCCGCGGGGGCCACGAAGAGGGCCGGGATCGTCCACTTCCACACGAACAGCCAGTGCAGCCACCGCAACTCCGCGGCCTTCTCGACGAGCCCTCGGACCGCCCGATACGTCCAAGGCGTGGCCAGTACGAGGACCCCGGCAAATAACCAGCAGAAGCCCACGAGCGCTCCCGCCGCCGTGTCGGGGCGAGCGAAGCCGAGTTGGATAGTGACGATGCCGCGATACGCGAACCATGTGAATGCACCCAGCAGCAGGACGATCGTGAACGTGCCCGCCGCGACAGCGTGTCCGCTGCCTTCGCGAATCTCGCTCCACCGCGCACGCGCCCTGCCAAGCGAGCCCTCGACCCCCGGGACGAGGAGCGGGCCCAGGACGGCGCCCAGGAGGACCGCCGGCGGTAGCGCCACGAAGAGGGCAGCGCCCACCCCGGTCAGCCACTGCATCGCGGTGGCGTGTCCGTGAGTCGCTACCGCGACGCCCACGTCGCCCAGCCACACACCAAAGGCCGCGCCCGCCCCGTATCGCGCGCCAACGAGGACCGACGGCGGAATGCGCGGCCGGCCCGCTCGGCGGCTGCCCGCGCTGGGCTCGGCGAGGACGGCACCGTTCTCCATGTGGGCTGGATGCGATGACGGGACGGCGTCGATGCCGGATGCAGGCGGGATAGAAGGAAGGCGCGGCGAGCCCAAAGAGCGACGGAGCTTAGCGCGGACGGGGGCGCAGGCGGAAACGGCTTGTAGGACGCACACGACGTCCGGTCGGAAAGGCGAGCCGGCGCTATGAGTCGCGGTGCCGCGTCGCCGTCACGGCTCGGCCGGTGCGAGCCGTCCCGCGCAGTACTCGGCCAGGGCGATCATCAGGTCCGGGAGTCGCGCCGGGTCGCAGAACATTCGCAGCCCAACCATGGCGTGTTCGACCACCGCGTCGGCATGTGCGGGACCGAACGAGGCAGGGCTGAGCCTCTTGGCGTCCAGCGCCTGCGCCAGCGTCGACTCCGCCAGGATTGGGCTGACGTATTGGCGGAGGATGCCCATCATCTCCAGGTAGGGGGCCGAAGGACTGGCCGGCGCCGCGCGCCGTAGCCTAGATGAAGAGAGTGACACGCCCGCCTGCGGCTTTCTCGAGGAAGGTAGCCGCGCCGCACGTCCCCATGTGCGGATAGTCGATGAGCTCCTCCGCGGAGATTCCCATGATCTCGCGTGACATGTCGCACGCGTAAATGTGAACGCCGGTCTCCGCGCAGATCGCCAACATCTCCTCTGTCGACGCGAACTTCTTCTTCGCCATCACGTGGCGAATCATCACGGGCCCCGCGCCCGCCATGTTCATCTGGGACATCGGCAGCTTCTTCATTCCGCGAGGGAGCATCCAGCCGAACATTCGGCCGAGAAAATCCTTCTTCGCGCTCTTCTTCGGGTCGCGCAGAGCACTCAGACCCCAGAAGGTGAAGAACATCTCGACCTGCATGCCGCTTGCCGCTGCGGTCGTCGCGAGCACGAACGCGGCGAGGATACGGTCGAGCGATCCGGAGAACACCACCATCGACATCCGGTCCTCGACCGCACCGCGAGCGACCTTGCCCTCGAGCGCGCTCAGGCGCTCGGCGATGCGATGGAGCTCCGCGTTCGTGGAGAGACCGGGAGTCAAAGCGCTGATCTCGGACGTGGCCATCCTCTATGCCCCCTTCTTGACGACTGCGAGGTGAACGCTCTCGCTTTCCGACAGACTCACCAGGGTGTTGCCCGTCTTCTTGCACCATGCGGTGACGTCCGCCGGGAAGGCTCTGTCGTCCGCCAGGACCTCCACGGCCTCTCCCACGGCCATCTTGTTCACCGCGCGCATGAGCTCCACGATAGGCATCGGGCACGCGCGACCGCGTGCGTCCAGTGTTCGAGCCCCTGCCGCGCCCACGCGTCAAGTGTCGGACCGTGGGCTCGACGCTGTCAAGGCGGGGCGCCCCTTCGAGGACGTTGTCCCTCCGGCGGGGTATATTGCAGCTGTGCGGTGGTCCATGCGAGGCGCCCTGGCTCTCTCGGTCGGTATGACCGCATGCGGAGCACTGTCCGGGCTGGACCAGTACGTGGCGGGCGGTGAGGACGCCGCCGTGGTCGGGGTCGAGCCGGATCCCGAGGCTGGCGAAAACAACGATCCGTCGGCCCTGCCTCAGGAAGGCGCCGGCGAGGTGAGCGATGACGCCGGCGAGGACGTCGTGACGATCGAACAGGGCAACGACGATACGGGAACATCGGTGGACGCGTTCGTCGGCGACGTCGTCAGGAGGGACGCCGTCGGCACTGACTCGCGTTCGCCGAGCGACGCGGAGATGGCTCCGGACAATTACGTCTGCGGCGCGACCTCCTGCGGCGGGTGCTGTACGGGCGGCGTCTGCGCGGGAGGTCAATCGGTGGGCACCTGCGGCGTTGGAGGCGTGCAGTGCAAGGACTGCACGAGCATGGGCGCCTGCAGCAGCGGATCGTGCTCGACTCCGCCCGTGGAGGCCGGGCCGCCTCCGACGTGCGTGGCATCTCAGTGCATGAACGTGTGCGCGGCCGCACCCATCCAGGGCGTTTGCTGCAAGAGCGACAACACCTGCGGCTGCCAGTACACGATATTTGCGCCCTGCAACTAGGCGAGAAGGGGCGGATCAGACGGGGCCGCCTTTCCACGCGAGAAAGGGCGCTTCGCACGGCGGCAACGAACCATCGCCGCTCCTCCGACGTACGCGCTGGTATGACTTGCCTTACTTTCCGTGCCTGGGGCGCGGGACTTCCTCTCTTCATGTGCGCTTGCAGCAGCTCGTCGCCGTCGACCCCTCCCGCCGAGATCGTAGCTGACAGCTCTACTGCCTCGGAATCGGACGCTGCCGCGACGGGCGCGCCGGCGGAAGCGAGTGCAGCGCCGACCTGTGCGTCGTTCGTGGCGGCGTCTCTGTCGTCGTGCGCGATGCCGCCCGCGACGGGCGTCTTTCCCGCCGACGTCGCGGCCGTTCTCGGCGACAAATGCCAGACGTGCCACAAGAGTCCGCCCATCAACCACGCGCCCTTCTCGCTCCTGACGTACGCGGACACGCTCAAGCCAGACTCCCTCTGCGGAAACGTTCCGATCTGGCAGGCGATGCACTACGTCATCCAGCCGAACAGCGTCCCGCACATGCCGTTCGGCAATGCGCCGCAGTTGACGTCGTCCGAATTCACCACCCTCGACGGGTGGTTGACGGGTTGCGCCGTTCCTTCGACGGCGGACGCGGGAGCCGACGACGCGGCCGGCGAATGAACCGGTCGACCCGGGTAGCGACTTAGCGAATCCATTTGAATAACTAATGAGGTGTGGGTCATGAGAAATGGTGATCGGAGCTCGTTCGTGGCAATGCCGGTGCGACTCGCTTTGGGCGGAGCACTCGGCGTCTTCCTTTTCGGATGCAGTTCGAGCTCGGGCAACGGCTCGACGAGCACGGGTGGCCCGGACGGGAGTGTCGACTCTTCGGTGGCGACCGTCGGCGCGGATGCGGCAGCATCGGGCGACGGATCCTCGGGGACCGACGGCGGGACGGTGGCCGTGACGCCGAACACGGTGATTGCCGATCAGTTCAACAATCGGGTCATCGAGGTGAACCCCCAGGGCCACATCGTCTGGACGTTCGGCAACGGCAGCTCCGTGCCAGGGCCTGCGTCGGTGGTCGCTCCCAACGACGCCGAGCGCTTGCCGAACGGGGAGACCTTGATCTCCGGCACCGGGACGGCCGCGGGGACCGAGCCCGCCTGCCCAGAGGACGGCGGCGGCTGCCCCGACAACCGTGTCCTCCTCGTCACGTCCGACGGCGGCATCGCTTGGGAGTACGACGACGACGGCGGTCTCAACACCCCAGTATGCTCGGTGATGCTGCCCAACGGAAACGTGCTCGTGACCGATCAGGGCAACCAGCGCATCATCGAAGTGACCCCGCAGAAGACGATCGCATGGCAATACCTCCCGATGGCCGACGGCGGTCCTGCGCTCGACAATCCCAACAGCGCGGAGCGGACCAGCACCGGAAGTACGCTCATCGCGGACGAGAACAACAACCGCGTCCTCGAAGTCAACGACGCCGGCGTCATTCAATGGCAGTACGCGACGACGCCCGACGCCGGCCCGCTGTCCATCGTCGCGTTCGCGAGCCGTCTGTCGAACGGGAATACGCTCATCACCGACTCCGGGAACAACCGGGTCCTCGAAGTGACGTCGGCCGGCGCCGTCGTCTGGAGCTACTACACGGCGTCCCGCAGCACGTCGAGTACCGCTCCGACCGTCGACGGAGGCAATTCGAGCCCCAATCCGACGCGCGCCGTCCGTCTCGCCAACGGAAACACGCTCATCAGCGACCAGTTCAACGACCAAGTCATCGAGGTGAGCCCCGCAGGGCAAGTCGTCTCGAGCTATGGCACGCTCAACGTCGCCGGAGCGACCGCAGGCCAGCTGAACGGCCCGTACGATGCCAAGCGCGTGGGCGACTACACGGGGCTTACCCCTCCTCAGTGACAATGCGCCGAGGGGGGGGCCGAATGGGCCTGGCGTGTGTCATGCTTGGGTTCCAAGCATGAGCGCGCGCCTTCTCCGGCTTGCCTTCGTCGTCGGTGGCGTCATCGGTGCGGGGGCGCTGGCTTCATGCGGTGCCCGCACGGGGTTGCTCGTACCGTTGCAGCTCGTCGACGCGAGCGTCCCGGGCACCGACGCGGACGACGCCGGCGTCTTCCCGCCCGATGCCCCGATTCCCCCGATCGACGCGGCCCCCGGCATGGTGCCGAGCGACTGCCCGGACGCGGGCGACACCCTCATCTACCTCGTGACGTCCGAAAGTAGCCTCTTCAGCTTCTATCCACCCACCGCTCAGTTCGCGCGGATCGGGGAGCTGTCGTGTCCGACGCCGCCTACCTCGGGGTCGCCCTGGCAGCCGTTTTCGATGGCCGTGGATCATCAGGGTAGGGCTTACGTCCTCTTCAGTGACGGCGGCGCGGGCGGAGAGCTCTTTCGCGTCAGCACGGCCACTGCGGCGTGCTCGAGTGTCCCTTACGTGGGCGGTCAGGACGGCTTCGACACCTTCGGCATGGGGTTCGTCGGCAGCGCCGACGGCGGCACGGAGAATCTCTACGTGGCTCGGAATACCGAGCAGACGGATGCCGCGCCACAGCTCGCCGTGCTCGACGTCGTGAACTTTCAGCTATCGATGGTCGAGAACATCTCTCCTGCGGACATTTCGAGCGCCGAGCTCACCGGGACGGGCGACGGCAGGCTCTTCGCGTTTTACGAGCGGGGCGCCTCCTCGGCCATCGCCCAGCTGGACCCATCGAACGGCAGGGCGCTCGCCAACGACGATCTGACCGCCCTTTCGCAGACACTGCCGTCTGGGACGGGCGGGTGGGCATTCGCGTTCTGGGGGGGCGACTTCTACCTCTTCACGACCGACCCTGCGGGAACGAACGGGTCGACTATTACGCGCTTCGATCCATCCGATGGATCGCAGACGACGGTAGCGACGCTGTCCGAGCTCATCGTCGGCGCGGGCGTCTCCACCTGCGCCCCGCAGCAGTAGTCCAGGACGGCTCGTCAGCTCGGCAGCGCGGATCGCGCATCCGTACCGCGGGGCAGGATCTGCCGGAGGCGCCAGGCCTGGGCGAAGTTCCGCCGCTCCGACAGGACGAGGGCATCGACTGCCCGTCCAACGGCGAACACCGTGGCGATGACCGTGAGGCCGAGCCGAGGGCGAGCAGGAGCATGGCCGGCAGCGGGCGGAACTCGACGAGGTTCGACAGGATCCGGATGGATCCAGGCTCGAACACATAGGACGGCGGAACGACCCCCGTGAACTCGAGCACCGCCGGTACGAACACCGCCGCCAGGCCGAGCAACGGTGCCGCTCGGCGTACGGCGAGGTTGGCGCGAAGGTTCACGAGGAAGCTCGCGACGGTCAACGCCGCGGTCCCCGGCACCATCACGAAGGGGCCGAAGATACTGCTCATCAGCCCCACGAGCAGAAAGCTCATTGGGAGCGCCCAGCCCATGTAGCGCGGCCCCGCTCTCCCGGTGCGCCACATCCATCCCATGTATGCCGACGTCGCGACCCCGGCCGCGACCAGGGCAATGAAGATGAGCGGTCTCTGGATACGCATCGTGAGAAGGACGGGCGCCGTCACGGCCAGAAACGCGTACGTGAGCATCGAGTCGCGCGCGGCGCGCGGACGGGTACTGATCTCGAGCGCCCTGAGCTCGGCCTCGGCTTCGGGGGGGAGCTCGCCGGGGGCTTCGAGGAGCACCCGCATCAACGTACGCAGCGCGTCCTCGTTTGACGGCTCGAGAGCGAGCGCTGCGCCGAGCTCGCGCATGCCCCGAGCGCGCTCCCCCTCGCCCCCTGCGCCGACGCGGTTAGCAGCTTCGAACGCCTTCGTGGCCGCGTCCCCGTGCTGTCTGGCCAGCTCCTGCCGGCGCTGGGCATCTCGTTCGCCGTCGAGGTACCGCTCGACGGCCTCTTGCATCTCGCGCGCCGAAGCGAAGCGATCAGCCGGGGACAGCCCCGTGGCTCTGGCGCATATGTGGTCGAGCTCAGGCGGGATTTCGAGCTGCGGCGCGCGCGCGCTGGGACGAGCGGCGCCCGACTCCAGCGTGGAAGCGACGAGGGCTTCGACGGTCTCACCTCGGTGGAGTGGCGAGAGCGAGAGCAGTTCGAACAGGATCGCCCCGAGCGCGTAGATATCGCTAGGTTCGCCCACTCGCCGGTCGCCCTGAACCTGCTCTGGCGCCGCATACCCGGGCGTCCCCACCAGCGCCCCGGCCTGTGTGCGGCCAACAGGGACCGCGACCGGCGCTGTGGAGGGCCGCTGCATCCAGGCGTCCTCGAGCACCCGGGCCACTCCCCAGTCGAGGACGTAGACCTCGCCGAAGTCGCCCAGCATGATGTTCTCCGGTTTGAGATCGCGGTGCACGACGCCCCGGCTGTGGGCGAACGATATGGCCAGGCAGACGCTGCTCAACGCGGTCAACAGGCGGCGGCGAGAGTAAGCGCGAACCACGGCTTGGTCGCCTCGCCTCAACCCGTGGATGATCTCGGCGAGCGTCAGCCCGCGAACCCTCTTCATCGTGAAGAACGTCGCCCCGTCGGCCCGCGTCCCGAGATCGTAAACGGGCACGATGCTCGGATGTTCGAGCTGACCCTGCACGAGCGCCTCGCGGACGAACCGGGCCCGGAGATGCGGCTGCGCCGCCTGACCCTGATGTGCGATTTTCATCGCGACGTCGCGCCCTATCCAACCGTCCGCGGTCAGGTGCACTTCGCCCATCCCACCCTGACCCAGCAGGCTCTTCACCGCATATCGTGCATTCGCTGCGTCCCCTTGGAATGCGTTCGGCCCCGGTAATGCCGCCGCGAAGGCGGGAACTTCGAATACGCCTCGCCACGTTGACTCGCCCCGCTGGCAGACGAGGGCGTCGTCCGGGACCTTGCCCGAGCGGATACCGAGGATGAGCAGTGGGGTCGAAACCGGTCCAATCGTCGCCCCGCCCGGCACGCAAACGAACCACTCGTCCATCCGGCCACTCTATCGGGTTTGCGCGCGATCTCACGGCGGTGGTGTTGGACGCGGGGGCAGGGAGTCGGGCGCGCTCAGGTCCATCCATTCGATGTATCCGACAGTTCGCGTGGGTGAGTAGGCATGAAGGAGAACGGGGACATTGCCGACCCAGAGAGGCGGCATGGGATCGTCGGCCGAGTAGGCGACGGGGAACGTCGCGACCGGGGGCTGCGCCGGGTTCAGAAAGACGTCACCGTAGTTGGTGACGATGCGACCCGCTGCGTCGGCGGCGAAGAGGGGCGTGTCCCCTCCGGACCAATGCCGGTGGTGTCCGATGACGTCGAGGTCGGCGGAGAGCTCGTCGAAGCCGTCGTTGGTGCCCACGACGAGATGTCCGGAGACGATGGCAAGGGAGGCCTCGTCGTTCGTGGCGTGCACGACGTCCTTCTCGACCGCGAGCGCGGGTGACAGCTTCAGCAGATGAGTCACGTCACCCCTGCCGACGAGAACGTACGCGTGCCCGTTCAGAACGACGAGCTGCAGCGCCCGCGGCCCCCCCATTTGAGGAGTGAGCGCCCGGTGAAACCGCCCGAGGATCCGACCATCCGCGTCGAGGGTGGCGGCGTACCAGTTCGGAAGCTGGAACCACGACACGACGGACAGCGCCCCGTCGCTCGCGAGGATCGGAGCGTCTCCCACGCCAAGGTCCACCTGATGAGCGATGCGCAACGTCTCGACGTTCACGGCGGCGTATCGGACCCGGGGGCTCGCCACGGCGAGGTGCAACGTGTCGCCGGCTCGCACGACCTGGACACCGGTCTCCGGCCACCCGAACTTCGCCTCGCGCACGACCTTGGCCAGCGCGAGATCCCATTCCGTCAAGGTGACGCCCTTGCCGTCGAGCGGGCGCGCCAGGAACACGGTGCCTCTCGTATGGGCTGCGCTGGGAAGCTGGCCAGGTGCGCCTGAGAAACAGTTCATCGGCATCGATCCCGGCAGCTCTGTCCAGTGCGCGCCGTGAGCGACGGTCTCCGCGGCGGCGCAAGGCCGGACGGAGTATGCGAAGACGAGGGCGAAGAGCCTCGCTGAGAGCATGAAGGAGCGCACGAATCACCTCCCCGGAGCTCGGTAAATGCCGTCGAGTGCGTGTGCATAGGGCAGTGGACCAGACTCGACCACGCTGCGATCTTCGGTCCATACCCACTGATCGCTCACCGTCTCGTGCCACAACGTCCGGCGGTCGACTCCACCCCTCGCGGCCGACCCGCCAGACCCCCACGAGCTGTCGACGACGATCGTGGTCCAGCGTCCGTTGGCGGCCGCGGCCCCCGAGATTTGTCCGGCCCTCGTGAGCCAGTCGCGCTCGCCGCCTGTGGTCGGGCGTGCGTCACGCACGATGGCGGTGTGTCCGACCGGGTGCGGATCGTTGGCCGACGGGGCCGGTGCCTGCAAGATGAGGAGGTCTCCGGAGCGAGCCTCCTCGACAGACACGCGCGCGTATCCGCGCTGGGCGAGGCCGCCGAGGTTCTCCATGAGCGGCGGGCGCAAGCCGACGCTCGCGCGGGTGACGCCTCTGGCGGCGAGCAGAGCCTGCTGTACGTAACCGGCGCAGTCCAAGCCGACCCCGTGGTCGAACATCATCACGCGGACGCGCTGTGCCAGCCCGGGTGTCCCCTGGCCGCCGACGGGCAGGCGGCCCTCGTCGATGAGCCCCTGAGCGAGGAGGGCGACCTGAAGGGGGGTCGCACGCCCGGCCTTCACGAGAGCCACGGCCTCGTCCGTCAGCCCGACGCGGCGCCCCGCGGCCGCCAGCGCGGACGCGTTGCCCGCCACGACCATGCCATGTCCGTAATACTCGCGGTTCATACGGAACGGGATCGCGACCGTGACGTCACCCTCCGCTGTATGAAACGTCGGATTGGCGAGCGCCTGGAACGCATCGAGCCGCTGCGCCATGACGACCGCCTCTGCGCGCGTCACCACCTGGTTCGCGGTGACCGAGGGCGTCGGACCCGCCGTCAGCGCGCCCGGCAACGCTCCCGTGGCGTCGGGGAGCTCGGAGACGTCCCGCGCACGGGGCAGAACCGGCGACGGCGGAGGGGCGGTCGTCTCGTCGAAGGTCAATGAGGAGCGTGACGTGATCGGCTGGGTCATGCCCCCCTATCGAGCCGCTCGCGGAACGAGTTGCGCGGCCCGACCAGATTTCACGCCGCGCTGGGCGGCTTCGGATCGTCTTTCTCGGGGTCCTTCGCCGTCGGAGGCGCATCGGCCTCGGGGCTCTTCGGCGAGTGCGCCGTGGGCCCATCTTTGCGGCCGAACACCTCCCGCTCGACCGTCGTCGCGACGTTCTCGATGGCGCGGCCGACCTCGCGGGCGCTCGTCAGGACGACCTCCTCGAGGTCTTTGGTCGGTAGCCTTTCCACGGTCGTCTTGGCGGCGCGCAAGAGCAGCCCCAGACCTTTGAGGACGTCCGTCAGCGGGTTGGGCCTCTCGTCGCTCATCGCCCACCAACCATGCGCACTCCAGGACCCGCTGTCGAGCCCGGCCGGACGCTACCTCGCGTTTGCCACGAGTCGGCGGGGACCGTGCCATGCCGTGCAGCGGTCTCGCCCGGATCGCTTCGAGACGTAGAGCGCCTCGTCGGCCGCCTTGAAGAGCGACTCCCAGTCGCGTCCGGCCTCGGGGAACGTGGAGATCCCGATCGAGCAGGTGACGGTGAGGGGGCCCTTCGTCGTACGGAAACTCGTCTTGCCGAGCTCCTCACGGATGCGGTCCCCGAGAAGCATCGCTCCCTTCTCGTCGGTCTGTTCGCAAAGGACCACGAACTCCTCGCCGCCGAAGCGCGCCACGACGTCGGTCGTCCGCTTCTGGCGCCGGAGGATCTCGCCGAGGCCGCTGATGACGACGTCGCCCACGTCGTGTCCGTGGGTGTCGTTGACCTTCTTGAAGTGGTCGAGATCGGCCACGATGACCGAGAGCTTCCGGTCGAAGCGAGCCGCGGCCGCGATCTTCAGGGCGGCCGCCTCGAGCATGGCCCGCTTGTTGGACAGCCCCGTCAGTCCGTCGGTCGTCGCCATCGTCTCGAGCTTGTGAACCATGCGCGCGTTCGAGAGGCTGACGGCGAGGTGGCTGGCCAGCACCTCGAGCGTCGGCCTCACTGAATCGCCGAACGCGTGGCGCCGCTTGGCGCCGAGGATGAGCGTGCCGAGCGCGCGGTCGTGGATGACGAGCGGCAGGACGAGCAAGCTAGGGTGCGAGGGCCACGGGAGCCGCTTGCTGAGGACCACCTTGGGCCCAGCCTCGAGCTCCCCGCGATAGGGGAGGGGGCAGCGGTTCTGCACCACCATCGAGACGAGCCCGGCGTTGTGGACGAATCGTACGCCTACGAGATCGTCGATCTCGCCCTCGGAGCTCTTCGCTGCGACGACCTCGTGTGCCTTCGAGGTCTCGTCGTAGACGGTCACCGCGGCCAGATCGAAGCTCGCGATTTCGCGCGCCGCACGCACCCCCGCGTCGACCACGTCCTTCTCGCTCAGGGCTGCGCCGAGGGCCTGGGCTGCGCGATAGAGCTTGCCCTGCTCGACCTTGGCGCGCTCCAGCTGCAGAAAGACGCGCTCATTCTGGATGGCTCGGAGGCAGAAGCGGGCCGCCTGCGTAGCGGTCTCCTCTTCTTGCTTGGAGAAGGCCGTGTTGGCCAGACGATCGATCGCGAGCACCCCGCGAAAGGTCTCGCCCTCGAGGACGGGGATGGCGGCGAGCGCCCGCACCGGGCATGGCCCCGAATAGTACGGGACCTTGAACGCCGGCTTGAGGCCGCTCAGAAACACGCACTTGCGCTGGGCAAGGACGGCGCCGAGGACGCCGTCGCCGGCGGGGAAGGGGGCGTCGTGCATATCCTCGGACGCGGTGGAAAGTTCGCTGATGCGAAGGTGGGTTCCGGCGTCGTTCAGCCAGAGCAGGACAGCGGTGTGCAGATCGAGGGAACGGCGCAAGAGATCGAGCGCGTAGTGCACCGACTGATGAATCTCTTCCACGCTGGCCCGCGCCAGACGATCGTTACGCACGTCCTCGCGGTCGGTTGCCTCGCCCGCGCCGAGAAGGCGGTAGCTCCGCGCATCTTCCTTGATGCGCACGAGCTGGGCTTCGACTCTGGCGCGCGCCGTCGAGCGGATCCGGACGACCTCGGCGCGAAGCAGGGCGAGATTGAGGAGGGCGAAGGCCCCGACGAAGCATCCGTGCGTCGCGAATCCGGTCATGTCGGTTTCGTGCAGCGTCAGCAGGCGAAGGGCAGCCTCGAGTGCGATGACCCAGCCGACCACGAGGATGCCCGCGAGCGGCCGCGCAAACGCCGCCACGAGGGCGACCAGCACGTAGACCCCAGGCGAGAAGCGCCCCGAAAGCCCTCCGCCATACCTCAGCAGCGCCGCGTCCAGCCCGACGGCGAGAAGCGATCCCATCTCCACGTCGAGCAGGACTCCCGCGTCGCCGGTATCACGCAGCTTTCGGGGCAGCCGAACGGCGAGCAGGAGCACCCAGACGCCGAGGGCAATCCCCTGTGCCGGTCCGAAGTCCGCGGTCGCGCCACCGAGGACGACGTAGGCTCCCAGCGCACACGCCAGGAGGAGCCCGTGGCCTCGCCTCAACAGCGTTCGCAGTGCGAGCGACGCCACGACGAGCGGTTCCATCCCAGGATCGCGAATATCGGAGGGCGGCGGCCGCGGGCAACAAAGGTGCGGCGCGCGGCCAGTCGTCCTATGTAGACACGGCGTGAGCCAGCCGCCGCCTTCGTCACCACGGCCGCGCCCGGTGTACACGGAGGCCACGGACGATCGGCGGCTCGGGCCGCCGCGGAGATGGCTCGAGCGGGCGCCTGTCACGCGGCTCCTGCTCGCGCTCAATGTGGGCGTCTTCGGCGTCGAGCTCGCCGACTCGGCCCGGAGAGGCCTCTTCTCTCCGTTCACGATGCACCAGCTCCTGGAGCTCGGAGCCAGCTACCCTCCCGCAACCCTTGGCGAGAACCGCTGGGAGACCCTCGTCACCGCATGCTTTCTCCACGGCGGCTTCCTGCATATCGCGTTCAACATGCTCGCCCTCTGGCAGGCGGGACCGCTCGTGGAGCGGGCGGTCGGGTCCGCGCGGATGGCGCCGATGTACCTGGCGGCCGGTGCGTTCGGCAACCTGCTGAGCGTCACATACGGATGGATCACGCGGGTGGCGATGCCGAGCGTCGGCGCGTCCGGCGCGATCTCGGGCGTCATTGCGGCGGCGCTCGTCGTCGGGTGGCGCGTCCAAGGATGGCGGGGTCCGCTGACGCAGGCCATGGCGCGCTGGCTGGGACTCCTCATCGCCTTCGGGGTGATGTCGAACCTGAGCGGGGCGTCGATCGACAACCCTGCGCACATAGGCGGAGCCTTGGCGGGTGCGACGATCGCGTCGATGTGGCGCCGTGGAGCGAGCTACTCGGCGATAGCCGAGCGACTGATCCTCGGCGGATGCGGCGTCGTCTTGACCCTGTGCATCGGGGTCGTCGCCCTCCACGACCGGACGGACCCATTTGCCCCGATGACCCTGATCGAGCGAACCGACTTCACGAGGCAAGCCCTCAGAGTGGGCCGCTGCCGTGACGCCCAGCAGGGCCTCGGCGCCGTCGAACGCCTCCGCGCCTGGGCGGCTCCGGTCACATCGCTTCGAACCCAAGTCGAGTCCATGTGCGGGTCGATGAACAAGGCGCCCTAAGGGATGGCCAAAGGCCGTAGGTCGCCCGCGCTGCCCTGTCGGTAGTATCCAGCGGGGCCACAGCAAGAGAAGACCCCCCACCCCCCCGCGGTCCCCGACCGAAAGATGGTGCGGCGCAGGCACCGGGCCGGCAGCGCTGGTGACCATGCCACGAGAATATCCTCGCGCGCTCTCCCGGCGGGGGAAGGGGGGAGCGGCCGCCGCTCCCGCGGACGTGACGGAGGTGCTGACCCTGCCGCAGTGGAGCCGAGCGAGCGCAGCGAGTCGAGGCGGAGCGAGGCTTCAGGGTGATCCGGGTGCCAAACCATGTGAAGCTCGCGTCGCCATGGAGCATCGCCTTCACGCGCGGTGCGGCTGCGCGTCCGCCGGGTCGTTCGAGCGCTCCGCTTCCGGCCGCCCTTTCGCACTCCCGTCCAGCACACGACACTTCGAACGCGACCGCCCGTTCGCGATCGGCCACCTCGTACTCGACGTGACGCTGGACGTCGCCGAGAAGCGCATCCGCGCCACGGCGACGCTCGACGTCCGTCGCATCGACCCGGTCGCCGACGAGCTCGCTCTCGACGCGGTAGGCTTCGAGGTGGACGCTCTGACTCTCGACGGCAAGGCCGCCGACTGGCATTACGACGGCCGCACGCTCGTCGTCTCGATACTCTCCGGCAAGGACGCTGGGCGCGTGGCGGTCACGTACCGGGCGTCGCCGCGCCGGGGGCTGTACTTCCTCGAGCCCGACGAGCACTACCCGGGTCGTCCGCGTCAGGTGTGGTCGCAGTGCCAGGAAGAGGACGCGCGTCACTGGATACCCTGCCACGACAGCCCCGACCTCAAGATGACCACGGAGGTCATCGCGCATGTGCCGAACGGGTGGTATGCGCTCTCGAACGGCGCGCTCGCGTCAAGCGCCAAACCGAAGGCGGGCGCCTTTTCGTACCACTGGAAGATGACCGAGCCTCACTCGAGCTACCTTCTGACGCTTGTCGCGGGAGAGTTCGCGGAGATCGCGGAAACCGTGGAGCTGGGTGGTCGCGCGATCCCGATCAGCTATCTCGTTCCCAAGGGTCGCGAGGACGACGCGCGGCGCACGTTCGCGCGCACGCCGGACATGATTCGTCACTTCAGCGAGGTCACGGGTGTTCCCTACCCCTGGAACAAATACGCCCAGGTCGTCGTCTCCGACTTTATCTTCGGCGGCATGGAGAACACGACCGCGACGACGCTCTACGAGCACGTGCTGCTCGACGAGCGCGCCGCCCTCGACGTGGGCTCGGACGATCTCATCGCACACGAGCTAGCTCACCAATGGTTCGGCGACTACGCAACGTGCCGCGTCTGGTACGAAGCATGGCTCAACGAGGGGTTTGCGACCTTCTTCGAGCACGTTTGGCGCGAGAAGCACCTTGGCCGTGACGAGTACGACTATGCCCTGAAGGGGGATCTCGCCTCGTATGTGAGTGAGACGCACGGGCGCTACCGGCGCGCCATCGTGTGTCAGGACTACGACGCGCCGCTCGATCTGTTCGACAGGCACCTTTACGAGAAGGGAGGACTCGTCCTGCACGCGCTCCGTGCGGAGCTCGGGGATGCCCTCTTCTGGGGCGGCGTGCGCGCATACGTGACCGCCCACGCGCGCGGACTCGTCGAGACGCGCGATCTCCAGCGGGCGATGGAGGACGTGAGCGGTCGAAGTCTGGGGCGGTTCTTCGAGCAGTGGGTTCACAAGCCCGGCCACCCGGAGATCGAGATTTGGCTCACCTGGGAAAAGGGGATTCTTACCATCGCGACGAGACAGACGCAGTCGACGGCCGACGGGGTGCCTGCATGTTTCGAGCTCCCGCTGGATCTCGACCTCGGCGACGCAGACGGCAGGATCGCACGCCGGACCGTGCGCATCGCCGAGAGGCAGCAGACGTTCGCTCTTCCGGTGGCGAAGCGGCCGGCGTTCGTCGTCGCGGATCCCGACGCGCGCATCATCGGCGAGCTGCGCATCAAGGCTTCCGGCGACATGCTTCGCGAGCAGCTCGCGCGGGCGCCCAGCGCGAGGGGCCGCTGGCTCGCAGCACATGCCCTCGCCAAGCTCGACGATCCCACGACGGTGCACGCTCTCGGTCGAGCGCTGACCGACGAAAAGGCGTTCTGGGGTACGCGTGTCGAGTGCGCCGCCTCGCTCGGGAAGCTTCGCGCTCGCGAGTGCTTCGAAGCCCTGACGACGGCGCTGGCCACCCCTCACCCCAAGGTCAGGCGCGCGATCATCGACGCGCTGGGACAGTTCAAGACGGCCAAGGCGCTGGACGCCATCCGGCCGTATGCCCTCCGCGACGACAGCTATCTCGTCGAGGCGGAGGCGGCACGCGCCCTCGGGCGGACGCGCCAGCCGGGAGCTTTCGACACACTCGTCGATCTCCTCGATAGACCCAGCTGGTTCGACGTCGTGCGCGCCGGTGCCATCGATGGTCTGGCTGCGCTGCGCGACGACCGGGCCGTGCCTCACATGACCGCTCGCATCCGCTACGGGCATCCTCCTCGCGCCCGCCGCGCCGCAATCATGAGCCTTCCGAAGCTCGCGAGTGACCGCAAGGCTCGCGAGGCCCTCGAACAGCTCCTCGACGACAGCGACCCGCTTCTGCGCGTGGACGTGGTGCGGGCGCTGGGCGACCTCGGTGACGCCAAGGCGCGCCCGTCCCTTCGCGACCGCCTCGATGTCGACCTCGACCCCCGCGTGCGGCGCCGGATCCGCGAGGTCCTTCGCGACTTGGCCGAGCCAAAACGAGCTACCGAGCAGCTCCGTGACGAGCTGGAGAGGCTTCAGGGAGATCACGCGGAGCTGAAGTCCCGGATGGCGAAACTCGAGGCGCGACTGGAAAACGGAGCCCCCGCCGTTCGTGGCGGCGGGACGTCGTCGAAGAAGAAGGGGCCAGGGAGGAAAAAGTGAGCGACGACTTTCCCATCCGCATCGATCAGCGCGGCACGGTGGCCGTATGGACCATCGACCGCGCGGACCGGATGAACGCATTGTCTCGCGCGACGCTGGTCGCGCTCGGGCAGCTTGCCCGCGAGGCCGCGTCGAATGCGTCGGTTCGCGCCATCGTCCTGTGCGGCGCTGGCGACAAGGCCTTCTGCGCTGGCGCCGATCTGAAGGAGCGGCGGGGCATGACGGAAGACGAAGTGCGCGCGCAGCTCGATCTCTACCGGACCGAGCTCGGAGCAATCGACAGGTCGCCGAAGCCGGTCGTGGCCGCCATCCAGGGCGTGGCGCTCGGCGGCGGACTGGAGCTTGCCCTGTGTTGCGACCTACGCGTGGCCGCACCCAACGCGCAGCTCGGCCTTCCAGAGACATCGATCGGCATCATCCCCGGCGCGGGCGGCACCCAGCGGCTCCCGCGCATCGTCGGCGAGGGGCGGGCCAAGGAGATGATCCTGCTGGCTCGTCGCCTCTCGGCGCAAGAGGCCCTCTCCTGGGGTCTCGTGAATCATGTCACCCCGGCCGGCAAGGACGTCGTCGAGGAGGCAATCGAGTGGATCCGGCCGATTGCCGACGGAGCCTCCGTGGCGCAGTACGCCGCGCTCGAGGCCATCGACCGGGCCATGGATGAGCGCATCGAGGTGGGTCTTATGCTCGAGAGGGCGTGCTACGAGAGGACGCTCGTTACCGAAGATCGCCGCGAGGCCCTTGCCGCCTTTGCAGAAAAGCGAAGGCCGTCCTTTCGGGGAAGGTGAGCGATGCGATTGAAGGCGGTGCTCGTGGTTCTCGTTGCTTGCGGTGGGGCGCCTATGCCTGCGTCCGCGCCTGCGCCTGCGCCTGCGCCCGCGCCCGCGCCTGCGCCCGCGCCTGCGCCCGCGCCTGCGCCTGCGCCCGCGCCTGCGGCCTCCCCCCCGACCGGAGGCTCCCTCCTGATCGGTGACATCGTTTCGCCCATATCCTTCGATCCCAAACCCATCCTCCTCTCCCTCGAGCCTCAGTTTCTCGCCTGCTACAACCAGGCGCGGATCACGACGCCGTCCCTGCACGGCAAGGTGAAGGTGATAATCCACGTCAACGAGGGAGGCACGTGCGTGGGTGTCGACGCCGAGCCGGGCGGCTCCGCGAACGATCCGACCCTCGTGGGCTGCCTCGGCGACGCGATGAAGACTGCGCACTTCCCGAAGCCCGGGGGCTCTGCGACCGTGATTGCTCCGCTCGTCTTCCGTCCCTAGCCCGTTTCCGCTAAGGCAAGATGGTAAGCCCATCCATGCCTTTCGACGAGAAGCTCAAGGAGACGCTGAGCCGAGTCGCGCGCGGGGGTGACGCGAAGTACCACCAGAAGAACGCCGAGCACGGGAAGCTCTTCGCGCGCGAACGCATCGCCCGGCTCGTCGACGAGGCGAGCTTCGTCGAGGACGCGATGCTCGCGCGTGTAGTCGACGGAGATCTGCCGGCTGACGGCGTCGTCACCGGGACGGCCACCGTCGCGGGTCGCACGATCGCGATCATGGCCAACGACTCGACGGTGAAGGCCGGGTCGTGGGGCCGGCTCACCGTCGAGAAGATCCTGCGAATCCAGGAGACGGCATTGCGGCTTCGGGTGCCGATGCTCTATCTGGTCGACAGCGCAGGGGCGCGCATCACCGACCAGGTGCAGATGTTCCCCGGCCGCCGTGGCGCGGGGCGGATCTTCTACAACCAGGTCCAGATGAGCGGGCAAGTGCCTCAGGTGTGCCTTCTCTTTGGCCCGAGCGCCGCGGGCGGGGCGTACATTCCGGCGTTCTGCGACGTCGTCGCGATGGTCGAGGGGAACGCGAGCATGTACCTGGGTAGCCCCCGCATGGCCGAGATGGTCATCGGCGAGAAGGTGACTCTCGAGGAGATGGGCGGCGCCAGGATGCACTGCAGCGTCAGTGGCTGCGGTGATGTTCTCTGCAAGAGCGAAGACGAGGCGATCGAGTTCGCGCGGCGATATCTGGGCTCGATGCCGGCGAGCTTCGAATCGTCGCCCCCGCTGGCCGAGGCGCGTCCGCCGGGGGCCGGAAGCGCGCGAATCGAGGACATCGTCCCGCCCGACGAGAACAAGCCGTTCGACATGATGTCGATCGTCAGGGCGCTGATCGACGACGGCTCCTGGCTCGAGATAAAGGCGCTCTTCGCGCGCGAGCTCCTCACGGGTCTCGCGCGGATCGAGGGACGTGTCGTCGGGATCGTCGCGAATCAGCCGAAGTGGCTCGGCGGCGTGCTGTTCGTCGACAGCGCGGACAAGGCTTCGCGGTTCATCTGGATGTGCGACGCGTTCAATGTCCCGTTGCTCTTCCTCGCGGATGTGCCAGGGTTCATGATAGGAACCAAGGTCGAGCGGCAAGGAATCATCCGCGCTGGCGCGAAGATGATCGCCGCCGTCAGCGAAGCGACCGTCCCGAAGGTCAGCGTGATCGTCAGGAAGGCGTATGGAGCCGGCCTCTACGCGATGTGCGGTCCGGCCTTCGAGCCGGACGCGTGCCTCGCTCTGCCGTCCGCGTCGATCGCCGTCATGGGGCCGCAAGCGGCCGTGAACGCCGTCTATTACAATAAGATCCAGGAGGTCGCCGAGGGGCCCGCTCGCGACGCGTTCGTCGCTCGCCTTCGCGACGAGTACAAGGCGGGCATCGACGTGACGAAGCTCGCGAGCGAGATGGTTGTCGACGCCGTCGTCCCGGGAGACCGGTTGCGGGAGGAGATCTCCATTCGCATCGGCCGCGCCGTATCCAGGCACGCCCTTCGCCCGGCAAAGAGGCGCTCCGTCTCCCCGGTGTAGACTCGACATGTGCGGTTGGCCCTCGCCTTGGTGCTCGCGCTCTCGGCGCTGACGACACCGCTGCATGCGCAGGCAACTCGAGCTCCGGCCCGCCTCCCGGACGGCGCGACGCTCGTGCGACTCCTCGGCTCTCGCGCCCGGGATGCCTTCGCAGCGCCTGGCGCTCCCGGCATGGGCGCGCTCGTCCGATTGCCATCGGGGGTTCGCGGAAGCGAGTGGGGCCTTCGCGAGGTCGCGCCGGGCATCGGACGCCTCTGGGGCTCACCGCAGACGATCGTCGCGTTCGGCGACGCGCACCTCGATGCGGCCATCGAGGTGTCGACGCCGCTCCATCCGCTCCTCGATACGGCGGCGGGCTTCGTCGGGGCCACCGCGGCCATCCAGCAGGGCCTCGATGGATCAGGGGTGCTGGTCGGTGTCGCCGACACCGGGCTCGACGTCACGCACCGCGATTTCATCGACGCTCAGGGCAACACGCGCGTCGCGTGGCTGCTCGACTTGTCGGTCCCGCCGCTCGGGATTCACTCCGATCTGGAGCAGATGTTCGGGTCCACGGACGCGTCCGGAAACGTCGTCGCGGGGGCGGTGTGGTCTGCGCAGGATATCGACACGGCGATGGCGTCGGCCACGATGTGCCCGACGGGGTTGACTGCTTCGTCGTGCGCGCTTCCGCAAGACCCGGCGGGACACGGGACGATGGTGACGTCGTGCGCGGCGGGCAACGGGCTCGGCGGTCGGTCACCGTACCGAGGCATCGCGCCGGGGGCGACGATCCTGTTCGCGCGCGTTGCCGAGGCCGGAGACGAGGCGATCGGCAACGACGAGCTCTTGCGCGGGGTCGCGTTTCTCTTCAATCGCGCGGACGCTCTCAATCAGCCCGTCGTCGTCAACCTGTCGATAGGGACGGACTTCGGGCCCCACGACGGCACGACCGCCTGGGAGGAGACGCTCGCAAGCTACGTGGGCCCGGAGCATCCGGGACGGGCGCTGGTCGTCGCCGCAGGCAACAGCGGATCGATTGTCGAGGCGCCGGTTCACCAGAATGTCCACGTCAACGCGGGCACGAAGATGCTCGTACCGATCGAGACGAACGGTGCCCAGAACGGCGGCGTAGACGTCTGGGTCGCGATGCATCCGGGGGCGAACCTGAGCGTCGGCCTCGACGGCCCGAAGGGCACGTGGGTAACGCCGACGGCGCCGTCTCGCTCGGCCGAAAAGATGACCGACGACTACTATGCGGTCGTCTACAACGGCAGTCAGCCGGCGGGCAGTCCGGTGCCCGCGCAGTCCCAGGGCGCCGTCATCGTCTGGCAGGGTGCGTGGCCGAGCGGCGAGTACGCCGTCGTCCTCTCCGGTTCCGGGACAGTCGACCTTTACCTGGAGGCGAGTGGCGATGCATCGATCCCGGGCATCACGCAGGTGAACTTCGCGAATGGAGTGCGTGAGAGTACCGTGAGCCTCCCGTCGACCAACCCGTCGATCATCGGCGTTGGCTGCACGATCAACAAACCGTCGTGGACGGACCTCGACGGCCTCCGCCTCGGTCTGAGCGTGCCCGTGCTCGACGCGGTGGGCGGCGAGCCTGATCCAAACGGTCTGACGAGGGACGCCTTGCCGGGCGAACCTTGCTGGTTCTCGGGCGCCGGCCCGACGCTGACGGGGGTCTTCAAGCCGGACATCATGGCGCCCGGTGCCGCCATCGTGGGCGCTCTGTCGCACCAGGCCGTCCCGCCGGCGCCCGCGAGCATCTTCACCGGGCCTTCTTGCGGGCCCCAGATGAACGACCCGACCTGTCAGCAGATCGACTCGCTGCACGGCGTCTCGTTCGGGACGTCGTTCTCGTCGCCCATCGTCGCAGGGGCCGTCGCCGCGATGATGGAGCACGATCCGACGCTGACGCAGGACGCCGTCATGGCGGCGCTGCAAGGAGGCGCGCATCCGCTGCGAGGTCCCGCGCCGTTCGAGGATCAACAGGGACCGGGCGAGGTCGACGTCCTCGGCGCAGTGGAGGCCGTGGATCGACTGCGCGACCCCCGACTTGCGCTCCCTCTTCGCCGCGCCAGCTGGATGACGCTGGGCGGGGACGAATACCTGGCCGACGGGTCGACCCCGCTTCAAGCCATCGTCGAGCTGCGCGCGGCGGGCACGGGCTCTCCTCTGCCGCCGGCCGACGGTTTCGGTGCCGGGCGACTCTCTTCCTACGCGCTCGTGAACGGTTCCCCGATGCAAGGAGCAGTGACGTCCCTGGACCGGCGTGGACCTGGGGTGTGGGTGGTCACGCTGATGCTCCCGGCGGGCCTGGGGGGCTCGCTCCTCACGGTGGGAACGACCTTCGACGGCGAAGACATCGTGGAGCCGAGGTCGATCCCGATCGCGACGGACGCGTGGAGCGCAGAGTATCCGCCCAGCGTCGGAGGAGGATGCGCGGTCGGGCAAGGGCGAGGAGAGAGGCGAAGTGGCGTCGCGATCGCCGTCACCCTTGCCGGGCTCCTACGAGTCTCCCGTCTTTCGTCCCGGCGCCGGAGCCGCCGCGCGCACGCGGGTGCTCGATGAGGGCCGCGACGGGGGCGGAGCCGCAAGATTGAGCTCCCTGCGGATCCTCTGCAGACAGTTCTCGAGGAGGGCGATCTGCTGCGCGGCCACCCGTCCGTCCCTGGACTTGGCCGCGTCCTCCAAGCACCGGCCAATCTCGCTAACCTCCGGAAAGCCGTAGCTGACTCCGTTGCCTCGCATGTTGTGGGCGAGGGTCGAGATCACGTCGAAGTCCGTGCGCGCGAGAGCGTCGCGCAGGGTGCCGACATCTCTCTCGCGATGTCCCATGAATTTCGGAAGCAGGGCGGTCGCCGTACTCGATCGCGGAGAACGAAGCGGCAGGGGACGAGCGGCTTCGCGGGGGACGTAGCGACGGATCATCGCGAGAAGGTCCGCCTTCTGGGTCGGCTTCGCCAGATGGTCGCTGAAGCCGCACGCGAGCGCGTGTTTCACCGTCTTGGGCAAGGTGTCCGCGCTCATCGCGATGACGGGGACGGGGCGCGTGGCGCGCTCGGCCTCGACCCGCCTCAGTTCCCGCGTCGCGGCGAATCCATCCATGCCGGGAAGATGGAGGTCCATCAGTACGACGTCGAACGTCTCGCACGCCAATCTCTCGAGGGCCGACCGAGCGTTGTCCGAGACCTCGAGCTCCGCGCCGCTGCGAGCCAGGTAGGCCGCGACGAGGGCGCTACTCTCCTCGGAATCATCGACCATCAAGACCCGAAGGCCGGCGAGCTCCCCCGTGGAGGTCTCGGGGACCTCCGTGCGAAGGTCGTGGCTCGCGACGCCGCCGAACTGCGACTTCGCTTCGTTGCCCTGGATAGCCGCCAATCGCGCGCCATCGACCCGGGAGAGAATCTGTTGTCGTTGCCGCGCGAAGGCGATTGACCGCGTCAGAGTGGCGCCATCCGTCACGCCCTTCACGAGGACGTCCTGGGCGCCCAGCGCGACGGAAAGAAGCGCGACGTCGGCGTCGTCGCTCGCAGTCAGGACGACGACCGCGACGTGCGGCGCTCGCGCGCGCACGGCTCGCAGTGCATCGAGACTCGTGAGGCCCGGGAGGCCGAGGTCGAGCAGCACGAGGTCGATCGCCGTCTCGCGGTCGAGGTATGCGAGCGCGTCCTCGACGCACCCGACGTGCTCGACCTCGGCGCCGCCCTCGCCGACGGTGCTCAATAGCGTGAGGAGCGCGCGCGTATCGCCGGGCTCGTCCTCCACGAGGAGGACGCGGAACCGAGTGCGGCTCCCGGCCGTCACGATACCTTCCTGTCCTGTCCGTCCTGAGGAAAGGTCTCCAGCCCCTTGCGGTAGAGCGTACGGCGGTGGACGCCGAGAATCTGGGCGGCGAGCGTCTTGTTCCCTCCCGTCGCGTCGAGAACGCGCCGGATGTAGCGACGCTCGACCTCCTCGAGGGGCACGAGCTCCTCGGGCCCTTCCGACACGACGGGGCCTCGGGCGGCGTCAGGAGCGCGCACGTGCCGCGGAAGGTCCTCGACCTCGATCTGCGACGACCGTGTCAGGGCAACGGCGCGCTCGATCACGTTCGCGAGCTCCCGAACGTTTCCCGGCCACGAATACGCTGAGAGTTTCGCCGCGCATGGCGCAGTGAGGCCGACGACGGGACGGTCCATCTTGCGAGCAAGCTGTTCGATGAAGTACCGGGCGAGGAGCAGAACGTCCCGTCCGCGCTCGCGAAGGGGGGGCAGGCGCACCTCGATGACGTTCACCCTGTAGAAGAGATCCGCGCGAAAGCGCCTCTTCTCGACCGCGCCGCTCAGGTCCGTGTTCGTCGCGGCGATGAGGCGGACGTCGATGGGGATCTCGCGGTCGGCGCCGACGGGGCGTATGACGCGCTCCTGGAGGGTGCGCAGGAGTTTGGGTTGAAGCGAGAGCTGGAGGTCGCCAATCTCGTCGAGGAAGATCGTGCCGCCCTTCGCGCGCTCGAAGAGCCCTGCGCGATCGGTCCGGGCGTCGGTGAATGCGCCCTTCGCGTGGCCAAAGAGCTCAGACTCCAGCAGAGCCTCCGGAATGGCGGCGCAGTTCAGAGCGACGAACGGCCCAGTACGCCTCGCGCTCCGCTGATGGAGAGCGCGCGCCGCGAGCTCTTTGCCGGTGCCGCTCTCGCCGGACAGAAGGACCGATGTCTCGACTGAGGCGATGCGCCCGAGGAGCTGTACAATTTCGCGCATCGGGGCGCTATGGCCGATCATTCCCTCGAACGGGGCGTCGTCCGTCGCGTCGCCCTCCTCGGGGACACGAACCTCCTTCGCCAGCCGCCGATTCCGAACGGCGCGCTCGACGGTGGCGATGAGGGCGTCGATGTCCGGAGGCTTGGTCAGAAAGTCGTAAGCTCGTACGCGGAGCGCTGCGACGGCCGCGTCGATGGTTCCATGCGCCGTGAGCAAGATCACCGGCAAGTCAGGGTGGGCCGTGACGATGCGATCACAGAGCTCGATTCCGTTCATTCCTCCCATCTGGAGGTCGGTCACCACTACGTCGACGTCGTTCGATTCGAGGGCATCGAGGACGCGCTCCGGCGCCGTTTCGAAGACCGAGGTGAAGCCGCGGGATCCGAGCTCGAGGCCCAGGAGATCGCACATGCTCTCATCGTCATCGACGATGAGGACGCGCGCCCGCGAGCGTCGACTTTCCCCAGCTTCGTGCATCCTCTTCAATGTGACGCCGCCCCGGTGGTGTGCACAAGCGGATAGTCATTTGGGGTGTCACCTCACCGCACCCTGTTCGGACGAAGGGGGCCTCCTCGGGCACGAACCGCGGGCCTGAACAGGGCAGATCGCGGGACATTTCGTCACCGGCCGGTCATAAGACTCGATATTGGCGCGATACGCGACGGCCACGAAGCAGCCTTTTCCGTTTTGAGCGGCGCCGGCACGCATCGTGCTTTTTGCCTGGAAATGACGGTCCGCGCCGAGATACCCCGCTCGCCGATGAACATCCTGGTTGCCGACGACGACGAGGACGTGCGAGCGCTCGTGGCGGAGACCCTTCGGGCGGATGGTCACCGTGTCGTAGAAGCGTGCGATGGGGCTGAGCTGGTGGAGTATCTGAGAGACGCGCTGGACAACTCGACCGCTCGCCCTGACGTGATCGTGACGGACGTGCGAATGCCCAAGTTGTCCGGTCTGGGCGTGCTGGCAGAGCTGCGGCGCTCGCACTGGAGCGTGCCGGTCGTCCTCATCACGGCGCTCGCGGACGACTCCGTGCGGATCGTCGCGCGGAGGCTCGGTGCCGTCGGGGTCCTCAAGAAGCCTCTCGACGTCGACAACCTACGAACGGCAGTGCTGAACGCCGGTGTCGCTTTTGCGCGGTCGAGGGCCGCGTCGACGCGACGGATCTGACCCTACCTCGACAGCGGGGGCGTGACGGACCCGAGGGAGACGCCGCCGAGGTTTGCGACGAGGGAGATGATCTTCCACGGCTCCACGGGCTTCGACACGTGGGCCTGAAAACCAGCTGCAAACGCCCGCTCGCCGTCTTCGTCCCGGGCATAGGCCGTCAGCGCGATCGCGGGCGTTCTGCCGCCACGCTCCGGGGGAAGGCTTCGAATTCTGCGAATCATCATGTAGCCGTCCACGTTGGGCATCCCGATGTCGCTGACGAGCACGTCCGGCCGGGTCGCCTCGATCACGCCCAAGGCTTCCTCCGCGGATGGAGCGCATCCCACCGTGGCGCCCTGGTCGGTCAGTAGCCGGCGGACGAGCGACCGGGCGTCCTCCTCGTCGTCGACGACGAGCACTCGGAGGCCGTCGAGGCGCGCATGGATTGCGGGCCCCTCGGCCGCCAACGAGACGCGCCGAGATCCGGTAGGTTGCTCTTCGGCGGCGCCCGGTGCCTGGCATCCCTGCAGCTCGACCGTGAAGGTCGCCCCGGCGCCTTCGCCCGCGCTATGCGCGACGATGGTCCCCCCGTGTGCGTCGACGAGCTGTTTGACGATCGCGAGCCCGAGGCCGAGCCCGCCGTGACGGCGCGTCGTCGATCCATCCGCTTGCCGGAACGGCTCGAAGAGATGGGGCAAGAACTCCGGACGGATCCCCTGTCCGCTGTCGCTCACGCAGATGCGAATGACGGGGCCCACGCGATTCGCCGTGAGTTCGACGCGGCCGCCTTTTGGCGTGAACTTGATGGAGTTGGAGAGGAGGTTCCACACGATCTGCTGCAATCGATCTGGATCCGCGGAGACGAATCCGAGCGGATCGTCGAGTCTCGTGTCGAGCCCCACTCCCTTCGCATCCGCCGTCGGCCGGAGAGCTTGCACCGCGCCGCTGATGGCGTCCGCGACCCTCGACGTCGTGATCTCGAGTCGGAGCTTGCCGCTGATGATGCGCGCCGTGTCGAGGACGTCCTCGATGATCCGCGCCTGCGCGCGGGCGCTGCGCTCGATCGTGGCGAGGGCTCGCTCGATCTCCGCGGATGGGGACAGACGGCGGGCGATCATCGTCCAGCCCAGAATCGAGTTGAGCGGCGTGCGAAGTTCGTGCGAGACCGTGGCGAGGAACTCGTCCTTCGCGTTGTTCGCGATCTCCGCGTCGCGGCGCGCAGAGCGCTCGCTCTCGAGCAGGAGGGCGAGCTTCTGCATTGCTTCGTCGCGCTCACGCGTGCGCTCGGACACCTCCTTGTGCCGGAGCTTTTCCCGCTGCTGAAATAGCCCGATGAACCCCTTGACCCGGGCGAGCAAGACGTCCGCATCGAATGGCTTGGTGATGTAGTCCGTCGCGCCGGACGCATACCCTTGCCGCGAGTATTTCTCGTCCCGGTGAATGGCCGTCACGAAGATGATCGGCAGCTCGCTGCCGTTTTCCATCTTCCGCAGGCGCTTGGCGACCTCGAAGCCGTCCATCCCAGGCATCTGCACGTCGAGCAAGATGACGGCGAATGTTTCGGTCGCAACCCGTTCGAGGGCCTCGGCGCCCGACTTCGCCTCTACCACGCGAACATCCAGCGGCTTGAGCAGGGCCCCCAGGGCGACGAGATTTGCCGGCGAGTCGTCGACGATGAGGACGCTCGCTGTATTTGGTGAGCTTGGGTGTCCCACTCTTTTACTCCGCGGACTGCGCCAGAGGTAGGAACACCGGTCGGTCGGTGGCCATCCAGACGTGGAGGATGGCGAGGAGCTTCTCGGGGTCGACGGGCTTGGTGACGTATTCCGAGGCCCCCGCCGCGAGGGCCTTCTCACGGTCGCCCTTCATGGCCTTCGCCGTCAGCGAAATGATGGGCAATGACTGGAACTGCAGGATGTCCCGGATCGCGCGGGTCGCGGCAATACCGTCCATCTCGGGCATCATCGTGTCCATCAGGACCGCGTCGACGTCCCGGTCCGCCTGGAGCAACTCGATGGCGACCTTCCCGTTCTCGGCGTGGAGGACGCTCATCCCGCGCGCCTTGAGGACGCTCTCGATCGCGAAGACGTTGCGGGCGTCGTCGTCCACGATAAGCACCTTCTTTCCGTGGAAATTGGCGTCCTCCGGGAGCGGCGGGACATCCATGTCGGGTACCGCCTCGCTGGCCCTCTCCTCTCGGGAGAGCGCCTCGGCGCCTGCGTACGTGACGGGTACCTGCAGCGTGAAGGTGCTTCCCTTTTCGGGGGCGCTGACCACGTCGATCGATCCGCCGAGAAGGCGTGCGATTTCGCGGCTGATGGTGAGGCCCAGGCCCGTTCCGCCGTACTTGCGGCTCGTGGTCCCGTCCGCCTGCTGGAAGGCTTCGAAAATGAGCCTGTGCTTGTCGAGCGGAATGCCGATTCCGGTGTCGTGAACGGCGAAGCTGATTGCCTCTTCCCGATCCTGCCCGGACGGTTGCACGACGAGTGTGACGCAGCCCTTGGACGTGAACTTGAACGCGTTGGAGAGCAGGTTCTTGAGGATCTGCTGAAGCCGAGTGAGGTCGCTGAAGATGGACGTCGGCAGGCGGGGGTCCATGTGGATCTCGAAGCCGAGGCCCTTCTGCTCCGCGATGTGCCGGAACGTCTGCTCCAGGTATGCGGTCACCTCTGCCACCGTGAACGTGCGCGGATCGATGGGCATCTTGCCCGCCTCGACCTTCGACAGGTCGAGAATCTCGTTTATCAGCTGGAGGAGATCGTTCCCCGAGGCGTGCACTGTATACGCGAACTTCACCTGCTCCATGGTGAGGTTGCCGTCCCGGTTGTCGGCGAGAGTCTTCGAGAGGATGAGCAGGCTGTTGAGCGGCGTACGAAGCTCGTGTGACATGTTCGCGAGAAACTCGGACTTGTACTTGGAAATGAGCTGGAGCTGTTCGGCCTTCTCCTCCAAGCTGCGGCTCGCCAGCTCGACCTCCTGGTTCTTCACCTCGAGGAGCTTCGCCTTGTCGTTCAACTCAGTGGCCTGCGCTTCGAGCTCGGCGTTCGACGTCTTGAGCTGCTGCAAGAGCTCCTCGGTCCGCATGCTGGAGGAGATCATGTTCAGAATGACGCCGACGCTGCCCATCAGCTGATCGAGGAAGGTCAGGTAGTTGGGTGTGAACGTCTTGAAGGACGCGAGCTCGATGACCGCCTTCGTCTCCCCCTCGAAGAGGACGGGGAGCACGACCACGCAGCGCGGTGGCGCCTCGCCCATTCCCGTCGCGATGTAGATGAAGTTCTCGGGCACCTCTCCGAGTAAGATTCGCTTCTTCTCGAAGCCGCACTGCCCGATGAGGCTTTCCCTCAGCTTGTACGAGCTCGCGAGGCTCTTTCGGCCGCCGAAGCCGTAGCTGGCGATGAGGTGGAGGGAAGGATCCGGCTCGGCGTCCATCATATAAAAGGCGCCGTGATGGGCATCGACCAGAGGGGTCAGCTCCGACACGATGAGTTGCGCGACCGACGTGATGCTGCGCTGCCCCTGCATCATGCCGGAGAACTTCGCGAGGTTCGTCTTGAGCCAGTCCTGCTCCTCGTTCTTATGCGTCGTGTCCTTGAGGTTGCCGATCATCTGGTTGATGTTGTCGCTGAGGGCCGCGACCTCGCCCTGCGCTTCGACCGTGATGGATCGGGTGAGGTCGCCCTTGGCGACCGCGGTCGAGACCTCGGCGATCGCGCGCACCTGCGACGTCAAGTTTCCGGCGAGCTGATTCACGTTGTCTGTGAGGTCGCGCCACGTGCCGGCGGCGCGCGGTACTTTGGCCTGACCGCCGAGCTTGCCCTCGATTCCAACTTCGCGCGCGACCGTCGTGACCTGATCGGCGAACGTGCGGAGCGTGTCGGTCATGTTGTTGATCGTCTCGGCCAGCGCGGCGACCTCGCCCTTCGCTTCCAGGACAAACTTCTGACTCAGGTCGCCGTCTGCGACGGCCGTGATGACCTTGACGATGCCGCGCACCTGCTTCGTCAGGTTCGATGCCATGACGTTCACGTTGTCGGTCAGGTCTTTCCACACGCCCGACGCACCCGGTACGTTGGCTTGGCCGCCGAGCTTGCCCTCGATGCCTACGTCGCGCGCGACCTCGGTGACCTGCGCGGCGAAGATGCGCAAGGTGTCGGTCATGTTGTTGATCGTCTCGGCGAGCGCGGCGACCTCGCCCTTCGCTTCCAGGACGAACTTCTGACTCAGGTCGCCGTCAGCGACCGCCGTGACGACCTTGACGATCCCGCGCACCTGCTTGGTCAGGTTGGAGGCCATGATGTTGACGTTGTCCGTCAGGTCCTTCCACGTGCCCGACACGCCCTTGACCTCGGCCTGACCACCGAGCTTCCCTTCGGTACCCACCTCCTTCGCGACGCGCGTGACCTCCGCGGCGAACGAGTTGAGCTGGTCGACCATCTTGTTGAAGACGTCCTTGATCTGGAGGATCTCGCCCTTCACGTCGACGGTAATCTTCTGCCCGAGGTCCCCGTTGGCGATCGCGGTGGCGACCTTGGACACGTCGCGAAGCTGCACCGTGAGGTTCGATGCCATCGCGTTGACGTTGTCGGTGAGGTCCTTCCACGTTCCGTAGACTCCCTTGACGTCGGCCTGCCCGCCGAGCTTGCCCTCGGTGCCGACCTCCTTTGCCACGCGCGTCACCTCGGCGGCGAACGAACGCAGCGTGTCGACCATCGTGTTGATCGTGTTCTTCAGCTCGAGGATCTCGCCCTTCGCGTCGACCGTGATCTTCTGCGACAGGTCGCCCTTGGCGACGGCGGTTGTGACCTTCGCGATGTTGCGCACCTGGGTAGTCAGATTGGCCGCGAGGACGTTGACGTTGTCGGTCAGGTCTTTCCACGTGCCGGAGACGCCTTTGACGTCGGCCTGACCACCGAGCTTGCCCTCGGTACCCACTTCCTTCGCGACGCGCGTGACCTCCGCCGCGAATGATCGCAGCTGATCCACCATGACGTTGATGGTGCTCTTGAGCTCGAGGATCTCGCCGCGCGCATCCACGGTGATCTTCTGCGACAGGTCGCCGTTGGCGACTGCCGTCGTGACGTTCGCGATGTTGCGGACCTGGGTGGTCAGGTTGGCCGCGAGGACGTTGACGTTGTCGGTCAGGTCCTTCCACGTCCCCGAGACGCCTCGCACCTCCGCCTGCCCGCCGAGCTTGCCCTCGGTGCCGACCTCCTTCGCCACGCGCGTGACCTCCGCCGCGAACGAATTGAGCTGGTCGACCATCTTGTTGATGACGTCCTTGATCTGGAGAATCTCGCCCTTCACGTCGACTGTGATCTTCCGGCCGAGGTCCCCGTTGGCAATTGCCGTCGCCACCTTGGATACGTCACGGAGCTGCACGGTTAGGTTCGACGCCATCGCGTTGACGTTGTCCGTGAGGTCCTTCCACGTGCCGGAGACGCCTCGGACGTTCGCTTGGCCGCCGAGCTTCCCCTCGGTACCGACCTCCTTCGCGACGCGCGTGACCTCTGCAGCAAACGAATTGAGCTGATCGACCATCACGTTGATCGTGCTCTTGAGCTCGAGGATCTCGCCCTTCGCATCGACGGTGATCTTCTGCGACAGGTCGCCCTTGGCGACGGCCGTGGTGACCTTGGCGATGTTGCGGACCTGCGCGGTCAAGTTTGCAGCGAGTCCGTTGACGTTGTCAGTCAGGTCCTTCCACGTCCCCGAGACGCCCTTGACGTCTGCCTGGCCGCCGAGCTTGCCCTCGTTTCCGACTTCCTTCGCGACGCGCGTGACCTCCGCCGCGAACGAGCGGAGAGTGTCGACCATCGTGTTGATCGTGTTCTTCAGTTCGTTGATCTCGCCGCGCGCGTCGACCGTGATCTTCTGCGAGAGGTCGCCGTTGGCGACCGCCGTCGTCACCTTCGCGATGCTACGCACCTGCGCGGTCAGATTTCCCGCGAGGCCGTTGACGTTGTCGGTCAGGTCCTTCCACGTGCCGGAGACGCCCTTGACGTCTGCCTGACCGCCGAGCTTGCCCTCGGTGCCGACCTCCTTTGCGACGCGCGTCACCTCTGCCGCGAACGACCGCAGCTGATCGACCATGACGTTGATCGTGTTCTTCAGCTCGTAGATTTCGCCGCGCGCGTCGACCGATATCTTCTGCGACAGATCCCCGTTGGCGACCGCAGTCGTCACCTTCGCGATGTTGCGCACCTGCGCCGTCAGGTTTGCGGCGAGGCCGTTGACGTTGTCGGTCAGGTCCTTCCAGGTACCGGAGACACCGCGGACGTCGGCCTGGCCGCCGAGCTTGCCCTCGGTGCCGACTTCCTTCGCGACGCGAGTCACCTCCGCGGCGAACGACGAGAGCTGATCGACCATGACGTTGATCGTGCTCTTGAGCTCCAGGATCTCGCCCTTCGCGTCGACCGTGATCTTCTGCGACAGGTCTCCTTTGGCGACCGCCGTGGTTACCTTCGCGATGTTGCGGACCTGCGCGGTCAGGTTGGCGGCAAGACCGTTGACGTTGTCGGTCAGATCCTTCCACGTGCCGGAGACGCCCTTGACGTCTGCCTGGCCGCCGAGCTTCCCCTCGTTGCCGACTTCCTTCGCGACGCGCGTGACCTCCGCGGCGAACGAGTTCAGCTGATCGACCATCGAATTGACGGTCGTACCGATCCGGAGAAACTCGCCGCGCACGGGGCGCCCCTCGATCTCCAGGACCATTTTCTGCGAAAGGTCGCCGCGCGCGACGGCGGTGATGACGCGAGCGACCTCGTTGGTCGGAGCGACGAGGTCCGCGATCAGCTGATTGACGGAGGACATTCCGTGCGTCCACGAGCCCTTCGCCGGCCCTACGGAGGCGCGTTCGTGCATCTTGCCTTCCTGGCCGACGACGCGTCCGACGCGGACGAGCTCACTCGTCATGTGCTCGTTCAGGCCGATGATGTCGTTGAGGAGCTCGCCGACGCGGCTCAGGATGCCGTCCTTCTGGTATTCGAAGCGTGCGCCGAAGTCCCCCTGCTTGACTGACTTCAGAAGCTCGACGAGATGTTCGACCTCGGTGCGGCTCGCCGTCGAGAGGCGATCCCATTCGGTGATGGGAACCCCGGCGTCGAGCGCGCGCTTCGCAATGGCGGCGCGCTCGTTGGAGTCGCGCACGCGCTTCGCGCGCTCGAGCGCGCCGTCGGCCTTCGCCTTGCCCGAGGAGGTGGTCGCATGAGCGCCGTTGCGTGCGGACGACAGTCTCGCTTCGCTCTTCGATGCGCGCTTCACACCATTCGTGGAGCTAACAACGTCCTTCGTCGACATCACCGGCCTCCGTGCGTCCGCAGCGAGACGGATCTCGATCTGCGCGCTCGCAATCTTCCAATCGAAGGTAGCCGCCGCCCGAGCGCTCTCAACTAAGAAATAGCTCGTGGAACAAATTGCCACACGTGCCTTTTCGCCACATGAGCCGACTCGGATGCTCAGGCCCTTAGTGCTGAGTCCTAACGAAGGGCGTCCCTCGACGGCAACTGCAGGACTCGAGCGACCGAGTCGAGCATGTCGGAGAGAGCTACGGGCTTCACGAGGTGCGCCTGAAAGCCTCCATTGCGCGTCTGGTCGCGATCCTCCGGACTGCCGTAACCCGTCAGCGCGATGGCAGGCACTTCTTCGCCCAGCTCGCGCAGTTTTCTCAACAAGCTGAAGCCGTCCTCGTCGGGCAGGCCGAGGTCCAGCAGAAGCACATGAGGCTGGTGCAGCTGGAATGACGCCAATGCCTCGGCAGCGGATTCGGCGGTGGCCACTTCTGCGCCGCTTCGCTCGAGGACGATGGCCAGCATGTCGCGGCTATCCGCGTCGTCGTCCACGACGAGGACTCGCTTGCCTCGTAGCGCAGGGCAATGGAGCTCGCTCATCGGACGACCCAGCTGTAAAAGCTGCAAGGCGGATACCCGTTCTCGATAAGCACCGGCATTCGACTATCATGTCTTCCGTCCCCGCGGAGGCCAGTCCGTGCTCCCCGGTCTCGATGACCGGGGCGCCGGGGGCAACATCGACGGCGTGCTCGCGCCGGCTACCGGTACGGGTGGGGGCATCGTCGCGCGCCCAGGCTCGCGCAGGTAACCGCGCGCGCGGCGAAGCCATTGCGTGCGCTCCTCGCGCTCGCCGGGGAAGAGCGCGTCCAGGATCTCCGCGGTGAGCGTCGGCATCTCCTCGGCGCTTCCCTGCGAGGCGACGAACGCATCGAGATCGCTCGCGAGCTCCGCGGCCGTCGCGTAGCGATCGTCCCGGTCCCGCGCTAGCACCTTACGGAGGACGACCCACAGGCCCTCCGGGTAATCCGGGATCCTCGCGCGCGGATCGGGGACGAGCCCGGCCCGCACAGCCATCAAGGTTTCGACGTCGTCGTCGCGCTTGAAGAGCCGCCGCATCGTGGTCATCTCCCAGAGCGTCGTCCCGAGCATGTAGAAGTCACTGCGACGATCGAGCGGCAGCTGCGCGACTTGCTCGGGGGAGAGGTACGGGAGCTTCCCCTTCACGATGCCTTCTGCGCTCTTGCCCCGACGTCCGCTCGACTTCGCGAGACCGAAGTCGAAGAGCTTCACCTCGCCCTCGAGAGTCAAGAAGATGTTGCTCGGATTGACGTCCCGGTGGATGAGGTGAATCGGCGCGCCTTCGTCGTCGGTCAGTTCGTGAGCGTGGTGGAGCGCGTCGGCCACCCGCGCCGCAATCCAGGCCGCGTGATCGGGCCTCAACGAGAGCTTGCGCGTTTTGCACGCATCCCATACTTCGAGCATCGTCCGTCCGACGAGGAGCTCCATCGCGATGAAATGCTGTTCCTCGTCGGTGCCGAACTCGTAGGTCGCCGCGATGTTCGGGTGCGATAGCCGAGAGAGGATCTTCGCTTCGTCGAGGAACATCGTCACGAAGCGCTCGTCGTGACGGAGGTCGTGTCGGATCACCTTGAGCGCGACAAGCCGCTCCCCGCCGCCCTCTTCGCGTCCGCGCCCCAAGTAGATTGTCGCCATCCCTCCACCGGCGATCTTGACGATCACGTCGTAGGGACCGAGTCGCGCCGGTCGCACGGGGAGGGGCAAGCTGTCTCGAAAGTTATCGCTTCCTGCCCGCGCCGTCACTGCGGGCGAGCGCGACTCAGCCTGGCCCCGGGGGGCGGATGGATGCGAGGCTGACGGCCTCGCGCCTTTGGGTCTCGCCTGCTCTGTCCAGCGCGAGCTTGAAGAGAACGGGTCCCACCATTTCGTTGACGGCGACGGTCGCCACAGCGAGGGCGCGAAACGGCGTCCCGATGCTCGGAAACTCGTGCGCGACGATGGTCGACAGCCCGAGCGCGAGGCCGGCTTGCGATACCAGCCCGGACCACGACCACCGGCGTAGGGTCGGCGGATCTTTCGCAAGGCGACCCGCGAGGAGCGAGCCGCCCCACGTGACGAGCGAGCGCGCGCCGGCCAGGACGAGTGCCACCGGCCAGAGGCCGCGAAGCAGCGGGACGTCCAGGTCCGCGCCTGCGGTCGCGAAGAAGACGACGTAGACCACGCTTCCCGTCTGCTCGATGTAGGACAGAAACTTGTGCCCCTGATTCGACATGTTGCGGACGATGAACCCGGCGACCATGAACGTCAGGAGTGCATCGAACCGCAGGTAGTCGAGGACCGTGCTCGCCCCGAATCCAAGGACGAGGAGGACGACCAGCATCTGGCGGTTGACGAGCCTCAAGTACGCGGCAATCACCAAGCCGAGGGTGGTTCCCAGGGCCACGCTGCCGAACAGCGAGTGGCCGAGAGTCACGAAGGCGTCGAGGGAGAAGGTCGCCGACGGGTCGATGAGCGGTCGAGCGATGCCCATCGCCGTCGCGAGCAACACGACGACGACGACGTCGGACGCCATGACGAATGCCAGCGTGAAGGTCGCCAGCGGCCCCTGAGCGTGCGTCTGCGAGAGGATACCGAGCGTTGCCGACGGGCTCCGAGTCACGGCGAGTGCTCCCCACAGAAGGGCGACCCCGAGCATCGCGCCTGGGGCGAGGGAGTGCGTGAACGGGATGATCGGGCGGGCTGCGAAGAACAGTCCGGTCATCAGAACGAGCACGAGGACGCACTGCACGAGAGTCGCCCAGAGGAGACTCCTCGTTCCCTTGCGAACCGTCGCGAGGTCGAGCTCCGCTCCGCCAGCGAGCGCGATGAGGGAGAGGGCAAGCGTGTTGACCGGCGAGAGACTCTTGACCGTGTGCTCGTCGACGAGGGCAAGGAGGTAGGGCCCCGAAGCGATCCCCGCGATCAGATAGCCGGTCAGGTGAGGAAGGCCGAGGGGCTCGATGAGCTCGCTCGTCAGCGTCCCGGCGAGAAGGAGGAAGCCGATCGCGGTGATGGTCCACAGGCCGCCGTGGAGCTCGGGTACGGCGCGCGTCACGAAGAAGAGGAGTGCCCCGAAGCCAAGGAGAAGGACGCTGTGAGCGAACCGTGTCCCGACACCTTTCCTGGCCGCCGCCGTCGCGCCGCTCATACGGCGACTCCTCCCGGGCGAGGGCTCGTTGCGTCAGCCTCCCCGATTTCCCCCGCTGCTTGCAGGGCACGCCGCAGACGCACGGGACCGATGAATTCGCCGACGGTGGCCGACAGCACCGCGATGGCGAGCACCGTGTCACCCACGATCCCTGGAAAGCGCAGAGCGAACGCCAGGCCGATGCACACCGCGAGGCCGCCCGATGACAAGAGCGAGAGTCCGACCAGCGGACCGGCCTTTCGGGCGGATCGCGACGAGATGGCGAACATCCAGCCGACGACGACCTTGGCCGCCAGCCGCGCACCGATGGCCGCTCCGGCGATCCAGGGCAAGGCGGGGCTCATGTGCAGATCGATCCTGGCGCCGGCCAGCAGGAGCGCAGGCAACAGGACGGGGCGCTCGGTCGGCGCCACCATCGCGCGCAGCTCGCGACGATGCCGGGAGAGCAAGGATACGGCGATCCCCACGAAAAACGTCGCGGTCAGCGTCGACAGACCCAGGCGCGCAGAGGTACCGATGGCGATGAGCGTGACGCCGAAGAGCACTCCCCACGTGTCCTCGAGGCGGAGCTCGCTCCGGACGAGCAAGGCGGCGCCCCCTCCCAGCAGGAGTCCGAGCCCGACGGTGATGGCAGGCCAGTCCCGGAGCGGCACCTTCACTGCGACGTTACGCGTCGGCTCGAGCGCGAACAGCACCGCCACCGCGAGCAACGGGAAGAGGTCGTCCGCCTGGGCCACGTCGTTCAGCCGATCGGCGAGAGGTCCGTTGGCGCTGTGGCGTTCGACCACCCAGCGCACGGCGTGACGGGTCGTCTCCGAGCAAGCGGCGCCCACGCCGCCGGCGAGGAGCCAACGCTCGACCGGCGTCACGTCCACGTGCACTCGTCGCATCGCGAACCAGGTCGCTGCGGCGACGGCGCCTCCGGTCACGAGCGAGCTCACAGTGCCGAGAACGAGGTTCCCGATGCTCACGCGCTTGTCCCCCGAGAATCCGAAGTCGAGTCCGACGGCGAAGGCGAGCCATCCGAGTGCCACGTGGACGACCGGCTCGAAGGACGCGAGCGTATCGCCAGCGACTAGATCGAGAGCCTGTGGTCCCAGGACGAATCCCAGCGCCACGTACTCGATGCCCGAAGGCAGGCCGGTACCCCGAACGGTGCGTCCGGCGACGAGGAAGCTTCCCAGATAGGCCAGGACCAGGAGGCCCATGAGGAGCAAGATGGCGTTCACTGCGGCTCCCTTCGCCTGCCTCCGCGCCCAAACGCCATCTTCTGCTCCGCGATCGCCTGAACGACCGCGTCAGCCAGCGTCGCCGCCCCCTTGCCGTGACGTGGAATGCCCGAGACCCTCCAGCGCGCTCCGTCGGCGTCGAGCGACACGAGATCGACGCGCGCACGATCGCACGTGGCGACGGCCGCCCCGACGAGGGCCTCCTCGACCCTCGCCGGACGCTCGTTCGGGTCCACGGTGATTTCGATGCTCGCCAGAGGTGCACTCCCGAGCACGCGCGTGGGATGCAGGAGGCCTAGCAGCTGAGGGATCCGGACCTCGCATCCCACGTCGTCTTCCAGGATGACCTCCAGCAGCGTCACGTCCCGGACGACCCCGGAGCGGCCTCCGGCTTCCACGAAGTCCCCCGGCTTTAGGCGGCGCCCGAATACGGCGGGCACTCCTGCCGCTGCGCATGCCAGCACGGGCGTACAGGCCAGGCCGAGCGCGACGAGCGCTACGACGCCGGCGCGTGACAGAGCTCCGTCGTCCGTCCCGGTGATGAGCGGGGCCGCGAGCACGATGGACGACAGGACCATTCCGGCCCGAACGAGGACGCTGGTCGGGCCCGCGAGCTCACGTGGAAGCCATTCGACGTGCGTCTCGCCACGGGTCACCCCACCGAAGAAGAGGCCGACGAAGCGCACCGCGATGCCGAGGGAGACGGCGGCGATCGCGGCCACGACGAAGAGCGGCAGCGCGGCGCCGACCCGTCCGATGAGCGCGGAGAGGGGTACGAGCACGAACCCGGCGAGTCGATCGGTGTAGGGCCGCGTCGCGTCGAAGCGTGAGAGGGCGAAGATGAGCCAGAAGTAGACGACGGCGAACTGGGCGATACGGTGCGACAGGGAGAGAGCGATCGAGACCGCGCCGCGCACCGCGACCGGGCGGACGACCTCGATGCTCCCGAGCTTCAGAGCGGGGATGTTGTCCGGGTGCGCGCGAACCCAGGAGCGTGCGCGACCGGAAAGATCGCCCACCAGGCGGAAGAGCAAGAACGTGAGCAGCCCCGAGAATACGAGCAAGGAGAGAGAGAAGACGCTGGTCGCGATCGCGCTTCTCTTGCGCTCGGCCCTCAGCACGTCGTCGATCTTCGACGCGATGCTGGCGGCGAACACATGCAGCGACGCATCGCCCCCCGCGACCGCGGCGTCCTCGTCGTCGAGCGTAGCGACGGGAGTCTTGCCCACGAAGATGACGGCGGAGCCTGGCTGCTCTTCGACGTGGGCGCTGGGCTGATCGGGATCGTCGAGCGCGTTCTCGAGGGCGTGGCTGGCGGACCTCGCGCGCTCCTGCGCGGGTTGTCCCGCGCGGGCCGCGTGCAACGAGAAGACGACGTGTTCGTGCATCCTCACGTCCGCAGTCGTGGGCGCGGGGCGTGCGCTGGCGACGGGCTGTGCCGTGCTCGCGACCGTCGCGGGCATCGCGGAGGGGGCGGTGGCCGGCTGAGCGAGGACCGGAACCGTCAGCAGCAGGCACGTCAGCATGACGACGGCCAGGGCAACGAACCCCTTCCGACACCTTCCCTTAGACCGGTTCACGGGCGATAGCGTCCGCGCGCGAGGGCGCGGAGGTCAAGCGCGTCGGCGTTTAGTCGGCGCCCAGGGTGAGCAGCCATCCGTGCGGCTCCCACTCGCCCTGGTCCGGGTTGAACGTCTGCTCCGTGGTCCCCACGTTCGCACCGACGACGAAGAGGTGGTCCACGCCGCCGAGTTTTTCGACGGTGATGGTCGCGTGAGTGGCGCGATCGACCGATCCGATGGCGATCTGAGCCAGGACGCGTCCCCCGGCGTCGACCTTCGCCACGGCCCATCGCATGCGACCGTAGTCCTCCCATTCCGCTTCGACGTGAAGTTTTGCGTCTGGCGGAGCACCGTCCAGGTCCACCCGAATCAAGCTCGCCCCCGTCGGAGCCACCGGCTCCGGCGCGGCCAGGCGACGAGCGCGCGCGGGCCATGCGATGCGCCAAGCGGCGCGGGGTGCAGGGTCCATCGACGCGCGGTCGATCGCGAACCGTGCGAAGACGTCGTCCAGGGTCGAGCCCTGCCAGAGAGCGTCCCTCAGGGAGACGCGGAGTACGTCGAACGGAGTGGGAGTTCCTGCCCAGCTTCCGGCGCCGGCGGGCGTGCGAGTCGGTGAGAGTGCCCAGAGGCCCTCGACCAGTGCTCCGGGCGAGCCGCCGAAGGTAATGTCGACCCAGCCGAAGAACATGGATGCCCCGCGGTCGAACGCGCTCGAAGAGGGATCGACGAGCGCGTGTTCGGGTCGCGACTGAAAGGCCACGGCATCCTCGTTCCCGGACGCACAAACGGTGATCAGGCGAGCGAGGGTCTCGACCTGCGCCAGAGCGCTACCCTCGTCGATGGCCGGGGCAGTCCGCCAGAGGGACCCGCGGACGACGGCGCGTGCAAGCGCGAGGTCGAGCGGGCAGCCCTGCGGAGTCGACCGATCGACGAGTGCAAAGCTGGACGCACGATCGAAATGGGCGCGCGGGTCGCGGGCGTCGAGAAGGGCGTGAGCCCCGCCGTCGACTCCATCGACGAGATAAAGGTGCCATACGCCGTCGGCGGCGCCGTCCGGAGGCGGTGCTTCGAGGGAGCCCGTAAGGGTATCCCATGCTCGGTCCGCCGACTCGAGGACCGCGAGCTGAAACGCGGGAGTCGTCCCCGCTGTCGCGTGCTCACAAATCGGATGCCGGACCGAGCACGCTTTCTGCCAGCGGTCCCCGCTAGGGGGAACCGCGGGCTCGATTGCGGGGCCTGCCTGCTTCTGGGATGATGTTTGGGCAACCGCGTCGGCGCCGGAAAGCCAGCGAGGGAAGAGGATGGCAAGCGAGGCGACGGCCAGACTTCCCTTCACTCGAGCGCCCACTCGAGGGCGTCGAAGGCGTTGACGTCGATTTGACACCTTGTTTGTGCGACTCGTATAAGCTCAAATAGCAGGCGATGGTCGGCCCTTCGTTCGATCCCACGCACACGGTCCGTTTCGACCTTCCACAGGGGAGCGTCCGGGCCGGCGGTGACGGCGATCCTGTATTGCTGGTCCCGTGTGCCGCGCTCCATGATCTCGTGCTCTCGGCGCCCACCGAGGCTGTGGAGGTCCTGGGACGTGCGCTCGGCTCGGCGATAGGTCGCAGGGCGGCGGCACGGCTCGAAGATCCCAAGAGCGCCTCGATGGAGGCCTTTGTCACTCAGCTCGCCGGCGAGGGAGCGCTGGCGGGTGTCGGTGTGCTGAGCATCGAGCGATGGGGGAGGGCCCTCGTCGTGGTGATCGAGAAGTCCCCGCTGGTCGGTACACTGCTCGCGCCGCTCGTGGCGTCGGCGATCGAGGCTGCCTTCGGGCGAAGGGTATGGGGCGCGCTTCTGTCGCGTGACGAGCACGCGGCGCGCGTTCTGGTGGCCAGCGAGTCCGCGGTCGAGCGGGTGCGCGAGGCCATCGCCTCGGGTACGGCCTGGGGGGAAGCACTCGCGATGCTCCACAGGGGCAAGTCGTGACTGGGAGCCGAACAATCGCGAAGCTCGAGGCGCTCCTTCTGCGGGTCCGGTCGCGGGCGACGGAGCCACGTGCCGCTCGCGCAATCGCGACGGGCCTTGCGCCTGTCCTCGAGCTCACCGTCGACCCGCCAATCGATGAAGAAGACGACCAGCCTACTCTTCCACCGCCTCCGATCACGGGGGCCGTCCAGGAGGAGGGTGTGCCCCTCGACATCGACGTGACGGTGGAGGAAGCGCATGTCGCCGTCGCGGCCCGGGCCGCCGACTCACCGGTGCAGGCCGTCGACAGTCGAGATCGCCTCGTCGTCGCCCTCCCCGTTCCAGAGGTCGTGGCAGAGGAGGCGTCCACCGAGGTGGAGGGCGCCCCCGTGGCCCAGAAGGTCGGCGAGGAGGTCGAGGACGAGGAGCCGCCCGTCTCTTCGCGTCGTCCCGTCATGCCCGAGCCAGAGGAGCGCCTGGCGGAGATGGCGTTTGGCGCGGAAGAACCGAGCCCGCCGCGGCACTCTGCGCCCCCTGAGTCCGGACGGTTGCCGGCAGTCGCCGCGGCGTCCTTCGATGCAGTCGACGCCGTGAACGCGGCGGTGGAGTCGCCGCCGCGCGAACTTGCCCCCGAGGCCATCCGTGGCGATCTCGCATCCAGCGCGGGGGTCATCGACGTCATCGGCGAGGCTCAGCGGTTCGCTCCGAGCACGTTTGGTGCCCTCCTCGACGCAAGCCTGGCGCTCTGAGGCGCGCCCGGCGGGTCGCCTACGACAACCAGGTCACGTCGGCGTGGTTGAGCCACGTGCGCTGTCGGCGCGCGAAGACACGGGTCGCGCGCACGATCGCGTCCTCTAAGTCGTCCGGCGCAAGCCGTCCTTCAAGCATCGCGCGGATCTGCGCATAGCCGACGCTGCCCATTGCGCGTGCGCCGCCGTGCCCCCGGGCAACGAGGCCGCGGACCTCCTCCACCCACCCCGCCCCAAGCCAGGAAGACACGCGCGCGCGGATGCGCTCGGTCAAGACGGCAGGGTCGCACGCGATCGCGAGGAGCCGTGCGCCGTGCCGAGCCGGACGGAAGGCGTGTTCGTTCTGCCAGATGCTCATTGGCTTGCCCGTGAGCTCGTGCACTTCGAGTGCCCGGCTAACGCGGACGAAGTCGTTGGGATGCAGGCGCGCAGCGCTCTCCGCGTCCACCAGGCCGAGGAGGGCGTGCAGCGCCGGGCGCCCTTCGCGCTCAACGAGGTCCCTGTGACGCTCGCGTAGCTGCGGGCTCCCCGCGGGGGCCTGCGCAAGGCCAAACAAGAGCGCCTTGACCCACAGAAAGGTGCCCCCGCACACGATGGGGACGCGACCGCGCGCGCGGACGTCGGCGATTGCTGCAGTCGCGCTCTCCGCCCAGGTCGCCGCGTCCACATGCTCCAGGGGGTCGAGTGTGCTCACTAGATGGTGCGGGGCTCGCGCGAGCTCTTCGCCCGTGGGCTTGCCCGATCCAGTATCGAAACCGCGGTAGATCTGCACACTGTCCGCGCTGACGATTTCGCCCGCAAGTCGCTCCGCGAGCGCGATGGCGAGCGCCGTCTTGCCCGTGGCGGTCGGGCCAACGACGGTGACGAGTGCGCCGTCGCACGATCGCGCCGCGCGCAGCCCTTGCTCAACGACCGACGCGACGTTCGAGCTCGTCATATCCGATACGCGTGACGACGGGACGTCCGTGCGGACAGTGACCCGCGAAATCGATGTCGTCGAGCGACCGCAGGAGCGCACATGCCTCTTCGCGCGAGAGCAAGTCCCCCGCTCGAATGCTGCCGTGGCACGCCATCGTTGCGAGCACGAGGTCCGCTGCGTCGCCGAACGGGCGCCTTGCGGCGCGCGCGAGCTCGGCGACCAGATCCCGCACGATCCTCTCGGGTTTGGCCCTCGAGAGCAGAGCCGGAACCGCGTGCACGGCGACGGCAGACGCCCCGACGGCGCGTAGCTCGACGCCAAGGGCACCGACGTCGCTCGCCCGCTCTTCCAGCGTCGCGACCTCTGCGGGCAGGAGCTCGACCACGTCAGCTATGAGGAGACGTTGCGTCGCTATGGAACGAGAAGCGAACGCCCGGCGCAACCGATGGAACGTGACTCGCTCGGCCGCCGCGTGCTGGTCGAGAATGTAGAGCCCGTCGGCGCCGTTGCAGAGGAGGAACATCGTTCGCAGTTGCGCGAGAAACTCCAGCGACGCATAAAAGCCGGAGCTCTCGAAGAGCGCGGGTCCGGCCGAGCTTTCGAGCGCCACGACAGCGGCTCGCTCTGCGAGGGAAGACGTCCCGTCCGCTTCGCCGTGGAGCCGCCACGGGTCAGTAGAGCCGCCGCCGAACGGGAAGGCTGCCGGCGCACCGGGAGGCGTTATGGGACGCGTCACCGTCCACGATCGCGACGCTCCGAGTGCGGGCAGGGAAAAGGCCTTGGTCATCGCCTGATGCAGCTCACGCGTGACGGCGTCATGCAGTGCACGCGCGTCGGCGAAGCGCACCTCGGCCTTCTGCGGGTGTACGTTGACGTCGACTTGCTCCGCCGGCACGTCGATGTACACGACTCCGACGGGGTAGCGCCCGGGCTCGAGAACAGACCCATAGGCCTGCGCAACCGCGCGAGCCAGCTGGCGGTCTCTGACCGCGCGGCCGTTCACCACCAGATGCAGGCCCACCGCACCCGCGCGCGCGCGTTCCGGCGATCCAAGGTGGGCCTCGATGCGGAGGGGACCGCGCTCCCCCACGCAAGGCTCGAGGCGTTCGCCCTCGAACGCTTGGGCGGCGCGCTCGCGTCGCGTCGACGCGCGCAACCACTCTCGCGCGGGGCGCCCGTCGCGGACGAGGAACAGGCTGACGTCGGGTCGTGCGAGTGCCGCCAGCAGGATTGCCTCCGATACGTGGGCGGACTCCGTCCCGATCGACTTCAAAAACTTGCGCCGGGCAGGAAGGTTGTAGAAGAGGTCGCGCACCTGGACGGTCGTTCCCTCGGCGGCGCCCGTAGGACGTATCCGTGCCACACCGCCACCCTCGACGACGACCTCGGTTCCCTCGGTCGTGCCGCGGGCGCGAGTGACGAGCGTCAGCTTCGCCACGGATGCGATGCTCGGTAGCGCTTCTCCTCGGAAGCCAAATGTTTGCAGGGAGAAAAGGTCGTCCTTCCCGTGGATTTTGCTGGTGGCATGGCGCGCGAACGCGAGCGCGCCGTCCTCCGCGTCCATGCCGACGCCGTCGTCGCTCACGCGAACCAGGTTGGTCCCGCCGTTCTCGATCTCCACCTTGACGCGCGTCGCACCAGCATCGAGCGAGTTCTCGACGAGCTCCTTGGCGACGCTGGCGGGGCGCTCGACCACTTCGCCCGCCGCGATCTGGTTCGCGAGATCAGCCGGCAGGACCCGGATGCGCCCCATGCCGGCTACTGCTCCTCCACCGCTTCGCCGGTCTCGTCGAAGAACTCGCGCGAGCGCCGCCTCGTTAGGGCAATGACGACGAGCGCGCTCCCCAGCGTACGGAGGGCAAGGCCGAGCGGGTTCATGGCGCGAAGGATCCCCGCGGTGGCCCGGGTGATCTCGTCGGCGCGAGCGCGCTCGGGAACGTGCTCGTTGGTTTCGGCGGCTTGCTTGGCTTCACGGACGTGCAACTCCGCCTCAAGGACCCCGGGCAGGAGCCAGTATGCCGTCACATAGGTGCCGGCCTGCGCGACCATGAGCTGGACCAGGGCCGCGCGCGCCCCGCTGCCACCGCCGAGAGCCCGCGTCGCAAAGACGAGGACGGCGCCGCCCAGAATCAGCGTGGCGATCCCCAGAGGCCACCCCCTTGGCCTGGCAGCATCGAGGGCTCGCAGATAGGCCTCGAAGCGCGCGACGAGGGCCACCCGGTCGCGCTCGTCCGCGACGCCCTCGCCGGCCAGGGAGGGGTCGATGGGGTCACGGTAAAGGGCTACGGTTGCCCACCCGGTGCACGCGTCGTTCGCTCCCAGAGCGAGCGCGCCGAGCAGAGCCAAGACAAGGTAGAGGGGACGCTTGCGCGCAACGGTAGCCATGTCTTTGTCCAGCGAAATAGCACGGGGGGGATCGCGGCGCGCAGCAGATCGTGGCCTCGTTCGCGAGCGACCGCGCCAACGGCCCGTACGGAAGACCCCGACTACTTGCGACGGGCCTCGTCCTCGTCGATGTCGTCGTGGATCGCCTTCACGAGCGGGGTTGTCGCCAGCGGGGCGCTGGCGGCCATGTCGACGTCTCTCGAGCTGTGGTCCCGATCGTCGCCGGAGGTCCTGCCTGTCGCCGTCACCGCAGGTGTTGGCGGCTCGACGACGGGCGCTCCCTCTCCCTCAGCAGCCTCTTCATCCATGAGGGGATGCGTGAACGGGGGCAATGTGTGCACTGCGCCCGGGGAGGCCCGACGACCCAGCCCGCGCGACTTCGTTACGGTCGGCGCTCGGGGCAGGGCCTCGACCGGAGCCTCGGGCAAAAGGTCGATGGTCGCTGTCAGCGGCTCGCCCGTCGACGAGGGGGAAGGCAGAGCAATCCCCAGAGTGGGTGGAGTCGCCCCGGCCTTTGCGGCGGCCTCTCCACGGGGTACGGAAGTCCTTGATCCCGCAACGATCCCAACGACGACCAGGGCAAGACCGAGCGCGGCAGCGCCGATCAAGTGTGCCCACTCTGGAGGTGGCCGCGGCGACCCCAGGGGGAAGGGCTCTACCGCAAGCTCGGGGGGGAGGGTCGCAGCGACCGGTGGAACCGACCCGCCGGCCGGGCGCGGCGCGATGTCCAGGGGCGGAGGCGAGATCGCCGATCGATAGAAGTCCCTGCGACTGTCCGGCGGCTCGAGTACCCGTGGTGGCGGAGCCGGGGGCACGCGCGGTGGCACGACGGACGGCAGGCCTCCGGGGCGAGCGATCTTTCGCAGCACCAACTTCCGCACATGAGGCGGCTGGCTGGAATCGTGAATTCCCATGTTGCTCCGCGTACGCGATGGGCGCGCCACGTTTCGCGACCGCGTATGTGTTCGCACACTCAGCGTGCCGCGCAAGCCTTTCTCGCTCGCCGCTTTACGTATCTTCACGCGCTCCAGGCGCGCCCAGGTCGAGTGGATGCGCATCGGTACTTCCTGAGGACGGCGACGCCCTACACAAGGAGGATCGGACCATGCTCGGGTTTGTCATAGGTACTGTGTGTGCCATCGGATTGATCAAGGCGGTGCGACGCGGCCGCCGCCGTCGTGGCTTCGGATGGCCTGGCCGTGGATATGGCAGGGGTCCCGGGTCACGTATGCGCTGGGGACTGCGATCGCTCTTCGAGAGCCTGCGCACGACGCCAGGTCAGGAAGAAACTATCCTCGCCGCCGTCGACGGCCTGCGTGGCAATGGGAAGCTCGTGCGGGAGGAACTGAAGCAGACCCGGAGCGACCTTGCGCGCGCAGTTCGCAGCGGGCTGGTCGACGACGCGGTTTTCGAAGAGTCCTTCGCGCGGCACGACCGGCTGCTGGCGCAGCTCCGGGTGTCCGTCGTCGAAGTCGCGAAGCAGGCGGCGGAGGCTCTCGACGAGCAACAGCGAAAGCTCTTGGCCGATCGGATCGAGGGCAGGGGCTTCTTCGGGGGCGGAGGCAGCTGGCGCGGCGGTCCTCGCGTGTGGGCCTGACGGCTCGATTTCGCATGTGGGCGCACGTCCCGTCCGTGGGGCGTGCGCCCAGCGTCGCGATGCGCCACAATCGCCAGTCCGAGGGGAACGGAACGTTGGGAAAGCAGATGGATCGGCCGCCGACGGAGCTCGACCATTTTCGGTCGATGCTTCAGTCGTACATGCTCAAGAAGGGCCTCCGTTCGACGGACCAGCGCAAGCTCATCGTCGAGACGTTCTTCCGGGCCGACAACCACGTGAGCATCGAGGAGCTTCTAGCTCACGTACGTGCGCAGGATCCCCGCGTCGGCTACGCGACCGTCTATCGCACACTCAAACTTCTGACAGAGTGTGGCGTCGCCAACGAGCGCCGCTTTGGGGATGGCCTCACCCGTTACGAACTTGCCGACGACGCCACGCACCACGATCATCTCATCTGCGTCGAGTGCGGCGACATCACCGAGTTCGAGGAGCCCCGCATCGAGGACCTTCAAGAAAAGGTAGCCCGCCGGCACGGCTTCGTCTTGCGCACGCACAAGCACGAGCTCTACGGCATCTGCCCAAGGTGCCAGGGCAAACGACATTCCGAGAACTAGAGCCAGCTCGTGCGAGCTACGGCAGGCCGGGGTCCGTCGCCAGCATGTGATCGTCCGCGTAGTGGTTCGCGCGGCCGTACACCTGGAGATTGTCTCTCACGCTGTCGGCGCTGACTGTTACGGCGAAGTTCCCGTTTTCGGGCTTCACCTCGATGTTCACCCAGTGGTCCGGCAGCCAGTACGGGTCGTTTGGAACCGCGTTGCTGTTGATCTGACCCAGCAGTACGCGAGCGCTGTGGCACTGAAGGATGCGCGTCAGCTGCTCCGCACTCACGTCCTTGGGGGGCCGGACGAGGAGCTTGGCGCCGTTCACGCGCTCTTCGCTCGTGTTGTTCGTGCGCACGTGCGAATAGAGCGGCTGCACGTGAAGAACCGCGATCGACCGCACAAGGTCGTCCTGCGAGGTGGAGCTCGAGTCACACTGCATTCGTTCGACGCCGGCGGCCTGGGCCGTGACACGCGGCTGACTGGCGCACGCCGTTGCGAGCGCGACCGCTCCCACCGTCACAGCCCCAAGTAGATAGTTCCGCATGGTGTCTCCTTCGGCATTGCGCGAATCAGAGCAAGATCCGTGCGACCAGTAAGAGCATAAGTACGACCGAAGAAACGTGCAAGAAACATAGGCCAGTTTTACGAAACAAATTGGAAACACACAAGGACGCCCCGGAGGCCGCCTTCGACTATGGCACCCAGTCCCGGAGAAGCCAGTCGCCAGCTTATCCAAGGCACGGAGATTCCTGATGGATTAGGGATCCAATGTGCGCAACTGGCGTCCTTGTAGCCCACGCTCGTGGTCTCAAGCTCCCCGTCGTCCGTGGCGGCAGCTTGGAGTGCTTCTCCGCAAAGCGGCTGCTGGCAGAGTCCCCCGCCGAGGGTGTCACGTCATGCGCCTGACCGCCAAATGTTTCTGGAAGATGTCGTCAAACGTTTCGGGATGATGTCATGAGAAGGTCGCGCTCATATCCAAAATATTTATGGAATCACAATGAGTTAGACATGCAGTCCTAATCAATAATTGACGTGCGTTTGACGCAGCGAGGCACTACATTGTTCCGAGTCCAACGGAGCCCGCTCATGAGTCGATTCATCTCGCTGCGCATCCCCGGTCACCTGCTCGTTGCAGTCGCCATGCTCATCTCGTTCGAGGGCGTTTCCTATGCACGAACGACTGCGCAGCCGCTGCGCGCGGTGACAGAAGCATCGGCAGCCGCCGACGGCAAGGCTGCGGGTACCGCGAGCGCGAAGGACGGGTCGGCAATTCACTCAGCCAGCGGAGACGAATTCGCGAGAATTCGTATTTGCCATATCTCCAAGCATCCTCGCGACGGCGTGCCGGCGACGGAGCATGCGTGTCCGTTGATCATCGCGGAAGCCGATGCGACCGTGTCCGCGTCGGGCGTTGCGCTGGCCAACTGAGCGCCGCAACGCTCCGCGTCATGCCACGCATTGGAGAGTGCGGGCGTCGGTGACGATCCAGGCCACGGCCACGTCCCCGTCGGTTTGCGGAGTGTCCGCGATCAGCTGAAAGTCGAACACGACGGCGACGCCGATGCTCGGAGGCGCGTGCACCGCGAGGGCTCGATCGTAGTGGCCGGCCCCATAGCCGATCCTCTGTCCGCGCGGATCGACCGCAAGGGCGGGAACCACGATGACGTCGATCTGGCCGTGCACGGCCTTGACGTCATGCGATGCCGGCTCCCGGTGGCCAAGGGTGTGCGGCTGCAAGGAAGCGACGTCCTCGACGAAGCAGAAGTCCATTGCGCCGACCTCGGGATCCAGGAGGGGGTACGCGACGCGTGTCCCCCGCGCGCGCAAGATCGCGTCGAGCGGCCTCAGGTCCACCTCGTGGCGGTCCTCGATCGGCCAGAAGAGAGCAATCGTCCTTGCGCGGGCGACTACCTCCAGACCCACCAGCCGCTCCACGATGCTCTCTGACCTGCGCGCGCAAGCCGACGCCGGGAGCGCCTTGCGGAGACCCCGCATTCGTTTGCGGAGCTCTGCCTTCACGCGGTGCCGCAGCAGCTCTTCGGCGGATGATGGGATGAAACCATGGTGGTCGGCGGGCATCTCAGGAGCCATTCTCGCACCATTCATCTTTTCCGCCCGATCGTCACCCAGAGCCCTCCCTCCTTCGCCAGGGTTCTTGCCCATGTCAGCTGGGCCACCCATCCCTCGAAGGCCCAATCATCCCCGGCCGGGGCAAACAGCCCCTGTCCGTCAAGCGTGTCCGCGCCGAAGCGCGAATCGGGGTACGTCCGCAGATAGTCGACTCCATTCTCCCGGAACCAGCCCATCACCTCCCTCAACGTGTGCCGGTGCTCCTCCGGGTGCATATATTGATCACGTAGCCAGGCCTCGCGGCGCGCGGGCTCGCCGGCGCGGGTTCGCAGGACGGGGTCGAACGGGATGAAACGAAACCCGGTGACGCGCGCAAGCGCCCGGCGAAGCCGATGCGGGACGCGCGCCCACGCGTTGTAAAGGCCCAGCACGATGATCCCGCCAGGCCGGGCGAGACGCGCCGTCGCTGCGAACGACGCTCGTGGATCGGGCGTGTGGTGAAGAACGCCGGACGAGTAGACCACGTCGAACGCGGCCTCGCGCAGAGCCGGGCGTCGAAGGTCGATCTCGACGAAGACGGCGGAGCCCACCCCGAAGCGTCGCGCGGCCGCGGCTCCGAGCTCGAGGGATGCTCGCGTCAAGTCCGCTCCGACTACGGTCCGGTCACCCGTCGCGAGGAAGATACACATCTGCCCTGTGCCGCAGCCCACTTCGACGACGCGGGCGTCTCCGGGAATGGCTCGGTCGAGAGCCATTGCAAACTCGCTTCTCGCGGCACGTGCCCGAAGGGAACCCAGGCTCTCCTGTGGAGGATGCCCGGGGAACGGAGCCTGTGAATAGAACGCGCGGACCCTCTCGGTTCGCGGGTCGGCCTCTGCGCGCAGGTCGGGAATCTCGTCGCGAACTGGATAGCGTGCGCCGCACGCGGGGCAGAGCAGAGCTTCGACCTCGTCGCGCATCGAGCCCTTGCACGCCGGGCATGCGAGCAGATCCATCGGCGGTCGCATCGGTCGCGCCGTCAATCCTCTCCGGGCTTGCGCGAAGCTGGGGAGCTGTCACTCTCTCGGCCCCTCGTGATTCGCCTCGACTCCGTATCAAAGCAACATGGGTCGCAGATCCTCTTTCTCGAGGCCTCGATGGGCGTCTTCCGAGGCGACAAGGTTGGCCTCGTGGGTCCCAACGGGTCCGGCAAATCCACTATCTTTCGCATGATCGTCGGTGAGGAGCAGCCCGATGGCGGTCAGGTGGCCGTCGATCGGGGCGTAACCGTAGGGTACTTCGGGCAGGACGTCGGCGAGATGAAGGGCCGCAGCGTCCTCGAGGAGACGATGGCCGGCGCCGGCGAGGTCTCGGTCGTCGCGCACGACCTGCACGCACTCGAGCATGCGATGGCGGATCCCGAGCGCGCGGGCGAACTGGAAGACCTGGTCGAGCGGTTCGGTCATGCCCAGGCGCGCTTCGACGAGCTCGGGGGTTATGGTCTCGAGTCACGCGCTCGCGAGATCCTCGCCGGCCTCGGCTTTCACGAGGAGGTCGTCGACGACGACGTCGGCAAACTCTCCGGTGGTTGGAAGATGCGCGTCGCCCTCGCGCGCATCCTGCTCATGCGCCCCGACGCCCTGCTGCTCGACGAGCCGACGAACCACCTCGACATCGAATCGATCATCTGGCTCGAGCGCTTTCTACGTGGATTCGAAGGCGCCCTCGTCATCACGTCCCACGATCGTGAGTTTCTCAACCGCCTGGTCACCGAGATCGTCGAGATCGACGGCGGCAGCATCACCACGTACTCGGGCAACTACGACTTCTACGAGCGGCAGCGCGAGGTCGCCGAGGCGCAGCATGAGGCCCAGTACGCCCGCCAACAGGCGATGCTCGCCAAGGAGCAAGCCTTCATCGACAGGTTCAAGGCCCGGGCCAGCCATGCGGCGCAGGTGCAGTCACGGGTGAAGAAGCTCGAGAAGATCGACAAGGTCGAGCCTCCGAAGCGCCGCAAGGTCGTCGAGTTCGAGTTCCGTACTCCCCCTCGCTCGGGCGACGACGTCGTCAAGCTCGACGGCGTCTGCAAGACGTACGGGACGCGCGCCGTCTACGACCACCTGGATTTGCTCATCCGCCGCCGCGAGCGGTGGTGCGTCATGGGCGTGAACGGAGCGGGCAAGTCCACGCTCCTCAAGCTCGTTGCGGGCCACGTGGAGCCGGACGAGGGCCGCGTGACGGTCGGGGCCAGCGTGAAGCTTGGATACTTCGCGCAGCACGCGATGGATCTTCTCGACGCCAACCAGACGGTCGTCGAGATGCTGCGGTCCGCCTTCCCCCTGGCGACGATCGGGTCGATGCGCTCGCTCGCCGGGGCGTTCGGCTTCTCGGGGGATGACGTGGAGAAGTCCGGCCGGGTCCTCTCCGGCGGCGAGAAAGCGCGCCTCGTGCTCGCCACGATCCTCTACGATCCGCCGAACCTCCTCGTCCTCGACGAGCCCACCAATCACCTCGACATGGGAACGAAGGAGATGCTCGTGAAGGCCCTGGGCGAGTTCGAGGGGACGATGCTCTTCGTGTCCCACGATCGCCAGTTCCTGGGGGCGCTCTCGAACAGGGTCCTCGAGCTCGGACCCGATGGAGCGAAGGAGTACGGCGGGGGCTACGTGGAATACGTATCGAGCACCGGTCACGAGGCGCCCGGGGTATCTTAGAGGACTTGTGATGGGGACTGGGCGACGATCACCGAGGTGAAGACTCGGATCAGTCACGGTTATCCAAGGCCCGAGTGCTCCACATGCCGTGGGAGCCCGCATCCCAACCTCCGCGTGGAGCGCCGCCCATGGCTAGAATATCGCGTAGATGAACGGGGCCAACGCCTCTACTGTGCTCGCGAGCACCAGCACCATGCCGGTCACGCACAGGAACACCATGAGCGGCACCAGCCATCGGTTTCTCTCCCCACTTCGCCACATGCCTCCCGCGAGGTCCACGATCGACGGACCCGCGCTCGCGATGACGGTCAATCCCCGGCGGATCTTGCCTGTCTGCCGCAGGGTCATTGCGCGGCCTGCTCGGCGTCTTCGCGCGCGCCGATCTCGCCCGTTCGCGGCGCGCGGCGCTTGCTGACGACCGTTCGCCCTGCGACGAGGTGATCGATGCCGCTCCGACGGAATGTCGAGTAGCCCTCGATGGCTCGGTTGACGATCGGCTCTCCCGCCAGGTTGAGGGACGTATTGAGCAGAACGGGCACGCCGCTGACGCGCCCGTAGGCCTCGAGGAGCGCGTGAAACCGCGGAGCCACGTCCGCCGATACGGCCTGCAGGCGAGCGGTCCCGTCGACGTGAGTGACCGCGGCGAGCTTGCCACGGTGCTCGTCCTTGACGCGGAAGACGCCGGACATGTTTTGGGCCATCACGGCCCCTCCCGGGGGCAGGTCGAAGTACGTGCTCGCGTGCTCGAAGGGGACAGCCGGCGCGAAGGGGCGGAAGTCCTCGCGGAACTTGATGCTCCTGTTGAGCCGGTCGCGCTGCTCGGCCGTGTGCGGCGCGCCGAGGATGCTCCGGTTGCCGAGGGCCCTCGGGCCGAACTCGCTGCGGCCATCCATCCAGCCCACGATCTTGCCCGCGTGGAGCTCGCTCGCGACCCGGTCGAAGAGGGCCTCGTCGCTCGGCAGCTCGCACAGGTCGAGGCCGTCCTCTCGCGCCACGCGGGCGAGCTCCGCGGTGTCGATGCGCGGTCCCCAGTACGGGTGGATGGGGACCATCCGATCGGGATTGCCGAAGTGGACGCGATCGGCCAGCAGCGCGGCGCCGAGGGCGCACCCCGCGTCGCCCGGAGCGCTGGGGACGAAGACGCGCTCGAAGCCGCTTTCGCGAAGGATCCGGGCGTTGCAGACGCCGTTCAGCGCCACTCCGCCGCCGAGGCACAGGTCCGGCAAGCCTGTCTCCGCCCTCAGGGCGCGGGCGATGTCGACCAGGATCTCCTCGAGCACGAGCTGTACGCTCGCCGCGATGTCGGCGTACCTTCGCCCGTCGCCGACCGCAGGGTCGAGCGGCTCCCAGGGCGCGCGCGGCGCTCCGAACGTGTCGACGAAGCGCTGGCTGTACGAAGTCTTCGCGCCGCGGTGGTACTCGAAGAAGCTCATGTCGAGGCGGAACGCGCCGTCCGTCGTGCGCCGGACGATCTTCCGTACGTCGTCTGCAAAGCGGGGCTCGCCGTAGGCCGCGAGGCCCATCACCTTGTACTCGCCCTCGTTCACGGCAAACCCCAGGAAGGCGGTGAAGGTCGAGTAGAGCATCCCCAGCGAGTGCGGAAACCGGACCTCGCGGAGGGTCTCGATCTCCGTGGGTCGCCCCTCTCCGCGCCGGCCCCTCCCCACCGTGAGCGTCGCCCACTCCCCGACGCCATCGGCCGTGAGGATCGCGGCCTCTTGCGTCGGTGCCGTGAGGAAGGCTGTGGCCGCGTGCGATAGATGGTGCTCCGAGAAGAGGATCCTCTCGGCGGGGACGCCGAGCCACGAGCGGATGATCCCCTTCACCCAGAGCTTCCCGCCGAGAGAGCTCTTCATCGCGTAGGGGAAGTTCGGGAAGGTGTGCGGCCACTCGCGGAGCGCCATGGTGAGAATGCGTTCGAACTTGAGCATCGGTTTCTCGTAGAAGACGACGGCATCCAGGTCCGCGGGCTCGATCCCGGCCTCTTCGAGGCACCACTCGATGGAGGCCACCGGGAACGCCGCGTCGTTCTTGCGTCGCGAGAGGCGCTCCTCCTGCACCGCCGCCACCGGGACGCCCTCGATCACCAGGGCCGCCGCCGAGTCGTGGTAGTGGGCGGAAATGCCGAGGATGCGCATCAGTACTGGGTCCGCAGCGCCCGTACCCGGCTTCCTCGGACCGTCCAGCCCGGAGCATCCCGGTGCGGATCGCCCCGGAGTCGTCGCGCGGCGCGCTTGGCCAGCAGTGCGAACCACGGGAGGAGGACGAAGTACTGAATCGCGAGGACGCAGGTTCCGATGACCCCCGCGATGGCGGTCGCGACGCGCAGGTACGCCTTCCAGATCCGGTGAAGGCGGGCTGCCCATAGCCGAAGCCCGTGGCGGCGCGGAGCGATCCGTTCGAGCTCTTGCCTCGAGTAGCTCATGTGAAACACCTCGTCGCGCAGGATTCGCGTGAAGACGGCTCTCGTATCGGGGTCGTGACCGAGCACGTCGCGATAGATCGCGAAACGCGCGGCCGCGGCGCGTTCGCTCAGATGCAAGAAGGCGAGGAGGGCCTCGTCGTTGTCCTTCTCGACCACCACGCCGTCGATGCTGCGTTCGCCCGGGGACAGCCAGTTCGCGTTCGCGACGGCTTGCCGTCGGCGAAGCGTCGACAGCATCGTCCTTCCACGGCGACGGAACATCTCGGCGTGACGCTGCTCGTCCATTGCGTGCCGAATGTAGAGTCGCCGAAGGTTTGCGTCGGGGGTCATCTCGGCGGCGCGCGCCAGGTCGCGCCCCCCGTCCGCCTCGGTCTCTGCGAACGCCAACAGCTTGTAAGCGCGGCGGAGAGGGTCTCTCCACACCCATCGATGGATGGGCTTGAGCCAGGCGTCCATGCCTCCGCGCGGCACATCCACCGGATTGTCTCGGGATCCCTCCATCTCGCCGCCCAGAACCTGGACGATACGCCTCGGTCGAGGCTGCGGCCAGGCGTCCGGCCGGCGAGGCGCTATCCTCGCCGCTCCTTGTTTCCGCTCCGGTCACACCCTTGTCCGCCGAAGGCAGGCTCCGACCTCGAATGGGACAGGGTCCTCTCCGCCATCGCGGATCGGTGCGCTGGATTCCTCGGCCGTCACCTCGCTCGCGTGCTGCCTTTCGCGGCGACCCGAGAGGAGGCCCGTCGCTCGCTCGGACAGTCGGCCGAGGCGCTACGCCTCCACCACGGTGGTTCTCCCTTGCCACTGGGAGACCTCGACGACGTAGGGGACGGCATCGAGCGTGTCCGGGTCGGTGGCGTCCTGGCGGCGTTCGAGCTCCGGGCACTTTGCCGGATGCTCGTCGCCGCGCGGACGCTCCGCCGGTTCCTCACGACGCGACGACTCGAGGTCACGGAGCTCTTCGACGCGTGCGCCACCGATCCCACCCTCGACGCGGTCGCGGACGAGATCGCGCGCTGTTTCGGGCCTGACGGCAACCTGGCCGATCACGCCAGCCCTCGCCTGCGAGAGCTGCGGGCGGAGTGGAGCGCGGCACGACAGCGGATGCTCACGCGGATGGACGATCTGATGACGCGCTACGAGGATGTCCTCCAGGATCGCTTCGTGACGGAGCGCGAGGGTCGATGGGTCCTTCCGGTGCGCTCCGATGCGCACGAGCGCTTCCCGGGAATCGTGCACGCGACCAGCAGCAGCGGCGCGACGTTGTTCGTCGAGCCGCGCGCGGTGGTGGGGATGGGCAACCGCCTCAAGGTGCTCGAGGCCGAAGTGAGGCGCGAGGAGGAGGCCGTCTACGCGCGGCTGACCGCGGGCCTCGCGGACGTCCTGCCGAGCGTCGAGGCCGCGGCGCAAGCGATCGCACTCGCGGACGTTCGAGCGGCGACCGCTCGTCTCGCAGCCGACATCGGGCTGGTCTTTCCCGACGTGGTCGACGAGCCCCGGATCGATCTGCGAGAAGCCCGTCACCCGCTCCTCGCGCTCGACGCGCTGGCGGAGCCCGGCCAGGGGGGGGGCAGTGGCCCGATCGGGCGGGTCGTTCCGAGTGACCTCTCCGTTGGGGCAGGCCGGGCGATTGTGGTCAGCGGTCCGAACGCGGGCGGCAAGACGGTGGCGCTCAAGACACTGGGTCTCGCGGCCCTGATGGTGCGCGCGGGCCTTCCCGTCGCGTGCGCCGAAGGAAGCGTCGTCGGTCTCTTCGACGTCGTGTTGACGGATGTCGGCGACGACCAGAGCCTGCAGAAGAATCTGTCGACGTTCAGCGCTCACGTCTCGAACCTCGCGGCCATCCTGCAAGAGACGACTCGCGGTGCGCTCGTATTGCTCGACGAGCTCGCCGGCGGAACCGATCCACGGGAAGGCGAGGCCCTCGCCGCGGGGGTCCTCGACAGCCTATGCGCCAGGGGTGGCGCGGTGGCCATCACGACGCACTACGAGGGGCTGAAGGCGCTCGCGGCGGTCGACCCCCGGTTCGACAATGCAAGCGTCGGGTTCGATCTCGCGACCATGACGCCGACGTTCCGGCTTGCACTGGGCGTCCCCGGAAGCTCCAGCGCTCTGGCGGTGGCCCGTCGCTTCGGCATGCCGGGGACCGTCATCGACCGGGCAGAGCGCTTCCTCACGCGCGAGGATCACAGCTTCGAGACCGTGGTCAAGCGGCTGGACGACGAGCGGGCCGCCCTCGAGCTGGCTCGTGCAGCGGCTGACGAACGCGAAGCCGAAGCGCGTCGGGTGGCCGCTCGCCTCGAGGCGGAGCTCGAGCAAGCGAAGAGCCGTGAGACGCGGATCCTATCGGAGGAGGCGAGGGCCCTCATGGACCGCCTCCGACGAGCGCGCGAGGAGTTGCGCGCCGTCCAGGCGCGGCTACGCGTCAAGAAGCCCGACCCGCAGGCCGTGCGAGAGGCGGAGCGGACCATCGAACGGCTTGCCGGCGAGGTCGCGATCGGAGGACCCCTCGAGGGCCTCGTCACGAAGGTGGAGGAGCCGACGGGCGCGCCCGTCCGCGCGGCGGACCTGAAGAAGGGCGAACGCGTGTGGGTGCTCAGGCTTCGCGCCGAGGCCGAGGTCGTCGACGTGCTTGCCGACGGCAGCGTTCGGATCGCCGCGGGGCCCTTGAAGCTGACCGTTCCATCGACGGAGTTGCGGGCCCGCCCCGCGCTCGCCGCGCCTCCCGCGCGAGCTCCGCATCGCCCCGCCGCCCGGCAATCGTCCCCGGAGAGCGCCCCCCTGCAATCTCAGGACAACACATGTGACCTGCGTGGCCTGCGCGTCGACGACGGAGTGGCGATGGCCACCAGCTTCCTGGACCGGGCGCTCAACCAAGGTTGGGACGTCGTCTTCCTCCTGCACGGACACGGCACCGGTGCCCTCCGGGACGCCATCCGCCAAGAACTGGCGCGCTCGCCCTATGTCGCCCGCTCGCGCGGGGGCGCCTCCGGCGAAGGCGGCGAAGGGGTCACGGTCGTGTGGCTGGCGTGATGTAATAAGAGCAGTTCAATCGTGGCATCCGAATCCGTTCGCATCGATCCCGGCACTGCCGTCGGACCTTACGTCGTGGAACGACGTCTCGGTCACCAGGGGATGAGCGTCATGTGCGTCGCACGCGCGCCCGACGGAGGGCGAGTCGTAGTCAAGATGCTGCCCACGGACACTTCGACGTCGGTTGCGCGGACGCGTCTCAGAAACCTTCGTGCGCTGGCCGTAGTGGAGCAACGCAACGTCGTACGGATCGACGGGGTCGGCGAGCACGAGGGGATGCCGTGGGTCGCCATGGAATATGTCCAGGGCACCGACGTGGCCCGCGTGATAGGAGAGCGCGGCGCTCTGCCGGTCGACGTTGCGCTCGGCTACGCGATCCAGGCCGCGGAAGGACTCGCGGCCGTTCATGGGGCCGGCCTTCTGCATGGGGCCTTGCGACCCTCCAAGCTGCTCCTCGCGCCGGACGGGCGCGTCATACTCGTCGACTCTGGAATTCGAGGGCGGAGCGCGCCGGCGTACCTATCGCCCGAACAAATCGAGCACGGCGTGGTCGATGCGCGAAGCGACGTGTGGTCGCTCGGCTGCGTCCTCTTCGAGATGCTGGCGGGCGAACCTCCGTTCGGGCGGGGAGGGCCGGCGACGACGTCTGCGATCCTCCGCGACGAGCCCCACTTCCCGCCCAACGTCTCGGGTCCGGTCGCGTCCATCGTATCTGCGTGTTTGCGCAAGAGCTCGTTCGCGAGAGTCGGATCCGCGCGCGAGCTCATAGGTCTCATGCGCGAAGCGCTAGACAATCCCGACTCGGCCTTGCAGCCCGGGAGCGAGGCGCATGCATCGTCCTCGCAGCGAAGGTCGGCCCGGCCGGCCGCTCGGGCAAGCGCTCCGCCGCCTCCGAGTGCTTCGCAGATCCAGTCCGCGCCGCGCATTTCGACGGCGCCATCTCGCCCGCCGTCGATTCCTCCGCCATGGGCGCCGGGCGGGGCGCGCGTTCCGGCGCTGCGCGGGCGCGTCAAGGGTACGGCCGTGCGGGCTGGCCTCGCGTGGTTCAACGACTCTTACGGCGCCCCGGCCACGGCGCGCGTGAGCCAGTTCGCGTCGGCGGAGCTCCACGCGACGCTGAGGTTCGGCGACACGGCGCTGGGTATCATGCCTTCCGGTTGGTACGACACGCAAATGATCGGCGAGCTGCTGGTCGTCATGGAGCGAGCCGTGTCGCCGGCCGATCCCGACGCATTCGTATCGCGCCTCGCCGAGGCGATCGCGCGAGACAACGTCAATGGCGTCTACCGTTCGCTCTTCCGGCTCGTCGCGTCGGCGTCGTTGCTCGAAGCCAACGCGCAGCGGGTGTGGAGGACGTACGTCGACGAGGGGACCCTCACCGTCCACATCCTCTCGAGTGGTTCATTCGAGGCGCGGGTGCGGGGCTGGTCGCGTCATCACGCCGCGGTTTGCCGGCTGCTGCAGCCGCTGCTGGAGCACCTCTTGCGAGCGATCGGCTACACGGCGCTCGTCGTCGAGCGCACGGAGTGCGTATCGGATGGGGCGTCGCAGTGCAGCTTCGACGGAACCTGGCTGGCCTGACATGAAGACCGAGACCTTCGCCGTCGACGTGGGCAAGGCGCGCACGACGGCCGTCGTCTACAGAGCGCAGGCGCCGCGGGCGACCCTCGTGCTCGCGCCTGGAGCCGGTGCCCCTCAGACTCACCCCTGGATGGTCACGGTCGCCGGGGCGCTGTCGGAGCGGGCGTTCGAGGTCGTGACCTTCAATTTTCTGTACTCCGAGGCCGGGCGTCGAGTCCCCGACAGGAACGATCTTCTCGAAGAGACGTGGCGCGCGGTCATCGCGGCGGTTCGAGTACGCGGCGACGTCGAGGGTCGACCTCTCTACATCGGCGGAAAGTCGATGGGCGGCCGAATTGCCACCCAGGTGGCGGCCGGAGGAGACATGGAGGGCCTCGCTGGCCTCGTGCTGCTCGGCTACCCGCTCCATCCACCGGGCAAGCCGCACCAGCTCCGTACGTCGCACTTGCCGCGCGTGCGTTCGCCCATGCTCTTCGTTCAGGGTTCGCGCGACGCGTTCGGAACGCCGGACGAGCTTGGTCCCGTCGTTCGAGGCCTCTCGCGCGGCAGCCGCCTCTTCGTCATCGACGGAGGGGACCACTCGCTCAAGCGGCCCAAGAGCAGTGGGCAAAGCATGGACCAGACGATTGCGGACGTAGCCGACGAGATCGACCGATTCACCGCGATACGATGATCCGGACGTGGGCGCGAGCGGCCTGGAAGAAGGCGCTCTCCGCGGCGTGCAGACGTTCGGCCACGAGCCAGCGCCGTAGCGCCGTCCGAGCCTGCTCGAACGGTTGCCCGCGAAACGGGTGCGCCGAGGAGCGAAAGACTTCCCGAAGGTGCTCCTCCGAGGGCTGAAGGATGGGCGTGACGGCGCGATCCAGGTACCAGGCCGACATGGCCTGTCGCCGGAGAAGTGTGTCCACGACGGACGGGTCCAGTTGCTCGGCAGCAGCCGCCGCCTCGACGCGCGCACGGCCTCCTAGCCGTTCGAGCTCCGCGGCCCCGAGGTCTTGCTCGATGCGGTCGAGCTCCGTCTCGGTGGGCCTCCGGCTGGGGGGCGACTCCACGATGAGCTTGTTCGCCAGGCTGGCGAGGAGCTCCTCGCCGACATGGTGTTCGAGGGCATCGCGAACGTGGCGCTCTTGGTAGGCCTCGCCCGTTCCCTCGGCCTTCTCCGCCATGACCTCGAGCCGCGTTTCGAAGGCGAGCAGACGCTCCTCGACGAAGCGCGGATGGGCGGCTCCCCCGATCTCCGCCGCCGAGAAGCGCGCCACGGTCCGCTCGACCGCCGGGCGGGGCTCGGCATTTGCCGCGACCGAGCCGAGCACCGCGACTAGAGCTACACCCCATGCGGCAAGTCTCTTCACGAGGACGGGAGGTCTTCCTTCTTGGGCTGGGACGAGCCGCCGCCGGCGCGCTCTTGAAGCATGTGCTCGTGGTGGTGAGCGAAGCCGCGGGCCGCGCGTCGCGCCTTCAGGAACTCGGCGAAAGTCGTGACCAGATCGAGGTCCCGCGGGCCGAGCGTTTCTGCCACGTCTTTCAGTTGCTGCCGGAGGGTGTCCGCGCTCCGCGCACGGCGGCCTCCTTGTGACTTGGGAGCCCCGTCTTCGCTGGACTCCGGAGGGGCCTCGCTCTCCGGCGGCGCGGGAACGTCGGCCCAGACGGGGCGAGCCACGGGCGCAATCGCGTGCGCAGTCAACCATGCTTCCATGAACGTGCGCAGGCGTTCACCCCGAAAGGTGAACCAGCGCTCGCGGTCGGGCCCATAGGACATGAGCACGTCCTTGAAGCGTCGGAACGCGCCCTTGCCGTCGATGGCCTGGGTCAGCTTTTCGCGAAGGTCTGGTTCGTCCACCAGCGGGATGAACCGCTCCATCCACCGATACTGCTCGCGCGAACTCACCGGATCGATGCGGACGTAGTTTCCGTCCGATGCGATGCGGACGTGCATCTGCGGGTCTGCCACGCCGTCCACGACGCGCAGGACTTCTCCGGTGGTCAGGTGCAGGTAACTATGCACCTCGGGCGCGTTGTTTTCGAAGGCGTCCTCGAGGGCCTCCCAATCCACGGGCACGTCGCGAACGGGTCCGGGCGGGCTCCCGGCGTTCGGATGCTCGCCGACGCTATTGCTGGACATGGCTCCCTTCCTCCAAGCTCGCCGCAAGACACCGGTCGATCGGACCGGCCTTTCCCACGATTCTCGATCCGCCGTCGACCGCCTGGGCTGAGGCTGACGAAGGCTTCAAATCACAACGTAAGGCGTACTCTCTAGAATCGCACGGGACGGTCACTTTCGCGAGTGGCTCGAGCGGGCCCGCCCGACCGCGTCCTCCCACCGGGACAAGTGGCCAGCGCGCTCGGCCGCGTCCATGTTCGGCTCGAAGCGCGCGCTGAGCTCGACCATTCGTGCCGCCTCGTCGAACCCTTTGAATATGCCCGCGCCGAAACCGGCGAGCATCGCGGCGCCACGCCCGGTCGACTCGATATCTGATGGTCTCTCCACGACGACGCCGGCCACGTCTGCCTGAAACTGCATCAAAAGGTCATTCGCGGCGGCGCCACCGTCGACTCGCAGGCGAGCCAGAGGGCGCTTGGCGTCCCTGGCCATCGCGTCCAGGAGATCGCGCACCTCGAACGCGATGCCCTCGAGGGTGGCGCGGGCGAGGTGGGCGGCTGTCGTCCCGCGGGTGATCCCCGTGATGGCGCCGCGGGCGTCCTGGTCCCAATGGGGAGCGCCCAGCCCGGCCAGTGCGGGCACGAATACGACCCCGTCGCTCGAAGGGACGCTGCTCGCGAGGGCTTCGATGTCTCGCGCGCTCTTGATGACACCCAGACCGTCGCGCAGCCATTGGACCGCTGCGCCCGCAACGAACGCACTCCCCTCGAGCGCGTAGGTGGTCTGCCCGCCGATCCGCCATGCCGCGGTGGTCACGAGGCCGTGCTCGCTCAGCAGGGGCCGCGCTCCGATGTTCATGAGCGCGAAGGCTCCGGTGCCGTAGGTGCACTTCGCGTCTCCCTCCGCGAAGCACGCCTGCCCGAAGAGTGCCGCTTGCTGGTCGCCGGCCATACCGGCTATCGGCACCCCGTCCGGCAGGAAGCCCACCCCCTGGGTGCGTCCCACGATCTCCGCGCTGCCGACGATGCTTGGCAGCACCGACGCCGGCACGTGAAAGAGGTCCAGGAGCTCCGGGTCCCATTCGGCGCGAGACAGATTCATGAGCAGCGTTCGAGAGGCATTGGTGACGTCGGTCGCGTGCACCGCTCCGCCGGTCAGTTCGCTCACGAGAAAGCAGTCGATGGTGCCGAAAGCGAGCTTGCCGCGTTCCGCGAGCGCACGCGCTCCCATGACATGGTCGAGCAACCATGCGATCTTCGTTGCGCTGAAATAGGCATCGATGACCAGCCCCGTCTTCTCCCGCACTCGCGCTACCGTGTGAGGGTCCTTCTTGAGCCCGTCGCAGACGTCGGCCGTCCGGCGGCATTGCCACACGATCGCGAGATCGATCGGCCGTCGCGTCGCACGGTCCCAGACGACCGTGGTCTCACGCTGGTTCGTGATGCCAATGGCGGCAATGTCCGCCGGCCGTGCGCCCGAGGCCTTCATAGCTTCTTTGACGCTTGCTTCGACGCTGTGCCAGATCTCACTCGGATCGTGCGACACCCATCCGGGCTTCGGAAAGTGCTGAGGAAACTCGACCGTTGCTCGCCCGAGGGTTCTTCCCGCTGCAGCCGTCGCCCCTCGTCCGGCGGCAATTTCGACGACGAGAGCGGTCGATCCCGTGGTCCCCTGGTCGATCGCGAGCAGGTGTTTGGCCATGACGCGAGGGTCCGAAGGGGAGGCCCTGTCGTCAAGGGCCGGGTGACGGGAAAGGCCAGGTGCCGCACAATGGTCCAGGCGTATGGATGACAAGCACCGACCCAAGGCCCCCACCCTCGTAGGCATCGGACCGCCAGGTGCCGCCGTCGTCGTCGGTGCCGTGGGGAAGTTGGAGCTCACTTCGCCTCACTCGGTCGAGACGCAGCGCATGATCTTCGAGCCGGGCCATCACCCCGAGCCGATGCCGGGGCCCGATCCGTCGAGCATGACGGCCGAGACGGGAGAGATAGAACCGGTTCCCCCGCCGACCCCCTCGCCGCCCCCGGCTTTGGCCGAGCCTGTGGAAACTCCGGCGCTCCCGCCCGTGGCACCGGTCTCCGAGCCGTTCGATCTTGCCCGGCCCCCTGCAACCCCCCGGGCACAGCCTCCCGAGCCGACGCCGGATCCTGCCCCGATCCCCGGGCGTCGATGGGGTTTGGTCGCGGGG